>Ga0268298_10000539_pt1 | contig 48630 bp, 40 predicted proteins | sample WWTPWeurt_MetaG_FD_194462 | JGI IMG/M metagenome (GOLD analysis project Ga0268298, IMG submission 194462) | Activated sludge microbial communities from WWTP in Nijmegen, Gelderland, Netherland - WWTP Weurt | ecosystem: Engineered > WWTP > Aerobic digester > Activated sludge | place...
GCAGCCACCGTCTTATCCTGAGCGCGCAGACGAGAAATCCGCCGCCGCAACCGGAGCTGGCGAGGTGACTCCGGATAACATGCGGCTCGGGATAATGCGCCTTATGCCGAGCTCGGCATAAGGAGCACATGAGGCGCAAGTTCTTTGACTTGCACACGGCGACTGCCTCTCCCATTGCACACGAGGCACTCGAACGCATTGGAGCGTTGTATCAGATCGAGGCCGAGATTCGTGGCCAACTCCCTGACGTGCGCCAGGCAGAGCGCCAGGCGCGTGCGGTACCGTTACTCAAGGCATTGCACGATTGGCTGCATGCCACGGCCCGCCAAGTCTCGAAGAAATCCGAGCTCGCCCGCGCCATCGGCTACGCGCTCTCCCGTTGGACCGCCCTCACTCGATATTGTGACGATGGGCGCATCGAAATCGATAACAACGCTGCCGAGCGGGCGCTGCGTACCGTTGCCCTTGGACGGAAGAATTATCTCTTTGCAGGCTCCGATGCCGGCGGCGATCGTGCCGCGGCCTTCTATAGCTTGATTGGCACGGCAAAACTCTGTGGATTGGATCCGGAAGCCTACCTGCGCGAAGTGTTCACGCGCATTGCAGAGCATCCAATCAATCGCATTGAGCAGTTGCTGCCGTGGAATGTCGCTGTCGCGCCCGCTGTCGCAATCAAAGTCGCAGCCTGACCGTCAGCACGTCAAGACGGCCAGCGGCAGACGGTTACGTGGGAGGTGGTGGCTCGGCACGAGATCGCCGACCTCCGCGCGACCAGCGTCACCCGGAAGATGCGGCAGCTCGAGGCGTTGTTCGCTTCGCGCGCCCTGTTCCCGGAAGGTCCCGACAACGGGCGCGAGGCCGAAATCGTGTCGGAACGGTGGCAGCGCATCCGGAACGCGCTTCGTGCCTGACGCAGTTCCCGCATCGCTCGCGGTCGCGCTGGAGGCCATTACGCGAGTACTGTCTTCCGCCAGGGTGCCTGCGGTCGTCATTGGTGGGGTCGCCGCGTCCCTGCCCCCCCGCGTCAGAATAGTTGTCGCCTGGATAGGAACTGATAATCCGGGGGCGACAGTGAGGCGTGGAAATGGCTCGATACGGCAAGCAATTCAAAGACCGGGTGGTGGCACGTCTGCTGCCGCCGGAGAGTGCGGCGCCCGAGATCGTCTCTCGGGAGGTGGGTGTCACGGTGCAGACGCTGGAGCGGTGGCGCAGCGACGCGTTGCTGCAACCGGCGCGGGAGCGGATCTGGACGGCTGCGGCGCGGCTCGAGGCGGTGATCGCCACGGCGGCGCTGGAGGCGGCCGCCCGGGCGGCCTGGTGCCGGGAGCACGGGGTGTATGCCGTGCAGCTCGAGCAGTGGCGCGACAATGCGACGCAGGCGCTGGCGGAGCCTGAGGAGGTTCGGGCCAGTCCGCAGCAGACCCAGCAGGACCGGCGGCGGATCAAGGAGCTCGAACGCGAGGTCCGGCGCAAAGACCGGGCCCTGGCCGAGACGGCGGCGCTGCTGGTTCTATCAAAAAAAGTCGAGGCGATCTTCCACAAGGGCGGGGACGAATGATGGGCCTGGAAGATCGCCGCAGCCTGGCCCGCGAGATCGACACCGCCCATCGCGCCGGCGCCCGGTTGCGCGAGGCGTGCGCAGTGGCCGGCATCGACGTGCGCACGCTGCAGCGCTGGCGGGCAGAGGACGGGCTCGAGCGGGGCGACCGCCGGCCCGATGCCGTGCGTCCGACGCCGGCGCATGCGCTCAGTGCCGCGGAGCGCGAGCAGCTGTTGCGCGTGGCCAATGAGCCGCGCTTCGCCGACCTGCCACCGGCGCGGATCGTCCCGGCCCTGGCCGACGAGGGCGTGTACCTGGCGAGCGAATCGAGCTTCCAGCGCGTACTGCGGGCCCACGGGCAGACGCGGCATCGCGGCCGTGCGAAAGCGGCGCGGCGACGCCGAGCGCCGGCCACCCACGTGGCCACCGCCCCGCGCCAGCTGTGGTCGTGGGACATGACCTATCTGCCGGCCGCAGTCCTCGGCCACTGGTTCTACCTGTACCTGATCCTGGATGTCTTCAGCCGCAAGATCGTGGGCTTCGAGGTACACGACAGCGACGACTCGCTGCACGCCGCGCACCTGCTCAAGCGCACCGCACTCGCCGAGGGCGTCCACGCCATGGCCGAGAAGCCGGTCCTGCACGGCGACAACGGCGCCACGCTCAAGGCCACCACGGTGCTCACGATGCTGCACTGGCTCGGTATCAAACCGTCTTACTCGCGCCCGCGCGTGAGCGACGACAACGCGTTCGTGGAGAGCCTGTTCCGCACGGCGAAATACCGACCGGAGTTCCCGGCACGGGGCTTCCTCGATCTCGAAGCCGCGCGGGTGTGGGCCCACCGCTTCGTGCGCTGGTACAACCACGACCATCAGCACAGCGGCATCCGTTACGTGAGCCCGGCGCAGCGCCACGCGGGCCTGGATCGACCGATCCTCGCTCGCCGTCACGCGTTGTACCTCGCGGCCCGCGAGCGCCATCCGCGCCGCTGGTCACGACACACGCGCAACTGGTCGCCGATCGAGGTCGTCACGCTCAATCCAGAGCGAGAGACCGTCGCCGGCAGCGTCGAAAACGGACTGCATAAATCCACTCAGGCCGCATGACTCAGGCGACAACTATCTTGACGCGCGCCGCTGCTCGGCAGGCCGAGACTCACTCGCGACGTCGACATCCTCGTGGACTTGCCGGAGGCCCGTTGGCAGGAGATCCTCACCGCCGTGGAAGCCTCTGGCATCGAACCGCGGATTCCCGAGGCGTTCGATTCGCACGACGAGCACGTGTATTGCTGCTGACGCACCGTCCGTCGCAGATCGACATCGACGTCGCGCTCGGCGGCCTCCCGTTCGAGCGCGATGCTGTCGCGGCGGGCCAGGCGCATTCGCTGGGCTCGTTCGACATCAGGTTGCCGCGCGTCGAGGACCTCATGATCATGTAGGCAGTGGCCCAGCGCCCGCGTGACCTCGTCGATCTCGAGGCGCTCCTCGACGCCCATCCGGAAGCCGATCTCGACCGCGTGCGGGAGTGGGTTCGCGAGTTCGCCGTCGTCGCGGCAATGCCCGATCTCGTCCAGGGCTTCGACCGACTGGTCGCACAATCTTGGTTCCGCCGCTGACCCGACGGTCACTTCTGCGCGAGCAGGGCCAGCAATCGGCTCGCGTCCAGGTAGAGCGGATGGGCGCCGGCCGCGGCGAGCTTTGCATGAATGCCTGGCATCCAGCGCCCGGCGTGGCGCTTCAGGAAGTCGGCGCCGGCCCGCTGAAAGGCACTTCCATCCTGGCCATGCTGCTGATGGCGCGCATGCTGGAACGAAAGGAAGTGGAGGAATTCCAGTTCGCTCACCAGATGGTCGGGCATTTCGTTGGGGCTGCGGGCGATGGCCAGACCAAAATGCCTGTAGAAGCGCAGCACCTCTTCCATGACGTCCCTGCGATGACCCCGATGTTCGCCCTCGTGCAGCGAGCACAGCGGAACGTCGCGTGTCCCCAGGTAGAACAACCGGCTGTAATCGCTCGCCAGCGAGTCGCGATCCGTCGCGCCGACGAATGCGCTTTCCTCCAGGGCGTCGAGCAGTGCCGGATCGATCGCCGCCACGATTTCGAGCACCTGCTGCCGCAACCGGCCGCTCGCGTATTCCTGGATCAAGGCGGCATCGGGGTGGTCGAACAACCGGGCCAGCAGACGCCACGCGCGACTCATGTTCGCGACCATGGGCTCGGCCAACGGGGCAAGCGGTTCGTCGGGCGGCCGCGTGTCCAGCGGACTGGCCCGGCTCATGCCCGGGCGATCCTCTCGATCTCTACCCGGGTGTCGCGGTCCGACGGCCCCGGGGTGGCGGCATCCGGCAGCGGCTGGAGATGGAAATATCCTCCGGCGACCTGCAGGGGGTTGATCGGACTGGGGGTGATGGTCGCGTAGGACTTGCCATCCTTGAACTGGTAAGGCTCCCAGGCGTGGAACTGCATCACCTGGCCCGGCCGCAGGCTGGGCGCGATCTTGGCCATGGTCTCGTAGGAATCGATGTCGTTGTAGACCCGTACCCGCTCGCCATCCTCGATGTGGCGGCGCCTGGCGTCCTCGGCATTGATCAGGATCACGGGTTCGCCCCGCTGCAGGCGCAACAGGTTGCGATGGTCGCGCCAGCTCGCATGTATCGACCAGCGCGTATGGCCCTGGGTCAGGTGCAGTGGATAGTTGCCTCCAAGGCGGGGGCTGTCCTTGTGGATTGGGAGTTGCTCGCCCTGCTCCATGAAAAACGGATGGTCGATGTAGAACTGGAGACGCCGGGTGAGGGTGGGCCAGGGCAGTTTGTCGTCCGTATGCCACGTGTTGGCCGTGATGGTGGCTTCGGGCTCGATGTCCGTGGCATTGCCGATGTTGATGAAACTCATGCCCAGGCCGGTATAGCGGGCATAGCCCTTCTCCTTGATCTCCGCCCAGCTGATGCCGCCGAGGTTGGTGGTCATCTCGAGCAGGTCGGTCAACACCTTCTCGTCGCTGTTCTCGTCATAGCGGCCCTTGAAGCTGAACTCGTCGTAAACCTGGTCCAGGCGACGGGTCTTGCCGGCACGATCCACGAAGGTCTCGATGTTGCGTTCCCTGGCCCGCTTCTGGATGGTCTTCTGCAGCAGGCACGTGAAGGCCCAATCGGATTTTGATTCGCCGACCGGTGGCACGGCCTGGCTGATGATGTGGGCATAGGGCGCGAGCGGCGTCGCCCAGGTGATGTCGTTTTTCTCGTACCAGCCGGCAGCGGGGAAGATGTAGTCGCTGTGCAGCGCCGTGTTGCTCATGCGCCAATCGAAGGTGACCAGCAGGTCCAGGTCCTTGATCAGGGTCTCGTAGAGCCTGTTGTAGCCCCGGGTGCGGCGCAGGATGTTGCCCCCGACTTCGAGGAATATGCGCGGCCGATTCTGTGGCGGCCGAATCTGCCAGCCCTTCTCGTAGGCCTCCTGGAGGAAGGCATCCAGTTCGCGCTTCATGGTCGGGTCGTACTGCGCCGAACTGCCGATGAGCTTGCCCAGACCCACCTGGTACCAGTACAGGTTGCTGGCGATATAGCCCCCCTGCCGGTAGCTGTCCCGGACCATGTCGTAGACGATCATCTCGTCCGTCATGCCGGCCAGCTTCGCCTTGAGGAATGCGGGGGCCGCCTTGAGCTTCAGCAGCATGGCGCCCACCTTGGGCGAGTAGTCTGCATCGGAGACATTGATCGTCTCGCTGCCGGCAATGGTCATGGCGGGGAACCCGACGATGCCGCTGCCCTTCCTGCCGATCTGGCCGCAAAGCGTGAGCACCAGGATCTGGCAGCGCTCCATCTCGAGACCGTGGTAGAACTTCGAGAACACCGACTGGGTCACCATGGTGGCGGCCCTGGCCTTGGCGATGCGGCGCGCCAGCGCGCGTATCGTGTCGGCGCCGATACCGGTGATGGCCGAGGCTTTCTCGGGCGTGTAGTCGGCGAGTTGCCGCTCGAGCAGGGCAAAGACCGGGGTCACCGTGACCGGGCCGTGCAATGTCCGGGCCTGGAACTCCCCTTCCAGCGCGGGCTGAATGCCTTCCAGTGCCAGCGACTTGTGCGGGCAGGCGCGTATCTTTCCGGTGACCACATCGTGGAGGTAGAAGCGGTCCTCGGCGCCGCCGGCCTCCATGTCGCTGCCGCGCAGGAACAGGCCCGTGTCCTTGCGTACGAGCAGCGGCAGATCGGTCTGCTCCGCAATGAACGCGCGATTCTCCAGCCCCTCCTCGACGATGACCTGGCACAAGGCCAGACCCAGCGCCGCATCGGTGCCGACATTGACGGGTATCCAGGTGTCGGCGTGGATCGACGAAGCGTTGTAGTCAGGGGCGATCGTGACGATGTGTGCGCCGTTGTATCGCGCCTCGTTGATGAAGTGGGCATTCGGAATCTGGGTGTAGGTGGGATTGCCGCCCCAGATCAGGATCAGGTCCGAAAGGAACAAGTCGTCCATCGAGCCGGAAAAGCTGATCTTGCCCGCGGTCACCTGTGCGCCGGGATGATGGTCGCCGACATCGCTGTTGACATCCAGGATGGGTGTGTCCAGGACGTGGCCGCTGCGGTGCACGCCGGTGCCATTGCAGCCGCCGGTGTTGGCCGTTCCCATGTCCCAGACGATCGAGCCTGGCCCATCGCTGATCATGACGTCGATGATCCTGTCAGCGATTTCCTGCAGCCCTTCCTCCCAGGTGATGCGCTGCCAGCGCCCCTCGCCCCGCTCGCCGACGCGCTTCAGCGGATACTTGATGCGGCCCTCGTCATACATCTTCTGGCTGTAGCAGCCGCCTTTCTGGCAGCCGCGCGGATTGTAGTCGGGCACATTGGGCGCGATCTGCGCGTAGTTGCCGGTCTGCTCTTCGCGCCAGACGATGCCGTCCTTGACGAAAACATCCCAGGCGCATCCGCGCTGGTACCAGCAGTTCACGAAATGGGTGGACTTGGCCACGCTGTCCCAGGTCCATTGCTGGCGGTACAGGTCCTCGAACGTGGTGTAGGCCGGTGCTGCGTCACGGGGTGCATCGCTCAGCGCAACCGCGCCGTCGTCGTCGGGCCATTCCAGCTGTTTGAGAGAAAGCAGCAGCCCACCGCCCGCAAGAACGGCACCACTGCCCATGATGAACCGGCGACGGGATTCATCGACCATGGAAATCTCCAGGGACGTCGGCCGGGCTCCTGGCGAAGTCGGGGAAAATGTCCCTGGGCCATTCGTACACGATCAGCGTGTCCAGCAATTCCGATTTTGCGCCGGCACGCTTCCGGTCCAGTTCCTTTTGCAGCGTGTCCAGCGCGCTGTCGACGCCGGGGCCGAACAGGGTGCGCAGATAGTCCGTCGGAATGCGACGGGTACCTTCCCTCACATTGCCGGCCGCATCGACCTCCGGAGGGGACAGCGGCGGAATGTAGTAGACGTTGGGCTGGGTGCCGTATTCGGCATGCAGCGGCAGGGCGACCTTGTACTCATGAATCAGCTTGTGGATGGGCGCCTTTTCATCATCCAGATAACCGACGAAGCGCAGTCGGCCGGGGCACTGCCGGGCGCAGGCCGGCGCGACGCCAGCTTCGATCCGCGGAAAGCAGAAAATGCACTTCTGGGCGACCTGACGCACGTGGTTGAAGTAGATCCGCTTGTATGGGCAGGCCTCCATGCAGAACCGGAAGCCCTTGCACTTCGTATCGTCGATCAGGACCACGCCGTCCTGTTCCCGCTTGAAGACGGCGCCCCGGGGACACGCCTCCACACAGGCGGGATGAGTGCAGTGATTGCACAGACGAGGCAGATAGAAGTAGTAGGAATTCGGATACTCGCCGTCTCCCTGGTCTTCGTCCCAGTTCGGGCCCCCGTCCGGAACCTTGTCGTCAAAGGTCATCGGGTGTAGATGCGAGGTCTTGCCGCCGCCTTCGAACATCACCTGCCCGTGATTGAACCTCCAGGCATCGCCGTGTTCCTGACGGATCGGAATGATCCCCGCACGGGCCCGGCCGTCGGACTCGAAGCCACCGCCCATCTGCTCCCAGCCCTTCGGCGTACCCTGGCCGGGCATCGTGTTTACGACCGACCACCACTGGCCGTCCATGCCCTCCCTGTTGGTCCATTGGGTCTTGCAGGCGATGGAGCAGGTGTGACAGCCGAGGCACTTGTTCAGGTCGAGGACCATGGCCAGCTGCCGCTTGGGTTTCACCAATGCGCCGTTGATTTCACGGCCGATGGAGGCATGATCACTCATGAGGAATCCGTGCAGTCATTGGTCGGGCTCGAAGGCGGGCGGTCAGATCAGGTCGCCAGGACAAATTCCGTCCAGCTGGGCGAGAAGGCCTTCAGGCCAGCCCGCTCCTGGCGATGCCCGTCCCAGACGGCAAAGCCGATACGCTGCGGCGTATCCAGCGCGAAACGCGGCTGCGTGGTGATGGCCGGGGCCGGCATCAGGAGCCGCCGGAACACAACCTGCCAGCGCCCATCCTGCCACAGTGCGGAAACACCGATGTTATTCTCGGGCTGCACGGTGCTGCTGCCGATGCCCTGGGCGACGTTGGCCACCGCCGCGGGCGCACCGTTGTCCTTCCAGTGCCAGATGCTGACGGGAGCATCCTGGGTGCCCATGAATACTGGCGCCTGCTCATGAAGCGGGAAGAGCAGCGCGGCGGCATCCGGGAACTCATCGTTGTCCCGGTGCGTCCGGCGGGGCGGCGCCTCGGTCGGCCATTCGAGCCGCAGCGCCAACTCGGTCCCGTCGTGCGCTGCCTGGAATCCCAGGGCGCGCAACCGACCGAACTCCTCATCCTTCCATTTGGCCTGCACGTACTTCGACGGCTGCATCGCGACGGGCGCGGTCGCGAGATTGACTCTGACGCTGGGGAAGCGATGCCAGAGTGCCGCATCGGGTGCAGAGATCTCCGACATCGGCAGATTGCCTCGCGCTACGTGCAGCATGATTCCCGCCTCTTCTGCCCCGACGGGGGCTCCGGACAGCCGACTGTAATGCGGTCGTCTGGTTCGAGCCAAGCGGCGGGCCCGCGCATGGATGCCTACGGTCGCCCGCGCCGCCCCTGGCCCCGGCGCAACCGCTGGATGCCGGAGAGCGCCGCTTCGACGAACCGGCGGATGTCCTTCGCCCGCACGGCCTCCCCCGTGAAGTAGATCCGCGTCATGATCGGGCCGACGATCAGGTCGGCCGCAGTACCGAGATCGAGATCGGCCGGCAGCTCGCCGCGGCTCACGGCTCGCTCGAGGACGCCAAGCAACGGCTTGCGGCGCCGCCTGTTGATCGGGACGAGCAACCTGGCCATGGCGGGCTCATGCATGCATTCGCCGGCCAGGATCGGCAGTACACGCGGCAGGGGAGTCGTCTCGAGAATTCGCGCAAAGCTGCGCAGGAGCGCCGTCAGATCATCGGACAGGTTGCCGGTGTCGGGCTGGGCGAGTTCGGGCAGGTGCGCATACGCCGCGATCACGAGGGAGACTTTCGCGGGCCAGCGTCGATAGATCGTCGCCTTGCCCACGCCTGCAGCCGTCGCGACGTCCTCGACGGTGAGTCGCTCATAACCCTTCTCGGCGAGCAGGGCCAGTGTGGCATCGAGGATTGCCTGATGCGCCTGCGCGCTGCGGGGTCGGCCGCGCGCCCGTGGCGCGGCCCCAGGCGCTGCAGGCGCCGCACGGACGCCCCTGTGGCGACGTTCGGGTGCCGGCGCGGGCGTTGCGCGGCGTTTCGCGGGCCTGGAACTCCTCATGGCATGGCACGTTACCACAGGCCACGGGCCGGCGTTGACGGGAGCGCCGCGGCGTGCTTACCTTACGATACGAGACGTCTCGTTTTGTAACTGACGCGCACCCGACCGGCAATCACCGGGTCCGCGTCCCGAGGGGGCAGCATGCAAGGGCAACCGGAGCGTCCGGACCTCGCGACAGGAGATGTCGCCGTTTGCGGTCCGTCGTGCACGTCAGCGCATCCCGCGGCGGTCGGGCCGCGCGTCTGCTTCACGGCGCCACTCGATTCCCTCGCGCAGCTCGAGGAGCTGCTGAGGGCGCTGCACCGTCACCCGCGTGTCAGCACCCTCGTTCTCTGCGGTGATGGACCGGATCCCTCCGGTGAGGCGCTCCTGGCTCTCTGGCGGGAGGGGCTCGACGCAAGCGGCCGCATTCCGGGATCGCGCGGCGTGCTGTCGCCCGAACTCGATGCCGCGTCAGTCGACGCTCTGCGCCGCAGCATCCGGATGGAGGACAGCCGAGGCCGGTCGTCGTCGGAGGTCGCCAGGCACATTGCCGGGTTGCCGGTGCATTCCTCGGATCGCGAGGGACGCCGGCTGGTCGCGCCCCGGCCACGCGAGCGGACGGTCTTCCACTCCCGTCGGACGACATTTCCGATTTTCAGCACGAGCGCGGGCGATGCGTGGCTGCAGCTCCTCAATCTAGTGCTGCGGATCGGCCTCGAGCGCCGGACGGTCGACGGAGCACGGATCGCGGAAGCGCTGAATGCCGCCGTGACGATCGAGCCGGCGGCCACCGACGAAGATCCGCCCGGTTGTTTCGACTACAGCCCAGACGACCTCGTGCGGTATTGCCGGCGTGTCGAGGCGGATCTGTGCCCGGACGAGACCCGGATCGACGCGCTCTGCACTCAGCTGCGCGAGTGGGGCGTCGCAAACTCCGACCTGACGTGGTCCGCGGATCGTGGAGGCGGGCGCGGGACGAACGGCACGCCTGAGTCAGTATCCGCGACGTTCAACGTCGTCGACGAGAAGATCTTCGCGTCGTTCGTGCTCCGCAGCCTCGACGTGTACACCGACTGGCCGATCCAGGCCACGGCTCTGCTGCGTCTGCTGCGACGGGTGGCCGAACGTCTCGGGCGTCCGCCCGGATCGGCGGTGTTCATCATTCAATCGGTGCGCCTCGACGATCGGGACTGGAACCGGGCATCGGATGTGCTTGCCGAGCGTTTCAAGCGCCCGCTGCCACTGCAGATCGACCCCGCCGGCATCTTTCTCTTCGGCAATGATGGCGGCAAGGCCCGGGCGATGCTGCTCGACCACGATGCGGGCACGATCTTCTGGGAGGAGGCCTTCAGCGACCCGGAAGACCTCTCCTGGTACATCGTCGACGCCATGCCCTGGCTCCTGCCGCAGCACATCCGCTACGTGGGACAGGAATGCGCTTCGCTGATGCGGGCCATCAAAGAGGGCGAGTGCTACACACAGGGCTGAGACAGGGGGGCGGGCAATGGGCAGGCTGTTGTGGGAAGTCATCGAGCGCACGGTCACCGGGCCGGTCATGGCCGAGGAGCAGTTCGAGACGGAACTGCTGCCGGGCGCGCTCGCGAGCATCCAGGCGAAGCACCGCATCGAGTGGGATCCGGATGAACCGGTGATGACCGATCCCGCGCTCGCCGATGCCATTTACGCCGCCGGCCGGGAGTTGCTGCTCGAAGTCGGCCTCTACTGCAAGAGCACCAAGCGCATCGTCAGGTTCACCGAAGCGGAGATCGACTCGGCGGTGCGCGGTGCACGACACGAGGTCACGCTCGGGCACGACCGCCAGGCCATTACGGTGCGCCCGCGGGCCCCCGGCGATGCGCAGCATCCGTACACGTTCTTCTCCGCCGGCACGATGACGACGGACGTCGAGCTCTACAAGTACTACGCGCGCACGACGATGCAGGAGCCGACCTGCGACGGCGTGGTCCCGTTGCCGCTCTACGGCATCGACGAGATGAAGAACGTCGCCGACACGCCCGCACAGACGCTCGTCTGCCTCACTGAAGCGCGCGTCATCAACGAAGCGGCCATGTGGGCCGGCAAGCCGGGGCTGTGGTTCGGTATCCCCATGAGCGCGACGACACCGCTCACCCTCATCAGTACCTTCGCCTCGGGGCTCTACAACAAGCACAACTGCACGCTGCCCGTGCAGATCCTCCAGGAGATGCGCATCGACTACGACCGCCTGAATCTCGCATTCTTCGCCGAGCAGCAGGGGCTCGAGCCGTGGATGAGTTCCTGCCCGGCGCTCTATGCCTACCTCACCGGGCCCGAGCAGGGCGCGATGGAAATCATCGCGCACACGCTCGCGATGCTCGCGTACTCGGGCGGCTCGGTCACCCAGGCGATGTCCGTCTCGGTGCACGGCAGCTACGTGGGCAACGACATCTTCTGGTGCAACTCGGCCGCGGGTCTGGCGGCCGAGCGCAATCTGAAGCTGCCGTGGATCACCTACGGCAGTGGCGGTACGCGCGCGCCGCTCGACGACGACGCCTGGTATCACATCGCGATCGCGTGCATCAATGCCTGCATCTCGGGCATGGAGGGGCTGTGGCTCGCCGGTGGGCACAGTGGCATGGAAGCGCGCTGGTCCGGGGAGATCACGCGTGCGGCGACGCGGCTCACGCCGCGCGAGGGCGTGGAGATCATCAGGAAGATCAACGGCCGCCTCTCGGGCAACGATCCCGCGCCTGGTGCCGTCGATCTGCCGCTCACCGAAATCTACGACCTGAAGACCCTGAAGCCGAAGCCGGTGATGCTCGATCACTACCGCAGGTTCACCCGCATCTTCAGGGATCTCGGTCTCGACTATCCGACCTGGCAAGACGCCGACTGAGGAGTGCAGCAATGGCAACGATTGAAGACCTGCGGCAGCTCGTAAGCGCGACCAAGGCGCAGCCGGCGGCCGAGATGACCCGTACGCTGCTGGCCGAAGGTCACGATCCGATGGCCATCCTCGAGGACGGTGTGATGAGCGGGCTCAGCGATGTGGGCGACCGCTTTGCCAACAAGAAAGCGATCGTGCTCGATCTCGTGCGTGCCGGCGTGACGGCGAAGGCGTGCATCCCGCTGATCGAGGAGGCCTTTCCAAAGGGCGAGAGCCGCAAGATCGACCGCAAGATCATCCTCGGCACGATGCTCAGCCAGCACAACATCGGCAAGAACCTCGTCGGCACGCTGCTTTCGATCGCCGGCTTCGAGGTGATCGACATCGGCGAGAAGAACAGCCCGTGGGACTTCTATCAGGCCGCCGAGAAATCCGGCGCGCACCTGATCGCCGTTTCCGTCGTGTTCGCGCCGGCCATGGAAAAGTTCACCGAACTGCTCGGTCTCCTGACGGAGATGAACGTGCGCGAAAAGTATCCCGTCATCGTCGGTGGCGCCGTGACCTCGCGTGCCTGGGCCAGCGACCAGGGCGCGGATGGCTGGGGCGCCCAGGCGAAGGACGGCGTATTGCTCGCAAGACAGTTGCTGAAGCTCGCATAGCGCGCGCCTGCGGGATGGATCAGCAGGCGCGACCGTCGTATGCTCGGGCCAGTCGTGGTGCGAGCATCGCGTGCCTGCCTTGCGCAGCCAGAGTTCCAGTGCATCAAGGGGGGGGCATGAATCTGACAAATGCGGTACGACTTCTCTGCGGCGGCTATGCGGTCTGTGGCCTGCTGTTGCATCCGGCCAGCGCGCAAGGCGCGGCCGGTGCGCAGCCACAGTCTGAGGCAGGCACGGGCCGGCTCGAGGAAATCATCGTCACGGCGGAGAGGCGCGAGGCGAGCATTCAGGACACGCCACTCGCTGTCAGCGCCATGACTTCCGAGGTCATCGAGCAGCGCGGCATCACCAACGTCAGCACGTTGTCCGCCCTCGTGCCGAACCTGGCGGTGACCACCACGCCCGCTTCCAGCACCAGCAGCACGATCTACATCCGCGGCATCGGCAGCGGGGAGCCCGTGCTCACCAACGACGCGCCGGTCAGCCTCTATGTCGACGGTGTCGTCGTCGGCCGCCAGACAGGCGCCGAATTCGATCTGGTCGAGCTCGAGCGCGTGGAAGTACTGCGCGGCCCGCAGGGCACACTCTACGGGCGCAACACGATCGGAGGTGCGGTGAACCTCATCACCGCGAAGCCGGCGGACGAGTTCGGCTTCCGACAAAGGCTTTCCTACGGAAGCTGGAATCAGTGGCAGGCGCGCAGCACGCTCGACACCGGCGAGTGGGGCAAGAGCGGTATCCGCGCGAAACTGTCCTATGCTCATCAACAACAGGACGGCTACGTGAATGACCTCACGGCCCCGGGGGAGCTCGACCCTGGCGCGTTCGATCTCGACGCCGTGCGTGTGGCGCTGGGTTTCGACAGGAAGGGTCCGTTTCGCGCCGAGTACGCCTTCGACTACAACGATCGCGACAGCATCGCGCCGGCCTTCCAGGCGACGGTGCTGGCGCCGCAGGTCGCTGCGCTCCTGAACAGCTCCCCGGCCTTCGGTGGCGCTGCCCCGCTCGTTTCGACCGATCGGCTCGGCAAGGTTCGTTTCGACGACGACGGACTCATCACCGACAAGGTCAGCGGGCACACACTGCGCCTCGAGTTCGATCTCGGCGGCGAGACCCTGCTGCGCTCGCTCACCGGATATCGCAAGTGGGAAAACGTCAATCGGGGCGATGAGCTGGATGGCCAGGCAGGGATCCGCGCTTTCACCGTGAGTCCCGCGATCCTCGCGCCACCCTACGCTTTCATCCCGACGGGCGTGCAGACGATCAGCCTCTTCACTTCGACCAACGAGCGGGATCAGGACCAGTGGAGCCAGGAGATCGATCTCATCGGCAACATCGGCGATCGCATCGACTATGTCGCGGGGGTCTTCTACTTCACCGAGGACGCTTACGAGCGCAACCCGCAGTTCCCGACCATCGCGATACCGATGCCACCGCCGCTGCCGCCGGCGATTGCCGTGCCCATCCAGACACTGCTCGACTACGATCACGGATCGGACTCGCAAGCGGCGTTCGGCCAGTTGACCTACGATCTGACCGACCGGCTGAGCCTCACCGGCGGCCTGCGCTACACCAGGGACGAGAAACACCTCGTGCAACGCTCGCCCTACGTGCGCGATCTCGACAGCAGCTTTGATCAGTGGAACTGGTCGGCCACGCTCGACTTCGCGGCGAGCGACGCGGTCATGAGCTACCTGCGCATCGCGACGGGTTACAAGGCCGGCGGGTTCAATGCACGCTCCTCGAATGCAGGTTTCGACCCGGAGAACCTGACGTCATACGAGGTCGGTGTGAAGTCCGAACTCCTCGATCGACGGCTGCGCGTCAATGCGGCGGCCTTCTACGTCGAGCACGACGACCTGCAGGTCCAGCAGTTCCAGGCGGGCAGCGGCGGCGCGATCAGCGTCACCGTGAATGCAGGCAAGGCGAACTACATGGGGGTCGAGGTGGAGTTTGATGCATTGCTCGCCGAGCGGCTGACACTGTCCGGGGCTTTCGGCTACATAGACCGCGAATATGACGAATTCCTGATCCTGGATCCTGCGACCAACATGATCGTGGACGTCGCCGATTCCGCACGCTTTACCTACGCAGCCGATACGACCGCCAATGTCTCGATTCAGTATGCGTTGCCGCGTCTCGACATCGGGCAGATCTCCGCGCGGCTCGAGTACAACTACCGCGGCAAGGTGTACTTCTACCCCACGCTGATTGGCACGCCCATGCACGAGCAGATCGCCGGCGACGGCCGCGGACTGCTCGATGCGCGCCTGACGCTCGCCGAGATTGCCTTCGGCGGAGCCGACGCCTCGATCGCAGTCTGGGGCAGGAATCTCGCAGACGAGGAATACCGCGTGCACGGCATCGATTTCGGGGGGCTCGGCTTTGCCGGCAACGTGTACGGTGAGCCACGCAGCGCGGGAGTTGACTTCACCATTGCGTTCTGACGAGGGCTGGCGGGGCGCCCGGAGGGGCTGCCCCGACCCGCGTGGGCTTCGATGGGTGATCAGAACCTCAGATTCATCGCCGCATAGACCGAGCGGCCCGTGCCCGGCACCGGCGTGCCCCAACGCGGCTGGTTGGGTGGCAACGGGTTCATCATGGTGGTGCCCTGGCCGACGTACGCGCCGCCGAGCGGATGTTCGTAGAAGCGGTCGAGCAGGTTCTCGACGCCGATCTCCACGTTCCAGCGCCCCGTGTCGTAGCGGCTGCGCAGGTGCACGAGCCCGTAGCCCGCCGTCGGCATCTCGTTGCGTACCTGCGAGACGTCATCCTTCGCCGCGACGAACTCCCCTTCGATGGTGTTGCGCCAGCGTCCGAGCGCCTGCGTCAATGACAGCGTCGCATGGAGCGGCATGACGCCGTAGAGGTCGTCGCCGGTCTCGTCATTCTCGCCGCGCGTGTAGCTGCCGACCAGTGCCGCCGAAAGCGCGCCAAGGCGCCCGCTGTCCACGAAGCGGCTCGCGGCCGAGAAGTCGACCCCGTAGAGCGTGGCGTCCTGATTCACGTAACGCAGCACGGTGAAGTTGTTCACGACGGGCACGGTGCGCGGTGCGTTGGCCGCGGAGTCCCACTGCACGGCGTCGACGTAGTCGGCCACCTTGGAGTAATGCGGCGTGATGCGCACGCTCCACGACTCGCCGTCGGCATCGTGCCAGTCGCCCGTGAGGCTCACCGTACGGGCCACCTCGGGCCGCAGGCCCACGTCGCCGAAATAGCCGTTGCCGTCGCCCGCCGCGTTGTTCATGAACGCCGCCATCTGCCAGCTCGACCACGTGTAGCGCTCGTACAAGTTCGGCGAGCGCGTCTTCTGCGCCAGTCCGAACTCCCAGCCCTGCGTGCCCGATGCCGTGAAGCTCGCGATCCACGACAGGTCCCAGTCGTCGTCGCTGCGGTCGCGCGCCCGCGTGTTGAAGAGTACCGCGTCGCGTGTCTGGTTGCCCGAGCCACCCGTGCCGCTGCTGGGGAACGTGTCGAGGCCGTAACCGTGCACGGGCCCGGCGTCGGTGGCCACGTGCTCGTAGCGCAGGCCCGCGACGTGCGTCCAGCGTTCGCGTCGCAGCTCCCATTCGCCGTAGGCCGCATAACGGTCGCGTTCGCCGTCGTTGACGTTGAGGAACGCGTACGGCCACATGCCGGAGCCCGAGGCCGGCCAGCGGTCGTCGAGCCGGAAGCCGACGTATTCGCCGCCGACGCGCAGCACTCCACGCTCGCCGAACCCGACGGCGGCGCTGACGGAGAGGCCCGTGGTTCGTCCTTCGGACTCCATCGGCATGCCGGCAGCGCAGGTCGCGGAGACCGGCGAGCAGGGAGCGCCGTTGAGGCCCATGCCGCCGGAGGCCGCGCCGTACCAGAAACGCTTGTCGGGGCCGAAGTTCATGTCGTGCGCGGTTTCCTGGTACCAGGTTCGCGCGTGCAGCGTGCCCCAGTCGAAGCCGCTGGTATAGGCGAGGCTGAACTTGCTGGCGGTGTTGCCGGTCATGTCCATGCGCTGGTTTGCGTAGTTCTGCCCGGGGACGTCCTGGTAGCCGTAGCTGAAGTCGAGCAGCTGGTTGCCAATGCGCCACGCAACCCGCACGGCGTGGTTGGTCGTCTCGTAGGCCGTCGAGCCGATCTCGTCCCCGGGCAGTGTATGGCCCACGCGCCCGGTGAATGCGTAGTCCTTGAAGTCACCGCCCGCCGTCGAGTTGCCGGCCTTCGCATAGTCGCCGGTGTAACCGAAGCTCAGGCGATCGGAGGCAAAGGTCGCGCCGATGTTGCCACCCCAGCCGTTGCCGTGGCTGCGATAGAACGCGCCGGTTTCGGCGTCGAAGAGGCTGCCCGACCCGGCGCGCGCGAACGCGGGGTCGGCGGAGCGCACGAGGATCGTGCCGCCGATGCTGTCACCGCCGACGCTGACCGGCGTCACGCCCGCGTACACGTCGATGGCCGCCACAGCGGTCGGCGCGATGTAAGACAGCGGGGGATTCATGTGATTCGGGCAGGCCGCGACAATGTCGGCGCCGTCGACCTGCACGCGCAGGCGATCGTCGGCCAGACCGCGAATGACGGGGAGACCCGAGACGCCGCCGGCGCCCCGGCCGGCGACGCCGGGAATGCCCGTCAGCAGGCTGGCCGTGTCGCTGGTGCGGGCGCGTCGGTGCGCGATCTCGTCGGCATCGAGCGGGGCCGTGCCCAGGCCGGGCGTGAGGATGCGACGGGCGGTCACGATCAGTTCTTCGAGGTCGGCGTCCCCGTCGGCTGCGCTGCCGGGAGCGGCATGCAGGGCGACGACGACCGCCAGGGCGATGGCAGTGGATTTCATTTTGTGTGTTCCGGAATTCGCGAAGGCAGGCCGAAGCGCGACGCCGTCTTCAGCGCGTGACGAGTCCAGGTCGCGAGCGTGCGCCCCGGACGCGCGCGCAACCGGTGGCCACCAGGGCTACCGGTGGGCGTCGAACGTCGGTGTACTCAGACGAGCGCGAGGCGGGCTGGAGGAGCCCGGGCGGCCTGGGCGCGATACAGCGCCTTCGCCACGAAGATGACGGCGGGCGGCGTCGTCCCGACGTCGTCGGGCTGCGGTGCGGCGAAGGCGGGCGCCGCTGGCGGCGGCGGTGCGGCCGCGCCGGCCGCGGCAAAGATGCACGGCGCCTCGTGCTGCTGCCCCTGCCCGGGCGCCGGATCGTCATCCGTCGACCGCGGCTGCGTGGAGGCAGGCAGCGGGCCGCCGCCGTGGCACATCTGCATCGTGGGCGCATCGCCTGCGCCCGTGCCCAGCATGAATCCCTGCGGAACCAGGACGCGGAACGCCAGTGCCGGCAGGAGCAACAGTCCCACCAGCAGGCGAGTCGACGGCTTGCGGATCGCGCGCAGGTACATCAGGGCAGGACAGTGCCGTCAACCGGGTACAGCCGTCAAGCACATCGGAACCGGGATGTTCACTTCCGCGAATTCCATGTGTCTGGAAGGCGGATCACGAACAGGTCGCGCCACGAGCGGTTCATGACGTCGCTTCGGGCGCGTGCGTGCGGCCGACGATCGCGGGGCGCTCCGCGGCGTTCGCGAACAGCGCGAACGTGGTCGTCGACGCGGTGGGCGAGGTCGCGGCGTGCAGACGGACTTTCGCACCGTGCGCGACGGGCCCCTTGAGCCAGGCATCGAGACACAGGAGATCCTGCGCGCCGGCGGCCTTGCCACCCGGGTGCGGCAATTTCGCGAGGCATTGCCCGAGCACGCGCGGTGGGTGGTAGAGCGCGCGATGGAACCCCAGGCGCCGCGCATACCAGTCCCAGAAGTGGATGCCGTTGTAATCGCCCGTAAAGCGCCCGAACCGGAAGTGGTCGGCGTCGCTCATGGTCCACTCTGCGACGCACGGGCCGAAGCCGGTTGGCGACCGCACGGCCGGGGTGGCGGGGTCGGGCTCGCCGAAACGGCCGCGCGTGAAGAACGTCACTTCGCTCTGCCAGGCCAGCGAGCCCGCGACGTGCACAACCGTGTGCAGGTCGAACTCCGCGCCTCTTGCGACGGGGCGGCCGCGCATGACGCGTGTCTCGATGTCGAGCGCGGCGTCGGCCGCGATCGCCCGGTGTTGCTCGAGGTGGTTGCGCACCTGCAGCACGCCCCAGATCGGCACCGGAAACCTGGGGTGCGTCAGGATCGCCATGGCGAGGCGGAACCCGAACGTGTGCGGATACAGCAGGGGCAGCCGGCCGTCGTCCGCACCAGGGCCCGCGATGCGCCGGAACGCGGCGAGATCGCGCGGGTCGGGCCGATGCCCGTGCCAGCGCGCGACGATGCGTGGCGCGAGTTCCCTGCGGCGCGTCACGGGCATCATCGCGCGCACCATGCAGGGCAGCGCGGAGGGGCGGCGGTCGAAGTCGAGGATCACGGACCTGACGTTCACGGATTCACTCGCGCGCGATGGCGCCGAGCACGGCCCGGGCGGTCTGCGCGATGAGGTCGTCGATCACGGGCGGCACGCGCGTGCGCGCCTGAACGCAGGGTTTGATGCCGCCAAACGGAGCGTCGAGCAACGCAAAGCGCAAGCGGGTCATGGTCTCCGCGTCGGTGCGCCCGAAGGCGCGCTGGGCGTATGCGCGCAGTGCGCCACCGAGCTGGGGTTCGAGTGCGGCGGCGCGCTCCGCGAGTTCGACGGGCCAGTCGCCACTCATGAAATCGCGGCGGTGATGCAGCAGGAGCAGGCGCGATTCGAGCGGATGCTCACGCGCCCAGGTCGCCATGAACCGCGCGCTGGCCACGCCGCCTGCGACGTCGTCCGCGTGCGCGAGGCGGGTGACGAACCCGTCCTGAAAGCGTTCGACGACGTCCATCCAGAGTTCAGCGAGCAGTTGCTCGCGGCTGCGATAGCGGTGGTAGATCGAACCCGTGGGTGCGCCCACTTCCCTGGCGAGCGCGGCGACCGTGACGCCTCGAGGGCCGCGGTCCGCCACGAGCCGCAACGCCGCCCCCCGCAAATCGCTGCGCGCGAAGATGGCTTTGCGACCCATCGTTCTAGAATACGCGTTCTATAATTGTGATGTCAATGTACCGCCACGATGGGCGGCGGGGCAGGTGATTTCCCGGATCCGGGCCTGTCCTACGGCAGGAACTCGCCGCCGTTGGCGTCGAGCAAGGCTCCGGTCACGGCACTCGCGAAGTCGGAGATCAGCAGCATCGCGGCGCGGGCCACTTCGTCGTCGGTCACGATGCGTCGGAGCGCGATGTTGCCTTCGATGCCAGCGACCATCTGTTCCACGGGAATGCCCGCCTGCGCCGCCGCGCGCTGCACGCTGTCGCGGACGGGATCGCCCCACATCCAGCCGGGCAGGAGCGTATTGACCCGAACACCCTGTGGACCGACCTCCCGCGCCAGGTAGGCCGCCAGCACCCGGAGTGCGCCTTTCGAGGCGGCATAGGCGGCATTGCCGGACGGTCGCCGGATCGCCTGTGTGTTGATGAACAGCACGGCGCCGCTGCGCTGCTGCTGCATGTGGGGCAGGACTTCCTGGGTCATGGTCAGGCTGCCGAAGACGTTCGTCTCGAACACCTCGTGCCAGCCCTGCAGGTCGTCGGTGGCGAGCGGCCGCGCGGGTCCGTAGCAGAAGGCGCTGTTGATCAGTGCGTCGATGCGCCCGCAGCGTTCGATCGTGGCGGACGCCAGGCGGCGGCACTGCGCACGATCCGTGATGTCGACCGGCACCTTCAGCACCGTGCAGTCGGGGCGAACTGTACGAATGCGGTCCTCGGCATCGTCGAGTCTGGCGGCGGTGCGTGCCCCGACGACCACGGCCCGGGCCCCGGCGCGTGCCGCCTCGACGGCCAGCTTGACGCCGAGCCCGGGTCCGATGCCCGAGACGATGACGACCTTGTCTGCCAGCAGCATGTCGACCTCCTATTCGCCCTGCGCGGGCCGGCCCGTCCGGCTCAGCAAATGCGCGGTGATGGGTGGCCTGTCCTGCATCAGGTAATCGAGTTCGTACAGGGACTCGTAGCGACTCTCGCGAATCTGCCAGCGATCCCCTGTCCTGACGTAGCGATCGCGATACAGGGCGGTGCCGGTCACGTGGTGCATGTCCCACAGCCGGTAATAGTGGCCATGCAGATACCAGATGCCGGTTGCCTCGACGTCGCTGACGAGGTCGATCTCCGGATGATGCACGGTGTGCTGGGCGAGCATCTGGTCGTTCGCCATGCCGGCGATCAGGCGGAGGTAGTCTTCCCGGCCACGCACGACCTGCTGGAAGCTGCCGCTGGCGAAGTGCACGACGACCTCTTCGTCGAGCAGCGTCCGCAGTTCCTCGAGATTGGCGGTGTCGACGCAGCGGCAGTACGCATGCTTCACGCGCTTGATCGCCTCGATGGCGCGCAGCGCCTGCAGCTCGCGCTGCATCGCGCGGAACTCGTCCATTGCGATGTCCACCGTTCGTCTCTCCTTGCCGCGTCGCGCGCGACCTATGCGTCAGCCGCGGCGGCACGTGGCTGGATGTATCGCTCCCGGTAGGCGGCGAAGTCCCGCCGGATCTGCTGCTCCGAGAGGCCGAACTGCTCCAGGCTGTAGCTGTGCGGCGGGCGTCGCTCGCGCCGGTTGTGCTCCAGGTGCTGCTGCATGCGTGCTTCGACATCCGGCGGCAGGTCGAGGTGGACGAAGTCGTACATCGCCTCGATCACATCGAGTGGCCTGCCGACCGTGTCGGCAAACCACACGTCGAGGAACGGTGCCGTCGGCGTCCGGTCGCGGTAACGCATGGTCTCGATCATGCCGCGTGCATAGATGGCCGAGCGCTGCTGCCCGGAGCGCGCGGGATCGGGGTTGCGCATGTAGACCAGCCGGAGGTTGTGGATGAAGCTCCCGCTCGAGGGCACCGTCTCGAGCGGGTCTCGATGCGTCTGGATCACCTGGGCTCCGGGAAAGACCTCGAACAGCACGTCGATCTGCCGCAGGTGATGAGGCGCCTTCAGCACCCAGCGCCGTGCGCCAGCCCCGCGCCGCCGCTTCTGCCACTGGATGAACTTCAGCATCCGCTGCAGGTGCCGGTAGGCCGGCACCTGATCGGCCTGCCACAGCCAGTCGGAATAGCTCGGTACATCCGCGTAGGCATCGAAGTAGCCGTGGAAGGAATGCTCGATCAGCATGCCTTCCTCGTCTGCCGCCTCCGCGTCCCAGGGATGGATCGACAGCAGCGCCGGATTGGCGGCGATCATCGCCGCTACCTCGGCCCTGGCCAGCGCGATGCGCGGGTCCGGACCCGGCGGCAAGGGGTCGGACAGCGGGACCGGATAGCGGGTCTCCCAGTACAGCATCGGATACAGGCGCGGATCGCTGCCGAGGATCCGTTGCAGCATCGTGGTGCCCGTGCGGGGCAGGCCGACGATCACGATCGGGTCGGTCACCTCTTCGTCGTCGATCTCCGGGTGACGCTGGTAGAAATCCTCCAGACCCAGCCGATTCTGCAGGCGCTCGACGATGCGCCCATGGAGCCGCTCGCGGCCAGCCTCGCTGAGCCCACCTTCCTCGTCGAGGGCGTGCAGCAGGACTGCCAGCGCCGGACGGAAGCTGTCATCGCCGAAATCCTCGAGCCCGCCGCTGCGGGTACTGGCCTCGGCAAGCAGGGCATGGATGTCAAAATTCATGATCTGGTACGCCTCTGCACACCGCGATCCGATGCCGCCCGGTCAGGCCGGGCGGGGCGCCAGCCAGTCGTCGTAGCGGACGACACGACATGCGGGCTGCGGTGGATCGATCGCCATGTTCCAGCGCAGTCCCATGGTGCCGTGCGCGTGCCCTGCCGTGTCCATCCAGTTGCCGCGGCCGGGATCGCGGGCCGACACGACGATGAGAAACGTGCCGTCCGGTTCGAGCCGGACGCTGTGCTTGTTCACTGTGATCGGGTGGTAGCGATAGTCGAGGGATTCGAGCCAGTAGTTGTTGAGCTGGAAATTCCAGTAGCGGCAGACCGGGGGCCGGGCGGTGATCAGCAGGGCCTCGTCCGGTGCGAGCTTCCAGTAGCCGTGGTAGAAGACCTGGTTCGCGGCCTTGTGTGCCGGCGCCCGCAGCGAATCGGGCGGAGCGTGCAGCTCGTTCGGGTGCTGCGCAAAGCCCTCGGCCCAGCTCGTGAAGAGATCGGCCGAACCTTTCACGAAGGTCGCCGTCGTCGCCAGGGCACGGTCGAGCGCGGCGGGATCGAGGGGCGCGGGCGGGCCACTCACCCCGAGGCACTCGATGTCGAGTTCGACCGGTATCTCATTCCGGCGGTCGAGGAAGAATTCGCGCACGACGAGACTCGAACTGCGCGGCTCCAGGCGGATCCAGTTGCCGGCGTGCGGCGTGGCAGAGAGCACGATCTCGAAACGGCCGTCCGTATCGAGCACGAGATCGGCCGAGTCCAGGTAGCCGCTGCAGCCCGAAGGCCCGCGCTCGCCGTAATGGCCGTAGTACGCACCGATGCCGAGGTAGGTCGAGGTTCCGCGCCGGCCGTGGATGCGGTACTCGCGGCTGCCATCGAGCGCGCAGTTCTGATAGCGGCAGTCGGGGTTGTCCGCGCCGAGCTTCGCATCGGCGCGCGCCATCTGATAGAAGCGCGGGTGCTCGGGATCGGCGTGCTCGACGAAGCGCTCCAGGGCGACGCGCACGAGTCGCGACAGATGACGGTAGCCCTCGGCGCGGTCGAAGGCGTTGGCGGGCGAACTCGCGCGAAAGAGGGCCGCGCGCGCGCCCTTCAGAGCCTCGCAGAAGTCGTCCCAGGTTCTCCCGTCGAGAACCCGCTGCAGCGACTCGTGTTCATCCATTCTGCGGTCTGTCATCGGCCGTAATTCAGGGGCAGGCCGGGCCGCGGCCATTCGAAGGCGACGACACGTCCCGAGAGCCCGAAGGTGACATAGGCGGTCCGCAACCCGGGGCCGCCGAAGCAGATGTTCGAAGTGAGGGGATCGGACAGTTCCAGCTGTTCGCTCGAAGCTCCGTCCGGGGCGAGCACCAGGATGCCACCAAGGCCGGCAGTCGCGACGCACACGTAGCCGGCGCTGTCGACGGCCAGGCTGTCGGGGTACCGCGACGCGCCGGCCCGGCCGATGACGGGCCCCGCCACGGCGGCGAGCGTCTCCGGCGTCCGTCGGATCCGGCCTGGACTCTCGAGCTGGAAACGCAGGATCTGCCCGGTGTAGGTCTCTGCCACGTACAGCGAGCTGCCGTCGGGCGATAGGCCGATGCCGTTCGGACTGTCGAGCGGCGCGATGACCGTTTCGATCCGGCTGCCGTCGGCACGCGCGTAGCACACGGCGCCGCGGTCGCGTGAGCGCCCGTAGACCTTGCCGTAGTCGGTGAACCAGAAGCCGCCGCAGGCATCGAAGACAAGATCGTTCGGCGCGCGCAACGCGTGGCCGTCGACGTCGGTGTACAGCGTGTCGACCCGGCCGCTGTCCAGGTCGACGCGCTGGATGGATCCCGGCCGTGCCTCCGGCGGCGCTTCAGCAATCGGCACGCGCAGCCCACCGTGCTCGATCCAGGCGGTACCCCCGTTGTTGCAGACATAGCAGGCACCGTCCGGGCCGATGGCGGCGCCATTGGGCCCGCCGCCGACGTCCGCGATGCGCCGCTTCGTGCCGTCCGGATGGATCTGCGTCAGGCAGCCGCCGAGGATCTCGACGACCAGGATGCTGCCGTCCGCGAGGGCGACGGGCCCTTCCGGTACCTGCAGACCCGTGGCGACCTCGCGGCAGTCGATCATGATCTCAGACCCCTGGTGGCGAGCGGCAGTGCAACGATCCCGTGCATCGGTGCGACCGTCAGTACTGGTACACCAGGCTCACGCCGTAGGTGCGGCGTTCCGCCCAGGCCTTCGGCACCGAGGTAAAGCCAGCCGGCGTGACGACACCCGTCAGTGGATCGCGCACGTCGACCGGGGCGCCCGAGGCGATCACGTAAAGAGGCCATTTCTTGTCGGTGAGGTTGTTGCCCCACAGGTCCAGCCGCAGCTGGCTCGAATTTGCCAGCTCCTTCCGCCAGGAGAGACGTCCGTCCAGCAGGCTGTAGGCTGGCCTCTCGACGGCTTCGTTGTTGGGAACGGCGGGTCCGGCGGCTGTATTGTGGTAGGTGCTGTCCTCCCAGCGATAGTTGAGCATGGCCGTGAGACCGCTGCCGCCACGCTCGAGAATCGTCCAGCTCGCACCCAGGTTGAGGGTGTTCTCCGGCGCATAGCCGTTCGAGAACAGTTGCTTGACGTTGTCGCCCACCTGATAGGGCGAAGCGGAGTTGATCGCCGGGTCCAGGATCGTGCCGGCCGGCGCCAGCACCTCGTCGTACCTCGCGTCGAGCCAGGTGTAATCGAGCGTGAAGCTCAGGGCATCGACCGGCTGCCAGAGCGCTTCGAGTTCGAGGCCGCTGATCGTGGCCTTGCCGGCATTCAGTCCGAGCACCACCGACATGTCGGCTGGATTGGTGTTGAAGAACAGCTGCATGTCTTCGTACTTGCTCATGAACACCGCGGCGTTCAGGCGGACGCGACGGTCGAGGAGATAGGACTTGAGCCCCAGCTCGTAGAGCGTGACGTCCTCGGGACGGAAGGTGATGCCGAACTGCCCGACGTCCACCGACTCGCTCGAGCCACCGGCCTTGTAGCCCGTGGCGAAGCGCAGGTACGTGCGCACGTCGTCCGTCCAGGCGTAGGCCGCCGTGAAGGACGGGTTGAAGCGACTCGATTCCAGGTCGTTCGAACTGACGAGGCCGGGCGCCGGCTCCTGCGCGATCGGGTAGCCGAAGTAGGTCGTCAGGAGACTGCGGGACGCCGAGCGGTCGTCCTTGGTATAGCGGCCACCGAAGGTGAGACCGAGCCGGTCGTCCAGGATCGGCGGCGTCCAGGTGAGTTGCGCGAAGGCCGCCTGCGACTTCGAGTCAGCTTCGACGGACCGATCCTTGTTCAGCAGCAGCGGACTGGACCCCGGCAGCGCATTCGTGATGACGATGTTCTGGAAGTGCCGGGCGGTCTCCTCGAAGTAGTACAGCCCGGCGACGTACTCGATGCGCCCGTCGAGCGCACTGCCCACTGCCTGAAGCTCCTGCGAGAACTGGTGCGACCGGATGTCGTCGACACTGCGGAAACCGACGAAGAAGGCCTCGGCGTAGTCCTGGTTGTAGGTCACGCTCAGGTCGCGATAGCCGGTCAGCGACTTCAGCGTGAGCGCGTCGTTCACGTCCCAGGCCAGGGTGAGGCCATGGCTCTCGAACTCGCCCGGGCTCTCGGTCAGGTCGATGGCGCGGTAGCTGTGATCCTCGGGCTTGCCCTCATCCGAATATCCGGGGATGAGGCCCACGAGTGCCGAGTTGGTGTAGTAGAACGGCGTGGAATCGAGATCCCCGCGCTCGTAGAAGTAATCGGCCGTGAACGGTGCGCCCGTGTCCCAGCGCAACGCGAGCCTGCCTGCCGTCTGGTCCTCTTTCCCGAAGTCCTCGCCCGGCCCCGGGTTGCTGACATAGCCGTCCCGCTGGCGCTTGAGGAACGAGAGCTTGCTGGACAATCCGCCCCAGTGCGGCAGGTCGAGCACGGTGAGGGCGCGCACGCCCCCGTTGTTCTCGAAGCCGAGTTCCTGCCGGAAGCCGAGTTCCCCGGAGGGTTTGCGGCTGATGAGGTTCACGGCTCCGCCGGTCGTGTTGCGCCCGTACAGCGTGCCTTGCGGCCCTCGCAGCACCTCGACGCGTTCGACGTCGGCGAGATCGAACGTGACCATCTGGCCGCGCGAGATGTAGAAGCCGTCCTGATACAGACCGATGGCCGTGTCGATCGTGATCTGCCCGGCATCCTGGACCCCGGAACCGCGCATGTAGAGGGTGAGCGTATTGGCGGTCGCCGGATAGGGCGTGAAGGACATGCTCGGGGTGGCCTTGATCACGCCGACGAGGTCGGTGATGCCGCGGTCGCTGAGCGCCTCGAAATCCATGGCCGTGATCGCGATCGGCACTTCCTGGAGCCTCTCCTCGCGCTTCTGCGCCGTGACCACGATCTCCTCGAGGCCCTGGGGCTCGCTCTCGGCGGCACACACCGTGCCTGGCGCGGTGCCGCAGGCTGCGAAGAACGCGGTCAGTTTCGCGAGCCAGCCGTGCCCCCGGGTGCCCGGGCTCGCTCCGCTGATCGGCCCCTTGTGCCGCGGCATGGAGGTCGAGTCGGCCCTGGGAGCGGGGCCCGCCGCCTCGACGATGATCACGGTGACCGGGTTCGCGAAGCGGTAGCCGAGACCGGTGCCTTCCAGCAGGCGGGCGAGGGCCTGTTCCAGCGTGAAGCGGCCCCGCAACGGGCCGCTGCGCAGCGTATCCGGTACGGTGGCGGAGAAGTGCGCCAGTTGCACACCTGTCTGCCGGGCCAGTTGCAGCAGGGCGGCGCGCAGCGTGCCGGCCTCGATGTCGAGCTGATAGACCACCTGCGGCGCAGTCACGGCCACTTCGGCACCGGCAGCGCCGGGCGCGTCGAGCATCACCATCAGTAGAACCCCCCATGCGAGCTGTTGCAACAACCCGCGTAAGACGGGGCGACGGGCCGGCATGGTCCCCCCAGACTTACGATTTCATTGGGAGCGAGGCTCCAGGAGGATCGTGGAACGGTCATGCGCGGGATCCGCACTCGTCTCGCGGATGAACGCGACAAAGGACTCCGGATCCGACGCCTTGAACGCGCCACTGATGCGACGCCCTGCCAGCTGCGCGTCGAGAACCCTGATCTGTGCCGCGTTGTGCAGGTTGAGGCGCCGGGCGACTTCGGCGACGGTCTCGTCCTCGAACACCAGCGTGCCGGTGACCCAGGCCGCCTGCGCCGCGCCGTTCACGGCGTGCACTGAGCCGATGGGAACCTCGGGCTGCACGACGACCGCCTCGTTCGCGGCCAGCAGGACCCGGTGTGGCACCTCGGGAGTCCGGGCGAGCCCTCCTGAACCCGACGACACGTTCGCCCGGCTGACCGCGACGTGTCCCTCGATGACCGTGACTCGTACCACATCCTCGGCCCGATCGAGGTCAAACGACGTTCCCACCGCGGTCACGACGGCCGTACCGGCATCGACGACGAACGGACGCCGCCGGTCGGGTGCCACGTCGAACAGCACGTGACCTCGGCGCAGCGTCAGTGAGCGTTGATCGTCGGAAAACCGGATGTGCAGCTCGCTGCGGGGTGCAATGTTCAGGATGCTGCCATCCGCCAGGGTCATCTGGCGTTGTTCCAGGAGCTGCGTTCGGACGGTCGTGCCTGTCGGTCGCAGCACGAGCCAGCCCGAAGCCGCCACGACCACGACTGCCAGCCCGGCGGCAATCGCCCGCGTCGCCGCCCTGACGGGCACGCGGCGGGGCGGCGGCGACTTCCCGTCCATCAGTCGCACGACATTGTCGGCCGGCTGTTCCGCGGCCGGGATTTCGCCCCAGCGGTTGAAGGCTTCCAGCGCGCGATCAATCTGCCCGACACGCAGCATCTCGGCGATGTGCAGCGGCGAGTCGCGCAGCCAGTCGACGAATTCACCCCGCTCGCGCGCCGACAGTCGGCCGCTTCGAAAGGCAGCCAGCCACGCGGCCGCCTGCTCGGTCGCCGCGTGACGCCGCTCTGCGGGGTCCGGCGTGTCGGCGTTCATCGTTCGCTCCTCCGTGATGGCGCCTGCACCGCCTGGGCTCCGAGCAGTCCGCGAAGCTCTGCATAGGCCCGAATCAGATCCCGCTTGACGATCCGGCGCGTGGTGTTCAGTCGCTGCGCGATGACCTCGTGGGTGAGGCCTTCCTGGTAATGCAGGCGCAGGATCTCCCGCGCACGCGGCGGCAGGCTCCCGATCGCGCGTGCCAGTTCGAGACTCTCGTCCTCGCTGGCGCACTCGTACTGCGGATCCCGTTCATCGACGAGCTGCGCCAGCCAGTCCGATGCGTGCGGCTGCCGCCGGCTGGCACGGGTCGACCATTCGGCCAGGACGTTGGCGGCGATCCTGAAGAGATAGGCCTGCGGATGGGTCACGAGTTCGGCGCGCTCGTACCGCAACATGCGCAGAAAGACCTCCTGCGCCAGGTCGTCGGCGTCTGCCGACGACAGTCTGGCGCGCGCCACGAGATAGCGGCGCAGCGGTGTTCGCCACTGGTGGAACCAGTCGGCCAGACGCTGTCGGGGGGGCTCTCCTGCAGGCACGGTCATGGACCGGAAAGGGATGGAAGGTTAGACCGGCCGAGGCAGCGGACTGGTCCCCGACCGACACGCTGGGCGCTGAACCGATCGGGCTCGCTGTCCCGGGCCATTGCGGAACTCACGCGGAGGTCGACATCGGCTCGCATGGAACAGGCCTGTCCTTCTGATCGCCAGCCGGCAGGTCCGGCTGGACCCGCCAGTGATCTTCGCTGGTGACTCAGGGCCTGATTATGGTCACGGGTCGTCGTATGGTCACGGGTCTTTGCAATGCCGGGCCGACCTTCACCGGCCGAATGACCGAATGGTTTCCCACGGTGGCCTTGACCCGTATGCAGCCCGGAGCATTGATGGTCAGCTGAAATCTGGCGCCAGTGCTACCCGGTGGAACCGCCACGGCGCCGACCTGGCCCGGTGGAATCGGCAGGGTTCCGGTGGCGAGATCGGGCACCTCCATGCCGACATTGTCGAGATTCTTCAAGGCAATGGACCATCGTTCAGCGGCCGTCGCGACGTCGCGTCTCCGGACGCTCACGTCGAACGGCTGCCCCGCAATCGCCGTCGTCGGCGTTTCGAACTCGAGGTATACGTCGTCCCCATCGTAGACGAACAGATCTTTCGCGATCGAGGCGCCTCGGTAGGTTGCGGTGATGACGGTGCACCCCGTCGAGATTGCCTCTACCGGCGCTGTCGAGGCGCTGGATCCATCGCCGTTCCTGCGAACCACCAGATGCCAGATCGGGTTGTCGCCGGGAAAGCGGGCCACACTGGTATTGGTGCTCGTCAATTCGACGGTCGTGTCGTCCGTGGGGACGATGGACATCAGCACCCTCGCGCCGACGGTCGCGCGATATTGTTGACTCCACTGCAGCATGGCAGGCATCCGGATGGCGCTGATCTTCAAGGTGCTCACCGGGCCGCAGCCGAGACCCAGCGAATCGATCCAGGTGCCTGCGCGCCCGCGAAGCAGCCGGGCAGGCTGGCCATTGCTGCAATCAGTTGGGCCGAAGCTCGTGCCGCCCGTGCCGCCGGCCGTGACGTCCAGATGCTCCCCATAGGCCGCGAGCGTGCCAGCCGGGCCGAGGCGGCCGCAGCGCAGGGTCAGCCGATCGACATACAGACCAGCCGCCCCCTTGAAACCGCTCACGACACGGCCGCCGGGGCACGTCAGATCGAACGCGGCTCCATCTGACGTTCCTGCGAATCCTGTCGTGACGGTTCTGCCCACCCAACTTCCGTCATGGTTGATCTGGGCACAGGTTCCCTGCAGGCCGTGAATGTAGCTGCCGGCGTAGCCCTTGATGCCGACCAGCGCCATGTCAGCCGGGCAGCCCAGCGCATAGGCCGTTCCGCCGCTGCCGCCGGCCACACTGGTGTAGTCGAGAGCGGGCGTGGCGGCAGGAAAGGACACGACCAGCAGGGCGACGACGGCCGGGCGTTGCGCACCTGACAGGATTGCCGCGACGGGCTTCCCGGTGGACGAGTTCATGCACCGTGCGAGCATTCTGGATGCCTCCGCGATTCCTGCTCCTCCCGGAACGATCGACCGGGTGCGGCTGGTGTAGCCGCGCCCGACCGCGTGCAGACTCCTCGGGGATGAATACCGCCCGGCCGATGCGCGACATGCGGCGGAGAGTGCCAGCGGGGTCGCGCCCGGCTGGGCTGGCCTGTGCCGCAGCGGCCTGCACGCGTTCTATACTCGCCGGCAGAGGCCGGAGCGGATGCATGCGACGCTGGAATGGCTGGGGGGATGACGCCGATAGCTATGCATTGAGCGCCGACGCGCGTGCGTTCCTGCGCGAACGGATCGGCGAAGGCCGGCCCCGCATCGACGCGACGCGTGAGCAGGCCATGGCGGTCGTGCCGGCAAGCCGGTTGCGCACGGCGAGCCTGTTCGATGACGATCGCGCGCTGCGTCTCGATCACGCGCGCGGGCAGAGTCTGCCTGACTGGATTGCAATGCGGTCGGGGCGGATGGGGCCGTTTGCGGATGCCGTCGCCCGCCCGGCGAATCATGATGAAGCCGCCGCCGCGCTCGCCGAAGCCCGCCGCATCGGTGCCATCGTAGTCCCTTACGGTGGCGGCACGAGTGTCGTCGGGCATCTGGACGTGCCGCCACTCGACCGGTCGGTCGTGAACATCTCCCTGGAGCGCATGGACCGTCTGCTGGCGCTGGACGAAATGTCGATGACCGCCACCTTCGGCGCCGGGACGCCGGGGACACGTGTCGAGGCGCAATTGCGCGAACGGGGGTACGTGCTGGGCCATTTTCCGCAGTCCTTCGAGTACTCGACCCTCGGCGGCTGGGTGGTGACGCGGTCCTCCGGGCAGCAGTCGCTGCGCTATGGCCGCATCGAGCAACTGTTCGCCGGTGGCAGGGTGGCGACGCCCAGGGGGGACTGGGTCGTGGGGGGGCTGCCGGCGTCCGCGGCCGGCCCCGATCTGCGTGAGGCGGTGATGGGTTCGGAGGGGCGCTTCGGCTTGTTGACGGAAGTGACGGCGCGCATCCGCAGGCTGCCGGAGCGCGAAGAGTTCCACGGCGTGTTTTTTCCCGACTGGGAGTCCGGCATCGAGGCGGTGCGCACGCTGGCACAGGCGGAACTGCCGTTGTCGATGCTGCGCCTGTCCAATGAGGCCGAGACCGAGACGCAGTTGGCGCTGGTCTCGGGGCATCAGGCGGCCCTGCGCTGGTTGCGGCGCTACCTCGCGCTGCGTGGCGTTGCCGATGGCCGATGCCTGTTGATGATCGGGTACACCGGCAGCGCCGCGGCGGTGCGGCGTGCGCAAGGCGATGCCGGCGGCCTCTGCCGCGGGTCTGGCGGTGTCGCCGTCGGCAGCTCGATGGGCCGGGCCTGGGCGAAGAGCCGCTTCCGCGGTCCGTATCTGCGCAATACCCTGTGGGAGGCGGGCTACGCCGCCGACACGGTCGAGACCGCGATCAACTGGCCCGCGGCGACACCGCTGATGCGCGCCATCGAGCAGACGGCGACGGACGCCCTGGCCGACGACGGCGAACGCGTGCATGCGTTCACGCATCTGTCGCATGTGTATCGGCAGGGGTGCAGCATATATTCCACGTTTGTCTATCGTCTGGCGGGAGGCCCGGACGCCGATCTGGAACGCTGGCGCAAGCTCAAGTCGAGGGTCTCGGAGGCCATCGTCTCGCGCGGCGGCACGATCAGTCACCAGCACGGCGTGGGCGTCGATCACGCGCCCTACCTGCAGGCCGAAAAGGGCGCGCTGGGCATGGACCTGATCCGCGCGATGGCGCGCGAGTTCGATCCGCAGACCATGATGAATCCCGGAAAGCTGTTCCTGTGAGCGGCGCCGGCCTGCGGCGCCCCACGCTCGCGCAACTGCCGGGGCACTTTGACCTGGTCATCGTCGGTGGCGGAATCACCGGCGCCGGCGTCGCGCGCGAGGCGGTGCGCACCGGTGCGCGCGTCCTGCTCGTGGAGCAGGACGATTTTGCCTCGGGCACCTCCTCCTGGTCTTCGAAGCTGGTGCACGGTGGCCTGCGGTATCTGAAGAACGGCCAGTGGCGCCTGACGCGCGAATCGGTGCGCGAGCGTCAGCGGCTGCTGGGCGAAGCGCCGGGCCTGGTCGATCCGCAGCCATTCCTGATGCCGCTGTATCGGGGGCGCAAGCCCGGCCGGCGGACGATGCGCCTGGCGCTGTGGCTCTACGATCACATGGCGAGCGGCATCGAAGCCTCGCGCTGGCTCACCGCCGCCGAACTCGCACAGGTCGAACCGCTCGTGGGACAGGCGCATCTGCTCGGTGCGCTGCGCTATCTCGATGCCGGCACCGACGACGCGCGCCTGGTGCTTCGCCTGATCCTCGAGTCCGCGGGCGCGGGATTGACCGCCTTGAATTACGTGCGGGTCGAGCAGTTGCAACGCGCCGGTCTGCGGACGACGGGCGTGTGCCTGCGCGACATCCTGGACGGTGTCGAGAGGCCAATCGCCGCCGACGTGGTGATTAACGCCACCGGTGCCTGGGTCGACCGTCTGGCGGGTGCGCCGGAGTCGAGCCTCAGGATGCGGCCGCTGCGCGGCAGTCACTTCGTGTTTCCTGCGCAGCGTCTGCCGATCCGCCATGCAGTGGGCTGGTTCCACCCGGAAGACCGGCGGCCGATTTTTGCCGTGCCCTGGCAGGGTGCGGTGATGTGCGGGACCACCGACCTCGATCATGGCGCGGCGGCGCTGGACACCGCGCGCATGAGCGCCGGGGAGGCGCAGTACCTGTTGCGCGGGCTGGCCTGCCAGTTTCCGTCCGCGGCGCTGAGCGCCGCCGACGCCATTGCCACCTACGCCGGCGTGCGGCCGGTCGTCGACGGCGGCCAGGCCGATCCCTCGGCCGAGTCGCGCGAGTCGGCAATCTGGGCCAGTCCCGGCCTGGTCAGCGTCACCGGCGGCAAGCTGACGACCTTCCGCGTGACCGCACGCGATGTGCTGCGCGAGGCCAGCCGCCAGTCGCCAGGGCTCGCGCCGCGCGCCGTGACGCCGGTGTTCGCGGGCAGGTCATCCGGCCCGCATCAGCGGCTGTTCGGTCGCCTGGGCGCCTCCGCGCAGACGCTCCTCGACCGGATGCCGGCGGAAGCCCGCGAAGCCGTGCATCCAGACCTGCCGTATTGCTGGGGAGAACTGCGCTGGGCCGCAAGGGAGGAACGAGTCGTGCACCTGGATGACCTGCTGCTGCGGCGCACGCGCATCGGCCTGTTGCTGCCGCAGGGTGGGCGCGAGTTGCTGCCACGGGTCGCGGCGATCTGCCAGGCTGAGCTGGGGTGGGACGAGCAGCGCTGGGCGGAGGAAGCGCGGCGCTATCTCGAGCTCTGGCAGCAGCGGCACGCTCCGCCCGTCTGAGGCCGCCTCGTGCCAGCGGACAAGATCCTCGCCATCGACGTCGGCACGCAGAGCGCCCGCACGATCGTGTTCGATGCCCAAGGCAATTTGCGGGCCAGGGCGCAGGTGACGTTCGACCCGGCCTATCACGCAGCGAGACCCGGTTGGGCAGAGCAGGACCCCGAGGTGTACTGGCGTGCGGTCGTCGACGGCTGCCAGCGTCTCTGGCAGGAATCGTCCGTCCGCCCGGAGCAGATCGCTGGCATGGCACTCACCACCCAGCGCGCCACCATGATCTGTGTCGACGCGGCCGGCAAAGTGTTGCGGCCGGCCATTCTCTGGCTCGACCAGCGCCGCTGTGAAGCGCCGCCGGCGCTGGGGCCGTTCTGGGGCGCTGTGTTCGGGTTGATGGGTGCCCGGGAGCTGATGCGCCAGTTCCAGGCCGAAAGCGATGCCAACTGGCTGGCCGTGCACGAGCCGGACCTCTGGCGGGCGACGGACAAGTTCCTGTTTCTCTCCGGCTGGCTGACGCAGCGTCTGGTCGGCCGCCACGTCGATTCCTGCGGCTGCCAGGTCGGCTATGTGCCGTTCGACTACCGGCGCCTGCAATGGGCCGGGCAACGTGACGTCAAGTGGCGGGCGCTGAGCACCCGTCGCGACCAGTTGCCGGACCTGGTAGCCCCCGGCGAGCCGCTGGGCGAGCTGCAGCCGGCGGCGGCGGATGCGCTGGGCCTGCGGGCCGGCGTGCGCGTGATCGCCGCGGCCGCCGACAAGGCCTGCGAGGTGCTGGGCTGCGGTGTGCAGGCGCAGGACATGGCGCAGCTGTCGTTCGGCACCACTGCCACCATCAATACCACGCAGACGCGGTACGTCGAAGTGCAGCGGCTGTTGCCGGCCTATCCCGCCGCGGTGCCCGGCGCCTACAACACCGAGATCCAGATCTATCGCGGATTCTGGATGGTGAGCTGGTTCAGGGACGAATTCGGCGCGCGCGAGCAGGCGCTCGCCGCAGAGCAAGGCGTGGCCGTCGAGAGCCTGTTCGATGATCTGATCCGCGACATTGCGCCCGGCTCGATGGGCCTGACCCTCCAGCCATACTGGTCACCCGGAGTGCGCGAGCCCGGGCCGGAAGCCAAGGGCGCCATCATCGGCTTTGGCGACGTGCACACCCGCGCGCATTTCTATCGTGCGATCCTCGAAGGGCTGGTCTACGGCCTGCGTGCCGGCAAGGAGCACATCGAGCGTCGCGTGCGCCGGCCCATCCGCAGTCTGCGCGTCGGCGGCGGCGGCTCGCAGAGCGACGTCGCCATGCAGATTGCGGCGGATATCTTTGGCCTGACGGCGGAACGCCCGCAAGTCCACGAGACATCGGCGCTGGGTGCCGCCATCAACGCCGCGGTCGGTCTCGGCATGCACGCCGATTACGCGCGCGCCGTGGCGAAAATGACCCGCGTCGGCAAGTGTTTCACGCCAGATCCGCAGGCGCACAAGACCTACGACGCGCTTTACCGCGACGTCTATCAGCGCATGTATCCGCAGCTCGAGCCGATTTACCGGAACATCCGCCGCATCACTGGCTATCCGCCCTGAGCATGTCGGGCGGCCGCCCCGGCACCTTTGTCAAGCAAATCTGAACCGGGGTCTGACCCCATGCCGACGCTTGCTACCTGCGGGCGTCGAGATCCGCCCAGCGCTCGAATGCGGCTTCGAGCGCCCGCTCGATCACCTGCGTACGCCCGGCATCGAGTCGCATCTGCTGGCCGCCGCGCTTGTGGTAGTCGGGCTGGCTCATCGCGACGATCAGCAATTTCTGTTCTGCTTCCAGGGCTTCGATGCGGGCGGGCAGTTCGTCGAGCTCGCGGGTCTCCTTGTAGCTCAGTTTTCTGGATTCCTCTGCCGCCCTGCCAAGAGCGGACCGAGGTGATGATCTGATTCCCTCACCCGTGCTGCGGGGACCCTCACCGGCACGGCGCGCGACCTCTCTCGCAGGCGGGAGAGGTGAAGACGGGCGCTGCCGCACCCAGTCGCCGTAGCCGCCGACGTATTCGCGCCAGCGGCCGTCGCCCTCGGGCGCGAGCACCTGCGTGACGACGTTGTCGAGGAACGCGCGGTCGTGGCTCACGAGCAGCAGCGTGCCGGGGTAGTCCTGCAGCGTCTGCTCGAGCAGTTCCAGCGATTCGATGTCGAGGTCGTTGGTCGGCTCGTCGAGCACGAGCACGTTGGCGGGTTTCGCGAACAGCCGTGCGAGCAGCAGGCGGTTGCGTTCGCCGCCCGAGAGCATGCGTACGGGTGAGTCGGCACGTTCGGGGGGGAACAGGAAGTCGCCGAGATAGCTCACGACGTGCCGTCGACGTTCGCCTTCTCCGATCCAGTCGGAGTTCGGGCTCACGGTCGCCGCGACGGTCGCGTCCGGATCGAGCTGCGCGCGCAACTGATCGAAATAGGCGACGTTGAGTTGCGTGCCGAGCCGGACCTTGCCGGCATCCGGCGGCAGCTCGCCGAGGATCAGCTTCAGCAGCGTCGACTTGCCGGCGCCGTTCGCGCCCACGACGCCGATGCGGTCGCCACGCATGACGCGCAGGTCGAGGTCGCGCACGATCGTCTGCGCACCGAAGCGCCGGGTCACGCCGCGCAGCTCGGCGACCAGCTTGCCCGAGCGCTCGCCGGCCTCGAGACCGAGCCTGATCTGTCCGAGCCGCTCGCGCCGCGCCTCGCGCTCGCGCCGCAACTGTTCCAGTCGCTGCACGCGTCCCTCGTTGCGTGTGCGCCGCGCCTCGACGCCCTTGCGGATCCAGACCTCTTCCTGCGCCCAGAACTTGTCGAACCGCCGGTTGGCGACGGCCTCGTCGGCGAGCTGTTCGCTCTTGCGGCGCTCATACGCCGCGAAGTTGCCGGGATAGGACCGCAGCAGGCCCCGGTCGAGCTCGACGATGCGCGTCGCGACGCGGTCGAGGAACGCACGGTCGTGCGTGACGACGATCGAGGTCGGCCCGTCGACGAGCAACTGCTCGAGACGTTCGATCGCGTCGACGTCGAGGTGGTTGGTCGGCTCGTCGAGCAGCAGCAGTTGCGGGTCCAGCGCCAACGCGGCCGCGAGTGCCGCGCGCTTGCGTTCGCCGCCCGACAGCCCGGCCGGCGAGATCGCGCCGTCGAGGCCGAAGCGGTGCAGGTACTCGACGAGCCGGGCATCGAGCCGCCAGCGCTCGCGGTCATCGTGGATGGCCTCGGCACCGCACCAGAGTGCGAGCGCCTCGCGCACCGAGGCCGCGTCCGGCAGCTCGGGCTCCTGGCGCACGGCGACGACGCGCAGCCCGGCCGGTCGCTGCAGATCGCCGCCGTCGAGCGCCGTGCGGCCGGCAATCACATCGAGCAGTGACGACTTGCCGGTGCCGTTGCGTCCGATCAGCCCGAGGCGCTCGCCGGGGTCGAGCGCGAGCTCGGCGCGATCGAGCAGCGGATGGGTGCCGAAAGCGAGTTCGGCGCACATGAGGTTCAGCAGGGGCATGCAAATCCGGTACCCGGTACTGATTTTCCGATTCTCAGGGGCTATAGGTAAAGATGCGTAGTGGAAAGAAACGGCTACGCCGCGACGCGACATTACACGATCATTCGCGCACCTGCCGCAGCGGCGGTCGCTTCGAGTCCGGAAAATCATGAAGACCTTCCATCCTCACGGCTGGACCTCCCTGTGGTCCGGTCTGCTTGTGTCTGCGTGTCTGTTCCTGGCGGGGGGGGCGGTCATTGCGGGCGACGTGGGCCCGGGCCTGGACAATGCGTCTTGCCTCAGGTGTCACGAGGACACGGTCGTCGAGTCGCCCGCGCACGCCGACACCCAGTGCGCCGAGTGCCACACGAACATCACGGCCGCGCACAAGGACGCGCTGCCGGCCGACCAGAAGCTCGAAGCCGGCCAGATCTGCGCGGCGTGTCACGGCATGGCGGCGAAGCAGCTCCCGAAGAGCGTGCACTCGGACCACACCTGCAAGAAGTGCCACGGCCCGGCGCACAAGATCGAGGCGGCCTCGACGCCCGGCTCGCGGATTTCGCCCGTCGGCCAGATGAAGGCCTGCGGCAAGTGCCACGACGAGGTCATCGGCAGCTTCGAGGAAAGCGTGCACGGCCGGGGCCTGCTGAAGTCGGGGCTGGTCGACGCCTCGCCCACGTGCAGCGACTGCCACGGCGCGCACAACATCGGCAAGCACGCCGACGAGAAGGCCAAGACGGGCCACATGAAGTCGCCCGAGACCTGCGGCGCCTGTCACCAGACCGTGCTCAGGGAATGGGAGTCGAGCACGCACGGCCAGCTCTGGAAAGACGGCAAGGACGGCCCGGTCTGCGTCGACTGCCACGTCAACGAGCACAAGATCCTCGACCCGACGTCGGCCGAGATGCGCAAGCAGTTCCCGGTCGAATGCGGCGGTTGCCACGAGGAAGGGCTCGAGACCTTCCGTGACAGCTTCCACGGCAAGGCCACGGCGCTCGGCTGGTCGTCGGTCGCGATGTGTTCCGACTGCCACATGCCGCACAGCAACCTGCCGGCGAGCGACCCGCGCTCGAGCGTCAACCCCGACAACCTCAAGACGACCTGCGGCGCCTGCCACGCGAAGGAGGTCGAGGTCGCCGGCTTCCTGACGTTCGACCCGCACGTCAACCCGCACGACAAGGACACGCTGCCGCAACTGCGGATCATCTTCTACTTCATGACCGGGCTGCTGCTCGGCGTGTTCGCGTTCTTCGGCATCCACCTGCTGCTCTGGCTGCAGCGCGGCCTGGTCGGCGTGCTGCGCGGCGAGTTCAAGGGAAGCCACGGCGGCGCCGGCCCGTACGTGCGGCGCTTCAGCCGCGCGCAGATCTGGATCCACGTCTCGATCGTCGTGAGCTTCCTGATGCTCTCGGTCAGCGGGCTGCCACTCAAGTTCGCGACGGCGCCGTGGGCCGACACGATGATCAAGTACCTGGGCGGCGCCCACTCGGCGGGCATCATCCACCGCATCGGCGCGATCATCACGTTCGGCTACTTCGCGGTGCACCTCGCGACGCTGGCCTGGCAGATGATCGTCCGGCGCGAGCGCGGCTTCCTCTGGGGCTGGCGTTCGATGGTGCCGCAGTTGAAGGACCTGCAGGACTTCATCGCCAACATGAAGTGGTTCCTGTACCTCGGCCCGCGTCCGAAGTTCGACCGCTTCACCTACTGGGAGAAGTTCGACTACCTGGCGGTGTTCTGGGGCGTCGCAATGATCGGCGTGTCGGGCCTCATGCTCTGGCTGCCGGAGGTCTTCGCGAAGTTCCTGCCCGGCTGGGCGCTCAACGCGGCCTATATCGTCCACAGCGACGAGGCGCTGCTGGCCACGGGCTTCATCTTCCTGTTCCACTTCTTCCACACGCACCTGCGGCCCGAGGCGTTCCCGATGGATCCGGTGATCTTCACCGGCGCCATGCCGCTCGAGCGCTTCAAGGAAGACCGCCCGCTGGAGTATGAGCGGATGGTCGCCAACGGCACGCTCGAAGAGCACCTGGTGCCCGCGCCCGAGGGCGCCAACCTGACGATCGGCTACGTGTTCGGCACGATCGCCGTCATCGTCGGTCTGGTGTGCGCGGCGGGCATCTTCGTCGCACTGTGGGGTCTGTTCTTCGGCTGATCCGTGTCTGGCATCGAAGCCACGGGGCCGGTCCCGTCCGGGGGCCGGCCCCTGGTCTGCGGAAAGCCGGCATTGTTCCTCTGGCGTGAAGCCGGGCTATCCTCCGCGCCCATGTGCCAGGCCCTGACGCACGAAGGAGCGACAAGCGCATGAAGAGCTTCATCTCCGTCATCTCCCGCAGCCGGCTCAGCCTGTTCGGGGCCGTGGTCGCCACGGTCGCCTTCGTGCTGTTCGTCACGCTGTTCGTCATGGAGAACACCGGCTTCGAGGGCGGGCCGTACCTCGGCATCCTGAGTTACCTCGTGCTGCCGATCGCCGTGGTGGCCGGCGTGCTGCTGATCCCGATCGGGATCTGGCGCGCGAAGAAGCGCGAGGCGCGCGGCGAGCGCGAGCCGCCACTGCCGGTCATCGACTTCAACCAGCCGGCGACGCGCAGGGCGCTCGCGACGTTCGGTCTGCTGTCGCTGGTCGGCGTGGTCGTGCTGGCCGTCGGCAGCTTCAAGGCCGTGCACTGGATGGAGTCGGTGGAGTTCTGCGGCACGGCCTGCCACACCGTGATGCAGCCCCAGTACACCGCCTACCAGCGGTCGCCGCACACGCGCGTCGCCTGCGCCGACTGCCACATCGGACCGGGTGCCGACTGGTTCGTGAAGTCCAAGATCTCGGGCAGCTGGCAGTTGATCGCCGTGACGTTCAACCTCTACCCGACGCCCATCCCGACGCCGGTGCACAACCTGCGTCCGGCGCGCGAAACCTGCGAGCAGTGCCATTACCCGGGCAAGTTCTCCGGCGACCGGCTGAGGGTGCGCGTGCACTACTCCGAGGATGAGCAGAACACGCAATTGTACAACGTGTTGCTCGCCAAGGTCGGTGGGCAGTACGGCCGCCAATCGTCGGGTATCCACTGGCACGTGGATCCGAACAACACCATCCGCTACCTGTCCGACGACAAGCGCGAGACGATCTACGACGTCGAGCTGACGTCGGCGGACGGCACGAAGAAGCTCTACAAGGCCAAGGACGAGGCGCCGGCGGGCACGCAGTGGCGCACGCTCGACTGCGTCGACTGCCACAATCGTCCGGGACACACGTTCCGGCTGCCCGGCAACGAGATCGACGCCGCGCTCGAGCGGGGCCTCATCGACAGGACCCTGCCGTACGTCAAGCGCGAGGGTCTGCGGGCGGTGCAGGTCGACTATCCCTCGCACGAGGCTGCGCGCGAAGGCATTGCGCAGGACATCGCGGCGTTCTACGCGAAGAACTATCCGGATGCGCCGCAGGCCGCGGTGGAGCAGGCCGGCAAGGCGCTCGGCGACATCCATGCATGGAACGTGTTCCCGGCGATGAAGGTCACCTGGGGCTCGTACCCGAACCACGTCGGCCACAAGGAATCGCCGGGCTGCTTCCGCTGCCACGATCGCAAGCACAAGACGGAGGACGGCGACAAGATCACCAAGGACTGCGACACCTGCCACACCATCCTCGCCGAGGACGAGGCCGATCCGCCGATCCTGCGTCAGATCGCGGGCGAGGAGCCGGAGGAAGCCGAGCCGGCCGCCGCGGAAGGTGCGGCGCCGGAAGCGGCCGCGACCGTGTCTAGCCGGTAGGACCTTTGCGCTGCGAACGCTCGGCCGGCGTCAGCGTCGCGGCGGGGCATTCGCTGCAGCCACCGGCGCGTACCTTCGCGAGCTTCTGCAGCCGGGCGGCGAGCTGGCCCGCGACGCCGGGCGCCGACGGACCGCCGAGTGCATGTGACCACCTCATCGCGAGATTCCGGCGCGTGCTCGCGGGCATCAGCGCCCACACGGCATAGAGCGCGGCCACGAGGACGACGACACCGATGACGAGGGATTCGAGCATGGCCGGACCTCCCTCCGTTCAGCCCATCAGCGCGCTCGCCACGCGGAACGTGACGAACGCGGCGAGGTACGCCAGTGCAAACAGGTACCCCGCCATGATGATCGGGTAGCGCCAGGAGTTGGTCTCGCGTTTGACCACGACCAGCGTCGACAGGCACTGCGGCGCGAACACGTACCACGCGAGCAGTGACAGCGCCGTCGCGAGACTCCATGTCTGCGCGATCATCGGCACCAGCGTCGCCGAGACGTCGCCTTCGGTCGACAGCGAATACACCGTGCCGAGCGCGCCCACGGCGACCTCGCGTGCAGCGAGCCCGGGGACGAGCGCGAGCGAGATCTGCCAGTTGAAACCCAGCGGTGCGAACACGACCTCGAGCCCGCGCCCGATCATGCCGGCGAAGCTGTGGGCGATCGCGGGGCCCTCCGCACCCGGCGGCGGGGCGGGATGGCTGCCCAGGAACCACAGCACGATCATCAGCGCGAGGATGATCGTGCCGACGCGCTGCAGGAACACCTTCGTGCGTTCCCACAGGCCGATCAGCAGGTTGTTGAGGTGCGGCCAGTGGTATTCGGGCAGTTCCAGCAGCAGCGGGTGGTAGGCGCTGCGCAGCGCCGTACGCTTCAGCACGAAGGCGACGGCCATTGCCGCGAAGATGCCGGCGAAGTAGAGCGCGAACAGGACGAGGCCCTGCAGGTTGAACGGGCCCACCGGACGCGACGGAATGAACGCCGCGATCACGAGCGCGTACACCGGCAGGCGCGCCGAGCAGGTCATGAGCGGCGCGATCATGATGGTCGCCATGCGGTCGCGCAGGTTCGGGATCGTCCGCGTCGCCATGATGCCGGGCACGGCGCAAGCGAAGCTCGACAGCAGCGGGATGAACGCGCGCCCCGACAGGCCGACGCTGCCCATGAGCCGGTCGAGCAGGTAGGCCGCGCGCGGCAGGTAACCGCTGTCCTCCAGCGCGAGGATGAACAGGAACAGGATCAGGATCTGCGGCAGGAACACGAGCACGCTGCCGACGCCGGCGATGATGCCGTCGACCAGCAGGCTGCGCAGCGCGCCTTCCGGCAACGCCTGCTGCACGAACGCGCCGAGCGCCCCGACGCCGCCGTCGATCAGGTCCATCGGGACCGCGGCCCAGCTGAACACGGCCTGGAACACGAAGAACAGGATCGCCGCGAGGATCGCCGGGCCCGCTATCGGGTTCAGCACGAGCGCGTCGAGCCGCGCGAGCGCCCGTGTGCGCATCGGCTCGGCATAGTGGATGGCGCCGAGGATGCGACGCACTTCGCGCTGCGTCTGCTGGATCTGGTCGAACGAGGGCTCGCGCCACTGCACCGCCGCGCGCCTGCCCGGGTGCGGCAGCGTTTCCAGCTTCTCCACGAGATGACGCACGCCGCCGTGCTCGACGGCGACGGTTTCGACGACCGTCACGCCCAGCGCGCGCTCGAGCGCGGCGCTGTCGACGTGATAGCCGCGCTCGATGGCGAGGTCACTCATGTTGAGCGCGACGATCATCGGCACGCCGAGGTCGCGCAGCTCGAGCACGAGCCGCAGGTTGAGCCGCAGGTTGGTCGCGTCGACGACGCATACCACGAACTCCGGCGGCGGCTCGTCCGCGAGCCGGCCGAGCAGAAAGTCGCGCGTGATCGCTTCGTCGAGCGTCGTCGGCGTGAGGCTGTAGGCGCCGGGCAGGTCGAGCACCTTGTACAGGCGCTGCCGCGCGGGGCCGAAGAACTGGCCTTCCTTGCGCTCGACCGTGACGCCCGCGTAGTTCGCGACGCGCTGCCGGCTGCCGGTCAGGCGGTTGAACAGCGCGGTCTTGCCGCTGTTCGGCACGCCCACGAGGGCGAGACGCATCGGGTCGATCGTAGCGGCGTGGGCGTTCATCGCTTGCTCATGCGTATTCGGGCTCGACGATCACAGCGCTCGCTTCGCGGCGACGCAGGGCGAAGGTCGTGTTGCCGAGGCGCACGGCCATCGGATCGTGTCCCGGCCAGATTTCCTCGACGATCTCGAACCGCTCACCGGGCACGAACCCCAGTTCCAGCAGGCGGCGGCTGACCGTCGACTGCGCCTCGTCGCCAAGGCTCTGCGCGTCGTCACGCACGGACACGACCACGCCGCGGGCGCCTTTACGCAACGTGGCAAGACTGACTGGGGCCATTCGTCTGTCGGACACGGTTCGATCGATATGCGAAGTCTGTTCTTAATGAGATTCGTTCGCAACAAGCAAATCCCGAAATTCATCAGTATTTTCCGCAAGTGGCAAGAATCGGTACCGGATACCGAATTTCCGGCGCACGGGGGTCTGACCCCAGAATGCGCGGATGACGGCACCTCAACCTGGCCCGGACACCGAAGCGAGCCGTATGCCCCGCCAGACGGCCGACGCGGTTCTGATGGTGCGGCCGGCCCGTTTCGGGTGGAACCCGCAGACGCAGGCGAGCAACCGGTTCCAGCGCGAGGCGGGCGATCTCGCGGGGTTGGCGCAGGTGCGGGCGGCCCGCGAGTTCGACAGCCTGGTCGGGGCCCTGCGCGAGGCAGACGTACAGGTGTTCGTCGCCGACGATACTCCGCAGCCACAATGCCCGGACGCCGTGTTTCCCAACAACTGGGTCAGTCTGCACGCCGACGGCACGGTCGTGCTGTACCCGCTGCTGGCGCCCAACCGGCGCCTCGAGCGCCGGTTCGAGCACGTCGTGCTGCTTGAGCGCGAAGGCGGGCGCGGCGTGCGATGTCTGCACGACCTCACGCATCACGAAGCGCGTGGCGAGTACCTCGAGGGCACCGGCAGCGTGGTGTTCGATCACGTCGCGCGAGTCGCCTACGCCGCTGCCTCGCCACGCACGCACGCGGGCCCGCTCGCCGCGCTGTGCGACGAACTCGGCTACGAGTCCTGCCCGTTCGCGGCGTTCGATGCTGGCGGCGTCGCGATCTATCACACCAACGTGATGCTCGCGATCGGCAGCGGCTTCGTCGTCGTGGCGGCTGAGACGATCGAGACAGCGCGCCGCGGGGAGGTGCTCGCACGCCTGCGTGACACGGGTCGCGAGGTCGTCGAGATCGACGCGGCGACGATGGGCCGCTATGCCGCCAACGTGCTGGAACTGCGCGCCGCGGATGGCGCACGCGTGCTGGCGCTGTCGCACGCCGCCGCGGCTGCCCTGGGCGTGCACCTCGAGCGATTGCGACGCCACGTCGACCGCGTCGTGGCGGTGCCGATCCCGACCATCGAGACGCTCGGCGGCGGTTCCGTGCGCTGCATGCTGGCCGAGGTGTTCCTGCCGCGCCGGGTCGGCGCGCTCCGCGACCCAGCCCGCGCAGCACGGCACGGCAAGTCACGGACGCGCGGTCGGTCGCGGGGCCGATGCTAAAATCCGCCCGCGGCGCGAAGGGGACGCAACGTGCTCGAACTCGGTTTCAAGACGCTCATCGCCTACCTGCTGGGGTCGGTCATTGGCAGCCTGCTGCTTGGGCGACTCAAGGGCGTCGACATCCGCACGCAGGGCAGCGGCAATGCCGGCGGCACGAACGCGCTGCGCACGCAGGGCTGGGCGTTCGCGCTCGGTGTCGTGCTGGTGGACGTCGGCAAGGCGCTCGTCGCCGTCGGCTGGCTGCCTGGCGTCGAACTGCCGGGGATCGGCATCGACGCCGGCATCGACCGCACGTGGCTCGCCGTCGCCTGCGCGACCGCGGTCGTGGCCGGTCACGTTTACCCCGTCTGGTACGAATTCCGCGGTGGCAAGGGCGCCGCCACGCTGATCGGCGCCGTCGCCATGCTGGCGCCCGCCGCGCTGCTGCCAGTCGTCGTGGTGTGGCTCGCCACCGTCATGCTGACCGGCTACGTCGGTCTCGGCACGATGCTCGGCTCGGCGGCGTTGCCCGTGTACGTGGCGCTTGCCGCGCCGGACCGGCCGGCGCTGCTGGCCTTCGGCGTGGCGATGGCCGTGTTCATCGTCTACACGCACCGATCGAACCTGCAGCGCATGCGCGCGGGCAACGAGAACCGTGCGCGCCGGCTGTGGCTGCTGCGGCGGCGATGAACGAGACGGGCGAGCGGCTGGTGCGGTTGCTGGCCGACGGCACCCTGCATTCAGGCGCGCGCCTGGCGGAGCAACTCGGCATCACGCGTGCCGCGGTGTGGAAGGCAGTCGGAGAATTGCGCGGACGCGGCATCGCCGTCGCGAGTCACGACCGGCGTGGCTACCGGCTCGAGTCGCCCGTCGAGTTGCTCGACGTTGCAGCGTTGCGCGCGGCAGCGCAGCAGGCCGGCCTGCCGTGGCCAGGTCGCTGCGAGGTGCGGTTCGAACTCGGCTCGACCAACGACTGCCTGCATGACGACGTGGCACCGCCACCGGGCGTGCCACGGCTGGTCTTCGCGGAACTGCAGACGGCGGGCCGCGGACGGCGTGGCCGCCAGTGGCTCGCGCCGTTCGGCTCGGGCCTCACGTTCTCGATCGGCTGGACGTTTGCGGACATGCCCGCGGAACTCTCGGCGCTGGGCCTCGCCATGGGCGTGTGCGTGGTCCACGCGCTGCGCGAGGTCGGCGCCAGCGGCGTGGGTCTCAAGTGGCCGAACGACGTCGTGCACGCACGGCGCAAGCTCGGTGGCCTGCTGCTGCAGATGCGCTCGGAGGCCGGCGGGCCGGCCTTCGTCGTGGTCGGTCTGGGTCTGAACCTGCGTCTGCCCGAGGCGACGCGGCTGGCGATCGATGCTCCCGGCGCGACGGCCGTGACCGATCTGGCCGAAGCGTGTGGCGGCCTGCTGCCGCGGCGTACCGCGGTGGCGGCGCACGTCGCAGGGCGCATGCTCGAAGGGCTCGAACGCTTCGCACACGCGGGTTTCGCGCCGTTCGCCGCGGACTGGGCGGCCTTCGACTCGCTGCGCGACGCACCGGTCACGGTGCTGCGATACGACGGGCCCATGGCGGGCATCGCGCGCGGTGCCGATGCCGAGGGCGCGCTCGTCGTCGAGACGGCGCCTGGCCGTTTCGAACGCGTGCACGCCGGGGACGTCAGCCTGCGCGCCGCGGCGGAGGTGGCCCCGTGAGGCTGCTGGTCGATGTCGGCAACACGCGCGTCAAATGGGCGACGTACGAGGGCGATCGTCTGTCCGCGCAGCGGGCAGCGACGCATGGGACGTGGAGCGTCGACGACTGGGAGCGCGAGCTGTTCGACCCGCGGCTGCGCATCGGCGGGGTCGCGGCCGTGGCCGTGGCCGGCGAGGCGACGCGGGCGCGGCTGATCGAAGCCGCGGCGCGGCGTGGCATCGACGACGTCGTGTTCCATGCGACGACCGCCGAGGCCTGCGGCGTCCGCAACGCCTACTGCGAACCGCGGCTGCTCGGCGCCGATCGCTGGGCCGCGGTGATCGGTGCCTGGCACCTGCGCGGGCATCGCGCCTGCTGCGTCGTGGACATCGGTACGGCCGCGACGGTCGACGCCGTCGAGGCCACCGGCCGCCATCTCGGTGGCTTCATCGTGCCCGGCCCGCGGCTGATGGCGCAGTCGCTGCACGCGGGCACGAGCGACCTCGCGGCCCATTCTGCGGCGAGCACGGCCAACGAGCGCACGCTGTTCGCCGACAACACGCGCGACGCCATCGAACGCGGCTGCCGCGTCGCGCTGGCGGCGCTCGTGGACCGCGCCCAGGCCGAACTGGCGCGCGTGGCCGGCTCGACCCCGGCACTGGTCATGACCGGCGGGGCGGCGCCGGATGTGGCACCGTTCGTGCTGGCGCCGGTCGAGATCGTGCCCGATCTCGTGCTGCGCGGCGTGCTGTGCCTGACCGGATGCGGTGCCTGGTCCGAGGCCTGAACCCGGGCTGGCGCCCGCGGTCCAAACGCGCCCCAGGGTGGGCACGTCGCGGCAACTGACTGGAGACATCGGTCGATGCCTCGAAACCCATGAAAATCAATCGATTGAGTGTCATTGCACACGCGCTCGCCGATGCCCCACGGGGTGCGCGGCCGTCTTGGGCGCCGCCGCTCCGCAAGGACGGCGGCAACGTCCGGATTCATGAAAGTCCGCGCTCTCTGCGCCCGGCTTGCGGCAATCACGGTCCGAATTTCGCGCCCGGTCCGCTATGATGCCTCCGCACTCAGACCGGCGGTCCGGCCGGCTACCCGAGAGGAGGATTCGATGAAACTGACGCGCATTTTCGCCATCTCGTTCGCGACGCTGGGCCTCGCGGGTTTCAGCGGCGTCGCCAGCGCCGACGCGGCTGCCGGCAAGGCGAAGTTCGCCGCCGACTGCTCCGAATGCCACGAAGTCGCCGACTTCGAGGGCGAAGACGCCGCCGCGCTGACGGCCACGATCAAGAAGATTGTCGCCGGCCAGCAGAAGCACAAGAACGCGCTGAAGCTGACGGACACGCAGATCGCCGACATTTCCGCGTACCTTGCATCGGGCGGCAAGTAACGCGCCGACGGGTATTGCGCGAATGGTTGGAGGCTCGGGCGCCTGGCGCCCGGGCCTCTGTTCGTCGATTTGGTACCATCCTGCGCCCGTTCCTCTCCGACCAAGGCCGTGCGCGCGCTCTTTCTCGCCCTGCTGCTCGCGAACCTGCTGTTCCTCGCGTGGTCGCGCTGGGTCGTGCCGCCCGTACCGGTGGCGCGGCAGGCGGGCGAAGCCACGCAGACCGCGCCGCGTTCCATACGCCTGCGTGAGGAGGCGCGAGCCGGCACTGCGGGGGCCGACGGCGGGCCAGTGGCGGACGGCGCCGTCGACGTCGCAGCGGCCACCTGCGTCAGCGTCGGACCCTTCGCCGACGAGGCGCAGGCCACCGTGGCCGCCGGTTCGCTGCGCCGTCTCGGTTTCGATTCGCGGCTGCGGGCTGCGCAGGACGAGGTGCGCGTCGGTTACTGGGTGCGCGTTCCCGATCTTGCCACGCCGGTCGACGCCGCGAATGCGCTCGCCGCATTGCGGGCGGCCGGCCTCACCGACGCGTACGTGATCGCGGACGCGACACCGGGCAGTTCGATCTCGATCGGCGTCTACTCCGATGCGGCCAGGGCGGCGGCGATTTCCGAAACCGTGGGCCGCGCGGGCTTTGCTACGCAGACCAGCGACCGACTGCGCACGCAGGACGTCTTCTGGCTGGACGTCGACCGCCAGGCCAACGGCGGCATCCCGGTGCCCGAGGACGTCGCGGCGCCGGCGAGCGGCGCTCTGCCGCTCGAATTGCGCGCCTGCCCGTCCGCCCCGGCACCGGCGGCGGTTGGCAGCGAAGACTGAGGCCCGCCCGGCAGTGGCCGCGGCGCGGTAGGGTAGAATCGGGGCCGGGGCGTGGTCGTGCCGGCATAGCACAGCTGGTAGTGCACCTGATTTGTAATCAGGGGGTCGGGGGTTCGAATCCCTCTGCCGGCACCATTCCCGC
>Ga0268298_10000540_pt1 | contig 48628 bp, 38 predicted proteins | sample WWTPWeurt_MetaG_FD_194462 | JGI IMG/M metagenome (GOLD analysis project Ga0268298, IMG submission 194462) | Activated sludge microbial communities from WWTP in Nijmegen, Gelderland, Netherland - WWTP Weurt | ecosystem: Engineered > WWTP > Aerobic digester > Activated sludge | place...
AAATTGCCCGAGCCCCCACACAAATTGCCCTAAGCCCCACGCAAATTGCCCGAGCCCCCTCGCAAATTGCCCGAGCCCCCACACAAATTGCCCTAAGCCCCACGCAAATTGCCCGAGCCCCCACCCCGATTGCCCTAAGCCCCGCCTTGTGGGGTGGCCGCCAAACTTGACGAGGAAGAAGGGTTTTGGCAGGGTCCTTCGGGTTGCATGTGCGGAAGGACCGTTTGATGAAAGCTCTCTTTTCTCTGCTGGGCTTGTGTTTGTGGTTGCCGGGTTTGCTGGGCGGTTGCGCCTTGCGTCCACCGGTCGATGCGAATGGATTGCCGCGAGTTTCGCGGTACACGAACTCGATTCAGCTCGATTTCTTGCTGGGTCAATACAAGCAGGTCGCGCAGAAGTCGGCGTCGCCGGGGTCGCCAAGCGCGGGGTCGCTGCTGGAAAAAGCGTGCCTGGGCTGGGAGCGCACGGTGTTCGACCTGCACGGCGCGCGGCTGTATCCAAGCCTTTTGCGGCAATCTCCCGAGACGCTGATGCTTGAGCAGGTGTTTGTGGATTTGCCCCTGGCGATCCAGCGAAACCCGCGCCCGGCGGCTTGCGATGGGGAGGCGGCGCTCACGGACGGGGCACAAACGGCTGCCTTGGCGACGAACCCGGTGTTGGCGCAAAACGCCACGCAGGGGCAACCGCAGGGGCAAGCCATGCAGCCCGCGCAGCCGAACTTGCCGAATCCACTGCCGACCGGTTCCGCCGGAACGCCTGCATCGCCTGCATCTGCATCAACCGTTCCGCCGCTTCCAGCCACGGCCTCCGCGACCGCCCCCGGCGCTGAGAACGCCGCTTCCATTCAAACGGGCGGCCAACCCGCAGAAGCGGTTTCGGGACGTGCGGAACCAGCGATGGTCCTGGGCGGGTTGGGCACGGCAGCTCGCCAAGACCCCGTGGTTCAAGAACGCGCAGCACTGGCTCGGTTGCGGGCGGCGTTGTCTTTGCCGACGCTTCCACCGGCTTTTCAGACCGAGCAAGCGGTTGCGACGCGGCTCGATCCGACGTTGCCGTTGCCGCCGCCTGCGTCGGTGGATCTCCCAGTGCTGGCGGAATTGGCGGAAAGCGATTTGCCCGGCGTACGTTTGCGGGCGCGGTTTCATCGGGTCGGCCTGTGTACCCTCGCGGTGGAAGCCGCCGATCGCAACCAACAGACCCAAAGCACCGACCCGCACAAGACCTCACCTTTCGACCCGGCGCTGTGCGGAGGGGGACCCGGCACCAGTTTGCGGCTGGCGCAGCGGAAGCTTTTGCGGTCGCTTCTTGTGACGTGGCGGGTGCGGCGAAGTGAGCCGTTCGCAGATTTTGTCGGCTACCTGGCAAGCTTTGTAACCCGCGACAATCCTGTGCTGGATGGGCCGCGCACCTCGCGCTAACACGGTTTTCCATGCTAAGGTGCGTTACCGGTTTCCCTTGCTTTTGGACCCAAGCTGTTCCAAGAAACAGCCGCACAAAAGGGCAAACTCGAGGAATCAAACACAGCAACCGTTTGCCAAACTGCCTGCAAGGCGAACCCATTTTCTGAACGTCACGTTCCGTTTCGGCCACGAAGGAGCTTTTCTTCTCATGCGAAAGCCGCCGCTCCGCAGTCCCAGGGATTACCTCACGCAACCTGAGACCCAACATCGATACCTCATGAATGAAACCGCCCGCGGTGGCCAGGCCGTCGCCACGGGCGAGTCTTTTGCCGAACTGTTCGAGGCCTCTCTTCGATCGGAAAAACGCGCCGTCGCCAAACGGGACCCCGAGGTCGGCGAGCTGGTGCAAGGCGAAATCGTGCAGATTGGGGCGGAATATGCCTTTCTTGACATCGGCGGCAAATCGGAAGCGATGATTTCGCTCGACGAGCTGCGTGGCGAAGACGGCGAGCTGACCGTGCGCATCGGCGACAAACTGGAAGGTCACGTCATCGGTTCAGTTGGAAAAGACGGAGGCCTGCTGATCAGTGGCCGCCTTCAAAAAGGTGCGGGCCTTTCAGACCAAATTCGTGCGTCGTTCCGTCAGGGCACGCCCGTTCAAGGTCTTGTGACCGGTGTGAACAAGGGCGGTTTGGATGTGGATTTGGGCGGCGTGCGCGCGTTTTTGCCGTCGTCGCAGATTGAATTGCGGTACTGCCAAGATCCTTCGATCTATCTGGGCAAGGCGCTGGCGCTGAAAATCAGCCGCATCAGCGAGGAAAGCCGACAGGTGATTGTGTCTCGGCGGGCCGTGCTGGAAACCGAACAGCGGGCGCTGTCGGACGAGAACCGGGCGCGGCTGAAAATCGGCGAGCGATACACGGGCGTCATCGTGATGATGCAAGAACCGAGCGCGCTCGTGGACATTGGTGGCCTCGACGGAAGCGTTCCGACAAACGAGCTTTACCAAGCGGCGCGGCAATGCGGACGCGACGAAAACTCGATCAAAGTGGGCCAGCGCGTGGATGTGGAGGTCGTCAAGCTGGACGAAGTGCGACCTGGGCACGACCACCTGCACCACAGTTTTCAAGGCAACCTGCGGATTGGTCTGTCGCTGAAAGGTCTTCTGGCCGATCCGATGGCGGAAGCTCTGTCCACGTTGTCCGAAGGCGAACGAGTCAAAGGTCGAATCGTGCGGCTTGAACCGTTTGGCGGGTTTGTGGAAATTCGCAGTGGTGTCGAGGCACTCATTCACATTTCGCTCATGGCCGAGCGGCACATCACGCATCCGCGCGAGATCTTGCAGCTTGGCCAAGAAATCACGGCGACCGTGGTCAGCCTGGACCGGGAACGTCGGCGCATCGGTCTTTCGCTCATCGAAGAAGCGCGTGCCGCCCAAGCCCAAGTGGCTCAAACCCTGACGGCGGGGGATCGGCTGAAGGCGCGCATCGAGCGGTGCGAAAGCAACGGCTTGATTGTGCGTGTCATGGTGCCGAACGTGCTGCCGACGACGTATCCGCGCGGCTTGATCCCGAATGCGGAAATCGGCGTCCCGCGAGGCACGGACCTCAAGAAGATGTTTCAGATTGGGCGGGAAGTGCTCGCGCAAGTGATGAGCGTGGATGGCGAAGGCCGGGTGCGTTTGTCGATTCGGCTCATCGCAGAAGCACCGGCTGCGGCGGCGCAAGAAGGAACCCAAGAAACAGCGGCGGATTCTGCCGCAGTGGCCGCGCCCCAAACCGTTGCGCAAACCCAAGGTGCAGAAGCCCCAAGCCAGGCTACGGCGGCCTCCGAGACGGGTGTGGGAACAGCACCTTCCTCCGCTTCCAGCGAAACCCCGAAAAGCAAGCCTCGTGCGACTCGTGCCAAGAAGACCAAGGCCGTTGAGGAACCCACGGCAGCCAGCGCGGAAACGCCCGTGCAACCTGTGGATGCAGAAAAGACGCCGGCCCGCAAAACCACCAGAGCCAAAACCAAAGCGACCGAGCCCAAAAAGGAAGCGGATGCCCAGCCCGCTGCGGCACCCAAAGCCGAAACAGCGAGCGGCACGACCTCGACTCGGCGGAAAAAAGCTGCATCCAAGGATGAAGCACCGTCTTTGGCGTCGGTTCCGGCGGTTGTCGAGACTCCCGCTGTTCCCGCTGCGCCCTCTGTCCCAGCCATCGCTGCACCTGCCGAGCCCGTCGCCAAAAAACGAGTTCGCAAATCCGCGTAAGTCAAGCCCCTCCATGGCTGCCCTGTGTCGGGCCGACGATCATGAGGCTTTGTTTTTGTCGTCCCAGAGCATCGGTTGCCACAGTTCGACTTTGTTGCCATCGGGATCGAGCACCCAGGCAAAACGCCCGTTTTCGTGGCTTTCGGGTCCGCTGACGATGGTCACGCCGTTTTGGCGCAGCTGCGCGAGCATCTCGTCCAGGTTGTCCACCCGGTAGTTGACCATGAAGCTCGCGGCGCTTGGAGCGAACCACTGCGAGTCTTTTTCGGCGACGTGCCACACGGTCAGCCCGCGATCGTCGGCTTTGTCGTCGGGCCACTTCAAAATTGCGCCGCCCCAGTCTTCCAAAGACAGCCCCAAATTCTTCGCATACCAGTCCGCAAGGGCTTTTGTGTCCGATTGGGTTTTGAAAAACACACCACCTATGCCAGTGACTTTTGCCATGTCGGCAGACTAACACCCAAACCCACATGGACCGCAACCCCTCTTCCACGTTCGGAGAACGGCTGGCGAAGGGGCGCAAACCCTTTTGGACACTGTGGGGAAAAGACCCTTGGATGGGGGGATTGCTGTTTTGGGTGGAAATGGGCACGGTATCTGTATGCAGACCGGATTCCGTCCTCCGGCAGTGGCCGGGCTGTTTTATCCTCGGGAACCAGACAGGCTGAGAAACACGGTCGAGGCGTTTGTCTTGTCGGGGTCTTCCGCGCCTGCACCTGGGTCCGGGGCTCTTTCTGCGCAAGGCCGGGCGGAGTTTCCCAAGGCGCTCATCGTGCCGCACGCGGGTTTTGTGTATTCGGGGCCCATCGCAGGCAGTGCGTATGCGCTGTGGCAAGGCGGGGAGCACATCGAACGGGTGGTGCTGATTGGGCCGTCTCATCGGGTGTTTCTGCGCGGTATGGCGGGGCCGGGTGTGTCGGCGATGCGGACACCACTCGGAGACGTGCCGGTCGATGCGGAGGCCTTTTCGCGTGTGCCGCATGTGTCCAGCCAGCCTCGCGCGCACGCCCAGGAACATTCGCTGGAAGTGCAGCTTCCGTTTTTGCAAGTGGTGCTGCCTCGAGCAAAGGTGGTGCCGATGGTGTGCGGGGAAGCAAGTCCTGCGGAGGTGGGAGCCGTGCTCGAAGCGTTGTGGGGCGGGCGAGAAACGGTGGTGCTGGTCAGCTCGGATTTGTCGCACTACTTGCCGTACAGAGAAGCGCAGGCGGTCGATCGACAGACAGCGGAGCACATCGTGTCACCGCAAAGTCAAACAGGGGATATTTTGCCGGACCAGGCGTGCGGGTGCAGCGGCGTGAATGGGCTTTTGTGGCTCGCGGGAAGGAAAAAGTTGCGGGCTCGGTTGCTCGATTTGAGAAACTCGGGGGACACGGCGGGGGACAAGGACCGGGTCGTGGGATACGGGGCGTTCGCTTTTTTTGAAACGCGAGGGGAAACATGCTGACGGATGCGCAAGGTCTTTCGTTGTGCCGTTTGGCTCGGGCGGCGATCACAGAAGCACTGGGCGGGTCGGCTGCCGTACTGCCGAAAGGGGATGTGTTCTTGGCACCGGGGGCGTGTTTTGTGACGCTGCATCGGAACGGAATGTTGCACGGCTGCATTGGGAGTCTTGTGGCACACAGACCCCTCGCAGAGGATGTGGTGGATAACGCCGTCTCGGCGGCATTTCGGGACCCGCGCGCGACGGAGCTGCGGCCCTCGGATGAACAGAACCTGACGGTCGAGGTGTCCGTGCTATCGCCGATGGAGCGGATTGTGGCCCACAACAAAGAGGAGGCGCTGGCGCAACTTGTGCCAGGGGAACATGGGGTGGTGCTTCAACACGGAAACAAGCGGGGGACGTTTTTGCCGCAGGTGTGGAAAGACCTGCCGGACAAATCGGTGTTCTGGCGCGAGCTTTTGCGCAAAGCGGGCCTGCCGCCGGGCTTTGACAGTCCTGACCTTCAGGTTTTTCGCTACACAGTGAAAAAATGGCGTGAGGAGCCGCCTTGTCCATGACGGCCCAACACGAACAGGGGACACACCCCGACGCGCGTTATTTTCATGCGCTGCCCGACGGGAGAATCCAGTGCGATTTGTGCCCTCGGGATTGCTGTTTGGCCGAAGGACAAAGGGGGCTCTGTTTTGTACGGCAGAACCAGCGCGGACGGATGGTGCTAACGACGTATGGACGGTCTTCGGGTTTTTGCATCGACCCGATTGAGAAGAAACCGCTGTCGCATTTTTTTCCGGGCTCGTCGGTGCTGTCGTTTGGAACGGCGGGTTGCAATCTGGCGTGCAAGTTTTGCCAAAACTGGGACATGTCGAAGTCCAAAGACATGGACCGCCTGTCGGATGAAGCGAGCCCCTCGCAAGTTGCGCAAGCGGCTTTGCGGTACGGCGCGCAGAGTGTGGCGTTTACGTACAACGACCCGGTGATTTTTGCCGAGTATGCGATGGATGTTGCGGACGCTTGCCACGAGGCTGGGGTCAAGACGGTCGCCGTGACAGCCGGGTACATCCACAAAGATCCGCGCGCAGCGTTTTTCGCAAAGATGGATGCGGCGAATGTGGACCTCAAAGGCTTCTCTGAGGTGTTTTATGCGCGGCTTACAGGGTCACACCTTCAGCCTGTGCTCGAAACGCTGGAATACTTGGTCCATCACACGTCGGTGTGGACGGAAATCACGACGCTGCTCATCCCCGGCATGAACGACAGTCAGGCGGAAATCCAAAAACTGTCCGAATGGGTCGCGACGAAACTGCGCCCGGATGTGCCCCTGCATTTTTCGGCGTTTCACCCCGACTACAAAATGATGAACGTTCCCCCGACGCGGCCAGAAACCCTGTCGGCAGCCCGCGCGCTGGCGAAAAAGGTCGGCCTGCAGCATGTGTACACCGGAAACGTCCACGATGTGGAAGGCGATACGACGTTCTGCGCGGGGTGCGGAGAGGCGCTCATCGTCCGCGACTACTACCAAATCTTGTCGTATCGGCTGGACGCGACCGGGCATTGTCCGACGTGCCAAAGCCCTCTTGCGGGCCATTTTGCGGACAAAGCCGGGACGTTTGGCCGCCGTCGCATTCCCGTGCGCCTTTAGGAACCCGAGGCTGTGGAGTTTGCTCTCGGCCGCTTGGGGAGGCCCAGGTCAGGGGGAAGTTCCGTGAAAAAGCGCACAAAGTCGGCGTGCATCGAGCGCGCATCGCGACGACCCAAATCAATCAGTTGTCTTGCAAATTCTCCGTCGAAGAGCAGGTAGGACAGAAGGTCGCTTTCCTCTTCCGCGTCCATTTCACAAATCACGCGAACGAGTTTCGCGAGCGGGCCCTGGGTGCGCTTGGCAAACGTCGGCGAACGCACATAGTCCACGGCCATTTTGCCGATGTTCTCGGACGCTCTCACCAGCAGCGACGGCAAAGGCCGCAGACCGTCGTGCTTTTGGTGATATCCCATCGCGTGATTGAGCTGCGACACAAACTCCGAACCAAACGCGGCGTCGCCAGCCAAGAGGATTTGGTTGATGCGCTGGAGACGCTCGATGTCGTTTTCAACTCGGTCCAGGAGCAGCGCATTGAGCGCCTTGCCGATCAAAAACAGCGGGCTCGGCATTTTCGCGTTCGGATTCGCTCGTTCGGGAATTTTCTGGATTTCACCGACGAAGCGCGGGCTCACCACAATGACTCCGTTCGCACCCAAATGACGCGCCGGAGACAACGGCACGTTTTGGCGCAAACCTCCATCGCAATAGAATTCGCCGTCGATGCGCACAGACGGGAACACAAGCGGAATCGCCGCAGAAGCGAGCGCATGCGACAGCCGCAGCTCCTTGACTCTTCGCGGCACGACTTTGGGATCTCGCGACCAGCGCGGAATGCCATGGTTTTGCCTGGCCACAAAAACCACCGTGTTTCCCGTCGAAATGTGCGTCGCCGAAACCGTCACCGCCTGCAATAGGCCTGCTTGCAGATGTTGCTCGATTCGAGCAAACGGAATGGCGTTGCTCAGAATGCCGTGGATGCCACTTGGCTCGATGAGACCTCCGTATTGCTCCTCATGAACCTCGGAAGCGAGCGGCGACGGCGCGACCAGACTGCGGACAAAACGCGCCAAATGCAAAGGCCTAAGCCGAACCACATCTTCCATTTGCAACGACAACCACTGGTCCAAAAGACGCCGTGCTCGACTCCGTGGAGCGTCGGCAAACGCAGCCAGCGCGCAACCATTGACCGCGCCTATCGACGTTCCGCACAGGATATCGAGTGGCACATCGCGTCCAAGGTCTCTGGGAACCTCTTCAAGCAGGTGTTGAATCACCCCAACTTCATAGGCACCTCGCGCCGCGCCCCCTGCCAACACCAACGCGACGCGCCCCGGCGTTTTGTACAAGCAGTCTGGTCTGTCTGGAATTGGTCGGATATTTTCTGTGATTTGCATTTCGGTCGTGTGTTTCTGTGAACCAGGAGGTTTCTCGAACTGTTATCGCGGTTGTTCGTTTGACCAACGGAAGAATAGTCCCCGCTCCACCAACAACATGGAAGAAAATTTTTGTAATATAAATTCCCATGCCAAACATCGGAGAACTCGGACCAGACTTTGCTCTCTACAACCAGGATCAACACATTGTTCAGCTTGGTCGCTTGCAGGCCGAGGCGGATTTTGTGGTGGTCTACTTTTTTCCGCAGGCCGGCGCGCCCGGTTGCGCACGGGAGGCCATCGGTTTTCGCGACATCTTGTCGGAACTTTCGGCCCGCAAAACAAGAGTCGTAGGAATCACAGCCAGCCCCGCTGCGGAGATCACAGCGTTTGCTAAGGAACACAACCTGAATTTCGATGTGCTCTGTGATGAGGGGGGGCGAATCAGCCAAGAATGGGGGGCGCTGCGCAACAACAACACAGCCCGGATGACGTTCATACTGAATCCGAAAGGGGTTGTGACCCACATGTTTCCGCGCGTGGATGTGTGGAAGCATGCACAAGAAGTGTTGGCGCTGTTTCCAGCCTCGGTTTCTTCGTCTCCAGCTGAGCCGACGCAAGCAGCACAGAAAGCAGCAGACATTCCCAACGCAGCACAGGAAGCCGCGAAAGGATTGGTTGCCGCTGGAACCTCTGCGATTGCACACAGCGCCGGCCCAGACCTGATTGCGGAAGCTGCGCGCGCGGTTCTCAAGTTGCTGCTCATTCACAAACAGTCCGGCGGTGCCATTCCTGCCGATGTGAGTGAGCTTGTTGGGCAACTTGGGAAGCACTCCCAAAACTGACAAAAACCAAACAAGAGGCTCAACAGACATGAAAAGGGGTGCTTCTGCGATCTCTGTTATCGGCCTCCTGTTCTAGCCTTTCCATTTTCTTGCTGTTGTCTCTTCCACCCCTATTTCGTCGGAAACAAACGGAAAAAGGCCGCGCTTGACAGGACCCGCAAAAACTCGCTAGCCTGCGCGGGCTTCGACAACTGAATAACGCATGCAGGTGCTCGGGAAACCAACCGAGAGGGTTTGCAGAGAACTCTTTTTCACTTCCCCTCTTCTTGTGGTGCCGCCCCCGCGACTGTAAAGGACGACGTACTTTGACGGCGATTTGCACGGGTCGTGTCTTGATGCAAACGCCAACGGGCCACTTTTGGAAACATTGGGAAGGCCTCAAGGTTCGGAGGACTCCCTAAAGCCAGGAGACCGGCCTGCAAGCGGCAATACCTTTCGGGAGGAAGGGTCGCTTGCAAACGCTTTCACAACGGCACACACGTTCCTTTTTTTGCGGCATCGCCAGGTTGGGTTTCGGCACGTTGGCGCTTGTGGTCAGCCACGGGCGGGTGGGCGCACAGCATTTTGAAACGACGGTCCGATCCGATTCGCTGGTCGAACAAAACAAAGGCGTCTCGTCTGTCACGGTCATCGAGCTGGGCCTTCCTGGGCAAAAAAACGCGCCGTCCGCAGCGAAAACTTCCGTTGCGGAACTGCTCGACGGTCAACCAGGCGTGTTTGTGCGTCGAAGCGGCGGTCTTGGGCAGTTTAGCGGTGCCAGCCTGCGCGGTTCTGCGCCGGGACAAGTGGCTGTATTTCTCGACGGGATTCCTCTTTTGCGCGGAGGGCAATCGGCGGTCGATTTGTCACAATTTCCTCCCGATGCACTGTCCCGCGTCGAAATCTACCGAGGCATTCCACCTTTGTGGCTCGGCAGTGAGACGCTCGGCGGTGCCGTCCATTTGGTGACACGGACCGGACAGGGAACGCCGTCTGCGTGGCTCAACCTGGGCAGCGGTTCGTTCGGTCTGCGACGAGCGAGTGCTGGCTACAAAGGGCCAACGCCTGCGTTGTCGCTGTCTATCGCATACCAAGCTGCCGACGGAGATTTCCCCTATTTGTTCAACGAAGGGTTGCGCTATGGCCGAGACAAATTGGACGAGCTGCGTCGAAAAAACGACGGTTTCGACCAAGTTTCTCTCGACGTTCGCCTCAAAAATCCCATTTCGCTTGGGCATTTTTTTGTTCACGGCAGCGGTTTTTGGCGTCGGCAAGGTGTCGCGGGGATCGGTGCTCCGAATGCGCAGCCCGGACAGCCTGAACTGGAAACCGCACGGGCGCTTTTCGATGCGGGTGTCCGTTTGGCGTCGCCCACGTCTCGCGTTGCGGTTGAACTTTCTGCGCATGCGCTCCTCGAAAGAGTCCAAACGAAAGACCTACAGGTCGCCCCGCCTGTGCTGCTAGAGCACATGTCGCAGCAGGTAGGTCAAAAAACGCTCGCGCGATTTCGAGCGAACCCGTCGGCAAGCCCCCAAACTTTGCACCTCCTGACGCTGCTCGAGTTTCGGTACGAGCGTTTGGCGCAGCGAAATTTGTGTCCCGCGCCGCGCCTGGATTGCCAAACTGCCCTGGCTGCCGACAGTGATCGCTTTCGTGGCGTACTTTCGCTCGGCGGAGAGCTATCCATTGCCGACGGTCGCTTGCTGTTCGATCCGGGCGTACATCTTTTGCTCGTTCGGTCGAACTACAAAAGCCTCTCGGACCGAGACACAGAGGTTTTGCCTCCTGAACTTTCGGTCTTGCCGTCTCCACAAGTTGCTGCGCGCGTTGTTTTGCGGCCCTGGCTGCTGTTGCGTGTGGGCGCAGGTCGGTTTGTTCGGCTGCCGACTTTCTTGGAACTGTTCGGCGACGGTGCCTTTTATCGAAAAAGCCTCGGCCTTCGTCCCGAATCATCGTGGACCGGAGAACTGGGCGTCGAGGCAAACGGCCAACCCTTTTCCCTCGTAACGGCGTCTTTCGGTTTGTATGGATTTGGGCGAAACATCGACGATCTCATCGACATCGTACGCGACGGACCGACACTTCGAGCGCGCAACGTCGGGCAAGCCGTTGCAGCAGGCCTCGAGTGTTCGACAGCCGTTCGCGTCGGAGATTTTCTGTCTGTCGAGGGAAACTACACGTTTTTGGACAGCCGCGATCGCACCGACCAACCGGGCCGCAACGGCAAGATGTTGCCGGGTCGCCCGAGTCACACGCTGTTTTTGCGCACCGAGGCTGCTCACCGGCCTGCGCGAATTTTTTATGAACTCGATGTCGTCAGCAGTCTGTTTTTGGACCCGGCCAATCTCGTCGAGCGACCGACGCGCACGCTCCATGCCGTCGGCGTGGCGCTCGGCCCGTTGACCCGATTTCGCGTGTCGCTCCGCGTCGAGATGCGGAACCTTCTCGACACAAGAACAGTCCTCATGGCGCTGCCGCTGCAAGAGCGTCCGACGGCAGTGCCTTTGTCCGATTACTTCGACTACCCGCTGCCAGGGCGCGCACTGTTTGCGACGCTATCGGGGCGGCTGTGATCACCGACGGGAAACATCCCCGATCAAAGGAGAAATGTGCTCATGCTCGATAAACATGCTCAGGCCCGTTTTGCGCCTCGTCCTCGGTCCTTTTCCGGCTCGTCGCGAGTCCTTTTCTCAGCGACGTTGGCCTTTTCGTTCGCCTGCGGAGGCGATCCGACACCCGAGCCACCGTCGAAAGTTGTGACCAATCTGGCCGTGACCGCCAGCGACTTCGCCAGTGGCTCAGGCACGCTGTCTTTCCTGGACCCGGACACGTTGCAAATGCAAAAAGCGTTTGATCAGGTGGACCCAAGTTCGACGGTGCGAGCCTTTGACAAAAAGCTCTACATTCTGGATTCCACGCACGGCACGTTGCGGGTTTACGACGCCGCAGACGGTTTCAAAACGCCGAAAGACCATTCCATTCGCAAAACCTCCACCGTCGATGCGGCGCAAGCGAATCCTCACGATGTGTTCGTCGATGCGTCCTCGGCAAAAATCTATGTTTCTTTGTATGGTTCGTTCGGCTCGACGCAAATCAAGGCTTCGACCGCACTCGCCGTGCTCGACGCGAACAACTTGTCCGCCGGGATCGCGTCGTTTGTCTCTTTGAGCACCGGACCGCTCGATACCGACGGAAACCCAGAAGCCAGCCAACTTGTGGGTTGTGGATCGAATTTGTACGTTTTGCTCCAAGACCTCGATCGCAACAACAACTACAAACCGGCAGGCAGTGGTCGTTTGGCCAAGATCGATCTGAAAAACCCAACGCAAGTGACCTACATTCCGCTCGCCGGGGAAAATCCGACGGCACTCGCGGTTTACGGCAACTGTACCGAGGCGATCGTCGGCTCTGCGGGCGACCAGCTCGGCGGCACTTTGACAGGGAAAAGCGGTATCGAACGGGTCGATTTGTCGTCTGGAAAAACGCTGGGTTTGGCCCTGTCTGATCAGTCTCTTGGCGGAAACGTGAGCACGCTCGACGCAACCGACGCAACCCATGTTTTTGCAGATTTGTCAATAAAATCTGGTTCGAGCTATGCCAACACGGTGTTTTTCGTCGATGCGCTCGCCAAGAAAAAGGGAGCGGCGCTCCTGGGGCCGATGAGTTACGTTCCGGCGGTCGCGGTGCTTGGTGAGCGATTGCTGGTGCTGTCGGGAGGAAAAGCGGGAACCGGGCAACTTCGACCCGGTTTGTACTTGGGAGCAGCGACGGGAACGTCTTTGCCGACGGAGCCATTCGATTTTGGTTTGCCTCCAAGCTCGGTAGCTCTTGTCTCACGGTGAGCAGACCGATACCCTGCTCGCAACGCATGGCTTGGTGGTCGAAAAAAAACAAAGCCACAGAGACTTCCTCGGAAAAGCGATCGGTTCCGACGGGGCTTTTTGTGAAATGTGACGGATGCTCCGAAGCGGTCGATTCCGAAAAAATTCGAGAGTCGCTTCGCTGTTGTCCTGCGTGCGGTTTTCATTTCTCAATGCCGACGGAAGAACGGTTGCAGTTGCTTCTCGACGAGGGTTCGGCGGAAGAACAAGACTTGTCGATCGAACCTTTGGACCCGCTCGGGTTCCGCGACAGCAAGGGTTACGTCGATCGTCTCTCAGCGTCGCGAAAACACATCGGCCAGCCCGACGCTTTCCGCAGTTTTCTCGCGTCCATCGACGGTGTGAGCGTGTCTTTTGGGATGTTCCAGTTTGAATTTATGGGCGGTTCGATGGGTTCGGTGGTCGGCGAGAAGATCACGCGCGTGTTCGAGCGAGCCGCTGAAAAGCACATTCCCGCGATTGTGCTTTCTGCGTCGGGCGGAGCACGCATGCAGGAAGGCATTTTGTCGCTCATGCAGATGGCGAAAACCTCGGTGGCGCTGCAACGGTTGCGGGCGCTTGGGATTCCGTATGTTTCTGTGTTGCTGCATCCCACCACTGGCGGTGTCGCGGCGTCCTTTGCCATGCTCGGCGACGTGATTTTGGCCGAACCGGGCGCGATGGTGGGTTTTGCTGGCCCGCGCGTCATCGAACAAACCATCCGCCAAAAACTGCCGGTCGGCTTTCAACGCGCCGAGTTTCTGCTCCGTCACGGTTTCATCGACAGCATCGTCCCCCGTCCCGAATTGAAGGCGGGTCTCTCTCGGCTTTTGCGCCTGTTGTTGGGCAGTCCCAAAGGGTCTGCTCTGCCCAAAACCGACACGTCTGAAATGTGAGCAGCCTCGACTACAACGCAGCACTAACCTATCTCGCCTCGCTGTCTTCTTTCGGAATGCAGCCGGGGCTTGACCGGCTCGCGTGCGTGTTGGAACGACTCGGCTCGCCGCAGCATCGAGTTCCGGCCATCCACATCGCCGGAACCAACGGAAAGGGCTCGACGAGCGCCTTCGCAGCCACAATCGCCCAGGTCGCCTCACAGCGCGCGGAAACTCGGCTGGGCCGCTGTTTTTCGATCGGCCTGTACACATCTCCGCATCTCCATCGAGTCACCGAGCGCATTCGTTTTTCGCAACATGGCCAGTTGCGCGAGTGCCAAAAACCGCGTTTTGCCGACGCTGTGCATCGTGTGCGAAACGCCGCCCTCCTGGCACCATCCGTCACCCTGACGTTTTTCGAGGTGCTCACCGCCGCTGCCTTCCTTGTTTTTTCCGACGAACAGGTTTCCCTCGCAGTGTTTGAAACGGGCCTGGGTGGACGTTTGGACGCAACGCGGTTGTGTTCTGCGCAAGTGACCGTCGTGACGAGCATCGGCCTCGATCACACCGAATGGTTGGGCTCGACGCTGCAAGAAATCGCGCACGAAAAAGCAGGCATTTTTCGACCGAACATTCCGGCGCTTGCGACTGCCTACGATCCGGCTGCGCGGCAGGCGCTTTGCGAGCACGCCCGGCAAGTGGGTGCGCCTTTGTGGATGTGGCCTTGGGATGCTGGGTCTTCCACGCAGCCTCTCCCTCGGTTGCCCGAGGAGGTTTGCGCGCATGTGCCGCTTTTGGGAGCGCACCAACGCGACAATGCCGCGATGGCCGTGGCCGCGCTGTCGTTCGCGCAGGGACCCTTGCAAGATGATTTTCTCGACGAGGATGTCATCAACACGGGCCTCGACAAGACGCGCTGGCCTGGACGACTTGAAACAATTGTGCCGACGGCACGTACATTTCAAGCTTTCGCGGACCGAGACATCCTTTTGGATGCAGCCCACAATCCCGAAGGTGCTTGCGTGTTGGCCCGTTGGCTTTCTCAACAACAGAGCCAGCGGACCACCATCTTGTGCGGCGTTGTCGTCGGAAAACATGCCGAGGGAATGGGCAGTCCACTCGCGTTTGCCACCGATGTGTTCTTGTGTTGTCCACCGACGCCGCGAGGTCTTCCGGCAGGGGAATTGGCCAAAATCGCTGCTTTTTCCGTCGGTACAGTAGTCGAAGATTGGCGTGCAGCGTTTTTGCGAGCCTTGGAGCACGTCGCCAAAGGACAACGGCTGGTCGTGTATGGCTCGATCTTCTTGGTCGGAGCGGTGAGGGCGTTGCTGCTCGACGAACCGACGGACACGCTGTTTGTGCAAGACCCTGGAAAGAAACCCTGAAGGCAGGAAGCAGTGCGGTGTGTGAGCCAGAGCTAGGGATGTGGTTTACGGTTCGACGAAGGATTTGAGGTGTCTGGTGTTGCTGGCGTGCCTGAGTCTGCGGAGCGCCTGAACCTCGATTTGGCGAATTCTCTCTCGGGAGAGGCCGAAGTTTTGGCCGATTTCTTCGAGTGTGCAATCAGCCTCCTGCTCGATTCCGTAGCGCATTTTCAGAATCTGTTGCTCTCTCAGCGGCAACGCTCGCAGCATCAGGCGTGTTTTTCGCACCATGGCTGCATCGATCAGACTGTCTGCGGGTGACGGCAAGGTCGTATCTTCCAGGCTGTCGCCCAGATTGGAACCTTCGCGCACAGGGCTCGGCGTTTCGAGCGAAAGAGGCTCTCGGGCCGCGACTTTGAGCACCTGTCGCACTTTTGCGAGCGGCAGTTGGCTGACTTCCGCGATCTCCTCGGGCGTCGGATCGCGCGCAAGCTGCCGAGACAAATCCCCACTCACGCGAAACAGTTTTCGTGCCGTTTCAAACACATGGACAGGAATGCGAATGGTCCGGGATTGGTCGAAAATACCGCGCGTAATGGCTTGCCGAATCCACCAAGTCGCGTATGTTGAAAACTTGTAGCCGCGCTGATATTCAAATTTGTCTACCGCGCGCATCAGTCCCAAGTTTCCTTCCTGGATCAAATCGAGGAACTGCATTCCGTGATTTGTGTATTTCTTTGCAATCGAAACCACCAATCGAAGATTGGCTTCCAAGAGTTCTCGGCGTGCGCGATTTGCAAGTCTCAAACCTCGTTCCATGTCTTGGCCGAGTTTTCGCAATTCGGAAATCCCAAGGCGTGTCTCTCGTTCGATGTGCGAAATCTGCTGCTCATTTTGCTTGAGCTGTTGCTCAATCTCCACAAGCTCGTTTGGACGCAGGCCCAATTTCCGCAGAGTTTGGCGTCGAGACGACTCTGTTTTCTTAGGCAAATCCGCAAGCAAAGCCGCGAGCGATTCGGTCGGCATGCCTGCACGTTCTTCCAGCTTTCTTTTTTCTTGGAGGAGTTTCTTTGCATCATCAGCGAAGCCGATGACCTTTTGCGACAGAGCGTCGATCACGCGCGGGTGAAACTTCATTGCAGCGACATCGTCCACGAGCTTTTGGCGAAGTTCGGCGACTTCTTGTTGCAATTCTCGCTGCTTTTTTTCAGACAACGGGCGACGAGGATTCCGCCAGGCCTTCTGTTTTCGCTGCAAATCTGCATAGCGGGGCCCCAAGGCTTCAAGCTGGGCCAAGAGCCGCTGCAAAAGCAGGGATTCAACGGTTTCGGCATCGGCTTCGCCTTCTTGTTCGGCTTCGGAATCCGAAACGACATCCCGGACGCGCAGTTTTCCGGCAAGAAGCCGATCTCGAAGCGCGAGTACTTCGGCAATCGACGGATGACACGCGAGCACCGCTTCAAGCACCAGCCTCTTTCCTTCGGCCATTCGTTTTCCGACGGCCACTTCTCCTTCGCGCGTCAAAAGAGGCGTGTCGCCAAGTCGCTTCAGGTACATGCGCACCGGATCATTGGCTGGCCCCTCGTCCTCTTCCTCAACCGGTTCCGATTCAATGGCTTCAACGGCTTCAACCGGTTCCTGATCAAGGTTTTCAGCCTCTGGTGAATCATTTTGGGAAAGTGCTTCTGGATAACGGTTCATAGGCTTATCTCCGAGGCAGTTGTGCCTTTAGGAAAGTCGATGTTGAAAGCACCGATAGACCAGCGAAAACGATTCTTTGTGTGGCAATCACTCCGAGTGGGTCTTCTCACATGGAGACGATGTGCTCTTTTGTTTTGCTCGGTCCCGGATGCAACTGCACCCGCAACCGACAATCGCGTCCGCCGCTTGTAACAAGCGTAGGACAGGAAGTCTTCCCGACAAGTTCTGAGAAAACAAAAAAATGAAAAAAAATGCTGTTCGTTTGGACCATGGTTTCGCGTGTTTGCGAAAACCGACTCTTGCGAAAGCCGAAAAAGCGATCTACCGTTCGCCTGTTTTTTCATTTCGCGCGCTCCTTCCGATCGTGCTCTCCCCCAAACGCAAAAGGCTCCTTTCCGATCCGTGTCCCGAAAAACTGACGTGCAAAGTTTGGATTCTGTTCCAAACGATTTCTTTTCATCCCCAAGTCCTGTTCAACCCTCAACACAACCTCTGATTTCCCCCGAAGTTTTCCCCGAGACTTCCTCCGATTCCCCCGGCGCGATCGGCACCGACAGAATCCTTGAGATTTTGTCGTCGGGCACACATCCGCTGGGCATGAAGGCCACTGAAATCGTCGAACGCAGTGGGGCCGACAAGAAAACCCGGCACCGCGTGCGCCGGTTGCTTTCGGAGCTTCTCGAGATAGGCCAAATCGAGCGCGGCCCCGGCAAGCGATATGCAATAGCGGGAACGCAGGACTCGATTGCAGGCAATTTTCTTCCCACATCGGGTGCCAAACAGGCTGCGACCCAACCGGGGCCAGTGCCGCCGAAGAGACGACCTCTCGAAACGGTAGAGGCGGTTCCCGACGGGGCGGTGGTCGGACGCATTTTGGTGCATCCGGGCGGTTTCGGTTTCGGTTTCGTTCAGCTCGATGACGGCGGGGACAATGTTTTTGTGGCGGCTCGTCATCGTGGCGTCGCAATGGATCGCGACAAAGTCGCGTTGAAAGTGTGGCAAACCTTGCGCGGCCCCGAGGGTCGAGTCCTGGCGATTCTGGAACGCGGTCGGGCTCGCCTGACGGGAACGGTGGAATGGAAGGATTCGGCGGCGATGCTTTCGCCGGATGACCCGAGAATTTCCAACCGTGTCTTTTTCGATGGAAAAGTGCCTCGGAACGCGATTGGCAACGCCGTCGTCGCAGAGATCATTGAATACCCACAAAGCGAACGCGCGCCGATGGTGGCTCGTTTGTTGTCGATTCTTGGGGCACCCGACGATCCGCGCACCGAAATCGAGAAAATTCTCGCGTGCGAAGAAGTCGAGGAACGCTTTCCACCCGCCGTCGAAGCAGAGGCAAAGACGGTGCCCGCCTACGTGGGGGAACGAGATCCGCTGGATCTAAAGGATCGGGAAGACCTGCGGTCGTTGCCTTTTGTGACGATCGACCCGGAAACGGCGAGGGATTTTGACGACGCGATTTGCGTGGAAACGGCGGATGAACCGGGAAAACTCCGTCTTTGGGTGGCAGTGGCCGATGTCGCGCACTATGTCCGATCTGGCACAGCGACGGACACAGAGGCGGAACGACGAGGCGTGTCGGTTTATTTGCCGGACCGCGTGATTCCGATGTTGCCGCTGTGTTTGTCGGCGGGCATTTGCTCTCTGTCTCCATCGGTTGATCGTTTGGCGATGGTGGTGCGGCTGGATGTAGATCGCAACGGCCTGGTCAGCGACAAAAAGTTGATGGCGGCGGTCATTCACTCTAGAGGGCGTCTTCATTATGCGGGCGTCGGGCAAACGCTGTTCGGTACAGCCCGCAAAACGGACGAACAACACGACGCACACCTTGCGCAGCTTTTGCTTCTTTCCGAGGTGTCACGTCGTCTTCGAGACGCACGGTCCAGGCGCGGTGGGCTCGACTTCGAGCTGCCCGAGGCCAAGGTGGAACTTGCGGCAGACGATCCACGGATTGTCTTGAATGTGAAACGGTCGAAGGCGGACGAGACGACGCGGCGCGCGTACCAAATGGTGGAAGACGCGATGCTCGCGGCGAACGAAGCGGTGGCCGAGTTCTTTTCCGAACGAGGGCTCGACGTGTTGTGGCGTGTCCATGCGCCGCCTCGCAAGGAACCGTTTTTGAAATTGGTCGAGGTCGCGCGCAGCCTCGGTGTGCATTTGGAACCGGACGTTGCGGACAAACCCACGGCACTGCGCACGTTTCTGTCGGAAATCAAAGGTCTGCCGCAAGAAAGATCGCTGTCGTACATGGTGTTAAGGTCGCTCAACCAAGCGGCCTATTCCGTCGATAACGTCGGGCACTTTGGGCTGGGCGCAAAACTGTATTTGCACTTTACGTCGCCCATTCGGCGCTATCCCGATCTGGTGGTGCATCGTCTGCTCAAGCTGGTGTTGCGCCAAGAAGGGCTTTTGTCCGGTCGGACAGACGGAACCTGGCCGGTGCGCAAAGAGATGAAAGCCTGGGCAATCGATTCGTCGCTGCGCGAACGGCGAGCGATGGAAGTCGAACGCGAGGTCGTCGATCTCTATCGCGCATTGCTCATGCGAGCGCACATCGGCGAGGAGTTTTCGGGCGCGATTTCGGCGGTGACGACAGCGGGGCTTTTCGTCGAATTGGACGATCCGTTTGTCGAGGGACTGATTCCCAGCGAACGTCTCGACGACGAGTTTGAGCTGTATGATCAAAAGCTGCGCTATCGCAGCGAACGCACGGGCCAAAGCTTTGAAATGGGCCTGCGGGTTCGCGTTCGGATCGACGCGGTGTCGGTGCCCAAGCGCCGGATTGACATGTCGCTTGTGGCAGACGAAACACACCCGAAAAAGTCCAAAAAACCCCTTCTTCCGGCAGCATCCAAACGGCCAGCCCCCAAACGGCCAACCCCAACACGAACGGCCAAACGGCGGACGCGAAAGTAGGGGTTTACAACGCGCGGCCCAACCGACTATGAAGGCCGCACATGCCGTCTGCGCCGTCCAAACAACTCGCCACGTTTCCGAATCCAAACCGCGCTCGAAACTACGAGATTCGCTTCGATTGCCCTGAGTTTACGTGCCTGTGCCCTCTTTCGGGCCAGCCGGATTTTGCGACCTTTCGCATTCGATACGTTCCTGACGAGCTGTGCCTCGAGCTCAAGTCGCTCAAGCTGTATTTGTGGTCGTACCGGCAAGAGGGCGCGTTCCACGAGAAAGTGACGAATCAAATCGCCGACGACATCATCGCCGCGATTCGTCCCCGCAAGCTGCACGTCGAGGGCGATTTCGCCGTGCGAGGCGGAATCGGCACGGTGGTTGTCGTCGAGCACGAGAGCCGCTCATAAATGAAAAAGCGGCAGCCTGCGCCAAGTGAGCGCGCGTCCGCCGCGAGCGACGCAGCGCCCGGGCGTGTCCCCTCGCCGCTCGTGCTGCACACGCTGAGGCAGGACTTGCTCGCGTGGTTTCGCAGGGGCCACCGGGATTTGCCGTGGAGAAAAACGCAGAACCCGTATGCGATTTGGATCTCGGAGGTGATGCTGCAACAGACGCGCACCGAAACGGTCAAAGGCTATTTCGAGCGTTTCATGCGGCAGTTTCCAACGGTGACGGACCTGGCGAATGCGCCTTTGGATGACGTGCTGTCGCTGTGGAGCGGGCTTGGTTATTACAGCCGAGCGCGCAACTTGCACAAAGCCGCGCAGCACCTTCGCGACCTGCACGGCGGGCAGTTTCCGACGGACCCAAGCGACATCGAACAACTGCCCGGCATCGGTCCCTACACCGCCGGGGCCATTCGTTCCATCGCGTTTTCGCAAGCGGCACCGATTGTGGATGGCAACGTCGTCCGCGTGTTCAGTCGGCTGTTTGCGCTGGACGAGCGGCTCGATTCACCGGCGGGCAAGACGCTGTATTGGACACTCGCGCGGGCGCTTTTGCCGAATGCAGCGCCGCCGGGAACACCACCCAAAACACAAAACGATCCGGGGGACACAAATCAAGCCCTCATGGAGCTTGGCGCGACGGTGTGTTTGCCCAAACGGCCCGTTTGTCTGTCGTGCCCGGTTGCGACCCTGTGCCAAGCGCACAAAGAGGGACGCGAGACGGACTTTCCGCCGGAAAAACCGCCGCGCCAGGTTCCGACGGTACAAAACGTGACGCTGCTTCTGGTCTGTGCCGATGAAGTGCTGCTCGTGCGTCGGCCCGAGGTCGGTTTGTGGGGCGGGCTGTGGGAACCACCTACGCTGCCCTTGCAAGACGGCGAAACGGCGACAGAGGGTCTTGCGCGACTTTGTGAAACGCGGCTGGGCTTGCAAAAGGTCGCCGAGCAAACCACTGCGCTGCCGGCCTTCTCGCATGTTCTGACGCATCGGAAGATGGTGTTTCAACCGTTTGTGCTGACGTACACGGTGCCGCCCAGGTTGAAACCGGACGGCTACACAGGCCACCGGTTCGTCCCCTTGCACGAGCCTTTGGGTTTGGGCTTGTCTGCGTGGACGACCTCGCTGCTCGCGCGGGTGTCCGACGCCGGGCAGCCGTCTTTGTTCTAAACCGCCCACCTGGCCCCCCGCCCCCAAGCGAAAAACGCGCCAAACCCCAAACATCGCGTCTTGTGACCTTTTTCAGAAGTTGCAAACCCCAAACATCGCGTCTTGTGACCTTTTTCAGAAGTTGCAAACCCCAAACATCGCGTCTTGTGACCTTTTTCAGAAGTTGCAAACCCCAAACATCGCGTCTTGTGACCTTTGTCAGATGTTGCAAACCCAGGCGTGCGCAGTAGCCGGATTCCTGGCGAGCGCGATATAATCTCCGACCATGGCAGAAATCGACTTCACTCCCGAGACAACCCCACAGGTGGCCCACGCGGACTCCGCACAGCCCGAAGAACCGGACCTTCACGCAAAAAACCGCATCCGCGACTTGGCCCGGGTCGAAAGCGAGAATGCCGCCGACGCCGCTCAACGAGATGCCGACAATGCGATGCGTTCGGAAGTGGTCGGGAAAGCCGTCCCCGAACGGTATCTGCGCATCGTCGAGGAAATCCGAGAAGCAGTGCGCCTGTTCAACAGCTCGCTGCAAGATCCCGAGGGACGTTCGATTCCTCGGATTGCGTGGTTCGAGACACCCAACGTCGCGCTGAAAGATCCCTATGCAGGCGATGGAATGCGGGTCCGAATCTCGCGACGCAACGCGACGTTTGATTTTCTGCTCGTGTTCGCGTCACGTTCGGGCAAGGGCGATGTGCCGCTCATGGAAGGGTACGGAGACTACGGGAAAGAACACACGGGCCGCGTGCGAACCATGATGCGCGTCGAAGGTTGGGTCGAAAAAGGCCAGCCGGTTTTTTGGTACAGCCTCGACCTGAAACGGCAAAAACACATCTCGATCGAGGAAGTCGCCGAGCGCATCGTCGCCTCGGTTGCGGCCAACGACTACTCGATTCTGTCGCGCGACCTAAAGGGCCGGCTGGTCAGCGAAGTCTCGCCGGTCGTTGCGGTGACCCCATCCAGCGAAAAACCGTCGTAACCGCCTGATCCTGTCTTTCCGACTACCTCGGGCCGACTACCTCGGGCCGACTACCTCGGGCCGACTACCTCGGGCCGACTACCTCTTTCCAACTACCTCTTTCCCACTACATCCCGAGTTTTTCTTCGAGCAGCCCGCGCAGCTTGTCTTCACTCACGCGAATCTGCTGCATCGTGTCGCGGTCGCGCACCGTGACGGTGCCGTCTTTCAGCGTGTCGTAGTCCACCGTGATGCAAAGCGGCGTGCCGATTTCATCCTGCCTTCGATACCGTTTTCCGATGGCCGCGCTCTCGTCGTAATCGACAAAAAAACGCTTCTTCAAATCGTCGTAAATCTTCCGCGCACGTTCGGGATGCCCGTCTTTGCGCATGAGCGGCAGCACCGCCGCCTTGATCGGTGCCAGCCGAGGATGAAGCCTCAGCACGACGCGCGTTTCCTCTTGCCCCTTCGCGTCCATGGCCGTGTCTTCCGCATAGGCGTCGCACAAAAACGCGAGCGTCGCCCGATCTGCGCCCGCTGCTGGCTCGATCACATACGGGATGTAACGCTGCTTTTTCTCGTCATCAAAATACGAGAGTTTTCCCTTGTGAAACTCCGGCTCCTCGGCAGCCAGCTCGACGCCGGCCAGGTCTCCGCCATCCCATTTTCCGACTGTGCGAACGCCGCGTTGATGTTGCCGCAGATCGAAATCCGTTCGGTTCGCGATGCCTTCCAATTCCCCCCAACCAAACGGGAACAGATATTCGATGTCGGTCGTCGCTTTCGAGTAGTGCGCGAGTTTCTCGTGGTCGCGCAGCCTCAGCCGACTTTCCGACAAACCCAGTTCCGTGTACCACCGCTTGCGAATCGCAACCCACGTTTTGAACCATTCGTCGTCGGTGCCTGGCGCGCAGAAAAACTCCATTTCCATTTGCTCGAATTCGCGCGAACGGAACGTGAAGTTGCGTGGGTTGATCTCGTTGCGAAATGACTTGCCCACCTGAGCAATCCCAAACGGCACTTTCACGCGCGTCGTCGAAATCACATTCGCAAAGTTCGCGAAAATCCCCTGCGCCGTTTCGGGACGCAAAAACGTCTTCGCCGACGAATCCGTGACCGGACCCAAAAACGTCTCGAACATCAGGTTGAAGTTGCGCGGCTCGGTCAGATCGGCGACCCCGCACGTTTGGGGCGACTTCGAGGGTTTTTGTCCACATATCGCGCCCTCCAAATCGTCCGCTCGAAAGCGTTTTTTGCATGTTTTGCAGTCGATCATCGGGTCCGAAAAACCATCGACGTGGCCCGACGCTTTCCACACCATCGGGTGCATCAATATCGCTGAGTCCAACCCCACGATGTCTTCCCGATCGGAAACCATCGCGCGCCACCAAGCGTCCTTCACGTTCCGCTTCAACAGCACGCCCATCGGGCCGTAATCCCACGCGCCGTTTATCCCACCGTAAAGTTCCGACGACTGGAAAATGAAGCCTCGTCGCTTGGTCAGCGCGACGATTTTCTCCATCAAAGACGAATTGGGCACAGGTGGCGCAGCAGGAGCAGATGTAGTCACGAGAGGTCTCCTCAAAAGTTGCGCGATTTTACACACCGATGCTGTGCCCGCAACGGCGCATCGCGAACCAAGCCCACAAGGCGAAGCGACCACCGAGGCGACCGCCATCGCGACGGCAAACGCAACCGCGAAAACGTCCACACCGCAAAACAAGTTCGTAAGCGGACTAACGAGACAGGTCTTGCGAATTAGGCCCAAGCATTGGAAGATTTACGCTGTGATTTCTATCGGCTCCTCTGTAGGCAACTATAGAGTGGTCTCCAAGCTCGGCGCGGGAGCCATGGCCACCGTCTTTTTGGCGGAGCACCCGCGTATTAACAAAAAGGTGGCGATCAAGGTCATCAACCAGGACCTTGCGTCGAGCGCCGAAATGGTCAGCCGCTTCATGACCGAAGCGCGCGCCGCGAGTCAGATTGGGCACGACCACATCGTCGATATCCTCGATTTTGGTCAAAGTCCCGAGGGCGAAAACTTCATGATCATGGAGTACCTCGAGGGACAAACGATCTCGTCGAGGATTCGTGGCGCAGGACATTTGGATGTCTTGTCCGCGTTGCACATCACGATGCAAATCGTGGACGCCCTGCAAAATGCACACGCCAAAGGCGTGATTCACCGCGATCTGAAGCCGGACAACATTTATTTGATTCGTCGGGCGGGTACGGTGGATTACGTAAAGATTCTGGATTTTGGCCTCGCCAAGCTGCTGACCGGCAGCGAAGGGCAAAATCACAAAACGTCGTCGGGGTCGGTTTTGGGCACACCACACTACATGGCCCCAGAACAGTGCGAAGGCAAACTGACGATCGACGGGCGCGCGGATTTGTACAGCGTGGGCTGCATTGTGTATCAGATGCTCACGGGTGAGCTCCCATTTCCCGGCGAAGGCTTTGCCGAAGTGCTCATCAAACATTTGTCAGAGCCGCCGCCGCTCATTCGAGCCCGAAATCCGCTCGTTCCTCCATCGGTGGAAAAACTGGTGCTGCACTGCCTGGCCAAGAGCCGCGACCACCGTTTCCAATCCGCAGATGAACTTTTGTGGGCGCTGCGCGATCCAGAAACTTGGTCCGCGCAGTTTGGCGACGACATGATGCGCATCGTGGGCCCGCTGCCAGGACGCGGGATGCCGATGTTGCCGCCTCAAATGCCGACGATGCTGGCAACGGGCCATCCGCAAGACGGACCCGGCGCGATGAAACCCCTTTCGCCGATTGCGACGGTTAGTCTCCCTCCGCCGTCGTCTCCCGCTGCGTCCCTGGCTCGCCCCGGAATGCCTGCGGGCGCGGCCACGATCGCTGTGGGCTCTTCGCAAGGTGTTGTGCCACTTGCGCCTACACCGGGCCAATCCGCAGTTCGCATGGGCAGCTCACCTCCCGCTCTGCCAAATTCGTCCCTCGATATTCCGGTGCTGGCCGCCAACTCGCCCCAACTTGCCGAGGTGCCCGCCGATGCCAGCCGGGCCGCACCGCAAATGGCCACGCTCATCGGCGATCTTTCGTCTGCGTCGCTGTCTTCGCTGATGCGCCAAAACCAAGCCGCCGCTCAGCCCGTCGCCACAGAATCTAGCCAAACTCCGGTCACAGGCCAAACGCCTCCGCAGCAGCAGCAGCCGCAAGACGAACTTTCGACGATAGATGGCAGCGCTGTAGCCGGTCTGTCTACACCCGCGCACCCCGCAGGCTCGGGATCGCAACCGGGGCCTGGTTTCGGCGCTCCGAGTGGTTTGCACCCGGCAGCGCTTCCGCCGCCGCAACCGCTGTCTTCCCCGCCGCCAACGAACCTGCTGGAAAAACTCAAGGCACTTCCGCCCGTTCAGCGTTTTTTGGCGCTCCCCGAGCAAAAGCGCACCCTGATTCTGGGCATCGGAGGCGGCACCATCGCGCTCCTGTTTCTCATCCTCGCGGTGATCATCATTTTGCCGAGCAGCGTCACCATCCAGCTTTCGACCAAACCAGCCGATGTCGAGGTTGTTCGCGACGGAAAACCGCTGGGCAAGACACCGTTTGCCCTCAAGCTCGAAAAACACGAAAAAGCCCGCCTGGTTTTTCGCAAAGAAGGCTTCACCGAGGCTGCGCGTACCGTCTCTGCAACCGAAGACACGCAAATCACCATCGAACTCGCCGAGGAATCGACCGAATCGCCCGAAAACCCCACAGAGGGTCCGTCCAAACCGGGCACGCCGACCAAAACGGACCCCGGCAAAACCGACCCCGCCAAAACGGACCCCGGCAAAACCGACCCCGCCAAAACGGACCCCGGCAAAACCGACCCCGGCAAGCAGCCGAAAGTTCAGCACAAAGTCATCCGAAAAGGCCCCAAAAAGCCCAAATTGTTCTGATTCGGATGGATTTGGTCGAATTTGGCCGAGAAGAACAGGCTACGCTGCGGCCCGATGATGTACGTGCTGGTGTTTGATCGCGACGAATGGATGGTCAGGATGATGACCTCGCTGCTTACGCGGCGCGGATACACGGTCGAGACTGCGGACCATCGACAGCGGGCTGAAACCCTGCTCAAAACGACGACCCCCGATTTGCTCGTCGCTGATGTTCACCTCGAGGCCTTCGAGCTGAGCCTCGACTGGATCGCGAACCTTGCGGAAGAACGCCGCTTGCCCGTGCTGCTTCTTGGGGAAGCCACGTCGCCCGACCGGAAATTGCAAGCCCTGCGTGTGCCCCACAGCGACTATTTGGACAAGCCGTTTCGTTTCGACGAATTTGATTTGCGCGTCGAGAGGCTGCTCCTCAAGAAACCGCAGGCCGCGGTCGAACAAAGCAGTGGCCTCCTGGGGAAACTCGCCGATTTGAGTTTGACGAGCCTTCTGTTGCTCGTCGAAAACGAGCGAAAAACCGGCGTCCTGACCATCCAGCGCGTCGGCGAAACCGGCAGATTTTTCTGCGGAAACGGAAAGCTGCTCAGCGTCGAGCGCATCGTCGCCGGGGAACGCCCCGAACGCAGCCTCGAGGCCATGTACGCGCTTTTGTCCTGGCCAGACGGCGAGTTCGCCTTTTCCGTACAACACGTCCCTCAACACGAAGACGAGGGGCTGCCCATCACGCAACTTTTGCTCGGCCATTCCCAGCGTCTCGATGAAGAGACACACAAACGAAACCTCGCCGTATGATGAATCGGTTTTGAGCGATGCGGTGCGCGACAAAATGGTCCGTCTTTCTGTGGTTTTCCGTGTGGTTGTGTGCGTGCCCGTGTGCGTTTTGCACACGCGCGAACGCGGCTGACCCCGAACATCCGCCGACGCAGATCGCGCCTCCGAACCTGCCGCCGCTTCCCGACCAACCCGTGCCGAGCGCCGATTTGCCCCCGAATTTGCCGCCGCCCACCTCCGGCCCAGATCTGACGCTGAGTCAACCTCCAAAAGACGCCGTGTCGCCTCAACTGCCGACGTCAGAGACGGGCACGACCAAACTGTCGATCGAGCGCAAGCGCAGAATCAACCTGATCATCGCGGGCGTTTCGACGCTGGTCGCGACCTATACCGCCGATCGAATGCTCGCCCGAGACCTGTCGCAATCCTATGCGAGTTGGGTGCCCCTCGTCGGGCCGTGGTGGATGCTGCATGAAGAAGGTGCCCGACCGAATCCAAACCAAGGTTTGCAAACGCTGTTCGCCATCGACGGCCTCGTGCAATTGAGCGGTTTGACCGTCGCGATTGTCGGCACGTTTTTGCGATATGACCGTGTTGTGCTCCGGTTGACCAAATGACCTTCGATTTGTCTACAAAGCGCATCGTCGTGACCGGCGGTGCAGGTTTTTTGGGTTCCTTTGTCGTCGAGAAACTGAAAGCGCGAGGTTGCAAACACATCGTCGTGCCCAGGTCTTCTGACTACGATTTGGTGGACCTTTCGGCGGTGAGGCGGCTTTTGTCAGAGACGTGCCCCGACGTCATCATCCATTTGGCTGCCGTCGTCGGTGGAATCGGCGCAAACCAAAAAAATCCGGCGCGTTTTTTCTATGACAATTTGCTCATGGGCGTGCAGCTTCTTCACGAAGCGCACCGCTTTTCCGTGCAGAAATTTGTCGCAACAGCGACGATCTGCGCCTATCCCAAACACTGCCCCGTGCCGTTCCGCGAGGAGGATCTGTGGAACGGCTATCCCGAAGAAACCAACGCGCCCTATGGCCTTGCGAAAAAAATGCTGCTTTTGCAATCGGCTGCCTATCGCGCGCAATACGGTTTTTCGTCGGTGGTGCTCTTTCCGGTCAACCTGTATGGCCCGCGCGACCATTTCGACCTCGAAACGTCGCACGTCATTCCCGCGCTCATTCGCAAAATCGCGCAGGCGCAAGAACAAGGTCTGACCGAGGTCACGATTTGGGGCGACGGCAGCCCAACGCGCGAATTTTTGTACGTCGAGGATTGCGCCGAGGCAATCGTCCTGGCCACCGAACGCTACGACCAAAGCGACCCCGTCAACGTCGGCAGCGGCCAGGAAATTTCGATCGCCGCGCTTGCCGGAAAAATCGGCGACCTGATGGGATACAAAGGTGGTTTCGTGTACGACAAAAGCCGACCCAACGGGCAGCCTCGGCGGCTCCTCGACACCACCCGCGCTGAGCGATGTTTCGGTTTTCGCGCCCGCACCACGCTCGACGAAGGCCTGCGCAGCACCATCGACTTTTTCCAACGTGAGTTTTCGCCATGAAGACACGCCGCGCGCTCATCACCGGCATTACGGGTCAGGACGGCTCGTATTTGGCCGAATTTCTGCTTCGCAAAGGGTACGAAGTCCACGGCATTGTCCGACGGTCTTCGTCGTTCAATACCGCGCGGATCGACGGGATTTATCAAGACCCCCACACACCCGACTGTCAGTTGCGTCTGCATTACGGAGACATGCTGGACGCGACGGTGTTGTCTCGGATTTTGCACGAGGTCGCGCCCGACGAGGTTTATAACCTGGCCGCGCAATCGCACGTCCGTGTCTCGTTTGATATGCCCGAACACACCCTCGACGTGGTCGCACTCGGAACCGCGCGGCTTTTGGAGGTCCTCCGAACCCTTCCATCCAAACCGCGCTTTTACCAAGCCTCGTCGTCGGAAATGTTCGGCGGATCTGCGCCGCCTCAGTCGGAGACCACGCCGTTTCGTCCGTGTTCGCCCTATGCCGTCGCAAAAATCGCCGCGTACCACCTGACCGTTCTGTACCGCGACGCTTACGGCCTGTTCGCCTGCAACGGCATTCTGTTCAATCACGAAAGCCCTCGACGCAGCGAGACGTTTGTGACGCGAAAAGTGACCCGCGCCGCTGCTCGCATCAAATTGGGCCTGCAAGACAAGCTCTTCCTCGGCAACTTGGAAGCCCGACGAGACTGGGGTTTTGCGGGAGATTTCGTCGAAGCGATGTGGCTGTTGCTCCAACAAGAACAACCCACCGACGTGGTCATTTGCACCGGCGAAAGCCATTCGGTCCGCGACCTGCTTGATGTCGCGTTTTCTCGTCTGAACCTCGACTGGCAGCGATATGTCGAAATCGATCCGCGATACTTCCGCCCGAGTGAAGTCGATGAACTGCGCGGCGACATGACCTGGGCCCGCAAACTGCTGAAGTGGGAACCCAAGGTACGTTTTCGGCAGCTGGTCGAGATGATGGTCGATCACGACTTGGCGGATTTGCTGCGCAACCGTCAAAAACCGCGATAGCGACGCGCCCCCAAATATCGACGCTGCCACTCCGGTGCCGATAGCAAACTGACGTGTACCGTCGGGGTTTCGCTGGTGGTTGCATGTAGGAAGCGACCTTCCCCCACGTACAACCCCACATGCTTCACCATATCCTGCTGGTCAGGCTTGGGCGACGCGCCGCGAAAAAACAGCAAATCCCCGCGCCGAAGCTGTGGTTGCGCCACAACCGGTTGCAAAAGCGACCACGTCCACTGCGGCCCCGCGTTCCTGGGCGTCGAAGCCCCGCACGCATCAAACGCATTTTTCACAAGCCCCGAACAATCGATGCCCAACGGCGATCGACCGCCCCACAAATACGGCGCACCTTCGTACTGGCTTGCTTCCTTGAGCACGCATTCGACCGTCGGCTCGGCCTTTGGGGGCAAACTTTCGACATCTCCACGCTGTACGAAACCCAAACTTCCGTCGGGAAGCACGATTTTGTACCAACGATCGGACGCCGTTTCGGAAAGCACCACTTTCGTGTGGACCGTCAGCACCACTTTCGGTCGAGCCAGCGTCACATCCGGTTCCGCATACACGTTCGCCAGCCGAGACACGACGCGCAGAATCTTTGCGTCTGCCTTTTCGCTTCGCTTTCCACCGTCGGGACGTGCATACGGTGGCTTCTGTTTCGGCCACACAAGCGTCGCATTTTCCCACACCCAGCCTCGGTCGCCGTCCCGCGTTTCGACGAACAGCATCGGGTGTTGCGGGTCCCCGCACGCCAAGGTTTCCGGCAACACGCGCAAAAGCTCGCCCAGACGAGCCTGATCCTCAACCGGTCCCTTTTCCGTCGGACCCAGAAACAGATCCACCACCGACACCGACACCACCACCTGTCCGCTCGCGACGAGTTCCCGTCGGTGTTGTAGCTCTTTTTCCGAACACGGCGCGGTCGCTTTCGCACAAGCCGGCCTCGGCGAAACCATCCACACACCACACAGCAAAAAACCCAGCGTTGTCCGTGCCCACGATTTCATGCGCGGAAACTATCACGCCACCTTTGTGCAGGGGTCCGCTTATGCGCGCTGAATTACACAAAATGTGCGAACTAACGTCCCTATTTTGCCCTGCTTTCATAGGCTATAGTGGAGAGCCGATTGTCAGTGCCGCCTCACAACCAGGATTCACCATACGCTTTGCGACCGGCCATATTCAGCGTCGAAACACCCGCCCTGTCGGTACCTTCTTCGCTCGCTAAGGGAGCCTTCACAAGATGAAGTTCTCGTGTGAACAGTGCCAAACGAAATACAACCTTCCCGACGAGCGCGTTCGCGGCAAGGTACTAAAAATTCGCTGCAAAAAATGCGGATGCCAAATCACAGTTAGTCAAGGTGGTATTCGGACCGCCCGTGGAGAGGCCGAAAACGAAGACGCGACGATGATTGGCTCGCGCGCACAGGTCGCTCTTCTGGGACGCGGACCGGCTGCACACGAGGGACCCGAGCCCGGCGAGGGCGGCGACTCGACGATGATCGGCGGCGCAGCGGACTTTTTTGCAAACCTGAACATCGGCCAAGCGCAACCCGCGCCAGCCCTCGACGAGTGGCATTTGTCCATCGACGGAAACGTCGTCGATCCCATGCCGCTTGTGGATTTGGCCGCTCGGATTGCTTCGGAACAAATGGTCCCCGGCAAAGACCTGTACGTCTGGCGCGAAGGCCAAGCCGAATGGTCGCCCGTCGATGCCATTCCTGAAGTGAAAGCTGCCGTCGAAAAAGCCAAACGAAATCCGGTCGCCGCAAAACCTGCTGCCGTCGCTGCACCCAAATTGGCTTTGTCAGATGGGCTCGACGACGAGGAAGACGAAGGCGGAGACAAGACGCAGCTCGGTTCCCTCGATTTCAAGGCGATGGGTCTGGAAGCCAAAGCGCCATGGGAAGAAGCCGCCAAAAAGGCCGAGCCCGCCAAAACAGGTGCCGCGAAAACCGATGAAAAACCCGGCCTAGCCAAAGACACCAAGGACACCAAAGACACCAAAGACACCAAAGACAGCAAAAGCGGCGCAAAGGCCGCGAAAACTGCCGAAAAGGACTCAAAGGACACAAAAGCGGCTGAAAAGGCGGCGAAAACGGCTGAAAAAGACGACCGATTCGGAAAAAAGGATGAAAAGGCGGGCGCAAAAGACACGAAGGCGGCAGACAAAGACAAAAAAGCGGCGGGTCCTGCCCCAAAAGACCTGTTGAGTGCGCCCAAAGCCGAACCGAAAGACGCCGAGAAAAAAGAACCGGCCAAGCCGTCCGAAAAAGCGGCACCCGAAAAGCAGAGTGCTCCCGAAGCCAAAGCCGCTCCAAAGCTTGACGACGATTTGCTCGATGGCGATGCGCTCGACGACGACGTGCTCGAATCGGTCGATGCGATCGAGATGGACATTGCGATGCCGGCACCGCCGCCCAAAGGTGCCAAACCGCCTCCTCCCAAACCGGCGGCTCCGCCAAGTCCGTTTGCGCCGCCGAGTCCATTTGGATCGCCGGGTGCTCCCGCTGCGCCCGCGTTTTCCGCACAGGCCCCCGGTCTGTCCGAGCCTCCCTTTCCCGTGGTGCCACCGGTGGTGCCTCCTGCGACACCTGCCCACATGTCTGCCCCAATGGCTCAGCCGATGTCAGCACCGGCCCCCATGGATGCGGCCTCCCAATCGCCGTATTCGGGTGGTTACGCGCCGGGATATGCCCAGGACCCCGCAATGGCCGCCCAGCCCGTTTCGACCGATGGCGGATATTCCGGCCTGGGTCTTTCCGGTATGGGGGGCCAGCCCGCGCCCGCCTATGACCCGATGGCCAACCCCTATGCTGCTTCCCCCTATGGTTCGTCTCCGTATGCAGCACAGCAAAACCAACCGCTTCCAGGGGGTTCCCCTGAACCTGCCGCGAGTCCCCCTGCTGCGAAATCCAAAACACCCCTGTTTGTTGGAATCGCGCTGCTTTTGTGTGTGCTCGGTGCAGGTGCCTACTTCCTGCTTGTCAAGTCTTCGGACAACACCCCCGGAACCCTCGCCGATGCAGGCCAGGACGCTGCGGCCAAACCAAAAGAGGTTGAAAAGCCCAAGCCCAAACCGGAACCCCCAAAAGTCACCGGACTCACACAAGCCGAGTTCGATGCGCTCATGGCCGCAAATGCGGATGGAATCCAATCGTGCGTCGAGAAGCTTGTCAAAAAGCAGGCCGACCTCAAAGGCAAAGAGGTCTCTGTTTCCGGTGACATTTCGGACAAAGGCAAGCCCGGCGAGTTCTCGTTTACGGGCCCCGCAAGCGAAATGGATGACAAGACCAAGAAGTGCCTGCAAAAAGCACTGAAAAAATGGAAGTTCCCGGTCAAAGACAAGGCCCCCTACACCGCCAAATTCCCCCTCAAACTCTGATTTTCGCTGATTCTCCTTCGCCGCGTTCGCTGTGTGTATGATGTTTGGATGCGGCTCCTTTTGGTTTGTCTTGCGCTCTTGTCTTTGTGGCCTGGCATCGGGCCTGGATTGGGAGTCGCAAGCGCGCAAGAAGTATCCCCTCCTGATCCTGAAGTTGCGCGACGCATCCAATTCATAAACATCGAAGGCGTGTCCTTTCGTTTTCCCTCCTCACGAGATGATTCCCGTCGGAACCGCGCGCCAGAAGAACTCGCTGCACCCACTTGCGCGGCCCCTGCGCCCGGTCTGTGTGACATCAATTGGAAAAGTGCTCCTGCGGGTTGGAAAGGAACGGTGGATCGAGGGTTTGTTCTTCCTTCGCAAGCATCGGTGTTGCTGCGCACAACTGAGGGAAATCCTCTTCTGTGGTCCACACCCGCAGAAGTAGGGGTTGCCATCGATTTGCATGTGCGGAAAGACAACGAAACCGCCACACGGATTCTTCAATGGCCCTACTTCAACTACCTTCTGTACACCGCAGCAATGCAAGCAAAGGGACAAGTTCCCAAGCGTTTTGCACAGTGGACAGGGAATCCGCTCCTAGGAACACACAGGCCCGATCTTGCCGTGCTGGTTGCCGTCGCCATTTCTGCCGTCTTGGCCTTGCTGTTCGCACTCGGAAAAAAGCAGACCGAGCGGACCACACTCGCGACAAAACACTGGCTTGAAGCGATTTCGATTGGAAGGAAGCCAGACCCCGAAACCGCCAATGCTCCCGATGCCCCGTCCTCCCCTTGGGAAGAGGTCGGTTTCGCCAAACCCCTCTCCGGCTTCCTCACCCTGCTCGGTTCTATGTTTGTGTTGATCGGTCCCTATTTCGCGTTGCAGTCGGTTTTGGCGGGGGTGGTTCAGCCTTTTCCAGAAGCGGATGGTTTGTGGAAGAACACGGGTGACACGCTGTTCATTGTCTGGCTTACGTTCGACCTGGGAACCCAGACGGCTGTGGTCAAGTACTTTGCTGAGCACCGGGCAAGAAGTCCACAGGAGGCGCTCCGGGATTTTCAGTTCTATGTTTGGTGGCAAATCACCGCACGCACCGTCGAGGCGATCATTCTTGCGGCTGTGGCTCTGCGGGCCGTTCCGTACACGTCTTATGCGATCTATGCACCGTTTGTGATGTTGTATGCAGTGACTCAACTTCCGGCGATTGCTGCGGTTCCCAAACTGCTCTGTCAAAGCATGCAGCGGTTTGATTATCAGAATCTTCTGGACATTGCGGAGACGCGGATTCTGTCTTTCGTCGCGCCGATTCCTTTCATCTTGATAGGTCGATCGTGGGGGCTTGCCCACCCGCAGTACGGAGAGGCGTTCGGGGCCGCGATCGGAATGGGTCTCGGGAGTCTGTTCAAGGACGCTTGCGTGTTTTCGTTGGGTTTGTACGCGGTCAAAAAAATGAAAATCCCCATCTTGCCGGTGTTCCTTCCGCAGTTCGATTGGGCGACGGCAAAGCGGCAGCTCTTTTTCGGTTTCAAAGTGACGTTGGGACAAGAGCCGTTCCGTTTCATCGCCGTGGTCGAAAGTGTGATCATCGTCAAGTGGTTGCAGGATTTTCCGGCGTGGCTCGGAATCCGCGACATGATTCACAACCGGCTGGCCTTCCTGTTTGTTTTTGCGTGGAGTTACTACCAAAGCGCACTCCCGGTGTTTTCAGAAGCGCACGGACAAGGGAAGGAAACACTCGTTCGGTACTACGTTGGGCGCTATCTGCAATTCGGTTTTCTGTTCTCTGCACTGATCTTTTCTTTGTTGTCTGCCGTCGGTCCTCAGTATGTGAATGTCGCGCTGGGAACACAGTGGCAAAAGACGGCAGACTTTCTTCTTTTGGGTTGTATCAGTGGTCTGTTTCTTCCGCTCGCGTGGTTGTCCGATTCTTTGCAGCAGGGTGCAGGCAGACCCGGAACAACGACGCTGGTGATGCTGGTCGAGCAGGGTGTAAGACTCCTTTTGCTCGTGTTCTTTGTACCCACCATGCAGTTTGCGGCCATCTATGTGGCACTGAATTTGGCGTTGTGTGTGAAGTGCGGACTGGGTTGGTGGCTGAATCACCGCTACATCGTTTCTCGCCCCTTTTCGGGAAACCCGTTGCGAAACATGGTGCTGCTTCCCCTGCTTTGCGGCGTGGTGAATTACTTGTGTTTGCGAGGCATGATCGCGGTGGTTTCTCCGACGAGCTGGATGGGAATGATGGTCCTCTTTTTTGTGGCAGGCGCGGCGTCGTTTGCGATCGGCTTTTTTTCGCTGGGTTTTTTGGGAGGGCTAGAACCGCAAGCGTTAACAGAGCTTACACAGGCGGCTGCGATGTCTGCACTTGTGCGCCCCATCTGCGAAGGAATCGTCTATCTGGCGCGTTTGGGAACGCGGCTGTCTCCCTGGCCAGCGACGGACCATGCAGCAACACAGGCCGCGATGGTGCAAGCGGGCGAACTTCGGTCGGAAGCCCAAAAAGACGCAAAGCACGCACATACAAACGAGTGACGCCCAAACAGAGAACCGAGATATAATCCGGCTGGGTAAATCGTTCCTTTCGCAAGGTGTTCGGCCATGCAAGCATCGCGTCTTCTGTTCCTTGTCCTTTGTTTTGCGTTCGCTTTTCCGCAGCCTGTGTTCGCAGGTGCCAATGATCCAGACGACGGCTGTCTTCGAGACACCGAATGTCGAGGGCACTACGAAAAGGCGATGAAGTCCTACAGTGCGGGCCGATATGAAGCAGCTCTGCCCGAATTTCAAGCGGCATATGGATTGCGTCAAATGCCGTGGCTGCTTGTGAACATTGGGCGCACACTGCATCGTTTGGGACGTTTGGAAGAGGCGGTTCAGTACTACAACAATTATGAAAAGGCATCGCTTGGAGCGGACCCCGATACGCTGAAAAAAGTTCGGGAGTACCGAACCCAGGCGCAAGCGGCGCTCGAGGCCATGAAAGCGGGGGGATCGAATTTCACACCCCCTTCCGCAACAACCACTCCCCCTGTCACGCAAACACCCCCGCCACAGACGACACCCGCAGATGAAGCGAGCAAACCGTTTTACAAAAAGTGGTGGTTCTGGACCATTGTAGGGGGTGCGGCAGCCGTAACGATCATTGGCGTGGGAGTCGGAGTAGGCGTAAGCAACAGCAACAAAGATCCGATTCCCCCGAATGCTCCCATATACACCCCTACTTTCTAACTTCCTTGCATTATGTGAGAGGAAACATGTCAAAAAAATACCTATTGCGAAGCGCGTTTGGTTCTCTGTTTGCACTGGCTTCTGTGGCGCTGTCGAGTTGCGGTGGAGACTACGCGATCTTTGTTCGTGTAGCTGGAGCACCCCAAGAAACGACAGGATTGTATGTCACGGCCAAGCTTGGTGAGACGTATGCGGGCAAAGGAATGGACATCGCGCCGCCGCAACCCATGGACATGGTGGGAATCCGGCTCCCAAGCGACAAATCAGGTATGCTCACCGTCGAGGTTTCTGCGTTGGGAAGTGACCAGTGCAAAGCTGCTGCGGGGTCCGTTCAAGTGGACTTGGGAAAAGGACGCGCGCAGGAAGTGACAGTGAATTTGGCGGCGCTCAACCCGCGTGTATGTTCGCTGATTCTGAACCCGACTGGCGAAGGAACGGTGAACGCGACACCTGCCGGTACACCCTGTGGAGCGGGGTGCTATGACTACAAAAAGGATTCCTCTGTTGTTCTTTCGTTCAATGCAACCGGAAAATCCTACGGTGCCCAGGTTCACGTTTCCTCTGGGGGTGTCTGTGATGGGTACAATGATTGTTCCGTGAAGGTCTCAAAACGTGTCACGGTGGATGCGAAATTCCAACCTCGCTTGTGTTCACTTTCCAAGTGGTGTTGGTACCATCCGTTGCCCCAGGGGAACATTCTGAGGGGCGTTTTTGGAACCTCTGACAGCGACGTTTGGGCTGTCGGTGATGGGGGTACAGCGATGCACTACAACGGAACCCAGTGGTCGCTTGCCCCTACAGGAACGAGTAGCTTCCTCAGAGGCGTTTGGGGGAATGCTTCAAATCGGCTTTGGGCGGTGGGAGATGCGGGCACAGTGTTGCGGTGGAACGGCAGCAATTTCACAAAGGAAACAAGCGGAACATTGGTGAACCTCAACACGGTTTGGGGCAGTTCAGAGACCAACTTGTATGCGGGCGGAATGAATGGGGTGATCATTCGGAGTGGAGGGGGAGGGAGCTGGAACACGGAAAGCAGCGGGACCACGGTAGACATCAAAAAGATCTCAGGTACCGACGCGAAAAACGTCTGGGCGGTTGCAGGCAGCACGACGATTTTGTCGAGCGCAGGGTCTGGCTGGAGCTCGCAAACACAAAGCAGCCTGAGTTCTGTTTCTGATATTTTGGTCTTGGGGGTGAACGATGTATGGGCCGGGGGAGGCCCATGCAAACTGGGACGTTGGGATGGAACAATCTGGAAATTCTTGTCCGCGTCACCAACGTATTGCTCCATCGGAAATGTTGTATTGGCGGGCAGCGGACCGGGCGATGTCTGGGCAGCTGCGGATCGAAAAGGGCTCGGACAATACGCCAGCGGAGACCCAACCAAGGAAACCGCTGTGGATCTGTTGGCGAGCGGAAACCTGGTGGGAACGCCCGCCACGTTCAACGCTGCGTGGAGCGGAGGCCCCGGCGATGTGCATCTTGTCACGAGCCAAGGCAACATCATGCGCCGGGTTGGGAGTACGGGAGGAACTCAGGTATCGGGCCCCCTTCCACTTGTGTATCCGAGAAGGGGCGGCTCGGAAGTCTTTATTGCAGCCGGAAATGCGACCACAGAGTACATCTTGTTGGACGATGGAACGATTTTCACATCGGATGGACGCAAACTGAACTACCTAAGCGGCGTTCCTGGTGGCCTAGTCTCGTCGTTTGATGCGTGGGCTCCCCAAAGCGAAAACACTCTGCTGGTCGCTAGCAGCGCGGGAACAGTCTACAGGTACGTTGGTGGGAACTGGTCGGCAGCGACGCTTCCGTCTACCAGTAGCAGTCTGTTTGCGATCGGGGGTATTTCCTCAAGCGATTACTACGTTGGCTCTTCTACGGGATACATTTACCGGTTTGCAAATGGGGTCACTCCTTCCAGCGCAATCAATCCCACTGCATACACAGGTGCAATGCAGTCCATTTGGGGGCGGACCTCCAGCGAAGTTTGGGCCTGTGGAAATGGTGGTGTCACGGTCAAAATCAACCAGGGAACACCGACGAAGATCCTAAACCCTGCTCCGGTTGCGACCGCACTCTATGCGATTCACGGACCCCCAAGCCCGAGCAGCCATGTTTGGTCCGTGGGCCAAGGCGGATACGTCATGAAGACTGTGGATGGATCAAATTGGAACACAGTCGCAAGTGGTGTCTCAGTAGACTTGACCTCGGTGGTGGCGCTGAGCGAAACAGACATCTGGATCGCTGGCGATGCGGGAGTTCTTCTGCATTGGGATGACGCACAGAAAAAGCTGGTACAGGTCGCGGGTCCCTTTGCTGCGCGAAATCTGCACAAGCTGCATTCTCCTGCTCCCAATGACATATGGCTCGTCGGAGGAGCTGACGGAGTCTGGCGATACATGCCGTAAATCGAAGCCTGCAAGAGGACGTTTTGGCCGCACGTTGGCCGCACGTTGTGTGTTAGCGTGCGCGCATGTTGAACATCCAAAGACACATGGCTCGTTTGGTTGAAACCCTCGTTTTTGGGGGTTTCTTGGGTTCTCTGTTCGTCTTTTCCACGGGTTGTGAAACAGCACCGCCTGTTCCCCCTGTTCCGTCGCTGGAATCCGACCGGTTGATCCCGTCGGACACGGCGATGCAGACTGCAAAAGTGCTTGTGGCCGCGCGACCTTACGAAAGCAAAATTCCTGACACCTACAACACACAGAAGAATTGGCCTCTGGTGATTCTGCTGCACGGGTATGGAGCGAACGGAATTGCACAGGATGTGTATTTCGGTCTTGGCAAAGAAGTAGACCGATTGGGTTTTCTGTATGCGTATCCCGATGGGCTGGTGGACTCGAAGGGAAAACACTTCTGGAATGCGACGGATGTGTGCTGCGATTTCGACAACAAGGGGGTCGATGACGTGGCGTACATTGACGCGATCATCGACGACATGGCTTCGCGGTATCAGGTGGACAAAAAGCGCGTGTATTTGGTGGGACATTCCAATGGGGGTTTCATGTCACATCGGTTCGCGTGCGATCGTTCCGAACGGGTCGCCGCAATCGTTCCGCTGGCAGGAGACAACTACAAAGACACGAGCCGCTGCACCCCGAAACAACCGGTGGCAGTGTTGCAAGTTCACGGGGACAAAGACGATCTGGTTCCATATGAAGGGGGAACCGAAGCAGGGACGGGAAGGTCTTTGCCGTCTGCAATCGACTGCGTGAAATTCTGGGCAGGGATTGGGGGTTGTACGTTGACGCCGGATACGACGGTGCCGAATGTGGATGTGGATCGGTATCTGCCGGGAGCAGAGTCCACGGTGACTCGTTTCCCAAACTGCAAGCCGGGTGGCGGGGCGGAGCTGTGGACGATCAAGGGAGGCGTACACATGCCTTCTTTGGGACAACCGACTTGGGCGGACCAGGTGTGGAGCTGGTTCGCCGCGCATCCGAAACCGTAAGTGGTTTGCACACTTGGCGGAATCTCATGTTGAAAAGTGCGTTGCGCTTGTAATACGTTTCGCAGACGTAGGAGGTATCCGTCATGTCCGCACCTTGCATTGAACGTCGGTCCTCGACACCGCGCAGTTCTTCGAGAGCCGCGCAAACTTCTCGGCGCGCTGTGCCGCGCTGGCTTCATGCGGTTTTTTTGCTTGGGAGTCTGGGTTTTTCGACGCAGCTCACTTGCGGTTCGGGTCGGGACGGGGATGAGCAAGTCCTCGACGAAGATCCCGACAAGCCCCGGCTGGTTTCCCTGACGCTGAAACCGAACAACGACATCTTGCTGGTGGACTTGAAAGCGGAAGGAACGAAGCCGTTTACGGTGCGTGGGCTGTATTCGGACGGGTCGAGCGCGGATTTCACACGGAAAGTGCGTTTTTCGCTGGATAACACGGCCGTCGGGAAGTTCTCGGGCCCGATTTTCAAAAGTGCGGTGCTCGACAAAAACAAGGTGGACTTCACGAAGGTGTTTGCCAAAGTCACCGAAAGTGGTCGAGAGTTGGCGACGGTGGCGAACCTGACGGTGGTGTGGTTGCGGACGACGGGCAATTCGCAGGACTTCTTTTTCAACTTGCCGTACAAAATCACGCCGCAGACGAAACCGCTGACGTTCTCGACGCAAGTGCAGTCGCTGGACGTGTTTTTCGCGGTGGACACGACAGGAAGCATGGGCGGAGAAATCAGCCAGCTTGCACGGAGTCTGGAAGGCACGATCATTCCGGGCGTGAAAGCGGCGGCGGCAAAAGATGCCTGGTTTGGCGTCGGCTCTGTCGATGATTGGCCGTATGGTTCGTATGGTTCCGCAGGCTGCAATGGCATGCACGACCAGCCGCTCATCCTGTTGCAACCGATGACGGACGACGTGAAAAAGGCGCAAGCGGGAGTGCAACAACTGTTGCGGGGTAGCTCTCCGGCAGGATGCGGCGCAGATACGCCGGAAGGCCAAATGGAGGCGCTGTACCAGATCGCGACGGGCGACGGACAAATGGGAGCAGGTGCCAACATTCCAGCGAACCACAAAGGCATTGGTGGGGTGGAGTTTCGCGATGGCGCGCTGCCGGTGGTGGTTTCAATCAGCGATGCCTCCTATCACGATTTGGGAGACTCTCCCCCCAGAACCTGCTATGGGCAAACGCTGAGCTACTCGGGAGAGGTTGCAAAGTTTGCGCACACGCGGAAACAGACCGCCGAAGCAATGAACAAAATTTGCGCGAAAGCGGTGGGCGTGTCGGCGCTGCTTTCGAGCGAAGAAAACTGCATCGCGACCAAGGACATGATCTATTTCGCGAATGAAACGGGAGCAATTGTTCCTCCCGAGGCGTGGGACGTGCCAGCGCGACCGAATGGTTGTCCGGCGGGGAAATGCTGCACGGGTCTGCGTGGGGCCGGGGAAGAGCCGGATGCAAACGGTCTGTGTCCGTTGGTGTTTAAGGTTCAGTCGGACGGAACGGGTGTAGGTGATCAGGTGACAGCGGGCATCGCACAGCTTGCGCAGTTTGCGAGCTTCGATGTGGTGACAGATGTGATTGGGCAAAAGACGGGCGAAAAAGGGGAGGTCATTCCCGATCCGTTCACGACCGCCGATTTCATCAAGACAATCACGCCGCTCGATGCGCTGCCGCCGCCGCCGCCGCCGTTCATTCCGCCTCCGGTGATGACGGAAAAGGGTTTCTCAAAGGTTGTGCCGGGCAGCTTTGTTCGCTTCAACGTGACGGCGCACAACGAGATGATCAAAGAGACCTTCCGACCGCAGGTGTTTCACGCGACGATCCGGGTGCGTGCAGGTGGTTGTGCAAACCTCGATTCACGCGATGTGATCATTTTGATTCCGCCGGTCGCACCGACGCCAGGGTAGGTCTCTCCGAAAGGTCTTGGGGGGCCTTTTGCCTTCCACAAGACGCTCTGCGGTTTTCCCAGCCGTTTCTTCCCGCTTTTTCCCGACCGCTTTCTGGGCGATTCCCGGGCGATTCCTGGCCGTTTTCCGGGCGATTCCTGGCCGTTTTCCGGGTGGTTTCGGCTACTTGCCTCTTTGGGGCTTTTCGGGCTCGCTGCGAAGAACGGTGAATTCCACTTCGGAAGGCTGAATTTCGGCAGCAATTCCAGGCGGGAGATTCACGACCTGGAGTCGCTTGCGAAACACAGAACCAACGGGTTTGCGCTCCTCTTGAACGGTGTCGAGGACAAGCTGCGGCACATCCAAGAAACGCCCGACGCCCTGCCCTCGGAGGACCACGGTCGCCACCGTCGGCTGAAGCCGAACATTTTGGGGCTGGCCGCTCGGCAAAATGGGTACGCTGCTGTAACGACGTTCCATCAGCTCGACGACAATGGTCGCAGTCAGCTTGGGTGGTGCTTGGTCGGCGAGCCACACATGTTTGGGAAGCGGCGCAAGCTCGACGGGCACAGTCACGGTATCTCGAATGTTGTTCACAGACAGAGGTCGCGACAAAACGTTGTGCATGCTCTCGAGGACGTTTTGCGCTCCGCGCAGCCGCACAACCCTGGGCGACGGAGTGGCCTGCTTGAAGCGATAGCCCTCGGGAGGTTCTCCTTCGATGGTCAGGTTGATGCCGAGTGCAACGGTGGCTTCGGGCTCAAAATGCAGATAGATGCCTGCGGGATTGATGTTCTCGACACGCAATCCGGGAGGCAGGCGCAATTGTTCGGGCGAAAACCGGAACTCACCATCCCGCAAATTCGACATGTCGAGGTTGATGGGAGCAAGTGCGGTGTCTTCTAGTCGGCTGATTCGCGCCCACGGCCCACGGACGGTGACTCGCACCTGATCGAGTCTCTGTTCAGACACCATGATTCGACCGCGCGGTTCGACGTAGTTCACGTGGGCATACAAGGTCACGCTTTGCTCAAGCTCTGTTCGGACAAAAATGGCAAGCCCGATCGCGATGACCAGTGCAAAGGCTTTGAGCAACAGATCCTCGACGAAGACGCGGTATAGAAAGTCGCGCATGGGTGTTACTCCGGCTTGCCAGAAGGCGCGGGGTCTTTTTCCTTTGCGGGGGGCGCATCTGTGGGTGCGACGGCGCGCAGTTTGTGGGTGTCTCCGTCGAGGGGAACGGCATTCACCACGGCTTGCGTCGGGGCGACGTTGGGTTCTGGAGTTGTTTGGACGGGAACGGCTTGCACGGAAAGGTTTTCGTGGGATGGACGCGCGCCAGAAACAGGCAGCCGCAAACCGCCCAAGCTGATGTCATTCCCAGACTTGTCGGCGCTTCCGTCTTTCCCGCTCTTTCCGTCTTTGGCCTTCTTTTTCTGGAACAGTCCGAGCAACGCTTTGCGAACAGAAACCACGTCGAGGTCCCGCACAATGTTGCCGGAAAAGCAGACGCTGATGGTGCCGCGTTCCTCGCTGACGACGACGACGACGGCATCCGTTTCTTCGGTGACACCGACGGCGGCGCGATGGCGAGTCCCGAGTTCCTTGTCGAGTTTGCTGTTGCCCGACAAAGGAAGCACGGCTCCGGCTTGCGCGATGCGCAAGTTGCGAATGATGACCGCACCATCGTGCAAATGGTTGGCCGCTTCGGGGACAAACAGCGTCATGAGAAGTTCTTTGGTGACTTTGGCGTCCAGGTCTTGCCCGACCTCGCCCAGGTGATCGGACAAATCGGCGTCGCGTTCCAAAACAATGAGGGCACCGATTCTTTGCCGGGCCAGCTCGGCGGCGGCCTGGACGACTTCCTCGATGACGTAGGTTTCTTCGTATTGGCGACGCATAAACAGGTTTTGGCCGACCTGCATAAGGGCCCGGCGGATGTCCTGCTGAAAGAGCACAACGACGAACAAAATGAAGTAGTTAATGAAGTTCTCAAATAGCCAGGAAACGGTCACCAGGTCGAGTCGTTTGGCAAAGAAATAAAGCGCGGTGATGAGAGCCAAACCCGTCATGGCCTGCGCGGCGCGGGTTCCGCGAACAAGTTTCAGCCCTCGATACAAGAGATAAAAAATGATCACCACGTCGGCAGTGACGATGAGGGCGTCGCGCCAATGAATCGCTGCAGCCAGCGTTTTTAGGGGTCCGAGCACCGTCTCGCGAAAGTTCATGCGCCGGACCTTCCTTTGCACAGGGCCGCAACGACCGACAGCGCAAGTTTCGTTTCCGTAACATCGTGAACCCGCACCACATCCGCGCCGGAAGACGCCGCAAACGCCGCGCCAACCACCGACGGCAGAAGCCGCGCATCGACATCTTGTCCGGTCCACGCGCTCCACATCGACTTGCGAGAAGCCCCAATCACAAGAGGCCGACCCAACGCGCGACGAAGCCCAGCCGTGTTTCGCAGAAGAGCCAAGCTTTGCTCCGCAGTCTTTGCGAAACCCAAACCCGGATCAAAAAAGAGACGCTGTGCAAGAGATGGAAGGTCGTCTGTCAACATGCGCGCCGCAGAAAGCAACTCGGCGATCACAGTGTCGCACAGTTTGTCTCCGTAATCGGTGAGGTCCCGCATCGTGGACGGCGTGCCTCGGGAGTGCATCACGACGAGCGCATCAAATTTTTGCAGAAGCGCAAGCCGCCTGGTTTTGGACCACCGAGCAACTTTGGGATCGTCGAGAGTCGGCGAAAACAAATGCTGCGGAAACGCCAGGTTCAAGACGGAAAAACCCAAGTCCGCCAGCCGATTCGCTGTCTGCGCATGCCGCGTGTCAATCGAAAGCACGGCGGGCAAACGCAGCGCCGGAAGCTCGGTCACAATCGGACGGAGCCTTTGCCATTCTTCCTCGGCGGACAGAAGTCGCGCGGAAGGTCGCGTCGATTCAGCCCCAAAATCGAGCACATCTGCACCGGCCTGACACAGCTCTTCGGCCCGCACGAGCGCTGCTTGCGGAGTCGCGTATTTTCCGCCGTCAGAAAACGAATCCGGCGTCACGTTCACGATGCCCATCACGGCGCAAAAAGAACCATCCAGAACAAGCTCGCTTCCGTCCCCTTTGCGCAGACGAAGGCCCTCTTGGGAAACCTTTTCCAACACAAACGGGTCGGGGGAAATCGCCTGCATCGCGTCTGTCTCTAAAAATCGGAAGCAAACATAGTAGTCTCACCGCGCGGCCAATAGAACGCCGCTTCTTTTATGTCTTCCACCTACGTGCCCAAGCACGCAGCCTCTCTCGACGACATTTGGACAGCCGCCGCCTCTCAGTTGGGCCTTTCGGTCGCCCGTTCAAAAGAGGGGTTTGTTTACACAGATCCGCGCGGACACCGGTTGGTTCTCGCAGCAGACACGCAAGACACAGCAGACGACGTTGCTCGACTGGTTTTCTTCGATCTGTGCAGCGCATTTGTCCGAGGAGAAACCAGCTTCGATGCGCCAGTTTGGGGGCTTCTTGAGGGCACGCAGAGCTTGTTGCAACAACGAGCGACGATGCGCCTGCAAGCCGCGCTGCTGCGACGGTACGGTCTGCGCAAACGGCTGGCCCCACCGACAAGCCGAACGGCCTCCCTTGGCGATTTTTATGAATCGTTGCCGAGGCTGCCGTTTTCGAGCGCCTCGAGCGACGTACCGAACGAGGAACGAACCTGCGCAGAACGAGGGCTCGCGCTTGCACACAAACCTCCGTACAGGCGAGTGCTGCACGACGCACTGTGGGCGACGGCACAACTTGGTCGCGCACCACAACCAAACCTGTCACAAAACGCTTCCGCCCCACGCCTGCACAAAAGTGGTCTCCCGATGTCCGACGGCACGTTTGAGGCCGAAAAAGGTGCGACCTGTCAGGACTGCGCGTTCCTCAGAAACCCTGAAAAACGCGGAAGTGCCCATCGTTGCGAACAAACCGCGCTTTCGGGCACAGCGGGAAAAGTCGTGAAGCCGGACGCTGCGGCTTGCGCGCTGTTTGAACCGCCGCTCGATTGCCAAGCCTGCGCCGCTTGTTGCCGACACGCTTTTGAGCTTGTGCCTGTACTCCCGACAGAGGAAATGTGCGTCAAACACCCTCAGCTTGTCCAAAAGAGCGGCAAATGTCTGACGGTGGCGCGCGATCCCGACAAAAAATGCTGTGCCGTCCTCGGAAAAACCGAAAGCGGCCACTACCGATGCCGCCTGTACGCCGAAAGACCCAACACGTGCCGCGAGTTTACCGCCGGCTCTGCCAACTGCGTGGAAGCCCGACTGCGAATCGGCATCGCCTAAACACAGCACCTCTTGTGAGCCGGAACCAAAGAGAAGTAACGTAGTACGACCATGGCCCGCTTTAGGCTGCGCATGCGCAACATGGAGATCAACTTGCCCATGGGCGAGATCATCATCGGTCGGGGTCCCGAATGTTATTTGCGGGTGGACGAACCGATGGTTTCTCGTCGTCACGCGCGCCTCCGCGTCACGCAAACTTCCGTCACGCTTGAAGATCTGGGGAGCCGAAACGGATCGCGCGTCAACGGAATCAACGCCACTTCGATCGTCACGTTGAATGCAGGGGACATTCTGGGCGTGGGAACACAGCAGTTTACGCTGGACCGCGAGGATGAACCGTCGCCGCACAGGCCCACCGTGACAGACATGCCCGATTGGGCGTCGAAGCCCGGAGTGGGCACGGTCAGCGTTTCACAAAGCCACAGCGATTTGAACCATTCGCCCGTTTCGATCGCATCTCCTCAAACCGGCCCGTTTCCCGGCGGCGCGGCCTTCCCGCCTGCGGCCATGACCAATCCGGGCAGCACGATCAGCAATCCTGCGCCTGCGGCCAGCAGCACTTCGATGCCCGGCGGCCCCATGGACCATCCCTCTGCGCCCATTGGAGAAGGTCAAACGCACGTCGCCAGCGAAGAAAATTCCGAAACCACCGGCCAAAACAGAGGTTCCGCCTATCGGTTGTTTTGGGGCCTGTCCGACAAAGTTCTTGCAATGGGTCGCATCGAGGATGCAGAGCGAATGATGGGTCCCCGGCTTCAGGAAATGCGTTCGCGCGCCGAAAGCGGCGACATTCCCGAAGACCTGGCCATCATCGAGGCGTTGCGACGCGCGCTCCGCCTGGCCGGTGCCACCAAAAAGGATCCCTGGTTTGCCTGGGTGTTTGATTACGCGCGGTTGTGCCGATACAAGATGCCGACCGCGCTGCTCGACGAGGTTTACGCGCAGATTTTCGCTTGCCGCCCCGCCATCTCGTCTCGGATTGTCGCCTATGCGACCACCATTGACGACGAAACCATCGCTGTACGACTCGCCACCCTGCGAAGGCTCTGTCGCGAGTAACGATTGTAATTCCGCGCACCGGAAAATATAGTGATCCCATGGGATTAGTCGCTACGTCCGCGCTCGAGCCCTCTATAGAGTCTGTGTTGGAACCCAGCATCTTGGTCCGCGCCGCTGGGATGATTCGGCGAACCCTCGCTTTCGTCGTGGACTTGGGTTTTCTGCTGCCGTTGCAAGTGCTCTTTTTTTGCGGCCTGCGACTCGGCCAGCGTTTGCCACTGCCTCGGCTGAAGGAACTTTACCCCGACGTACTCCTCGCCAACTTGTCCGACGGCAGCCTCAGCAGCCAAGCCCTCTGCATCTCGTTTGTCGCCGTCTCTGTCGCCTATTTCGTCTTCTTTTGGACCCTGCGAGGCCAAACCCCCGGCAAGTGGCTGCTGCGCATCGCCGTCGTGGATGTGTACGGCGAACGGCCTTCCCTGTTGCGTTCGCTGTGCCGAGCAGCGGGCCTTGTGGTGGCCGTTCTGCCCTGTGCCCTTGGGGTGTTGTGGATCGGCTTTGACCGCGAAAAACGCGGCCTGCATGATTTTCTGTCGGGGACCTACGTGGTGCATGTGCCATGAGCAACAGACTTTCTTCTCTGCTCGTTGAGGATGGGCGCGTACCTTCGCAGCGGATGACCGACGCGCTGGAACGTCAGGCGCTCAATGGCGGTTGTCTGGACACCAGCCTGCTGGAAATCAAGGCCATCGACGAAGACGTGCTCATTCAATACTTGAAGCGATCGGCCCAGCTTCCTGCGTTTCCGCGCGGACTCCACCAAACCGAACCGCCGTTGCCTGCCGTGCTCGAAGTGTTTACGCAGACCATCGCCGAGACCTACAGAGCCGTCCCGGCCAAGCTTCTGCCCGGCGGCATCCTGCAAGTCCTGGTCACGGTCGAAGTCGATATCGCCGAACTCGAAGCCCTGGCACAGCTTGTCAAACAGCGCATCGAGCCGTGGATTGTCCTCGAACACCGTTTCCAAGAGGCTTTCCGCACCGTTTATGGCGGCGATCTGGCCACGCGGTTTGCTCGTTTGCAAAAGCGCAGCAACCAAGCCCACGAGGCCAAGGGCTTTCCCGCCCCCATTCCCGTCGATCCCATTCCCCGCTTCGGCAGCCTGGATGCCCTGCGCCTGAATCCGCAGCCGAAGCCCGCGCAACCCGAAAAGCCGGTCGTTTCCGAACCCGTTGCAGTTCAGCCCGTCGTTCCAGAACCCGTGGTCGCTCAGCCCGTTGTTTCTGAACCAGTCGTTTCTGAACCGGTCGTTTCCGAACCCGTGGTCGCTCAGCCCGTTGTGTCTGAACCGGTTGTGTCTGAACCCGTTGTGTCTGAACCGGTTGTGTCTGAACCGGTTGTGTTTGAACCAGTCGTTTCTGAACCAGTCGTTTCTGAACCGGTCGTTTCTGAACCGGTCGTTTCTGAACCGGTCGTTTCTGAACCCGTGGTCGCTCAGCCCGTTGTTTCTGAACCGGTTGTGTCTGAACCGATTGTTTCTGAACCGGTCGTTTCTGAACCCGTGGTCGCTCAGCCCGTTGTTTCTGAACCGGTTGTGTCTGAACCGGTTGTGTCCGAACCGGTTGTGTCCGGACCGGTCGTGGTTCAGCAGGTCGTTTCCGCGTCCGTTGTGTCCGAACCGGTCGTGGTTCAGCCGGGCGTTTCCGCGCCCGTTGTTTCTGAACCGACCGGTGACGCCAGAACGCGCGACACGATTCGAGTTCCGGCGCTCGCTGATGTACCCGAGGGCGGTGAGCCCTCGATGAACATGGACGATTGGTTGTCCGCCGACGCCTGGCTCTCCGCAGCAGAAAGCCGCAAGACACCGATCAACGAAGCCGCCGCAAAAGCCGCTGCCGACAAAGCCGCTGCCGACACAGCCGCTGCCGACACAGCCGCTGCCGACACAGCCGCTGCCGACACAGCCGCTGCGCAAGCCAAGGCCGCTGCCGACAAAGCCGCTGCGCACGCCACGGCCGCTGC
>Ga0268298_10000541_pt1 | contig 48616 bp, 42 predicted proteins | sample WWTPWeurt_MetaG_FD_194462 | JGI IMG/M metagenome (GOLD analysis project Ga0268298, IMG submission 194462) | Activated sludge microbial communities from WWTP in Nijmegen, Gelderland, Netherland - WWTP Weurt | ecosystem: Engineered > WWTP > Aerobic digester > Activated sludge | place...
AATTTCATACAGTTCTCTCCATCCAGTTTGCAATCCCGCTCACCTGGCGCACCAGCTCGGCGAAGCGCTCGGGCTTGAGCGACTGAGCGCCGTCCGACAGGGCCTGCTCGGGGTGCGGGTGAACTTCAACAATCAGCCCGTCCGCCCCGGCAGCGACGGCGGCCCGGGCGATGGCGGTCACATATTCCCAGCTGCCTGTGCTGTGGCTCGGGTCGAGCATCACCGGCAGATGGCTGATTGACTTTAAGACCGGCACGGCATTGATATCCGTGGTGTTGCGGGTCAGGCTGTTTTCAAAGGTTCGGATGCCGCGCTCGCAAACCATGACCCGAAAATTATCGTGCGAAAGGATATATTCGGCGGCGAAGAGCATTTCTTCGAGGGTGGCAGACATGCCGCGCTTGAGCAGCACCGGTTTCTGGCTGGCCCCGGCGGCGTGCAGCAGGGGCGAGTTTTGCATGTTGCGGGCTCCAATCTGGAGGACATCGGCGTAGCGCGCCACCAGCGGCAGATCCTCGGGCGTCATGACCTCGGTCACGATCGGCAGCCCGGTCAGCTGGCGCGCCTCGGCCAGCATCTCCAGCCCGGCTTCCCCCAGTCCCTGAAAACTGTACGGGCTGGTGCGGGGTTTAAACGCCCCGCCCCGCAGGGCATGCGCCCCGGCTTCTTTGACCGCCAGGGCCGTCTCCAAAAGCTGGCTGCGGTCTTCGACCGAGCACGGTCCGGCGATCAGCAGCAATCGGCTGCCGCCCACCCGCACCCCGTCTGGGGTATCGCTCAGGGAGAAGCTGGTCGTTTCCGGCACAAAGGCCCGCGAAGCCAGCACAAAGGCCTGTTGGTCGGCTGTGATGCTGGCGACGCCGGGCAGGGCCGCCAGCCGTTCGTTCAGGCGGTCCGCACCGCCGGGCCGAACCCGCCCCGCTCCGACAATTGCCACGGCCCAGCGCCCGCCGCTGAAGCGCACATAGGCCTTGAGGCCGCTGCGTTCGGCCTCGCTGGCCGCCGCCCTGGCCTGGGTTTCACTGGCATCGGTTTGAAAGGTGATGATCATAATAGTGAAATTTTAACATACCTCAGGCTTTTATTAAAGTTGGGGTTTGTCGGACCTCAGTTTCGCTTGACACAAATCATTCCCTACTCTAAAATAGAGTAGAATAATGTTAATTCGGAATAAGATACTTTTGGTATTTTTGGGGTGGCGTATGCCACCCAAAAAATACCAAAAATAACCTGTTCTCGAACTAACCGAAATGTATCTAGCGGGTGGTGAACATTTCAGCCTGCCCGATGACCAGGAAATTGTCTTAATTCAATTCTTTATGTAGGAGTGCTGCATTGACTAAGTCACGCTCGCAACTCATGGTTGACCGGCTGCGCGATCTGCAGGCCTCATCCCCCGACATTGAGGCATCCGCCGTCGTCAGTGTGGATGGTTTGACAATTGCATCTGCTTTGCCCCAGGGTGTAGAAGAAGATCGGGTCTCCGCAATGTCGGCGGCGATGCTTTCCCTTGGCGAACGAATTGCTTCTGAACTGGGCCGCGGTTCGCTCGATCAGGTCTATATCAAAGGCCAGCAGGGTTATGTCATTTTGATGTCTGTTGGTGAAGAAGCGGTCCTCACTGCTTTGGCCCGCGAACAGGCCAAGTTAGGCTTGATCTTTCTGGACATGCGTCGCGCTGCTGAAGCGCTTTCAAAACTAATTTAAACAGGCAGGCAGGAGAACATGGAACCAATCCCAAAAGCTGGTTATTATTATCCCAATAAAGCTGGGCTGATTATCATCGAATCGCTTGCCAATGTGATGGGGAAAAATGGCCTGAATGCTATTTTGAACCTTGGGCATCTCTCGAACTATATTGATAATTACCCAAAAGACAGCCTGTCGCGCGAATTTGATTTCGCCGATGTATCCGCCATCAACCAGGCCCTGGAAGAAATGTACGGGCCGCGGGGTGGGCGTGGGCTGGCGCTGCGCGCCGGGCGGGCTACCTTCGCCGATGTGCTGCGCAACTTTGGCGCCCTGGCTGGCGCTGGCGACCTGGCTTTCCGGGTCCTGCCGCTCCTTACCAAAATGCGCATCGGTATCCCGGCCATGGCCAAGATCTTCAGCCAGGTCTCCGACCAGCATTCTACGGTGGAAGAAGCCGAAAACGAGTTTATTTACACCATCCACCGCTGCCCGGTTTGCTGGGGGCGCTCCGGGTTGGATAAACCGGTCTGCTATATCGCCGTCGGTTTGCTGCAGGAAGGCCTGAAGTGGCTTTCGGGTGGCAGCGAATTTCGGGTCAACGAGTCTAAATGTATGGCGATGGGCCACCCTATCTGTGAATTTGTGATTCAAAAGACCCCCATCGGTTAAGGCTTGTCTTGGCAGAAGAACAAGAGCACATTCTGATTGTGGAAGATGATCTGGATTCGGCAGATATGCTCTGCGCGTATCTCAATATCCAGAAGTATCAGGTTCGGGTCGCCAATTGGGGCGAAGACGCTGTTCGCGCCTGCCAGGAAACGCTGTTTGATCTGATCATCCTGGATATCCGCCTGCCCGATATTGACGGATTTGAAGTCGCCCGCCGCCTGCGTCAAAACCGGCGCACCGCCAAAATCCCCATCATCTTCCTGACCGAGCGCCGCAACCGGGCCGACCGTTTGCAGGGCCTCGAAATTGGCGCCGATGATTACCTCACCAAACCTTACGACGTCCAGGAGCTGCGATTGCGGGTGCGCAATGCCCTGCAGCGGGCAGCCCTGGGCGTTGTGATTAACCCCGTCACCAATCTCCCTGAGGGTGAAGCCTTTTTTAACAAGGTCTCTATCTTTCTGGGGCAGTCTGAATGGGCCGCCCTGGCGGTTGAACTGGAAAACCTGGACTACTTCCGCGAGCTGTACGGCTTTATCGCCTCGGATGATGTGATTAAAGCAGTTGGGGTCATGCTGAACAACTCTGTCCGTGACGAAGGCAGCCTGAACGACTTCATCGGCATGCTCAGCTCAACCCAGTTCCTGATCCTGACCCAGCCAGTTCACCTGACATCCCTGATCGGACGGGTAAAAACCCGCCTGGCACAGGGTCTGGAGATGTTTTACCCGATCAAAGACCGCGACCGGACCGACCTGCCGAACCGGCTTGCGATCCAGCTTGTTTCGTTCACCTCAGAAGATGGCACGATCCGCGATCTTGATGCGCTCAAAAAGCGCCTGGCTGTGTAAGTTGTGAGCGCCCCCGAACAGGCTGCCCCCGCCCACCCGCTGCCATTCACCTCTGCTGAACTCCAAACCAATTTCAAGCATCTATATTGGGATATTGCCGCTTTTGGGGTTCTGGCAGGCAGTACGCTCTATTTTCAGTCCATCTACGCCGCCCGCCTGGGCGCCAGCGCCCTGCAGATCGGTCTGATCTCTGCCGGTCCGGCGGTGGTGGCGATGCTGGCGACCCTGCCCGCCGGACGCTGGATGGAAAAGAAGCCCCTGCTTCCGACCGCCTTCTGGTCATCCCTGGCGCAGCGTTTGTGGTACCTGGCTTTCATTGTCCTGCCCTGGCTGTTAGGCCCCGAGCTGCAGGTCAACGCCATCATTGTCATCTCACTCGTCCTCACCATCCCCGGTGTGATCCTGACAATCGCCTTCAACGCCGCCTTTGCCGATATGGTCCCCATCCAGCACCGCGGCGAGGTGGTCGGCAAACGCAACGCCCTGGTCGCCGTCAGCCTGACTGCGACCTATATCCTGTGCGGTTTCCTGCTCGACCGGCTGCCCAACCCGCTGAACTACCAGCTCGTTTTCGCTCTGGGGGCGGGCGGAGCCCTGCTCAGTTCGTATCATGTCAGCCGGCTGCGTCTGATGACCAGCCGGCCCGTCCCGGCCCTGGCCGATCAGCCCACATTGACCAACCCGCGCAGTGCCAAAAAAACGCCCCTGCTGCGCCTGGATTTGCTCAAAGGTCCCTTTGGGCTGTTCATGCTCTCGTACCTGGCCTTTTATGCCTTTCAGTACATGCCCGGCCCGCTCTTTACACTGACCTTTGTCAAGGCCCTCCATCTCTCGGATGGTGAAATCGGCCTGGGCAATGCCCTTTTTTACCTGACGATGATGCTCGGTTCGCTTTCCCTTCAGCGCCTCAGCCGGCGTTTTGGCGCCCGCAACCTGCTGGTCTTTACGGTGGCGAGTTTTGGCATCTACCCCCTGGCGCTTGGGCTGATCTGGCAGGCCTGGGCTTTCTGGCTGGTTTCGGCAGTAGGCGGGGCCGTCTATGGGGTTCTGAGCGGCGGGATGCTCAACCGTCTGATCGAACGGGTGCCGGAAAACGACCGCCCGGCCCACATGGCGATCCACAACCTGGCCCTCAACCTGGGAATCCTGCTCGGCTCTTTTCTGGGCCCGCTGGCCGGCGACGTATTTGGCCTGCAGGCGGCTCTGCTGGTGATCGGCGTTCTGCGCATCCTTTCCGGGCTGCTGCTCTGGCTGTGGGGCTGAGCGAGGTTCGGAAAGAGGTTGTTTTGGGTGTTTTTTGGGTGGCATAGCCACCCAAAAAACACCCAAAAAACTCTTATCCCGAATACTTCTGGTAGTGCTCCACCAGCGTCCCCCACTCGGCGATGCTCATCGTCTCGGCCCGGCGCTGCGGGTCGATCCCGGCTGAGGTCAGAAGTTCGCTGGCCTGGGTGCTGCTGAGCTGCAGCCCGCCCGATAGACTGTTGCGCAGGGTCTTGCGCTTCTGACTGAAACCGGCCTTGGCCAGGCGAAAGAACGTGTCGATCTGCGCTTCGAGGATCAGCGGCTGGGGATACAGATCGACCTTGACCACCGCTGAATCGACCTTGGGCGCGGGTAAAAATGCGCCGGCCGGGATGTGGCAGGCCACTCTGGCTTTGCCATACACCTGGACACTCAGGGCCAGCAGGCTCAGGTCGCCGGGCTCGGCGCAGATCCGCTCGGCCACCTCGCGCTGGATGGTCAGCACAATCCGCCGCGGCCGCAGGCTGACCTGCAGCAGATGCCGGATGACCGCCGAGGTGATGTAATAGGGGATATTGGCCGCCACCACATAGCCGGCCGCCGGATCGAGGCCCGGGAAAAGGCTGGCGGGGTCTAGATCCAGAATATCCCCGGCCACTAGGCGCGCATTCGGGAAGGGACTGAGCACATGGCGCAGGGCCGGCAGCAGGCGCTCGTCAATCTCCACCGTCACCACCTCGCGCCCGGCCGCTGCCAGCCAGCGGGTCAGGTTGCCCAGGCCGGCGCCGATCTCCAGAATCACATCTTCAGGCTGGATGCCGGCAGCGTTCACTACCTTGCGCAGGGCTGTCTCGTCGATTAAAAAGTTTTGCCCAAGGCGTTTATCGGTGTGCAAACCAAACTGGCGCATCAAGGCGGGAATGTCAAGCGGGGGTAAGTTCATGTTTCAGTCTTTCTTTGGTTGATTTGTGGCGAGGGCGATTTATCGCCCTCACCGCTGTATCATCTCTATTCGTGAGATTGTTTTTTTGTGGGCGAAGCCCACAAAAAACAATCTCATGGATAAATCCAGACAATATTGGCCGGCGGCGGCCATAAAAAATAAACGGTCACATTTTGATGCCAGGCCTCATAATCCTGGTCTTCGTAGCCCAGGTCGATCATCCTGCCCACCACGCCCCCGCCGGTATCGGCGGCGACGGCTTCCCCGTAGCCCGGGATGTACAGGCGGGTGTAAAAGGGGATGTAGCGCCGGTCCACGGCCACCAGCCCTTTCTTGAGCGTCAGCCCGGAGGCGGTTTTGGTTGAGCCGCCCAGGGCCGCCGGGTGGTACGAGGTGGCCCACATCGTGATCGCCCGCCAGTATTGGATGGTCCCATCCGGCGTGTCGATGGTGTGCATGACGATCTGGGTTCCGTAGCCTGTGATCTGGTTCTGGGGCGCCCGCACCAGCACCGTGCCTTCATCCGTCCGGCTGGTTTCAACACCGTCCTCGTAGCGCACCCGCTGACGCTGTTCTTCCAGACCCACCACGCCGGCCTTGATGATGCTCTGCTGGTCGATCTCGGTGTTGGGGTCGGCCTGGAACTCGGCCTGGTAGGGCAGGACCTTCTGACTGGAGACAACCAACTCCTGAACCCGCACGACCCTGATTTTACCATCTGCGGGCAGAGGCTGGTCTTCCGCCGGCAGACTGTAATCCAGCCCCTGCAGGCCAAAGCCGTTTTCACCCAGGGCTTCGCCCACCGTCTGGGCTGCGCTGAAGGCCTGGAAGCTGCCCGAAGCCGTCTGGAGGGTCAGATTGCGGGCCGGTGTCAGGCCGGCCTGCAGGCCCTCAGCCGCGGGTGTGTTCAAACCGGGCTGCAGCCGGTCGGAGGCGCGCAGCCGCAGCCCGGCCTGCCAGAGCGCCTGGCCCAGGGTGGCTGTTGAAGTCAGGATGAACTGTTTCTGGCCGCCGTTCTCCAGCGTCAGGTGGGCGGGGTGGACGATCTGCAGCAGGCGGGCGGTGGATGCCTGGTCTGGGCTGACTTCCAGCCCATCGGCGTACAGCCGGTCGCCGGGCTGCAGGGTCAGGTTGGCCTCGGCCAGCCAGTCTGCCGGGGTGGGGCTGGTGGTGTACACCGTGTGCTGCTGTTCGCCGTCCAGCAAAATCACCGCCCGGGCGCGCTCCACAGTCACCGTCAGCCCGTCCGTGAGCCGGGTCTGGGCCGGGGGAGTCACCTGGTCGTAGGGCGTCAGCCGCACCTGGTTGATCTCCAGAAGCTGCTGCACATCCCGGGCCACCACCTGCAGGGGGTAGGTCTGCCCATCGATGACCAGGGTCACGTTTTTGGGGAATGGCAAAAGCGACCACCCGGCGGCCAGAATGCCAGCCAGCACGATCATTGCCACCCCAAGCGAAATTCCAATTCTGCGGATCATCATTGTTTTTTTACTCACACCGAATACTGGCGGCTGCCGCCTGGATTCGGTGTGAACAGGCTTGTTTTAGTGTTCACGCAGCAGCGAGCGGGCGATCACCAGTCGCTGGATTTCGCTGGTGCCTTCGCCAATCGTCATCAGGCGCGCATCCCGGTAAGTCAGTTCCACCGGGTAGTCGCGGCTGTAGCCATAGCCGCCGTGGATCTGAATGGCATTGCGGCAGACCCGTTCGGCCGTTTCGGTGGCGTACAGTTTGGCCATGGCGGCCTGGCGGGAATAGGAGCGCCCCTGCTCTTTGAGCCAGGCGGCGTAATAGACCATCAGGCGGGCCGCCTGGATTTCGGTGGCGGCATCAGCCAGCATCCACTGCACAGCCTCGTGGTTGGCAATCGGTGTTCCAAAGGCCTGGCGCTGGCGGGCATAAGCCAGGGCGGCTTCAAAAGCCGATTGGGCCAGCCCCACCGCCAGCGCCCCAATGCTGATCCGTCCGCCGTCCAGCACCTGCAGGGTTTGCTGCAAGCCGCGTCCGGCCTGGCCCACCAGGTTTCCGGCAGGCACGCGCACGTCTGCCAGCGTCAGGGCGTGGGTTGGCGAGCCTTTCAGGCCCATCTTCTTTTCCGCCGGGGCAATATGCAGCCCAGGCGTGTTGGTGGGGACCAGGATCTGGCTGAAATCAGCCGCCCCGTTGTCCTCGGCTTTGCGTCCGCTTCGGCAAAAGATAATAATATAATCGGCGATGCTGGCGTTGGTGCACCAGGCCTTGCTGCCGTTGATCACCCACATCCCGTCTTCCAGGGCGGCCCGGGTGCGCACCCCCTGCAGGTCCGAGCCGGCGTCCGGTTCGGTCAGCGCCAGGGCTGCCAGCCCGCTCTTGCCCGAGGCAGCCTGGGGCAGGTAGCGTTCCTTTAATTCCTCACTGCCAAAAAAGACCAGCGGCGCCGTGCCCAGCCCGTTGTGGGCTGCCAGCGCCAGGGCGGTGCTGCCGCAGCCCCAGCCCAGTTCCTCGATCGCCAGCGCCGCCGAGACCGCATCCACGCCGGCGCCGCCGTAGGCTTCCGGGATCGCCAGGCCCAGCAGACCCAGCGGACCCATCTTGCGCACCGCCGCCCAGTTAAACCGGGCTTCCTCGTCCACTTCGCGGGCCTTGGGCTTCACCTCGCGGGCCACAAAGTCATGCACGGCCGACTGCCACATTTTTTGTTCGGGGGTTAAATCAAAGTTCATCTGGTTTCTCCTGAAGGTATTATACCCTTTCAGAGGAGGGGTTTTGAGGGCTCAAGCGATCTTTACTGCCCTTCCTCTGCCATCCAGCCTAATATCCGCACATCAGTTGTCATCACCGGGAAAGCCGTTTCTTTCTCAACCTCAAACACAACGATGGAGCTGGATTGGGCCGCTTCAGAATAAAGTTCCAAAAGCAGCTGCCTGCTGTCGGGCGACCAGATCAGGTTGAAGGATGGTTCATATGGAAATGAGATTCCATATGCCTGAAAACGAAAGAGTTTTAACTTTTTCGTCTCCACATCGATAATGCCGATACAACCATTCGATGAACATGCCGATTGATCCGATTTGAGTAGAAAAGCGAGCTGCTTTCCATCCGGAGACCAACCTAACCCCCAAATTTGGGTAAATTTTTGAAAAGAATCTCCCAATTGGGTCAGCTTTTGGGTTCCGTTCGAGCGCGAAAGTAAGTAGAGTTCTGTATCCGATTGCTTTTGTGCATAAGGTACATCACTGCCAGCGACAGCTGCTTGCTGCCCATCCGGCGACCACTGTGGGTAGGGCATTTGTTCAGCCTGGAAAATACTCGCTGTTTTTTGTTCAGCCTTTTGATCCCACAAAATCCAGGTGGCTCCCTCAGCGTCGTATCCCTCATAAATGGCCAGTTCCAAATCTGGGCCGTAAGACACCCCCGTAAAAGCCAACGGGCCAATATTCCCAAAAGGTTCCAAAATACTGATATCAGGATAGTCAGGGATAACCAGCCTGGCTTTTTGGGTTGTCAGGTCAAGCAGCGTCGTCGGCGAATTGAGCAAATTTGGATAATCCTGCGGAGAACGAGTTACGAACGCCAGCCATTCATTGTTAACCCAGCCAGCCGCATAAACCCATTCGTACGGCCATGAAAAGCGCCCCACAATCTGCGCCTGCCGGTCTAACAGCAGCCCTCCCTGGTCGCCTGCCTGGCAGAGCAAGCTGCGCCGGTCTGGCGAAACCGGTCCGCAGGAAAAGAATGCTGCGTCCTGTTCCGATAGCAGTGTTTTTTCTTCGGTGGATAAATTAAAGAGATAATTTTTTGAATCCGAGTAATCCAGGTAGGCAAGCAGACCTTTTACCCGGTTTGTATCGAGCGAGGACGTGATTATTTCGACAACCTTAAACTCGATATCTGGTAGTGGAGATTCCCAGGTTGGCGTAGGCACTGGCACGGTTGGAACTACAACGGTTGGCGTGATCGTTTTTGTTGGTATTGGTGAAGCAGAAGGCACCGGAGGCTCGCTTGTTTGCGTAGGAAGATTCACAGATACAGCAGTGTCTGTCACTGCTGTGGGGATATCCTGCGCATTCTCAACAGGCGAAACGCCACAACTTGTCACCATCAGGCTGAGCAAAATGATGAGTATTTTGATTCCCGCTTTTTTCATTTTTTGAGTATAGATCAACTTCCCTGGTACAGCAAAAATATTACGGAAAACTGATTTCGAGCCGCCCCAGGTCAAGCCTGGCAGTTGTCGAGCGTAGAAAGTCCATTCCCAGGATGCCATTGATTGGAAAACCGTAGTCCATGGCTCCAATTTCTACTTCGAAGCCCACCAACTGAGTTTGCCCAATTCCAAAGGAATTTCGATCTGTTTCCCGGCATATTCGATTAACAGGGTAACCCAGGGCAGATTATCCCGCAGAATAAGCTGCATGAGATCACTGCACGCCAACCCACTGTACTTCTTGTATATCCAATTCTTCCCGGCTGGTGTGTACAAAATAAAATTCCCGGTCTGGGAATTGCTGGTGCAAGACGCGATATCGGCTGAAAGCGATTGTTCCGTCGGTAAACTGCTCGATGACACTCAGCCGCTCAAGGATCCGAGTATGATCAGGGGCCGTAAAAGCACTCAATGCCTCAACAATGAGCCATTGGTCAGGATAAGCCTCTCGCAAAGATTGCCAGTTCATCTGTTTCTTCCTTTCTTATTTCAATTTTAACCCCTCCGTAATCCAAAATCGAATGGGGCCCTGCCATCCGGTTTTGGCCAGTTACGGCAACCGAAAGACGAAAAGTCCAAAAAATCCTGCCTAAGGTTCAAACACCCATCCATGCAAAGCAGCATTCTCTGTGATTTTAATTGCTTTTTCTTTCAAAAAGTCCAGCACAACGATCTGTTGGCTTCCTGAATCCAAAGGATTTACGCTCTGCACTGCCACTTGCTGGCTGGTTGGTGACCAGAATATTGGCGGCGGAACATTTGTTTGTTTATATGTACCCAACACACAGTAATTGACCACCATGGATTTCAGGACGTCCAATATTGACAGTTGAACTTTGCCTCTCGTTTTTTCGTCTGTCTCCAGCCAAAATGCAATATATTGCCCGTCTGGAGACCACTCGTAGGAAAGAATGTGGCTATAGCGATAGTACTCTGCCAGATAAGTTAATTGACTTAACTCGCCATTTCCATTAACCAGATAGAGCTCTTCTTTCAAGTTCCCAGGCCCGCTGTTGAACAAATCAAGATAAGCTGTAACAAATTTTTCCCCCTCAGGAGACCACTTGGGCACAGAATCGGCGATGGGGGCGGGCGAAATGCGTCCGGCAACCTGCTGGTTTTTCAGATTCACCAACACAAGATCTGCAGGCAATCCCGCGTAGACAAGCTGTGTCAAACCAGGATTGTAAACCACAAAACTTTGTCCCTGCCAATCGCCGTTTGGTATCAGATTGTACCCATCGTCAATCTTGTAGGAGATTTCCTTGCTCGTTTCGTCAAATGGATTTAAAACAATTTGAGTGGGAAATTGTCCCCCGGTAGTTAATACAACATGATCAGGATCAAGCCAGCGAGATATACCAAATGTAATTTTTGTGGATATCGATTTCTTTATCGTGCCATCGGCTGAAAGGAGTATGACCCGCCTTTCAAGAATTTCTCTGGCTGAATTTAACGTATCCTCAAGATAAACAATCCAATTCCCATTTGGGGAAACCCTGAAATCGTGAAAAACGTTACCGTCTTGGGGGGCAATCAGAATTTGCTGTCTGGTTTGGAAATCGTCCAAAAAGGCTTTGGTAAACGGTTCTTCACGTGTCAGAAGAAACTGGCCTTGAACAAATGAAGCATTTTCCGGGTTGTCTTCCACCGGGATGCAATTAATTTCTAAATGAGCCGCTTCAGAAAACATCGGCGTTGGGATAGGGGTATTCGTTGGTGCCAGGGTTGGCGCCGGTGTAGAGGTCAATGTCGGCGGCAGCAGTGTTGGGGTCTCGGTATAAGCCAGCGGTTCTATTTGGGCCAAAGGGGTAGGTAAAGCTGCTGTGCTGGCCGGTGTAAGTTTCACCGCAGGTGTTTTTTGAGGTGTAGTCAGTGTACTGGCCGGAGCAGTCCCACAGCCTGCGAGTGAAAGGCTGAGCAAAATTAAGAGTATGTTTATCCCCACTTTTTTCATAATTCATTCGCTTTCCTTCAACGCCCGTTGGAGCAAGTCCGCAATCTTCAATTCAGAAGCCCATTCATACAGGTAGTCAATATCCAGTGCCCCCGTCTGTACCTTTAGTACACCTTGCACATCCCGCCATTGACGTTCAGATACTTCCCCACCTAAACGGTACCATTCCAATTTGGCTAATAAAATATCTTCCGGGGATGCGACCATTGCCGTAGTTTCAGGGCCTGAAGACAGATTTTCCATTCTGGCACGGGCAAATTGCATTTGAATGAAATTGCTTTCTTGCGGAATGAAAACGTCCACTTTGGACATACTTTCACGATGGATGATGTTGAAACTAGACCGCCGTATAATCGCATTGGCTATCATTTCATCGTCCAGGTAGAATTCGCCCTCCAATGCATGGGTAAAAGGCACCAGGTGTTCGATGCGTAGATTTGCGATAACATCCGAACCTTGTGTAGTTCGTACCATCCCGTACAATGTGCTGGCTAAGGAGCCTCCGATGAAATAGGAGACTCCCAATTTTTCAAGCACTTTGGTAACCTGAACGGTAACTGTAATAGCATCAAGCTGCATCTTCTGTAGGTACTCCATACACTTTGGCAGCCAACTGTTCCCCCAGTAAAATGTCCGCTAGGCGGCGGTTCAGAGCCTTTTCGCTGCTGCTCGGGTAACGCCGGCGCAGCCCAGCCAGTGCTAGCTCTCTGGCAGAAGCATTCAGGTTTATCAGCATTTCCATTTTACGCCAGGGCGGCGCCTGCCGCAGCAGTTTGATTTGTAATGCTTCCATTTGCGAGTCGGTATCGGAATAGTAACCCATATATTGAGTATAGCCCACTTGAAAAGATTTTACAACGTCACCTGGGGCGGAAAGATCCCCCAGCCTCGCATGCGCAGAGGTCGAATCCTTATACCAGAAATAAACCACCCCAACCCATATTCGGAATAGAATAAAACCAGAATGAAATAACGCAGTGGCAGCGAAAAAATACAATCTCTTCTCTTATCCTCCTTGAACCAAAACCGGATGGGCCCCAGCCCATCCGGTTTTGGTTTAACGGCGCTCCATATATGGCAGCCGGGTCAGGAAAGGTTCACAATTTTACGGCTATGTTACAATTTAGACCAATGAGAGCATCAATCGGCAAATACGAAATTCAATCTGAGCTGGGTCAGGGCGGGATGGCGCAGGTTTACCTGGCTTATGACCCGGTTTTTCGCCGCAGGGTGGCGATCAAGTTGATTTCGCCTGCGATTCGCGATAATCCGGCACTCAAGCTGCGCTTTGAGCGTGAGGCGCGCCTGATTGCCACCATCGAGCATCCAGGGATTGTGCCGGTCTATGATTTTGGCGAAGACGATGGTCAGCTTTACCTGGTGATGCGCTATATGCCCGGCGGCTCTTTGTCCAGCCTGTTGAGCAGCGGGCCGCTGGACCTGGCCGGTGCTGTGCGCATCCTGGCACAGATTGCCCCCGCACTGGATGCGGTCCATGCCCAGGGCATTGTCCATCGTGACCTGAAGCCGGCCAATATTTTGCTGGATGGTTTCAACAACGCCGCGATTGCCGATTTTGGCATCGCCCATTTTAACGACGCCACCAGCAATCTGACCGGCGAGGCGGTCATTGGCACCCCTGCCTATATGAGCCCCGAACAGGCCCGTTCTGAACAGGCGCTGGATGGGCGCAGCGATATTTACGCCCTGGGTGTCATTCTATTTGAAATGCTGACCGGTCGCCAGCCCTATAAAGCTGCCACGCCGCTTGGCCTGGTGATGATGCACCTCAGCGACCCCATCCCTGCCCTGAATGCTTTGCGCCCCGATTTGCCCAACGGCCTGGATGCTGTCCTTGAAAAAGCGATGGCCAAGGACCGCAGTCTGCGCTATCCCAGCGCCACAGCCATGCTGGCCGACTTGCAGTTGTTGTCCACCGGCCTGCAGGCCTCCTTGCCTGCTTCAGCCCAACTGCGCCGGCCGCTCAGCGAGGCTGCCACCGAACCAGAGCTTCCGGCCCATTTCCCAGCCCGCGCGGCTTCTCTGGCGGAAACTGAGGCGGAGACAGGGCTGCCCCCTGCCCGGCCGCCGGTGGGATCCGCCCGGCCGTCAGTGGGAGCCGCTCAGCCGCCGGTGGAAGCCAAACCAAAACCCACAGTGCGCCTGTCCAGGATTTGGCTGGGTTCTGCCGTCCTCCTGCTGCTTGTCATACTGACGCTGGTCAGTTTATTTTGGAAGTTCTTGCCAGATCAGGCTGCTGCTTCCACTCCTTCCGCATCGCTGACAGTCAGCCATGTCCCCGATCTCCCGCTGGTTTCGGACGATTTCTCCGACCCTTCCAGCGGATGGCCGGCAAGCCAGAGCGCACTCGGCGCATACGGTTACCGCCAGGGCCAATATTTTATTCAGGTTTCAGAGCCCGACACCTTGCTTTGGGCTGGCCCACCGGAGCTATCCAGGGATGTCCAGATCGGGGTGGATGCCGTCTGGAGCAGCTCCGGCGCATCTGGTTATTATGGCCTGCTGTGCCGGATTCAGGATGAACAGAATTTTTACTATTTTGTAGTCACACCCGCCAGCGGCGAATACACCATCGGAAAGTATGTCAATGGCCAGTTTAATTCCCTGCTCGCCGGCGGTTGGAACGCCAGTTCCGCCATTCCATCCGCCGGCGAGACCATCCGTTTGCAGGCAGTCTGCGCCGGCGATCGCTTGAGTTTTTATGTCAATTCAGCGCTGTTGAGCGAGGTCAATGATCCGCTCTTTACCTCCGGCAAAACAGGTGTGGCAGCCGCCGCGCTCCAGACCCAGGCGGAGGTTTTGTTTGATAATTTCCAGGTCGATCAGGTTTTGCCCTGAAGGTCAAATGTAATTAAAAGGATCGGTGCGAAGATGGGTTATGGCAAATTAACAGTTAGCAGTCCGGAAGGTCCAAACAAAGAGTATGACCTGAACAAACCGCAGGTGACGATTGGGCGCTCCACCACCAATGACATCGTTATCCCCAGCGGACGGGTTTCGCGCAGCCATGCCCGGATCACCTGCAAAGAGGGCGGCCTGTTGGTTACCGATCTGAATTCGGCCAATGGTGTCTACCTCAACGGCCAAAAACAGGTCCAAACATCCTTTGGCGCTGGCGATACCCTTAAAATTGGCGACTGCCTGTTCCGTTATCAGCCAGCCAGCGAGGCTGTTGAAACTGCAGAAACCACCCGGATCGATACCCTGCTGGAACTCGAAGAGAGCATGACACAACTGGCCGCGCCGGTCACGCTCAACGACACAGCCACAGCCAGCCTGGTGCTGGTAGCGCCGGACCGGACCTGGGAGGTGGCGCTGGCACAGGATGCCTGTACCCTGGGCCGAAGCGAGAACAACCCTCTGACACTGGCCTACCCGAAGATTTCGCGTGAACATGCCCGGATTGAGCGTCAGGGGGCCCAATATGTACTGCGCGACTTGAAAAGCACCAACGGCACCTGGATGGGCGGCGATCGGATTGAGCAGAAGATTTTACGCAATGGCGACACGTTTCAAATCGGCCCGGTCCAGGCCATCTTCAAAGCCGGTTTTGGCGAGGAAGACCTGACACTTTTCGACATGTCGGAAGCCGCTGGCAAGCCAAACCTGAGACCAGTGATTTTTGTGCCAGGGATTATGGGCTCTGAACTCTGGCTGGGCAGCGAACGTGTCTGGCCTAACCTCAAGTATCTTTTTACCAACCCGGAGATGTTCTACTATAAATCTAACACCCCGCTCAAGGCCAGAGGTCTGGTCAACGAGGTCGTGGTGGTGCCGAATTTGATTGCCCTTGAGCAGTACGGCGGCCTGGGCGATTATTTGGTGGAAGAGCTTGGGTACGAGCGGGGCAATAACTTTATCGAGTTTGGCTATGACTGGCGTCAGGATGTGCGCCAGTCTGCGCGTGAGCTGGCCGAGTTTGTTGAAAGCTGGCAAATTAAGGCACCCATTACCCTGATTGCCCACAGCCTGGGAACCCAGGTCAGCCGGTACTATGTCGAGCGCCTGGGTGGCAAGCAGCGGGTCAACCGCTTGATGCTGATGGGCGGGCCCCATCGCGGCGTGCCCAAAATTGTGACCAACCTGCTCTCCGGCCTGGATCTGCTGCCCTTCGGCCTGATGGGCGAAAAACTGACCCGCGTGATTGAAACCTTTGTCACCAGTTATCAGATTTTGCCAACCTACGCCTGTGCCACCGACCAAAAAGGCACACCAGTTAATTTTCTGGAAGACGACAGCTGGGTTAAGCCCGAATTTCTGCCTTTGTTGGCGGCCGCCCGAGATTTTCGCCGGGAACTGGGCAGCACGGTCAGTGTCCCGACCCTCTCGATCTTTGGGTATGGCCAAAAAACCACCACCCGTATCAACATCCAGCGCGACATCCTCGGCGTGCCGAAAAAAATATTGTTTGATCTCGAGAAAAGTGGCGACAATAGCGTCCCCGAAAGCAGCGCCCTGTTGCCGGGCAGTGAAATTCACCCTGTCATGCAGCAGCACGGAACCTTGTTTAACGACAAAGATGTCAAAATGCGCTTGAAATACGAATTGTTGAAGTAAATCCAAAATTTCTCCTCCTTGAACCAAAAACGGATGGGTCTCAGCCCATCCGTTTTTGGTTTTAACTGCATCATATTTTGATTGACTTTGGTTGTGAAAGTTGCTATTATTCAGAAGGTAAACCATTTTCTTTCAGGGCAAAATACTTGTACAAAACGACTACAATCCCCCCGTTATCATTCAATGAGCATATTTCGAGTTTAATCGCCCATCTATCAAAATATCATCCCCGCATCGATAAAGATCTCCTCTTGTTTTTTGATTATTTTGACCTTGAACTTGATCGAAAATCGATCGCACTCGATAAGTTGATGTCTTACAAGCAATGTTCTGTTTTTTTTGAGAAACTATGTACTCAGGGCCATTCCTGGATAAATTTAAGCGGGGATAGCTGGTATCAAAATAATTTTTTGGTCTCTGTGGAATATTCCATTGATATCGGCAGCCCAAAGTGTGCCATAGTTGTTAGTGGACCAACCCTGGATGCATCTCATACCCCGTTAAAAGAAACACGAATTGTAATCTTGCCATGCGGCCTGTCTTCCAATCTCAAAAATCCTGACTGAAGGTGATTATTGTGCGAGATTTTTGCACAACAAAGGGAACAATAGACGATGAAAGCTGAAATCAGCCCCATCTTAGCCCTGTTGGTCTTGATTTTCGCAGCGGGGTGTATTTCAAAAACGCCAGCTGCATTACCGGCTGCGCCAACGCAAGAGCAGCTTCTCGCGCCAACAAACTATTCTGGTGATGATAATACAGGGCCCGCCGAAGTCATCGTTACAGTCACACCAACCACAGTCGCCTCGTTGACTTTGACGCCGCCGCCGCTTCCTGGGTTGTCGGCTGAGGATGCCAGCGCAGAAGTCAGGCAGCTTCTGCAAGGTGATCCTGAATGCAGGTTTCCCTGCTTCTGGGGTCTGGAACCAGGCAGGACTTCAATCGCAGACACAACAGCTTTTTTGGACCAATTTGAAAGTATAGGTTCCCTGCATTTCTCCGAAAATAAAGGTTCCGTCCACCTCCGAACACCCATTGGCGCAGGTGAGCGTTTAGGTGTAAATATCAATCTCACAGCCGATAATCAGAATTTGGCCAGTCTGTCGGTTGGTTTAGCCCTGGAAAAGGAGCAGCAGGCAACAGAATTCATTCACGACAAATTACTCCTGGCTGAAATACTCCCAATGTATCAATTGTCCGAAATTTTAAACAAGTATGGACCGCCATCGGATGTTCGTATTATGACCTATCAGGCGGTTCCGTTAGGTGATCTTCAGGAGTTTCATTTATTGCTCATCTATCCACAAAATGGGTTTATGATCCTGTACACGGCCTCTGTGGGAGACAATCCCCTGCCAACTGAACCAGATCGAGACGTAATTCCATCCTGTTTTTCGGATGCTTATGTAACTCTTTGGTTATGGCAGCCCTCAGAAGCAATAACATCGGACGCTGTGCTTAAAAGCAAATTTATAAACGCCTTATTTTTTGCAAAATTCAAACCAGTCGAGATCGCGACGGATTTAGATACGCCTGGTTTTTATAAGACCTTCAAAGATCCAGAAAGCTCGCACTGCCTGACCACGCCTGTAGAGCTATGGCCCTTGCCTTGATCCGCCAGGCCTGGCAATTTGCATCACCAGTCGAGAAAGCCCTCATCCTTATACCCAAAATAAACCACCCCATCCCGCTCCTGACATGGATTATGGTGCCATAAATTCCTAAAATTTGATCCCCGCAGCTTGAAACCGATCTCATTAATTAAAATCTGCGCCATCTGTGCAATCTGCGGATTGTTTTGTTCGTATTGACCCTGTCACCATTTTGCACAAATTGCGACTGCATTTTCCTACCCCGGCTTCCGGATCCCCTCCAGCGCCTCCGGATTGACCAGGGACGAGGTATCCCCCGGATCCAGCCCCAGGTAAGCGGCCCGAATCACCCGGCGCATGACCTTGGCGTTGCGGGTCTTGGGCAGGTCGGACACAAACCAGATCGCCTTCGGCGCCAGGGCCTTGCCCAACCCCTGGACCACAATCTGCTGCAGTTCGGCCCGCAGCGGGTCGCTGGCGGCGCTTCCCGGCTTTAGAACCACAAACACCACCAGCTCCGAACCTTTGACCGGCTCGGGCACGCCGATCGCCGCCGATTCAAGCACCCCGGGGTGCGCTGCCAGCAGCGATTCGACCTCGGCCGGCCCCAGGCGCTTCCCGGCGATCTTGATCGTATCGTCCGACCGGCCCAGAATGTACCACATCCCGTCCCGGTCAATCGCGGCAAAATCACCGTGCACCCAGACGTCCGGCCAGCGGCTCCAATAGGTTTCAAAATAGCGCTGCGGATCGCTCCAAAAACCGCGCGTCATCCCAATCCACGGCGCCCGGATCACCAGCTCGCCAACCCGGCCGCGCACCGGCTGGCAGTTCTCGTCGATCACATCGGCCGCAATCCCCGGGCAGGCAGCCGAAAAGGCGCACGGCTTGAGCGGCAGCAGCGGGTTGCCGCACACGATCCCGCCCGAAATCTCCGTGCCGCCGGAGTAATTAATGATCGGAATTTTGCTCTGCCCGGCTTTTTCAAACAACCACAGCCAGGGGTCCGGGTTCCACGGCTCACCCGTGGAGGCGAAACAGTGCAGGCTGCTCAGGTCATGCGCCAGCAGGGGGGCTTCGCCGTGCGGGATCAGCGCCCGGATCAGGGTGGGCGAGATGCCCAAAACAGCCAGGCGGTGGCGTTCCACCAGCGCCCACAGCCGGTCGGGAGCGGGGTAATCCGGCGCCCCATCGTACACCAGGCAGGCCCCTCCCAGCAGCAGGGCCCCAAAGATCAGCCAGGGCCCCATCATCCAGCCCATATCCGTCAGCCAGAAAATTGTCTCCCCGGCGTGCAGATCCATTCCAAAGGCCATGTCCTGGGCGGCTTTGATCGGGAACCCGCAGTGGGTGTGTCTGGCGCCTTTGGGTTTGCCGGTGGTGCCCGAAGTGTAAATCACCATCAGCGGGTCCTCAGCGTCCATCACTTCGCAGGGGGCCTCGGCGGGCATGTCTTTCATCAGCTCGTCCCAGAAATGGTCCCGGCCGGGCTGCATGGGTGTTTCCAGGCCGGCGCTGCGCACCACGATAATGTGCCGCAGGCCGGGCAGCTGGGCGGCGGCCTCGTCAGCCGTGGGCTTGAGCGCCACCGGCTTGCCGCGCCGGAAGGAACCATCGGCGGTGATCAGGGCTTTGGCGCCGGCGTCGGCCAGGCGGGCTGCCACGGCCCCGGCCCCAAAGCCGGAAAAGAGCGGCAAGATAATCCCCCCGATCCTGGCAATCGCCAGCAGGGCGACCACAATCTCCTGGTTCATCGGCATCAGCAGCCCAATCGCATCGCCTTTGCCCAACCCCAGTGAGCGCAGCCCGTTGGCGGCTCGGCTGACCTCGGCGTACAATTCGGCGTAGCTCAAGCGGCGCACCTGCCCGTTTTCGCCCTCAGCCACCAGCGCCAGACGGTCCTGGGCGGGTGTACCGATGTACTTATCCAGCAAATTGTGGACGATATTCATCTTCCCGCCCACGCACCAATCCGGCAGGCTGATCCCCTGGCTGAGGTCCACCACCTGGCGGTACGGCGTATAAAACTGAATATCCAGATATTTCAGAATGGCATCTGTGAACCAGGCCACATCCTGGGTGGAGCGCTCCATCAGTTCTGCATAGCTGTTGATCCCATGCTGGCGCATAAAGGCCGTCAGGTGTGCCCGTTCAATGGTCTGGGCGTCTGGCCGCCAGACAATCTCGCCGCCAAAGTCAAAATCTTCGCTCATCGGAACCTCCCGTTGGGTGGCTGTCTGTTCAGGGTTTTGGTATATCCAGCTTAAATAATACCCCGATCTGAAATTTTTTGCTGCCCGTTCTGCCAATCTCTGTCGGTGGTTCAACCATTTCCCCCTCCTAAACGAAGGTGCACCTGACATTGTCAGCCGCACACCTCATTGAACTTACTGGCAATCGACTTCGGCCCAGGTGATCCGCACCTCCCGGGAAGCGGCGAAGCCGCTTTCACACTCCCTCAATATGGGTGCTTTTATGGCGATTCCCAATGTCCCATACTGGCTTGACAGATGCGGATTCTTTATTAGAATATATTTGATCATTCAATTTAATATGAACGGAGAGAGCGATGTCTATTCCAGATGAAGTCCAATATTCTTCGCCGGAGGCCCAGTTACTGCCTGGCGCTTTATTTCAGCCGGCTGAAATTGTCCCGATTACGACCTCTGAACAGCTTAAGGCGATCAGCGACCCGCTGCGCATGAGCATTCTGGAGGTGATTTTTGAGAAAGCTCACACTGTCAAGCAAATTGCAGACCGGCTTAATTTGCCCCCAACCCGCTTGTATTATCATGTTGGCGAGTTGGAGGCAGTGGGTTTTGTTACTCTGGTAGAAACCCGGCTGAAATCGGGAATTTTGGAGAAGTATTACCGGGCTGCAGGGCGGGCGTTTCAGGTGGATCGGCGGCTGCTGGCGCTCCAGCAAAACAACCTGCAGGCTGTTTTTGCGGCAGTTTTTGACCCAACCATGGACGACCTGAGCCGCAGCTTTGCCGCAGGGTTAGCTGGGCCGGCTGAAGCTGGGGGTGCAGGCGCTTCGAATCTGGTCATTTCACGGGTGTTGTGCAGTCTGCGTAAAGCTGATGTCCCTTTGTTTGCAGAGCGGTTGAAAGCGCTGTTGTTCGAAATGGGCACGGCGAATGAAGACAGCAGCGAAGCTGATTTGGTGCAGTACGCCTGTACAATCGCCTTTTATCAACGGCTTGAACCAGCAAAACCGGAAGGAGAATGATATGACTGAAACGCAAGAAAATAATAATGGCATCCGGGCAGTCCTGGCAATCGCTGACTTTCGCAACCTGTGGATCGGGCAGACGATATCCCAAATTGGGGATGGCATGGCCAGCCTGGCGCTGTTGATTGTGATAAACCAGTTGACCGGCTCGACGGCCGCTTTGGCAACCCTGATGGTCGTGATTTCGGTGCCGCAGTTGATCTTTGGTTTGCTGGCTGGCGTATTTGTGGACCGCTGGGACCGCAAGAAGATCATGATTGTTTCGGATATTGTGCGCGGGATTTTGGTGCTGGGCTTGATTTTTGTGCGCCGGCCGGAGGATGTCTGGTTCTTTTATCTGCTGGGGTTTTTCCAGGCACTGGTGGGGGTGTTCTTTGACCCGGCGAAGAGCGCTCTTGTGCCAGTAATTGTTCCTCGCAGCCAGCTTTTGGCGGCAAATTCGCTCTCACAAACCACGCGGGTTGTAACATCTACCATAGGGGCTGGTCTGGCAGGGGTGCTGGTGGGGCTGGCCGGGAATGGCGGGCTGGCTTTTGGTCTGGATGCGCTCTCGTTTTTTGTATCGGCCCTGTTTATTGCCCGCCTGTCTGTGTCGGCAGCTCCAGGACTGGCGGCGGGCGGGGTGCGCCAGACGCTGCTCCAACTGCGGGATGGTCTGGTTTATTTGTTCAGCCGCCGGCTGCTGGTTTCGGTGATGACTGTTTTTGCAGTGACGATGCTGGGTCTTGGCGCAGTCAACGTCCTGTTTGTGCCCTTTCTCGCCAATATTCTCAAAATTCCGACCGAGGCTCTGGGGATGATCGATGCCGCACAGGTGGTGGGGATGGTTTTAGGCAGTGGTCTGGTCGCCATCCTGGCAGCCCGGCTTAAAGCGCCGCAAATTATTGTCATCGGTATGGTGATGGTGGGGTTAATGGTTGCGGCAATTGGTATGGTCAATTCCGTCTGGCTGGTTATGCTCTGTCTGTTCTTCCTCGGTTTATTCCTGACACCGGTCCAGGCAGCGGCTTCAACCTTGATGCAGGCCGCAGTCAGCAATGACCTGCGCGGCAGAGCTGGGGCAGCCCTCAGCACGGTAACGACCACGGCTTCGGTAATTTCAATGGGCTGCGCCGGCTTGTTGGGTGATGCCATCGGCATCCGCCAGGTATTTTATCTTTCTGGTTTCATTGCGGTGTTGGCGGGGTTGCTGGCGGCAGTCATGATGCGCGATCCTGAGCCTGGGCAAACTACTCAATAATTGGGGAAAGTTGGGTGTTTTTTGTGAGCTTTGCCCACAAAAAACACCCAACACGATGATACTTAATTCGGATACAGTTCTGGGTTGAGAAATGGAATCAAGGCCATGACCACGGCGGGCTCATAGAGCGTGGCTCGCACAAGGATGTCGTTGGTCAGCAGGCCAATCGCGCCGTTGTTCTGCTTCGAATTGGTAGCGCCAAAGACCATGTCGTCTGCCACGCCCAGTTCAACCCCCTGGCGGACCAGGTCGGCAACCTTTGGGGGCAGGAAAAATGCGCCAGTCCGTGCTCGCCCGCTGATCCTGCCGTGCAGAGCGACCACCCAGGCGAAAGCCATTAGCTGACCATCCTGTTCGTGGATGCCGCCTTCCAATCCAAACCAGAAATCGGCACCGGGCAAGGCTGCATGGGCGGCCTGCACCCGATTGATGGCACCCTGCAGGGTTTCAGCGTCGCTCATCGGCTGGCTGCTAACGCCGGATGGTACACTGATAGTTTGTATTTGCGGTTTTGCCCCCGGATACATGCGCTGAAAACCGCCAGAAACTGCCTGGACTTTGACCGGATTCTGAGAAGCGATTACAATTGCACACATCATTGAGCGATTATATCAATATACTGAGAGCTGCGGAAATTTTCTGCGCGGCATGTCCGGATAACTATCTTATTCAGGAGAATCTGTCATGACTAAGTTTGTCACTTATTTGAAAGGTCACCCGCTTGCGTTATTATTGTTGGGTGTTCCACTGGCGATCTTTGGGGAAATGCTGCATTGGAATCCGCTTTGGATCTTTGCTTTTTCTGCAGTGGGTGTCATACCCCTGGCTGCCTATATTGGCGAATCGACTGAGTCGCTGGCATATTACACTGGCCCACAGCTTGGCGGTTTGTTAAACGCCACCCTGGGGAACGCAGCAGAACTGATTATTACGATCGTTGCCATCCAGGCGGGGCTTTTGGAACTTGTCAAGGCCTCGATCACCGGTTCCATTCTCGGAAACCTGCTCCTGGTTTTGGGTATGTCCATGCTCTTGGGTGGAATGAAGAATGGCGTCCAGAAATTCAACCGTCAGCAGGCAAGCAATAACGCCGTACTGTTGGTTCTGACAGTCTTGATCCTGCTGATTCCTTCACTGTTCAGCCATTACATTGGGCCGGACACGGATGTTAAGGTTGAAGCACTCAGCCTGGGTGTGGCTGGTATCATGATCATTCTTTATCTTCTGGGCCTGTTCTTCAGTTTCAAGGCAAGCGCCGGCGGTCCATTAACCCCGGAAATAGATACCCATCCACACCACAAACCCGCCTGGTCGTGGAAGTTTGCCCTGTTTATCCTGGGGCTTTCGACAGTTGGTGTGGCCTGGTTGTCTGAGGTTCTGGTTGGCTCGATCGAGCCAGTGGTGGAAGCGCTCGGAATATCGGAGTTCTTTATTGGTATTATCTTTATCCCGCTGATCGGTAACATTGCAGAGCATCTCGTGGCGGTGCAGGTGGCAGTGCGTAATAAGATGGCCCTGAGTGTTGAAATTGCGGTGGCATCCAGTTTACAGATTGCGTTGTTTGTGGCCCCGGTGCTGGTTTTTATCAGTTTGTGGATGGGACATCCTCTGACATTGGTGTTTAACCAGTTTGAACTGGTCGCTCTGGCGGCTGGCGTGATGATTGCTGCGATGGTGTCTACGGATGGGGAGTCCAACTGGCTGGAAGGTGTTGAACTCCTGGCGATTTATATTATTCTGGCTCTGGCGTTTTTCTTGCTGCCCGCGGTTGGGTAATTTCAGACAAAAGAGGAAACTCAGTTAAACCAATGCAGATTTTGCGATCTTACTTCACGCCCCTGTCTGTGCTTATGGGCCTGGTTTTGGCCTGTATCCTGGCGGCGGCGTCTGTTGTGGCTGTGATCGCTCTGCGCCCTCAACCCGTTCCGCAGGTGGCTGGAACGGCGGCAGTCAATATCATTGCTGCTCCGTCAGCCACACCGCCCCTGCCAACCCTGGCGCCGTCCGCCACGCCTTCGCCCACACCGCCTGTTCCAGGCTTAACCCCCCTGGCTGTGGGAGATTATGTCCAGGTGGCGGGTACCGGGATCGACGGCCTGCGGGTACGGTCTGAGCCTGGTTTGGGCGGGGATATCCTTTATCTGGCAATTGAAAGTGAAGTCTTCAAGGTGGAAGATGGGCCGCGTGAAGTGGATGGTTACACCTGGTGGTATGTAGTGGAGCCCTACAAACAGGCGGTTAAAGGCTGGGTGGTCGCCAACTACCTGGCCCAAATTCAAAACCCGTAGCGATTCTTTGGGATGTCTATTTTTGCATTTGCAAAAATAGACATCCCTTTCCTAAAGTCTGGGTTTGGGGTGGTTGGTGCAGGCGTCAGCCTGCACCAACCACCCCAAAATCAACATGTAAATGCCCGAAGGCCCTTTGCGTTATTGGTGATTTGGGTATATAGTTAATTAACGTCATTTTTACAGGAGGTATCTTGTCTACTCGTCCAACTGGCATCAATGCCAATCGTAATATCAGCGAATTCTCCGTTTCCTGGGATGATGCTCATACCAGTGTCTATCCTTTTTCTCTTTTACGCCACGCCTGCCCGTGTGCAGAATGCCGCGGCGGGCATGCCAACATGAGTTCTGAACCAGACCCGGCTGTTTTCGATCTGCCTGTCGAACAAACCGCTGCGACGATGATCCGCAAGGTCGAATTGGTGGGCGCCTATGCCATGACGGTGGAATGGGAAGACGGTCACCATTATGGTATTTACAACTGGCATTATCTGCGGGCGCTCTGCCCGTGTGATGCCTGTCGAGCTGGAGGGCCTGGATGACAAGGTCAGCGGATGGGGTTTATTCATTCGTTGAGCGGGCGTATGTTCGCCTGCAGGCTGGCGATCTCTTGATTCGCTGCCTGGAAGATGCTTCGATTGAACCCATCCAACACTTGGTGGAAAATCTGGTCACAGCTGGGCCGGCCAATATCAACGCATTGCGCGAAATTCAGCGCGAAGCTGGCAGGCGCAAAGAGCAGGTTGAGGAAGACCTGAGCCATTTATACAATGGCTGTGAAAATACGCTGAAAAGCTACGGCGTTTGCCTGCCGGATAAGCTGGGAAACCTGATTGGAGAAGAGTCTCCCCAGGTGGCCTTACTGGATATGCTCCGGCAGCAAGGAGTCCGCGACCAGGCTACTCAGGAAGCCTGTCTGCAAATATTGAAAGAAACCCGCAGTATCATCGAAAGTCTTTCAGTCCGGCTGGCTTTATTGGCTGAAATTGAGCGGTACCTGGGAGATTGGGTTTGGGGTATGGCCTGTCTTTCTGGCAGGCGGGAAGCCCGCATGCATTAGTCTGAACGAACTGTGCCGGCTGGCTGGTACGCTCCAGCCGGTTTGGCTAAAACGATATTCACAGGAGCTTAGGATGACAGATTTACTTGTTTCTCGTCCGGATATTCCCCCGTTGACCGTTCCGCCGCGCTTGTTGTTGGGACCTGGCCCCAGTCTGGTGGATCCGCGCGTTCTGCAAGCCATGGGTACACCCCTGCTGGGGCATTTGGATCCGCAGTTTGTGGAGATTATGGACCGTACTCAGGTGATGCTGCGCTACGCATTCCAGACCCGCAACCCGATCACCATTCCGGTCTCTGGCACAGGGACGGCAGCCATGGAGGCCGCGGTTGCCAATATGGTTGAGCCCGGCGATTCGGTGCTGGTGTGCGTCAGCGGCTATTTTGGCTTGCGTATAGCGGATATGGCCCGGCGCTACGGCGGCGATGTGGAAGTGATTAACCGGCCCTGGGGACAGGTGTTTAGCCCGGAAGAAGTGAAACAAGCCCTGGACCGCCGGCCTGCCAAAATTGTAGCCATCGTTCACGCCGAGACTTCAACTGGTGTGTGCCAGCCACTGGAAGAGATCGTCCGAATTGTGCATGCACAGGGCGGGCTGATCATCGTCGATGCGGTGACATCCCTGGGCGGCGTGCCGCTCAAAGTGGATGAGTGGGGTATCGATGTTTGCTACAGCGGGTCCCAGAAATGTTTAAGCTGCCCACCCGGTATCAGCCCAATCACCTTTAATTCCACCGCCATTCAAAAACTGGAGGCCCGCAAGACCCAGGTCACGAACTGGTACCTGGATTTGAGCGGGGTAGGTAAATATTGGGGCAAAGAGCGGACCTACCACCACACTGCCCCCATCTCTATGGTTTATGCGCTGTACGAAGCCCTGCAGATTGTCCTGGAAGAGGGCCTCGAAGCCCGCTGGCAGCGCCACCGCACCAACGCCGCGCTTTTGTGGTCTGGCCTGGAGGCTATGGGTTGGGAACTGCATGTCCCGTTGGAGTACCGGCTGCCTTCGCTGACGACCCCGCGTGTGCCGGCCGGGGTGGACGAAGTGCTGCTGCGCCAGCGCCTGCTGAAAGAATACAATATCGAAATTAGCGGCGGCCTGGGCGAACTGAAAGGCAAGGTTCTGCGAATTGGTCTGATGGGCTATTCATCACGGCCAGAAAATGTTTTACTGCTGTTGGCGGCGATCCAAAAAGTTAGTTAACGCTGCACTCGGGTGTTTTGGGCAGGTTCGCCTGCTCAAATCACCCGCCTAGAGCTATTTGGGTGTTTTTTGGATGGCGTAGCCACCCAAAAAACACCGACCTTATTAAACCTGGCATTCTGGTTGATTATTTTATCGATGGAAAACTTATACCCTTTACAACTAATTCCCGAATATCGTTCCTATGTCTGGGGCGGCGCCCGTCTGCGCCCTGAAATTGTGCCCACCGCAGAAGCCTGGGTGGTTTATGAAAAGAATCAAATTGCCAATGGCCCTTTGGCCGGACAAACCCTGGCTGACCTGGCGGTGTTGGATGCACAGGCCCTGCTGGGCCGCCGGGTTGTCACCGGCACCGGGCAGCGCTTCCCGCTGCTGATCAAACTGCTGGATTGTGCTCAGTGGCTTTCACTTCAGGTACATCCTGACAACGCCCTGGCAGAACAGATTGAAGGTCCGGGTCTGTTTGGCAAGACAGAAGCCTGGCATATTCTGGATGCTGAGCCTGGTGCGCGCCTGATTGCCGGGATGAAAGCTGGCGTACAGACGGCCAACCTGGCGGCGGCGATGGGCAAGAAAGAACTGCTGGATCTGGTGGAGTATAAGCCTGTGAGCGCCGGCGAGACGGTTTTTATGCCTGCCCGTACAATTCATGCACTCGGACCAGGTCTGCTGGTTTACGAGGTGCAGCAGTCTTCGGATCTGACATATCGGGTTTACGACTGGGACCGGCCGCAAACAGGCGGGCGAGTCTTGCATATCGAAAAATCGCTCCAAACTGCCAATCCTGCAGCCCGCTGTGCTGTCTTACCGCCGCCGTCTTTGACGGGCGGGCAGGCAGCCCGGCTGTGTGAAAGCGAGTTCTTCTCTTTAGATCTTCTGGTTTTGGAAGCCGCGCCGGTCACTCTGGACACTCAGTTCGAAACGTTCCAGGCCCTGACGGTGATTTCCGGAGAGGCCCGCCTGGATTGGCAAGGCCACAGTTTCCCGCTCCGCCAGTTCGAAACAGTTTTTATGCCGGCAGCTTGCGGCGCGTATCAGGTGTCTGCTCCTGCTGGGAGCCGGGTTCTGGTGTCCAGTATTTGATTGTTGAGCTGATGCCGATCTGTGTTATGTCAAACATGATTCTGTAGTTTGTTTTGGGCGCTTTGCGCCCAAAACAAACTATAGATTGATGCTTGACAGACTGATCAGTCGCTTTGGCGCCGGATAGCGATCTGGACAGCGTTTTCGATCGGCTTTTCGGCCACCAGAATTAGATAGCCGCCGCCGCCCGCCCCGGAAACTTTCCAGCCCAGGGCCTGGGAACGGTAAGTTTCGATCAGCTCCTTCAGGTTGTCGGTGAGCATGTTGGGAAACATCGCGACTTGTGCTTCAAAGCCAGCCCGCACGCTGGCCCCGAATGTTTGCAGGTCTTTGTTCTGGAGGGCTGTCCAGCATGTTTCGGCTGCATCGGCCAGGGCTTTCGCACCGGCGTAGTCGATGCGCGTGTTGTGCAAGACATGATAATCATTGTGGCGCGGGCCAAGCGGGATGAGGAAAAGCGACTTTTCGATCATCTGCATGATTGTTTCGTCATGGATGGATTGAATGTGGGTTGGCCAATACTTGCCGGCGTAGTCGGCTTTGTTTAGCCCCGGTAAGATGATCCCGATTGAGTCTTGTGAGCCGGAAATTTCTTCGGTACCGGGGGGGTTGTCGTAGCAAAACAGCATCTTCGCCAGCTTCTCGGGGCTGCCCGCCGGCAGGCGCGGTCCCCACAGGTCAATGGCTGCCCGGCGGGTGCTGGATGCCATTCCGCTGCGCTCGTTAAACTCAATCGTCGGGTGGATTGAAATGGTCAGAACTGGTCCTGGATAATACTTTGACACAAACGGTTGGTCCAGCCAGCCGCCGCAAATGTCTATCCGGTATGGAATGGCGCTGACCCCGCGCAAAGCGGTGGTAGAGCGCACAGCCAGACCAGGATGTGGGTCGCGTTTCAGGATGACGTACTGCACGTTGTGCTCTTCGCACAGCTTTTTCTTCTCGGGTATGTTGCCATCTTCATTTACAATAAAAATATCGGGTTTTACCAGGTGAAACTCATTCAAAAAGTCCAGCATGCCAGTGCCGCGAGAGATGAATGCATCTTTGACGCAGGCCATCGATTTGATCATGTAGCGCCGTTCTTCTTCGTGGTTGACGGTTGCCCGGCCTTTCAGCTCGTAGATGGTCCGGTCCGAACCAATTGCCACATACAGGTCGCCGTGTTTGGCGGCCTCCTCAAAAAAGGCGACATGGCCACTGTGTAAAAGATCGAAACAGCCGCTGACAAAAACTTTTTTAGTCATAACGAATTCGTATGCTCCTCATCTGCATGGCTCTGGTAACCAGACGGAAGATTTTCCCCAATTGGTCACCAAAGCGTCTGAATTTGAATGCTTCGGCCAGAAAGGCTGGGCGAAATCACCTGATTTCGAGAGTATATCATAAAAATTCTGGCGGTTATCAGGCCGGATACCCCCGGTTAAGCCTTTCAAGTCGGATTCCTATGAGACTTGCAGGCATAGTAAAATATAGGTATGTTGACAGATGCCGCTTCTCAAAACGCAGCCAGGCTGCCCGCTCAGGATTATGCGACCCAGGCAGAACAGGATCTTGCTGCCGGTGACTGGCGTTCAGCCGCCGAGCATTACGCCCTGGCGGCGCGCCAGAGTGCCGCTGAGCTGGCTCTGATTAACAGTGTTCAGGAAGGCTTATCGGCAAAGCTTGAAATGCAGGCGATCTACAATCTTGTGGGGGATAAAATCCGGGACACCTTCAACGCCCAGGTTGTGATGATTTCGCAGTATGATGGCCAGACAAATAAAATCTATCATCATTATGCTATCGAGCGAGGCCGGCACCTTTCTCTGCCAGGCTGGAAGCCGATTGATACATCCCGGGCGGCGATCGTACACTCCAAACGTCCATTCTGGATTAATTTGCAGGAGATTATCGCCCTGGTGGAAAACGGCAGAATGCAGGTCGTACCCGGTACCGAGCTGCCAAAAACCTGGCTGGGTGTGCCGATGTTGGTGCGGAATGAGGTTAAGGGGATCGTCAGCCTGCAAAATCTGGACAAAGAGGATGCTTTCACCCAGTCAGATATTCGCCTGTTGAGCACGCTGACCAACAGCATGAGTCAATCGCTGGAGAACGCCCGCCTCTTTAATGAAACTCAACGCCTGTTGACCATGATTGAGAATGAGATGGAGATCGCACGCCAGACTCAGCACAGTATGCTGCCGCGTCAGGTATACCGCCATCCGGGATATGATTTTGGGGCGCTCATCATTCCGGCCCGGGCGGTGGGCGGCGACTTTTATGATTTTATCCGTCTCGGCAAACACCGTCTGGCGGTTGTGATTGGGGATGTTTCGGATAAAGGACTGCATGCAGCGCTGTTTATGGCCCTCACCCTGAGCCTTGTGCGGGTGGAAACGGGCAGGCGCGCCGACCCATTGACGATTTTACAGAATGTCAATCGTGATCTGTTGGTGATGAACACTTCGGGGATGTTTGTGACGCTGTTGTACTGTGTTTTGGATTTGAAATCGGGCGAGGTGAATTATTGGCGCGCCGGACATTTGCCGCCGGTCGTTTTAGATCAAAATGGACAGGCGCTGGAGATTGGTTTTACTGCCGGACAGCCTTTGGGGCTGTTTCCAGATGTCAGAATTGATCATCAGCACTTCAGTCTTCCTGAGGGTGGGCTGGCGCTCTTTTTTAGCGATGGGTTAAGCGAAACAATTAATTCCGCTGGAGTCGAGTTTGGCCTGAAGCGGGTGCGAGAGGTTCTGACTGCCAACCACCAGGCCAGCGCAGCAGAGATCTGTGCTGAACTCTGGCGCGCTGGTCAGGATTATTGCGATTCGCTTGACCATCAGGATGATTTTACAACCGTGGTGGTAAAGCGTACGCCCTGAGATCTTAAGCCGGCTGTGGATGGGTCGTTATGGCTTTAGGGCTTGAATATCGCCTGCTGTCAAAACTGGGGCAGGTGTTGTTTGTAGGCCTTAAGATAATCATCCAGCACCTTGCGTGCGGTGTCCATATCTCTGACAATCGGATCCAGCAGCAGACACTGCAGTGCCTTCTGATAACTGCCTTCCACGACCGCATCGATGCCCAGTTGGGCAGTGAACAATTCACGACGGCAGAGCTCGGCGATCGGTTCGGGCAGCGCCCCGACATGCACAGGGTGAATTCCGGTACCATCCACATGAACTGGGGTCTCGACAATGGCGTTCTGGGGCAAGTTGGTAATTTGTCCCAGATTAGGTAGATTGGCAGCCAGGTGGTAGTGGTTCCCGGCCCTGGCAATATTTTCGATCATCTCAAGCGCGCCTTCGCTGTCGGACTGAAGCAGTTCATCCACGGAGGAGCTTCCAGCTGCGATAGCTTCGAGCCGACTGAGGCCGACACTGCGCCGGGCGGCGAAAAAATCCCAATCATACAGGTGGATGTTGTATTTATCCCAGGGTTGGGTCTGCGGATCGCTGACCCATGGCAGGTACTCGCATAAATGGGTGTCTCCAGGGACGGGAAACGTACCAAAGGTATCATACACGGCCCGGGTCAGTGGTTCAAACGCCGGATTGAAGCTTTCCCAGCGCTGCCGGAACAGCGGATAGAGGTCTTCGCCGGTATCTCGCCGGATCATCGAAAGTATCCATGTGAAGTGGTTGGTTCCCGCGGCGCGAATATCAATCAACGGCAGCACCTGATGCAGAACCTGTTCCCGGGCAGCATTTTCAGTTGCCGATGAGTGCATACCGGTGATACCGTCAGGAACCTGTATGTTGAGCTCTTTGGCCAGCACGATGCCGGCAAAAACGTAGCCAGCCATCAGTTGATGGCACAAACCGACCACCTTAATCCGGCTGTAACGGTTGACCAGATCGCAGATGCGCAGCATGGGGTTGGTAAAGTTTATGAACCAGGCGTCTGGACAAACTTTTTCCATCTCGCCCACAATTTCAAGGACCGGGGCAACATTTCGGGCTGCATGCGCAAAACCGCCAGGTCCACCGTTTTCGGCGTAGGGCTGGCGAACGCCGTATTTCAAGGGAATCTCAAAGTCAGATTTCCATAGTTCCTCGCGCGGGCCAACCTCGATAGCGCTGACGACAAAATTCGAACCTGGCAGGGCCTCGGCATGCTGGGAGTGGGCGCTGATGGTAAACCCGGCGTTCCATTCCTGGTTCAAACGGTTTGCCAGGCGTTGGATGATCTGAAGGCTTTGGGGGTTGCGGTCCACCAGCGCCAGGGTAGATCCGTTTAGTTTTTTGCTGCGGAGCAGCGCTGAAAGCGTGTTCTTGCCAAAACTGGCGCTGCCTGCGCCAACCACGGTAATTTTGATTGGATGTGTCATCTGTCAGGTCCTAAATGTTGAATAAAAACGTTAATCAGTTGGATCGGCGGCTGAGTATTTGCCGCTCAGGCGCTGCTCCACGGAGCGCGGCTGCCTGGTGTGGCGAGTAACGTATCCGTGTTTGCAGCCTTTCTACTTTCGCCGGATGTGTGAATGATGATAAATTGTACACCTGAAATGGTTTCTATCCGTTGATTTGCATCACCGCTTCAACGCCGGGTTGAGTTAAACGGCGGAACATATCATTCATAACCTCGGCAGTATAGGGCCGGTTGTTGTCCAGCCACCAGGTGAGCAGGGATATAAACGCACTGATGAGATAATGGGCGAGGATTTCCGGGGGGAATTGCGTGCTGTCTTTTCGTGTGATCTGTTGTTTCAGATGCGAGCGCAGCAGGGTTGATAAATATTTCTGGAGATGTGTCAGGGCCAGACTGCCGCCTTGTTTCCCGGTCAGGGCTGTATAAAGCTGCAGGTTGCTCTGAGCATGCTGGAACATGACCAGGCTTAAGCTCCAGGGGCTGGTATCTGCCGCTGGTTGGCTGAGTAGATGCCGCTCGAATGTGGACCTCAAATTTTCGAACTCGCTCAAGAACAGCGCTTCCTTATCCTGAAAATGTGTATAAAAAGTTGAACGTCCGACATTGGCGCGGTCAAGCACATCCTGGACGGTGACTGCTTCATAACCCTTTTCCAGAATGAGCGCCAACAACGCGTCTTGTAACAGCTTGCGCGTCCGTTGGATTCGTCGATCTTCGTTTTTTTCTGCCACAACTGCCTCCCAATTCCTGAATAATCCCAATTCGGGTTAGCTCGAAAAGAGGTTGTTTGGGTGTTTTTTGGGTGGCTACGCCACCCAAAAATCTCTTTTCCCGAACTGACGTTGAACAAATTCATCGAAATGTTCAGTATTGAACATTTCCGCTGGCTTTGGTTGTTGACAACCAGAACCTCGAAAGGTATAAAGTAATGGAACATTGTGTTCGGTAACGTACTAAGTGTACATCAATTATAAGAAAATGAAAAGAGGTCATTCGCATGATTGCACAAATCCAAAACCACCATCGTAAGTTTCAAGAAGAAACCATCCCTGTTCGCGAGAGTAAGTTGATCGAATTGAATGGGGTTACCAAAGCTTATACAGTTGGCACCGGTCAATTCTTAGCGCTAAAAGGTATTGATTTAGAAGTTAACCCAGGCGAATTTGTAGCGGTGGTTGGCAAGTCCGGAAGCGGTAAGTCAACCTTAATCAATATGATCACCGGCATTGACAGCCCGACTTCGGGCGAGGTTTTTGTCGCAGCCACACCTGTGCATGAATTGAATCAAGAGCAGCTGGCGGTCTGGCGGGGGAAGAACATCGGGATTGTGTTCCAATTCTTTCAACTGCTGCCAACCCTGACAGTGGCTGAGAACATCGTTTTGCCAATGGACTTTTGCAATCGATATCCGCCGCGCGAACGCCGCCAGCGGGCAATCGCCTTGCTTGAAAAAGTTGGGATTGCCGAGCAGGCCGATAAATTGCCAGCCGATTTATCCGGCGGGCAGCAGCAGCGGGCTGCCATTGCTCGTGCCCTGGCCAATGATCCATCTTTGCTGATTGCGGATGAGCCGACTGGCAACCTTGATTCGCAAACCTCGGATGCTGTCATGCAGCTGTTTGCAAATCTGGCAAAAGAGGGCAAGACGGTGGTCATGGTCACACACGAACGGGACCTCAGCCGCTATTTTACCCGCTCCATCCTGCTGTCAGATGGTCTCATTGTTGCCAATAAGGAGCAAAAAAATGGTTAGTCCGCGTTGGAAAAAATTATGGCGTGATCTGCAGTCTGCCCGTGGGCGGATGGTGATGATGGTTTTGGCCATTGCAGTCAGTGTCTTTGGTGTCGGAACGATTTTGAGCGCATACACCATCCTGATGCGTGAAGTCACTCAAAATTACATGGGCACCAATCCCGCCTCAGCTTTCCTGGAGTTGGATCGGGTGGATGATGCACTGGTGCAGGCTGTGCGTCAGCAGCCTGGTATTTTGGATGCCGAAGCAACTTCCTGGGTCACTGCCCGTCTCGAAGTCAAGCCTGATGAGTGGATGCCGATCCTGTTATTTGTTATCCCTGATTTCAACAATATGCGCCTGAGCACATTCCAACCCGAAAGCGGCGACTGGCCTCCAAAGGAGCAAACCCTGCTCCTGGAAAGAGCTGCCCAGCAGCTTATCAATGCCAAAGTTGGCGATACGCTCACGGTCCAAACCCCGAATGGCCCGAAACTGGGTATCCAGATTTCAGGATTGGTGCATGACCCCGGACTGGCGCCATCCTGGCAGGAACAGACAGTCTATGCCTATATCACCCCGGCCACGCTGGCGTGGTTGGGAGAAGGCAGCAGTCTGCAGATTCTTAAAATCAGTGTCAGAGACCAGCCTGAAAATGTGAGTGCCATCGAAGCAACCGTGGGAACCCTGGCTGCCTGGTTGAAGGGACAGGGGTATGCAGTCGACGAGATTCGAATTCCGCCGCCTGCGATGCACCCTCACCAGAGCCAGATGAACTCCATTTTGGTGATGCTGCTTGTTTTCAGCCTGTTGGCTCTGGTTTTGAGTGCAATCCTGACTGCCACGATGATCGGCGGATTGTTGGCCCAGCAGATCCGCCAAATTGGGATTATGAAGGCGATTGGGGCTCGCTCGAACCAGATTACTGGGCTGTACCTGGCGCTTGTCGTGTTCCTGGGAGTTGCAGCGGTTGCACTGGGCATTCCGACTGGGAACTTTGCCGGCCAAAAGTTTGCCGGTGTGGTTGGAGAATTGTTGAACTTAACCATTTTCAGCCAGGCGCTTCCGGCCTGGGTCTACATCGTCGAACTCTTGATGGGTATTCTGATCCCGCTGATTGTAGCCTACAGACCGATCCAGCAAACCAGCCGCGCCACCGTCCGCGAAATTCTAAGCGACTATGGGACGCGTCGTGAGACAAACGCTGCCGGCCTGGACCGCTGGCTGGGCAAAATTCGCTGGATCGATAACACCCTGCTCCTGGCGCTGGGCAACACTTTCCGCCGCCCAGGCCGTTTTTTCCTGACCCTCGGATTGTTGGCTGCAGCGGGAAGCATGTTTGTCACCGGGTTGAACGTCAAAACGGGTTGGGAGACCTACCTGTCCGATGCGGCTGCAAACCGGCATTACGATCTGGAAATCCGTTTCAACAAACCACAGTCAGCAGCCACAGTTAATGCGATCATCTCCAATCTGCCAGGCGTAGAACGGATAGAAAGCTGGAATATTGCGCCGGCGGCGCTCTATCGCTCGGATGGCCTGAATATCGTGCGCACCTATCCCGATGGCGGTCACGGCAGTTTTTCGCTGCGTTCTGCCCCAACTGGAAGCACCTTGATGGATGCCCCCTTGATCAAAGGGCGCTGGATGCAGGCTGGCGAGGTTGAGGCGGTGGTCTTGAACCAGAATGCAGCCGCGTTTTTCCCCGATGTGCAGATTGGCGGATCCCTGAAGCTGATGGTGAATGGCCGGACGACCACCTTCCAGCTGGCAGGTGTGGTGAAGCAAATCCTGACGCCTGCTACTGCCTACGTCTTGCCCGAAACATTTGCTCAAGCAGCGGAAGTGGCACCTGAAGACACCAACGCCGTGCGGATTGTGCTGAACCAGCATGATGCAGCTGCCATCCGGACGGTAACCGGAAATATCGAAAACGCGCTGGCTGCAGAATCGATCAATATGAAGGTGGTCATCTCGGAAACCATGCTGGAAGGTGCGACCAGTGGCCATGTGTATATTTTTATCTTCGCTCTGATCCTGATTTCAGTCGTCATGGCGGTGGTGGGTGTGCTGGGATTGATGTCCAGCATGAGCACCAGCGTGATTGAGCGCACCCGTGAATTTGGCATTATGCGGGCAATTGGAGCCAGGTCAAAAACGATCTTGCGCAATGTCATCAGCGAAGGTGTTTTTATCGGCTTGCTGAGTTGGATTGTTGCCATACCGTTATCGCTTCCTCTGTCCTGGGGGATTGGTTATCTGGTCGGCATGTTATCCTTCCGCTCGCCCCTGCCGCTGATTTTATCGCCCTCGGCAGTCGTGGTCTGGCTGATCTTAATCATCGTTGGTTCGATCGGCGCCAGCTTCTATCCTGCCCGCCAGGCCTCTTGCCTGACAGTCCGCGAAACCCTTGCTTATGTCTAAAAACCATACGAGATTATCTGGGTGGCATGGCCACCCAAATAATCTCTCTTGAACTAACCCAAACGAACATTAAAAAGGGCTCTCTGGGAATCTCCGTGAGAGGGCAGCCCACCATCACGGGAAATCCCAATGACCCTTAAAAAGGAGAACAAAATGGAAACAAAAAAGAATTCGGAAATGAAAGTCAAGACAGCCAATACTCGGAAAATTATCCTCGTGATCGTTGTAATCGTTGTCTTTGCTGCCCTGGCGCTGAGCGCTCAATATTTGGTGAACAGCATCGATATTGTGGAGCTGTTGAAAAAACTCCATGGCGGCTGAGTTCAAAGCCTCACTTTACAGTGCTTTGCAACGATCCAGGTTTATTCAGTTCAAAATCAACATAGAAAAAGTGACAAAATGGCTAAAAAAATAATTGGAACAATCCTTCTCATCCTGGGTGTGTTTATCGCCCTGGTGTTGTTCACCTACGGTGGACCTGTTTTTCCGCACCTTGTTGGCCCCATTATCTTGGTGACAATCGGTTTATTCCTGATTTTTATCAAGGGAAAAGTAACCTCTCAATAAGCGGGAAATGACATAAAGGGACAAATTCAGAAGAGCGCAATCGCGCTATAATTAATCTGGCTGGCTTTTTCAGCCCGATAAAACAGAATTTTCTTCCCAATCAGAATAAAAGGTGCAGCATGATTAATAAAGATATCCCATTGGTTGATCTTCATCGCCACCTGGACGGCAATGTCCGTCTGGGCACCATCCTGGATCTCGCCCGCCAGCACGGTCTGAAGCTGCCGGCCGACGACCTGGAGGGCTTGCGCCCGTACGCCCAGATGACTCAGCATTACGAAGATCTGGCGGCGGCCTTTGGTAAGTTTGAGCTCAATCAGAGTATCTTCTTCGATTATGAGGCTGTGCGCCGTGTGGTGCAAGAAAATGTAGAAGATGCAGTTCGGGAGGGTATTGACTACATTGAACTGCGTTACAGCCCGGTATTTATTGCCGAAAAGTACAAACTGGATCCGATGAGTGTGGCATCGGTGGTCAGCGAAGTCTGGGAAGAGGTGCGCGGCCGGCTGCCGGTCAAGGTGAACCTGATCGTGATCCTTTCGCGGCATTACGGACCGGAAATTGTGCGGGTTGAACTGCAGGCTGCCCTGGCCAATCGCAGCCGCGGCGTGGTGGCGTTGGATATCGCCGGAATCGAAACCAATGCCCCGGGCAGCCTGTTCGTGGATCACTGCCGGACAGCCCGTGAGAATGGACTGCACCTGACCGTGCATGCCGGGGAATGGTCTGGTCCGCAAAGCGTGCGCCAGGCGGTTGAAGTTCTGCAGGCAGAGCGGATCGGGCACGGGGTGGGCGCCAAGGATGACCCCGCCGTGATGGATCTGATTGTGGAACGCGGCGTGGCGGTCGAGTGCTGCCCGACGAGTTCGGTCCAGTTCAGCATGGTGCCGACTTACCAGGACCACCCGCTGAAGGAGTGGCTGCGGCGCGGGATGCGGGTGACGATCGCCACCGATGACCCGGGGATCAGCGCGATTGATTTGCCCCATGAGTATCGTGTGCTGGATGAGCAGTACCAGCTGCCGAACCAGGCTGTCCGCACCCTGCAGTCGAATGGGGTGGATGCGGCCTTCTTGACTGCTGCCGAAAAGCAAGCGCTGCGCGAGCTGGCTGCCAGACGAGTTTAATTAAATTGGGTGTTTTGTGCGGGCAAGCCCGCATAAAACACCCCAATATTTACCGCCATGAACATTTATGTGCGCCAGGGTAGCCTTTCGGCCGAATTTCCCAAAGAGAAGGGTACCTATGCCCTGATCCTGCGCTGTGACCAACCCGGGCAGGTCCAGGTCGGTTCATTGGGTCAACTGCAGGCTGCGGCTGGCTGGTACATCTATGTCGGCAGCGCTTTGGGTTCCGGGGGGCTGCGCGGCCGCCTGGCGCATCACCTGGATCAAAGCCGCACCAAACACTGGCATGTCGATCGGTTGAAATCTGTGATGGAAATCGAATCGATCTGGTACGCAGTTGATCCCGCCCACTTGGAACATGCCTGGGCAGATGCGTTTTTATCTGCACCCGGCATGCATGTGCCGTGGCCGCGTTTTGGCTCCTCCGATTGTAGATGCCCGGCACATTTATTTTTCACGGAAACAAAACCTGACCCGGCGCTGCTTGGTTAGGAGGTTTTTGGGTGGCTCCGCCACCCAAAAATCTCTCTATGAAACCTTCAGCAATAATTTGGCTATGTGGAAATTAATGTAAAAGTACCCATATATTGGGGTGTGAAAGCTGCGAAGCAGCTTTCATACCCCAATATATGGGATTTATTACGGGGAATCTCAACTACTTAACAATTTTGCCACAACCTGGATCAGCGGGGCTGTTCCTTTGACCGGCCAGGTCTGGCTGTAATTGGCGGCGACGGAGGCATTCAGCTCTGGCAGGTAAATCACCTGGGTGCCCCAGAAACCGGTGTGGGTGAATGCTTCCAACCCATCAATTTGGATTCGCCAGATTCCCAGGCGGTAGTCTTTATCTGGTTTTGCACTGTACCCGACCGGTTGCAGCATGCTGTCCAGGGTGTGCGCTTTGCGGAAAACTTTGTGGTTGAACAATGCCAGGAAGAAAATCGCCAGATCCCGGCAGGTTGAAAGCAGACCGCCGCCGCCGTACAGGTCCATCGTCGGACTGAAATCGTAGGTGTCCAGGCCTTCATAATACTGGTGGATGCGCTTTTGACTGTTGGCGTCTTTTTCGGTTTCGATCCAGGTGTTTGCGAGACCCAGGCCCGGAAAATCCAGCAGACCAGCCAGGCTGTCATGCAGGTTCTGCCCGGTCAGATTTTCCACGATTTCGCCCAGTAAGATATAACCCGTATCCGAATAGCTGAATTGTTCACCCACAGGGCCGATCGGTTTTCCATCTGTGGCTGCCATTTCGACCTGCTCGGTTCGGGTCCAGGCATGGTCTGGCGCTTGCATTATTTTTGCCATGAAATTGGGTGAGTTTGTATGATCAAATAACCCGCTGGCATGGCGCAGTACATGACGGATGGTAATCCTCTCCGCCTCATAGCCTCCCTGGCGCAGCAGGGCGGTATGGACCGCCGAAATATAGCCCGGGATGGGATCGTCCAGTTCCAGCCTGCCCTCTTCCCAAAGGCGCAGAATTGCACAGGCCACAAAGGTTTTGGTGACACTGGCAATCCGAAACTGCTGGCTGGGCTGCAAGGTTTGCCCGGTTTGGGTGTCTGCGAGGCCGGCAGCCCCGCTCCAGGAAATCTTTTGGGCGGGGGATTCGATATGCAGCAAGACGCCAGGGATGCCGGTTTGCACTTCGGCATTCAGCAGGCTCTGAATCTGGTTTGTTTGACTTTCAATATCCACGATTGTTACCACCTTATTAGTTCGCTTGCTTTCTCAACCTGTCAGCAGGCCGAGATCCCTGGCTTTGGCCAACATTTCAGCCCGGTTGTGGGCTTCCAGCTTCCCATAAATGGTCTTGGTGTGCGTTCTGACGGTGTTGGGGGAAATGACCAGCCCGGCAGCGATTTGTGGCCGCGACCAGCCGGCCGCGATCAAGCGCAGCACCTCTTCTTCTCGTTTGCTGAGCAAGCCAGACCCAGGCGGTGTTGGTGCGGGGAGGGTGTTTTCTGCTAACTGCTTGTTGTCTGGGGCGGCGCCGCCAAGCAGGTTTTGCGCGTAGGTTAAAATGGCTGTTGGAGATGGGTTATCCCGCTCCGTTCTGGAGAGGCGAGTGAGCAGATCGTGGATGGGCCTGCCGGCATCCATAAATGTGCGCCGGTAGTTTTCTGCTTCTGCCAGCCTCAGGGCTCGCCCCAGCATGGCGGCGGCCTCATCAACGCTGCGGGACTTTTCCACGGCTGGCGCCAGCAGGGTCAGGATCTTGATCGTGCTGTCGGCGCGGCCGGCTGCTTCGGCAGAGTGCAGCAGCCGCTCAAGCAGGTCTGCTGCTTCCCCATACCGTTCCTGGGCGATCAGCACCCGCGCCAGCGTCAGATGCCCGGACTCGCGCAGAAAGCTCGGCTCGTCGTGGACGCTCAGCCCGGATGTCTCTGCCCAGCGGCTGGCGGAACGAAGATCACCCTGCGCCAGACACAGACGCGCCTGATAATAGGCAATTCGCGCTTGCTCCTGGCGCAGGCGGTTGGCGTGCGCCAGGTGTTCAGCTTCGTGCAGGATTTTTGCCGCTTCAGCGAAGTCTCCGCTCACTTGAGCCAGGCGCGCCCGAATGCGGTAGCCCTGCAGCAGAATATCCATCATGCCGCTTTGCCTGACCAGTTCCATGCCTTCGGATGCCCAGCGGTTGGCTGCGGCGAGGTTGTCCCATTCAAAATGCAGTAGGGCCAATCCAAGGTAGGCGCGCCCCGCAATCGGCTGGATGCTGCCACTCGGGTCGGTGGCGAGTTGAATTGCACGCAGGTAGGTTCTGCTGGCTGCCTGCAAGCGCCCCCGGGCAACCTGTATCCCGGCCAACTGGCAGGAGGCCAGCACGCTGGTGAATGGGTTGCCGGGTAATTCGCTTTCGGCAAGCGCCTCAGCCAGCATTTCCTCGGCTTTGACCACATCGCCATTCCAGAGATAAGCACTGCCCAGGTTGTGCAGCAATCGGCCGTGCAAAAAGTAGTCATCCTGCCCAAACGAATGATCGAGGGCCTGGCGTGAAAGTTCGATAGTGAGCTGCGCATCCCGCCGGGTGGCAGCAATGGCTGCCCGCAGCGCCAGGGTATGATTGCGCATCCTTTCGGCCCGGGCTTTCTCAGGCGCTGTGTCGGGCCTGTTTTTTTCAGCCTCCAACCAGTGGATCGTATCCAGAACGCGGGCCTCGGCTGCATCCACCTGCCCGGAGGCGAGCAGGGCATGGGCTAACCAGATCGACAAAAATGGCCTGGAACGGATCACAACATCGGGCAGTGATTTGAGCCATTCCAATAAGGTGGCTACCTCACTTTGAACGAACATTCCTTCGGCATAGGTCTCGATGATATCGGAAGCCAGCTCGAACTCATGCGCTGCCAGCGCATGTTTCATCGCGCTGTCCGCAATCCCTTTTGATTTATACCAGACACTGGCTGCCAGATGCAGCATTTCTTCTTCGTGCGGGTGCAGCAAGCGCAGGCGGGTGCGGAGGCACTCAGCAAACAATGGGTGGTAGCGGTACCAGCTGCGGGCGCTGTCGAGCGGCACGGTGAATAAATTCGCTCGCTCCAAATGTTTGAGAATGGCCTGGCCTTCGCCTTCCGCCAGGCCGGCCACCGCTTCGGTGAGCGGGCCGTTCAGCCGGTCCAGGACCGCCGTGCGCATCAAAAAGGTCTGGATCGAATCAGGCTGACGCCTGACAACCTCTTCTATCAGATAGTCCACAATCCGCCAGTTATCACCCGAGAAGGTGGCTGCAAACTTGTGGATGTCGCCGTGTTCCCGAATCGACAACGCAGCGGTCATCAGTCCCACGATCCAACCCTCGGTGCGATTCTCCAGGGTTGTTACATCGTCATTGGTCAGACCGAGATGCATGGTCTGGTTGAGAAACGAGTCAGTTTCGGCCAGGGTAAAGTTGAGATCGGTAACTTTAAACTCCGCCACCTGGCCTTTGGCTCGCAGGCGCGCCAAAGGAATCGGCGGATCCGTGCGGGTGGCGATAACGAGGTGCAAATTAGGCGCGGGATGCTCGAGTAAAAGGGCAATTCCTTTGTGGATGGCGTCGTGCTGGATGGCGTGGTAGTCATCCAGAATTAGCACAAGTTCATCTGGACTGGCAGTGATTTCATTCACCAGGAGCGTGACAACCGATTCAACGGTTGGAATTTTCGTTGAACGCAGCATTGCCAGGGCCGCGCCTGCAAAGCCCGGGCGCTGGGTTTGAATGGCGGCAATGATGCTGGCTGAAAACCTGACCGGGTCATTATCGGCGGCATCCAGCGATACCCAGGCAATGGGTGCCGGACAGCGTGAGGCCCACTGACCAAGCAGGGTGGTTTTGCCTGAACCAGCCGGCGCAGAAACCAGGACCAGATTGTGCTGCAGCCCTTCGGTCAGGCGTTCCATCAGGCGCGGCCGAAAAACCAGGTTTGCACTGGCCAGGGGCGGTGAAACCTTGGTTTTGAGGAAGAGATCCAGATTGTCGTTTTGGGGGTGGCGGGCTGTCCGGGAACGCTGGGTACGCTCTGGCAGGCTGCGGGTTCGCTCTGGCGCAGGCCGATCTTCGCTGCGCTCTCGGCTGGAGCGTGCGGCGGCAGTATTTTCCCTCTGCTCTGGTTCAGAACGGTTTTGTTCTTTTTTGCTCCGCATCAATTTCTTTCTTTAAACCATCGATTTATGGGTGATTGAACAGGCGCTGAGGGGTGGCTGAAACAAGAAGGTGAAACCCGCTGCCGCCGTCGTTCTTGTCGAGAGCTGACCAGGTAAGGCAGCCAGAAGGTCGGTTGGTGTTGAAACCGGACCACAAACCGCCGATCTTCTAAAGCCTATTATAGTAAGGATTATCGGTTTCGGCTATCCTGAGTTAAATTGTTTATCAAATTGGCAAATGAATGGAAATCGCCCCAGAGGGGTGATGTCTGCGAGAAGAAAATTTGATACACTTTGACCATCATTGTCGTAATTTGAATTGGTTTCGCAGAGAAATCCTCAGAAGGACATTTGTATGGACTTGATTCGACAGATCCCGGCGGTGGAAGGCTTTTTTACCTGGCCCAGCGAACAGCCTGCGCTCATTGCCAGTCACTGCGTCTCCTGCGGCAGCTATGCTTTCCCCGCTTTTTCCACCTGCATCAATCCCCACTGTCCAGATAAAAAGGTGGAGCAGGTCACCCTCAGCCGTAAGGGTAAGCTCTGGACCTACACCATCCATCACTACCAACCCCCGCCGCCCTTTATCTCGCCTGAGCCATTTAAGCCTTACGGGATTGGGGTTGTTGAACTGCCAGAAGGGATCAAGGTCCTGGGGATGCTCACGACCATCGACCCTGATGCGCTGCAGGTTGGGGCGGATATGGAACTGGTGGTTGAAGCGCTGAACACCGACGCCGAAGGTACAGCCTACCTGACCTGGAAATTTGCACCTGTGAAAGGGGTGGACCATGCGTGAAGTTGGCATTTTGGGAATCGGTATTCATCCCTGGGGCAAATTCCGCAGCAAGACCTATGTTGATTTGGGCGTCCATGCCACTCAGGAAGCGCTCAAAGATGCTGGTTTGGAGTGGACCGACATCCAGTCGATGGCCTGCGGCTGCTATGTCTGGGGCGGGATGGCTGGCTTGCTGGCCGGGCATCAACTTGCCTATGTGATGGGCGAGACAGGTATCCCGATCATCAATATATACAACGCCTGCGCCACCTCGACGGCTGCGCTGCGAGAAGCCTGGCTGATGGTAGCCAGCGGGCAGTGTGATGTGGCCCTGGCTGTGGGGCTGGATAAATCGCCCGAGGGGTTTTTGCCTGCGCTGGGAGATGATCCGCATGACGCCGATTATGTGCGCTGGCGGATGGCTGGGGTCAGCAATCCGGGGTATTGGGGGCTTGAAGCCCGCCGGCGGATGTTTGAATATGGCACAACCGAGGAGGATCTGGCCCTGATCAAGGTCAAATCCAGTAAAGCTGGCGCCCTGAACCCCAACGCCCGCTACCGTAAAGTGTATACAACGGCGGATGTGCTCAAGTCGCCCATGGTCTGCGACCCGCTGCGGCTCTTTGAGATCTGTGCCACCAGTGATGGCGCGGCGGCGGTGATTGTGGCAAGTATGGACCGCGTCCGCCAGCACACATCAAAGCCGGTCAAGATTGCGGGTATTTCGGTCAGTAGTTCGAAATTCGGCGACCCGGCGGTGCGCGTCCTGACCCTCAGCTCTCCTGTTACCGCAACTGCCCCCTATATGAGCGAGAGTGTGATTGCCGCCCAGATGGTGTACGAGCAGGCGGGGATTGGTCCTGAGGATGTGGACATTGTGGAACTGCCCGACAACAGCTCGTGGCACGAACTGGTTTATATGGAAAATATGGGCATCTGCAAGCGCGGCGAGGCCGAGCAGCTCGTTCGAAACGGCGATACTGAGATCGGCGGGCGTATTCCGGTCTGCCCCAGTGGGGGGGCGGCATCCTTCGGCGAAGCGGTGGCGGCTCAGGGGCTGCTGCAGGTGCATGAGAATGTTGTTCAATTGAGAGGGCAGGCTGGGCCGCGGCAGGTGCAGGGCGCGAAAGTTGCCATTTCTCAAGTCTATGGGATGCAGGGCAATAATTCTGCCGTACTGCTGACAAACTGATGTCGTAAGAGATTTTTTGAGATGAAATTCGTATCAACCAGGTTGCAAGATAAGGTAGCCATCGTGACGGGAGCGGGCAGAGGTATCGGGAGAGCCGAGGCGCTGCTGCTTGCCAGTCAGGGTGCGGCGGTCATTGTCAATGACCTGGGTGGCAATCCGGATGGGACCACCAGCAGTAGCCTGCCCGCAGACCAGGTCGTGGATGAGATCCGGGCGGCGGGCGGGCGGGCGGTGGCCAATTATGATTCGGTCGCCTCGATGCAGGGTGGGCAGGCGATGGTTCAGGCTGCGCTGGATCACTTTGGGCGTCTTGATATTGTGGTCAACAACGCCGGAATTACACGCCATAAGATGTTTTATGACATGACCGAAGAAGAGTGGGATCAGGTCATTGCGGTGGATCTGAAAGGGCACTTTACGGTGACCCGGGCGGCGGCGCCGCTTTTTCGCCAGCAGCGTTCCGGGCGGATTATCAATACCTCTTCTGACGCCGGCCTGGGCACGGTCGGGGCCAGCAATTACAGCGCGGCCAAGGAAGGCGTGATTGGCCTGACCCGCAGCCTGGCGCTCGAACTGGGCCGTTATGGGGTTACCGTCAACGCCATTCGCCCCTGGGCAGCTACCCGTTTATCGGTGACCGATCAGCTCGATTGGTCGGTGGAGGTGCTTTCCAAACTCGGGAAAACCCGCGTGGCCGAAGGTCTGGCGAAACTCGATTCGTTTGATGCCGGTTCGGTGGCTGCCCTGGTTGCCTGGCTGTGCAGCCCGGAAGCGGCCCATGTGAACGGGCGTACATTTCTGGTGGCGGGCCCAACCGTGGCCCTCTTCAGTGAGCCCGAGCCGGTTCTATCTTTGCAATCCTCGCAGGCAGCCTGGACGCTTGAGGAGTTGGTGCAGTCCATGCCTGCCATCACGGGCGATTTTAAGCATCAAACCGCCCAACCCGATAAAAATAATCCTACCGTACCATCTCAATAAAGGGGATGCGGACGAAGTCCGCAATCCCTTTATTGAGATGCTGCATCCTACCGGTCTTTAGAATTTAGCCAAACAAGCCAAAGGAGAAACGATTATGCCCGCGACAGAATTTAAAGTAACTTTCGAGGGGAATGTGCCGGCCAAAATGCGCGATGGTGTGGTGCTGCGCGCCGATATCTGGCGGCCCGATGCCCCAGGGCAGTACCCTGTGATTTTGGTGCGCACGCCCTATGATAAAGCCTCGTATGTTTTGCGCGTGATTTACAGCGTCGAACCGATCCGGGCTGTCCAGCAGGGTTATGTCGTCATCATGCAGGACACGCGTGGGCGCTATGCCTCGGATGGCGATTTCCGGCCGTATCTGGATGACTTCAACGATGGCTACGACACCGTCGAATGGGCGGCGAGCCTGCCATATTCCAACGGTAACATTGGTATGATGGGCGCTTCATATTATGCGGGTACACAGTGGCTGGCGGCAACTACACAGCCGCCGCATCTCAAAGCCATCTTTCCCACCTGGTTCGCAGACAGCGGCATGTACACCGGCGGCGCTTTGCAGCTGGGTTTGTTCCAGATTTGGGGCTACCTGATGGCAGCCGATGCACTTAAGCGCAAACTGATGGCCGGGCAGCGGCAGGTTGCCGTCCATCTGCCGGCGTTGATGCAGGCGCTGGATAACATGCCCGGCACATATGAAAAGCTGCCTTTGAAAGGCGGCCTCCCTTTTATGAGCGAGCTGGTTGTGACCTATGATGAGTGGCTTGACCATCCAGGCAATGACCCCTACTGGCAGGAAGTGGGCTTCTCCGATAAGCTTGACCAGGTCAATGTGCCGGTCTATAACCTCGCTGGCTGGTACGACCTGTTCAGCGGCGCTCAACCCGCCCTTTTTTCGGAGATGCGCAAACGAGGTGGCAGCGAGACGTCGCGCAAGGGCCAGAAATTAATCATTGGTCCCTGGGCGCACGGTTCGAGCAGCGACCAGTTTGGCGATATTTACTTTGGCACCACTGCCACCGTGGCCGGTGTGGATATTGGCGCAGTCCATTTGCGCTGGTTCGACTATTGGCTCAAGGGTATTCAAAATGGGGTTATGGATGAGCCGCCGATCAAACTCTTTGTGATGGGGGCGAATAAGTGGCGGCTGGAAAATGAATGGCCTCTGGCGCGCACCCAGTGGACGGATTACTATCTGCACAGCAGCGGCAGCGCCAACACCCGCTCCGGCAGCGGCGTTCTCAGCCTTGCTGCCCCGGCGAGCGACGAACCAGCGGACAAATACACCTATGATCCCAACAACCCGGTGCCGACCATGGGCGGTTCCACGGCTCTTCCGGGCGCCAGCGTTGTCGCCAACGCCGGACCCAAAGAGCAGAGCCAGGTTGAAGCCCGTCAGGATGTGCTGGTATATACCAGCGAGCCGCTGGCGGAAGATGTGGAAGTCACCGGGCCGATTACCGTTACCCTGTTTGCCTCTTCCAGCGCTGTCGATACGGACTGGACCGGCAAGCTGGTCGATGTTCACCCGAACGGACGCGCCTATAATCTGGCGGATGGGATTATCCGGGCCCGCTACCGCAGCGGCGAGGCCCAGCTGCTGGAGCCAGGTGAAATCTGCGAGTACACGATTGACCTGCAGGCGACGAGCAATGTATTCAAAAAAGGCCACTCCATCCGGGTTCAAATCAGCAGCAGCAATTTCCCGCGCTTTGACCGCAACCCGAACACCGGGCGGACCATTGCCACCGAGACGGAGCTGATCCCAGCGGCGCAAACCATCTACCACGACGCGGCGCATCCATCCCGGATTACGCTGCCGATTATCCCGCAGTAGAATGGGGGTTGGGAGTTTTTAGCGGGTGAAACCCGCTAAAAACTCCCAACTTTCCATATATTTAACAAAGAGAAGAGATCTTGAGCGAACCTGAAATTCTGCGTGAAGAAAAAAATGGCGTCCTGACCCTGACCCTTAACCGGCCTGGCGCGCTGAATGCTTTGAACCAACCGTTGTTTGAGGCCTTTAATCGCGAGGTTTACCGCGCCCGCTTTGACGAGGCCGTGCGTGTACTGGTCATCCAGGGCGCGGGTAAGAATTTTTGCGCCGGCGTCGATATGGAATATATCGAAAATGCCGGTCAGACGGATCTCTCACTGCGTACTTTTGCAAACCTGGACCTGGTCCGGCATATCGTGCGCATGGACAAGCCGGTGGTTGCCAGGGTTGCGGGCAATGCCATCGGCGCTGGCTTCAGCCTGGCGCTGTTGGCCGATTTTGTGATTGCGGCTGAGGATGCGGTCTTTCAAATGCCCTTCACCCGCCTGGGGGCGGTGATTGATATGGGCGCTTCACTCATTTTGCCGCGGCTGGTGGGTATGGCACGCGCCAAAGCGATTGCGATGCTCGGCGAACGGATCAGCGGCAAAGAAGCCGCCGAATGGGGGCTGATCTACAAAGCCCTGCCGGCTGCAGAACTGGACGCTGCGGTCGATTCCCTGACCGATCGGCTGCTGCGCCTTTCTCCCGAGGCTCTGGGGCTGACCAAACGCGGGCTCGACCTGGCCCACCATTGGGATATTGACGAGACCGTCGATTGGGAAACCACTCAGCAGATGAAACTTATCCCGGGCGAGTATGTCCAAAAGCAAATTTCGGCATTCCGCTCCAGAAAAGGCGGCTCATAATGCAGGGTTTTCTTGTTGCTCGAAAACCCTGCTTGCGTTACAGCTGAGCGTTGATTTTGGGGTAATTGTGGCGGGCGGCCGCCCGCCACAATTACCCCAAACCCCAACATTAAGAAAGGCATGGCTCATAATGGCTCGATTCTTGACTGATGAACACCGTCAATTTCAAGAGGTGTTACGGCGTTATTTGAAAAATAAAATCGTTCCCAATATGGACCAATGGGAAGAGGAGCGCAGCATTCCCAGGTCAGTTTGGAAAGATCTGGGGTCGCAGGGTTATCTGTGCCCGTGTGTGCCTTCAGAATATGGCGGCGCCGATGCCGATTTCGGCTA
>Ga0268298_10000542_pt1 | contig 48605 bp, 76 predicted proteins | sample WWTPWeurt_MetaG_FD_194462 | JGI IMG/M metagenome (GOLD analysis project Ga0268298, IMG submission 194462) | Activated sludge microbial communities from WWTP in Nijmegen, Gelderland, Netherland - WWTP Weurt | ecosystem: Engineered > WWTP > Aerobic digester > Activated sludge | place...
GTGACCAATAACACGACAAGCAATAAGCTCCCAAAGAATCGTGAGAGCGACTGATGCTGCGCCTAGTGTGAGCAGGTTCATAACGCAACAGTGTTACCTTCCTCGTCGTGTATCTCCCACTCAAAACTAGAGCACAGATCATCCAATGAATACTCGCTCAGATCCTCGTCTTCGTCACAATCTACACTGTGGTAGCTTATCAACTGATCCTTACACTCATCGAGTGACTCAAACAATGCACCATCTGCTTTATACCCTTCGTCGATGCTCCATGAGCCAAAGTATATGTTCCTTTGTTTGCACCAGATCTTATACATGTCACATTCTCGTTAGAGCATCGGCTCGTCGATTCTTTTCTCGACGTATCCATGCGGTCTGATAATTAAGATCTTCAAGCTCCTTGAGAACTTGAAACAATATCTCTCTCAAGTGCGGTTGCTTTTTGTGAGGATTCCACAAGACTCGCGACTTGCTCCAACCCCAACGCTTCGCAACAGTTTCAACGACAAGACGGCTGTCTCCGTAGATCATCAGCTCGTAGTCTTTTGGAGACGCACACTCTTTTTTGAACCTTCGAACAGCGTTCAAAAGACCAGCATATTCAGCTACATTGTTGGTAATGATGCGACCGTAAGCACTACCAACGCGTCCCATTCCTGCAAACTCTTTGCCTTCAAAACGAAGAATGTAGCCGAACGTACCAGTGGCATGAGGTGAGCCATTTCCTGTGCAACCGCCATCAAACTCTATCTCTGCGACCTTCATACTAATCGAATCCTTCTGCCTCACCGGGCTTCTTCTCTGATAAACGTTTCATCGCCTCAGCTTTGAGAGCTTTGACCGTACCGGAACCTTTGCCCTCAATCTCTGCGTATTTTGCGATCGCGTGAATGAGACGGTTGTTGTCCATCTCGTGAATCACCACGATCTCACCCTTATCGTTTGTGTACGAATCCATAGACCTATGATGTTAGACGCATATTGCTCACCATGTTCTCGCTCCACTCTACGGTGCGGTTCGAACCTCCGGTGTAGTCCTTATAATCACTGGCTGTCCTGTAGAGCATACCGAATCCGGGCAAACCACATCGTACATCTCCGGTAGAGAAGTACCATGCCTGTTCGCCAATGGTAAAGAATCCTGAAAGGTAGAAGTGACCTTTACCGATCTCTATCTTCGTAGCTCCTACCTTTTCAAGCTCCTTTGTAAACTCCTTTTTGAAGACGCTCACAAAACTTGCGAACTCATCAGTCATTCCACTACTGCTCTCGAACCCTCGCGAGAGCATTTGAACACTTTTCTTCATACTACTCTGGTGTTACCGCTTTTTGAGCGAGATCCCAAGCAATCTTTCCGTACCTGATACTCGTCTCCGGACTCTCGCGCTTCATGTTGTGAGTAATTGCGTTGGTGAGAGAATTGTAGAAACCCCAAACCGTGAAGTCACGTACTCCATCGTATGAAGTCTTAGCCGCTTCGACTAGGTAGGTTGGTAACTCGCTCACGTACTCATCAGAGAACAATTCATCTGACGGCAACACCATGTCTGTTCGAGACAACAATTGCAGGTGCGGGAGAGTGTCAACAAACTGACCTCTCAACATCTCAACCTTGTCTTGAATGGTGCCGATCTTGACCGACACATCCTCACCTATGTGCTTCTGGGAGAATGTGAAAAACTGCTTTCCGATCACCATACCGTTGGTGCACACGAGACGATACGCACCGAGCAATATCTGTAACGCGTTCGTTCCGTCGTAGCTGTTTTTCACGATGAACTGCAAGCTCACCAAGTCTCCTTTTTGTACCTCGATCAGCTCACTGTTGAGACGATACGAAGCAAAAAGCTGTGCACCGTCACGAGCCACACTGATCTTCTCAGTGTAATCAACACCCTCAAGGGCAGTCCGGAAACTCTCGATCACATCCTTGTGCTCAAGGAGTCTGTACTGGTCTGAGACGATTCCCAGAACGGCTCCGGTGTCCTGACGGACAACCGCCTTTTTCCTCTTAATGTCATCACCAGAACCGCCGTCTTCTAACCTGACGGGGTTCATGGTGAATATAGGTTGCAGTGCAACCGGGAAGTCGTACATTTCTTTTTCCATATCAGTTTCAAAACTTATCAACCTCTAATGACCACCAAACTCTGTGGCTTTCGTTGTCAATTACTCCACTAGTGAACCCCTCGCTCACGAGTCTTGCAATCTCTACACGGTCTTCGTCAGATATCTCATTTTCGTTAGTGGGTACTTTTTTCGTTCCAATAAAATCACCAGTTAACGCTTCCTGTGTACCACACTTTGGACATATCTCACCATGACCATACCGACTCAGTGCCGGATAGCCGCTATATATCCGATCACATCCGACACACTTCTTCTCTCCAAAAACATGGTTTTTCATAGACTATTCACCCTTAACCAATTCATCAATCATGTCACCACCTGCATCCTCCATTCCCTTGTGAGCAACAGAGTCACTCACGACCATGTGACCGTGGTCGTCTTTCTTAATCCACACGTGGATATAGAACGGTTCAAAGTACCATCCGTTCTCTTGGGCGACAATCTTCCATCGGTCACGTGCCCTTTCAATACGCTCTTTCAAAAGCTCTCGTTCAAGAACTTGAATCTCCTCGACCAACTCTCGCTCACCATAGCTTTGTAAGTCTTCAACTGTCCTCATGTCGTTTGATGTGCTTATTGTACTCGTGAATAATTTGCCACTTCGTACGCTCTCCGGTAAATGAGTAGTGCCAGTCACCACACAAACAAAATGCTTGCGCGTCGTTCAGAGAGCGAATGTGCAACCCGTGACCTTCTTTCGTGATAGCTAGTTCGTAGATACTCAGATCGCCCTCTGTGTACGATATGTAGATGTTCCCATTCCTTACTTTCCAATGATACGCAGCAGCATACCCGGCACTTTGCCAGCCGGGTAGCATCTTAAGAGCGCAGTATAGCTCGTCGTTTTGGTAGTCCGGTGAAAGGAAGAAACCGGAGTACATCATTTTGTCTTCGCTCAATCTGAGATACTCAACACCGCAAGCGTAACCTGCGTTTTTTTGTATCTCAGTGCTTGCGCACATGAGCTGGTGCGCTGCACTGTGAATGTCCATACTACCAGCTAGACGAGTAGTAATAGTCGCCATTCAGATCCTCCTCGATCAACTTGGTAAGCATTTCCTCGGTGTCGATCACATCCTGTAGGTAGTACTCATCGTACTCAGTACCTCCAAAGAAAAAGCCGCTTTGTGTCGGGAGTAACTTGTTTGCAACAGTGGCATCCTTGATGACCCTGCCTTCTGACTGGATAGCCACTCGGTTGCCGTGTGAATCGAGGTGGTACCCATTCGTAACCTTGCCATCCACAAGCTCTGACGCTTTGATGACCTCGCGACAAATATCACGAAGACTTGTGAGCTGTTGACCACTAACGTAGTAGTCTTTGCAATCGTCGTTGCCATCCTGAACGTTGTCGACGAACCACTTATGAATGTGGTTTGCCTTGCGCCATCGACCAACCTCCTCAACTATCTCACTCACTCTCTCCGGCTTAATCCGGGTGAGTTTGCCACCTTTTGTGACAGTGACGGTGTGACGCTCGTCGTCTTTCATGTACTTCCAATTCTTGACGTAAGTGCGCTTTTCAAGACTCATGTCTAAACCCATACTCTCTGTGAAATTAAGCAGTTGAGATGCACTTTCGGAGCACCATGACTGCGTGTGTAATTTGAATCATCGTTGAGCGTGAACTCAACGAGTATCTTCTTTTGTTTGTCGACTCACAACACCACTCAAAGTCCAAGCGAAGCTAGATATCTTGGTTCACCGTGCACGGCGAGATTGCTCCCTATAATTTCTCGTATTGAGTGGCTGTGAGAGCCGACAAACTTGAGATGAGCGGGCGGTTGGAGGCGCGATCACACTCCCCGGTAACTGAACGTAGACAAATACAAAGCAGGGGATATGGCGTTGCGATGTCTGCCACCACCACAACCTTTGAACCGCTTTGTGACAGCAATGACCACATCTGAAATGTACATACATCTACGGACTAGCGACGGTGTTATTCGCATCTTTAAGCGTAACCTCCACCACCAACTGTCCGCTCACCTCTTTTTCAACCTGTCCTCTAAGCTGAGCATGGAGGGTTTGGGCTGAACTCTTTATTTTGTTGTGAATGTGCTCTAAGTTAATACTATCATATTGTGAAAGTGATGCAAGTGGTGGAAGTGTGGAAAAGTAGCAATGACATAGAAAACGGCTTATATCAATGGGTTCTCAATATGTTCTATTTTGAACTTTCCATTTTCATACCCCCATAGCTCACTCGGAATAAACAGTTTGTGCTCTAAAAAAAATGCCTTGATCTTACGACGACGAGCACTCATATTCGAAAAGCTCGTGTACTGAATGAATCGCAATTTATTCACCTCGCCTTTCTTTGCAGCTATGCAATCGAACACACCGAAGATGTCCGATGACTGGTACATTGCCTTTGCAGCACTCCAAAACACCCAACCTTCTTCGGTGAGTTTTACCTTCACTTTTTGCTTTATCACATTTTCCTGAGCCATGTCACTTGTATAGGTGTGCGTACACTTTCAAAAACTCTCGATCGTTTTCGTCACTTGCGTACCACATCCGATCTAGAGCGTAAGCTGTCTTTTTCAAAAGCTCCGGTATGTGAGAGTGAAGGTACGCATCGTTGCCTATGTGGCAATCGAGATCTACGCCTTGACCTGAATATCCTCGCTGTTTGAGAATATCCGCGCTCGGGTGTTTGTAGTTGTGAATCGGGCAAGAGTTGTACGCAGACTCATTATGCTTTCCGTCAATGTAGTAGCGAGAACTTGGGCTTATGATGTGGTGCAAAACATTCCACTGATTCAGTCCGCACACCATGCACTCGTGCCAGTCTAACTCCCAAATAGAGCGAGTCTCTTGGCTAAAACGGTTCCTAAGACCAGATCTTTTCATACATAGATTGTACCATTTTTGGTAAAAAAAGCCGCTCAAATGAGCGGCAAAGGAGGTATAACTCAGTGTACCACATTTCTCTGATTCCAGTTTACGTGCTCGACCTTAGTGACCTCAAGAGGTGTGAAGTCGATGCAGAAGTCTGAGTGAAAAGTCCTTTTTACTCCGTCGACAAAACCAGTGCAGTGACGACGTTCTATGTTCACCCAACCCTTGCAGTGGTGACACTGTTCGTACCTTTCATGTTGCGAACTCATGGCTGCGATCCTCCAAGTGGTGAGCGGTAAAGCATGACCAGTCACAGTACACACTGCTTCCTACATGCTGACCGTAGTAGTCTCTGATCGGCGTGCCGCAATATGCGCACTCGCCACCAATGCGTTCTTTTGGTACCGTGAACGCGTGCGGTTCTGCTTTCGCCTGTGTTGCCTTAGTCACGTCATTGTCCCCATAATGTAGAGCGAAAAAAACACTATCCATGCTGTGAAGTACGCAACAATCTCCAATATCGCGTTTGGTTCTTTCCGTTTTTTGGACGGTACCATTGCCTTCGCGTTCATATTGCACCTCTCAACGAACGTCTAATCTCATTCTACATCGCCTCGACTATGCTTTTCAGAGAGACTACCTGAAAGTTGTGTATATCCGGCGCGACATCGTAATGCCATGAATCGTCGTAGTGACCACCACCAATAATGACTCCACCTTTTACACGATTCGGTCGATCTGCTGAACCGTGAAAGTGACCATGTATGTGCAGATCTAGCTGATCCTTGTGTTCAACACCGATCGGTATATGCCTTAACAAAATGAGCTTTCCGAACGCGCGTATCACAGTCTCAATACACACAAAGTCCCATCCGTGCTTGTAGTACCATGCGTCGCTTTTGGTGTCATGGTTTCCTTTCACTAGAATCTTCTTGAATCGGTACGAAGACAGACGCTCGTGAACCTCTGCATCCTTGCCGATACAGATATCGCCAAGGTGAATGAGAGTGTCTTCTTCGTTTCCCATCCTATCCATAGAACGCCATAGTCGCTCCTCGTAATCATCCGGTCTACCAGCACCGAGAGTCTTCAACCTCTCGTGGTTAAAATGTGTGTCACTCGTGATCCAAATGCTCATATTGTTCATCAAGTTTGTTGAGAGGTACACCTGAAAGTGTGCGCTCACTGTTTGTAAGAATCCACTGACCACGAAAGTCAGTCTGGTACCGTATGTCCTCTATTTTTCCGAACCTCTTATAGTTACCACACATATCGACCACGGCACAATCCGTCTTTCCTTCACTCAAGCGTATTCCTCTACCGATCATCTGCATGTAGAGAGCCAGCGACATTGTAGGACGAGCAATGATGATCGTGTCGAGTGCCGGGAAGTCAAAACCGATGGTAAGAACACCGACGTTGAACACTGTCTTAATCTTCCCTGCCTTAAATGAGTTTAGTATATTCTCTCTCTCTTTCTTTCCTGTACCTGCATGTACACACGCTGAGTCAGGCACCTTCTGAGCAAGGTCGATCGCGTCGGTCACATTCTTAACGAACACGATCCTGTGCTTCCTACCCTTTTCAATCGACTGTTTAATGATGCCGGGTATGCGCTCGTGAACCTTTTGAGCTTGCATCGCGAAGTCCATCGATGTCTCAGTGTACTCGGCTCCGGTGGTGTTCACTCGAAGATCTCCGTTGCTCCATGCCATCTCGATATATCGAACAGGGGACAAAAAACCTTTTTCGTACATCTCATTGATCTGAGTGATGTGTAGGAACTTGTTGAAAAAACGAGGACGCTCGCGCATTAACAAATTGATCTGTGAGAACGCTTGACCAGTGAATGGGTCATTGTACTTTTTGAGACGGAACGCCGTAGCGGTCAAACCAAGAGTCTTCACACCGCTCATCTGACTCAGGAACTGCATGAACATCGAACCGCTTTGTGGTGGCACTAAGTGACACTCGTCGATGATGATATGACTCACGTGGTAGAAGTCCTGTGGTCTAGATTTGATACTTCCGATCGTTGCGAACGTAACGGAACCGATCTCTTTAATCCCGACAGACGCGGAGTATATGCTTGCTTCACCACCGTATGCAAGATACTTCGCGTAATTCTGCTCTAGAAGCTCCTTAGAGGGCTGCAACACCAGTACGCCATGATCTAGCTCTTTTGCCATGTAACCGACGTACAGCGACTTCCCTGCGCCTGTAGGGGCTACAATAATGGGCGTGTCGCCGTATCTTCCATCTTTGAAGAACTCCAAGCCCTTTTCTACTGCCTCTTTCTGGTAATCTCTAAGCTCGTACATGCTATTTTTTTCTTCTTGCGAGACGCTCTGCATCTCTTGCTCGTAATTCCATCATAATAGCTTCGATTGACGGGAACGGTTGGTGAACACCATGCTTCGCTAGATGCCTGTTCATTGTGTTGAATATGACATCAAGCTCTTTGGTGGTCAGATCTGCAGTGTGCTCTTTGTCAACTTGAAGTTTCTGTATCGGCTTCCACATGAACTCCTTGACCGATGATTTAGTCCACGGGATCTCTACCTCCGGCTTGAGCACTGCACGCATGTCCAATCCGGCATCATTGAGTGTGTCTGCAACCTTCTCAAAGTACAGGTGCAATGCTCTGTTCTGACGTGGTGTGCGCTCTCGCTCACCATCGAAGTCGTGCTCAGCTTGATTTTTCATACTATCGAGTAGCCCAAGTCTTCGATTTCACAGTCAACAATGCAATGACAGCTTGCCACAACATCACAAAGTTTGAGAGTATCGTGAACCCAAGCATACGAAACACGTTGTGTGGAGCGTAAAAGAAGATCGGCATGTAGCGAATAATCGAGACGCTGAGAAGTGACGGTATGACACCAAACAAAAGCAACGACGGGTCTAAGACTGCGTACACGAGAACAGACAAGAATACGCCGATCGAGAGTACCGGGAGCACCAACTCCCAAATTACGATCTCAAACCAAAGTACTGGCTTCATCTTCCACATGAACGGTATCGCATAGATCGCCTCTTGGTAGAAACCTCTGCGCCATCGCAACTGCTGCTTCCAAAACTTTTTGAAGCTCGTAGGTGCGTCAGTAATAGCCACCGCACCTTGTGCATAGACCACATCGTACCCGTCACGTAATGCCATGTTAGTGAGGTGACGATCTTCGCCGTATGTGCATTTTGCACCTCTAAACGTCTGCTCTGCGAACTCGTCGACATTTCTAGCCAGGAACTCACGACGGTATGCTGCCAATGCTCCACTGCAACACGATACCTGACCGAGTGCACTTTGAGACTTTCGTGAGATGTTGAACGCTATCCAGTAGTACGCGCTGCACAGCTTGGTCAGCCAGTTATCCTCTGAATTGAGTATGCGCACATCACCTGCGACCGCTCCGATTTTAGGTATAGAGAACGGTTCAACCAATTTGAGAACACAATACTCGTCCAACAAAGTATCACTATCTGTGAGCACCACGTACTTCTCATCTTGAAGCAAGTGTTTCACAGCGTAACGAATTGCCTCGCGCTTCCCCCTGTTGTCGGGATAACCACCAACAGTCACTCGATTCCTGTCTATGTTGCGCAGTGCAAGCCAATCAGTCTCGTTCGTGCTTCCGTCATTCACTACGTATACGTGGATGTTTCCACGACACCGTAGAGCACTTCTAACCGTCTCAGCGAGCAACTCCGGCTTCTCATTGAACGTGGGTATGATGATCGCAACAGGAGTACCGTCGTACTTCTTGTACTTTCGCGGTAGCACGTCCTCCTTAGCCAGTGTTGCAAGAACGTACCACACATGAGCGATTGCGACCACCAAATAAGCCACGTAGTACCTCATCCACACTCCATTGTCGCCAAACAATGAATATGTGAACATCGCACCGGACACGATCAGTACCAACAAGGTTCCGATGTAGATACTTTTTTCCATACTATGACACAGCACCTCCTCCGTTGAATACAAAGATGTTCCACCACGGACGATCGACAACAGTACACTTTCGATCATTCATCTCTGAACGCACTTCGCTCTGGTACCTCATTTTTACCTTGTAAAACATAGAGCCATTTCTGCTCTTGCCGATGTATGAGGTCTTGTGGTCTTCGACGAGATCACGAGCATACTGCTTTTTCACCTCACACACCTCATACTTTCGTACAATCTTCGTATAACTAAACCATCGACGATGCACACGCTCGCGCATGGTTTTATCGAAGACTGCATACGAATACGTAGAACGAACTTGTCGCTCTTTTGCATACGCCTCGATCACGCCATCGTTTGTGGCGGTCTTGAGCGTACCGTATGTGCTTGCAGTGAGTGCCGTAAAAATGAACACCCACATGAGAATCTTTTTCATGTCCTTGTAATTTACGCCATGCTAATGCCGGGGGTGGCTACCGCTCCGGTGTGGGTACCGAACTTTGTCGATACCCTGCACCGATTCGCTAGTGAACGTCGTGTGCTTTTGCTTCCCTCCATTCTGCGTCTCGTATATTTTTCTCTTTGATATTTCGAGCTTTTCTCACATCATCCCTTGTCGGTAAAAACTCACCGAGATCGTTTTGAATGAGCTGACGAGCAAGACGCAACGACTGGTTTGGTGGTAAGAGCTTCAAATACTTCAACGGTATGCAAGCGTTTCCATCAACGTCTTCGTGCACAAGCTCTCTGTGGAACGTGTGAATGTAATGCGCCCAAAGAGTACCATCATTGTTTCGCGCTTCCGGGTAGTCACGCAAGATCTGATACACCCTTTCTTTGTAAGTCTTGAGCTCTACCATACACTAGAACGGAATATCGTCGGGGTTAATCTCCTCATCCGGGTACTCGATCGGTTCACTTGAACTTTGCTCACGAGACGGTGCACTTCTACTCTCACCGTCCTTCTTCTTGTTATCTCCGAACATGAAGTCATCGAGCACAACCTCGGTACGGTAGTGCTTCACTCCATCCTTTTCCCATGAACGGGTTTGCAACCTTCCTCGAACATACAGAGCATCTCCTTTGTGGACGTACTGAGCGATGACATCTGCCCTCTTACCGAACACAACGACATTGTGCCATTCGGTCTGTTCGTGCTTTCCACTGTCGTCCTTCCATGTGCGAGTAGTTGCCATCGTAAAACTTGCGACAGAACTACCGCTTGGTAGAGCTTTCACTTCCGGGTCTTTCCCGAGACGACCATATAGCGTGACTTCGTTGATATACATACTATTCATCTCCTGACTCATCGGTGACTTCCGCTTCTCCAACCTCGGCGAAGTCCCTCAAAGACATTATGCTTGTAATGATCTCTTTCGATACCCCTTCATTTTCTCGCAGAAACGACCGGGATTTTTCGTAGCCGACACCTAGTTTGATATCACCGAACGAGTACGTCATGCCGGACTTTTTGATGACACCGAACTTTTCACCAAGTGCCATGATTTCACCTTCACGGCTGATACCTTCGTTGTACATGAGATCGTACTCAGTGCTCTTGAATGGGGCTGAAACCTTGTTTTTTACAACCTTCGCACGAACACGACCACCCATGACCTCATCTCCCCTCTTAATCTTGCTGATAAGAGCAACCTGAATACGTACCGACGCGTAGAACTTCAACGCTTTTCCACCTGCTGTAGTCGTCGGATCTCCATACCCTCCTATGTTCGTGCGAGTCTGGTTGATGAAGATGACCAACGTGTTCGATTTTGCTACTGCTGCGGTGAGTATGCGAAGTGCTTGACTCATAAGACGCGCCTGAGCACCGACCTGCATAGAACCTATCTCACCATCCATCTCACTCCGAGGCGTAAGAGCTGCTACAGAATCAACCACAACAACCGACATTTTCTTACTCTCGACAAGCGTTTGGAGTATTTGTAGTGCTTCTTCCCCTCCGTCCGGCTGTGATATGAGCAATTTCTTCGTGTCTACGCCTATGTGACGCGCGTAGATAGGGTCAAGAGCGTGTTCTGCGTCAATATACGCACATGCACCTTTTCGCTGCGCCTGAGCGATCACGTGAAGCGCCAGGGTGGTTTTACCGGACGATTCACCTCCAAATACCTCCACAATGCGTCCACGTGGCATACCGCCTATACCTATGGCGTAGTCTAGACCTATCGAACCTGTCGATATCGCGTCAAGAGCGACTTCCGGCTTAGACTCCAATGACATGATCGAACCTACACCAAACTTCTTTTCGATCTCTGCTACAACGTCGTCTAGGGAAACGTCTTTGATTTTTGTCTCTGTCTTCTTTTTTGCCATATCACTTTTTTTTAAGATCTGAAACTAGCGATTCGCAAGAGGTACGATCTTTGCACTTCCAATAAACGTGGAAACCTGCCTGACCGTGGTACATGTTTGCTCGCACGTCTTTCTTACCACACTTGTTGCAAGTCTCCTCGATCTCTTTTGTGTTTTTAGTGCTCATCATTGTGATGGTTACAAACCTGCTCCTTGCTTGCTCCGCGATCTTTCGCACATGCGTTTGAGCAATATGCCGGAATACCTAGCTCCTCACATTCGTCACACTCAAGATACTCTCCACACATCTCGCAACAAACACCTGAGATCATGTCTTCTGCGATGCTCATACACTAAGCGGTTACACTGATGTCGAAGTCTTCGTACACTCTTACACCCGGTACATTCGTATTCATGCCGTCGATCTTCACAACATCCCTGATAATTGGGTCGAGTAGACCACGCTCTACCGCTCTCAAGTACACCATGTCGCGGTACTTTTTCGGAATCGCATTTGCGTCTACGATCTCGAACTTCACAACCTTCTTTGCTGTGCTCTTTCCTGCGCTGGTGTTCATTGTTGCTTCCTTACGTTCGACAGTGGCGACGGGAGCGGTTGGTGCTGGTTTGCCCTGCTTTTTTGCCTTAGCCGCTTCTGCTTCACGCAACTTCCGCAAACGTTCCTCCTCTGCCTTTGCAACTTTCTCACATTCAAGACGGTAGTCACTCATCGCACGTTTCACCCCAGACTCAATCTGTTCGTAGCTCCTGAGTGGAGTATTGAAAAGAGACTCGATCTTCTTGACACTCTCCTTCAATGGCTTCACGTACTCATCTTTCAATTCTTTGATGCGGTTGATGCGACCTTTCACATCAACCAAGAACTCGTTTGCCGAAGCAAGACCACCGTCGTTCTCGATCACAGATACACCAACTTGACGCTTCTCGAACTTAGACAGGTCTTTGCCTATCTCAGCAACCTTTTCTTCTGCGGTTGCGACAGGTGACGCTTCCTTTGTTTTAGACATACATTTCGCTCATTATTGCTATGACTTTATACTAGCACATTGTGCAAGTGATGCAAGTGATACAGACTACTTGTCTGTGGATAATCTTTGATGCTTTGGTGCGACTCCATTCGACATGTAATCTCTCAACTTTCCGGTGTCAATGAATATGCGTGCCAACTTAGACCACAACCAAAGGGGTACGAACCTCGGTCGCTTTTTCACGACATCATTCAGAATCGTGTACTGGTCTTTGACGTACAACCGAGCTTCGCTTCGTATTGCTCTGCGATGCGCCTGAGCGATCTTGTTTTTTGCCATGCTTGAATACCTTAGACAACTTGCCAATAAAAGACTCCTTCTCCTCGACGGGCACTATCTTGATAGCACCTCGTTTGAGAATACGCGACTTCACAACGGTGCCATACTTCTCCTTTCTCTTGAGAAGCTCTCGACGGCGCGATCGCTGTTTATCTGACCTAGCCATATATGCTCTCAAGTGTGATCTGGTAATATCCGAAGCGTGTTTTTTGGCGGTTGAACGCTTCGATAATGTCGTCCGGCACACGAACTGTGACCGTAGTACCAGCATCCTTGTACTTCAATTCTTCAACCGTAGCATTGAACTGCATACGCTCGCACTCTTTTCTTCGCTCCTCAAGAGACTGACGAACCAGCTCGATATTTCGATCAACCTCTTTTCGCTGAGCAGCATCGTGTTCAAACAGCGAGCCGCGAACCTGATTCTCAAGATCCTCGATGCGCTCTAGGTACGGAGTCTCGTCAAGCTCCATGATGATTTTGTACTGGTGATACGCTTTCGGAAGCGTCTCACCAATTCGTAGCTTCACGAGCCAACAGAGATCTTTCAGTTTGATTTCCTCAAGGCGAACAGTGCTCACTATCGAAGTGCTCGCGTCTGACTTCAAAAACTCTGGTTTCTGTACACCAGTGACCTTGGTCGGTTTCTCTTTTTTCCCACTGACTTTTTTTGCTTTTGCCATAATGTTACCAAACACCTAATTCAATACCGCTAATAACCTTGTCGACAAGAACCTCAAAGTCTATAAGATCCTCGATCGATCGATGCGTCACAAACGGATTCACCAACTGTGACGTATTTGAGCGCAGATCCACCCAATTAACCTGACACTCATCGAACACCTTGCCATCCTTTTTCCACTTCACCCAATACTGGAATGTGATCTGCATTGAATCGTCCGCGCGTTGCTGATCCCAAACTGTCTGCCCGGTTTTATTTTCAATGTCGATTTTTTTATCGTAGTACCCGTCAAGAGTAGCTCGGAACGTCCAACCCTTGTATGTACACTTCAACGGGTACTCGCACATTCTCTTTGGGATGACCGGGAACTGAGCAATCGCGCTTTCAAGTGCTCTGTATATACGCGCGTTCGTAACTCCACCATCTTTCAATGCTTTCTTCCAGTCAAAATTACGATCGGCGTACATCGCGGAAAACACTTTGCCAATGTACATCGCTTGCGACGACTCTTTTTTGATACCCATTACGTACTCCTCGTGGAACAAACTAGGGTCTTCAATGTACCGAATCACTTGAGACGACGAGAGACACTTGAAGTGTGGGTACAGACTTTCAGAATCGTAGGCAAGACCTTTATCCTTGCTCATTTTCAAGTCTTGTTACCTTCGACATTGCCATCCTGTGAACTTTCTCCTTGAACGCTTTGCTGAAACCTTTGTCCTTCTGAACATACTCGTCACACTTAATCACCACGTCGATCGTGTTTGTTGACTCGATCTTGGAGATAGCCCTCTTTTCAAGCTCGGCAACAGGTGTCTTTGCGTCGCTCTTTTTACCGCGTTGTTGTTCCATGCGACCGTCGAAGTCCTCACCTGCAACAGTGATACCAAACATGTTGACGAACGTATACCGCTTCAAGAATGTAATCGTCGAAGCTGCACGCTGTGGAGCACTTTTTGTCGCCTTACCGCTTTCGCGTCCGGTGACAATCTCCTCGACCTCTGAGGTCATCTCTGTCTCCTCAGAGTGACCAAGAACGTGCGTTGCGATACACGTCACAGTGATATCACCCTCCTTCTGTGATGTATTCCAACGGTACGTGAATCCGTGTTTTTTGATCGTCTCCTTGGTCATCTCAAGGATGTCCTCGATCGGTGCAAACTTTGCAACGACACCATTCTTCAACTTCTTAATGACTGGCAAGCTGCTTTGCAGCTCGCTCATTGCTACGGTGAACGCAGTCTTTGCACGGCTCGCTTGAACCTTCTGATGCAGATCAAAGAGACGCTCCATGACATCCACGGAAGCACCTTTTTCGATTGCTTGGGTAAGCAACATGTCAACATTGTCCCTGTCTACTGGCTTCGCCTCGATAGGGCTAGAGACGACGATCTCGCGCGACTTCTTCGTTGCTTTTTTCGCCATAATTCACTTCACTCTTAATTTGCGGATAATACCTAGCTTCGAGGTAGGCGCGTAAGTCCTTACCCTCTACATGCCAACGTGGTTGACTAGGTTCACCAGCGTTGATAGCTTTGAGCTCGCCTTTGCGAATGAGTCGCCATACCTTGTGTATCGATGGCTCTAGACTTGAGTTTAGAATCACACCCATATTAACAATGTCCTCCGGCGAATACATTTCTGTATCTACAATTTTCTCTATTCTGTTTTTAATTCTCGTTTTGAATGACATATACTTTATCTTACCATATTGTGCAAGTGATGCAAGTATTGCTAGTGTAACCTCTTATCATCACCTTCAAGTTTAACCACTTCGCACATCTCCACTATACGTGACGGCACTCTGTCACCGATCTTTTCAGCAAGTTTGTCGAGAGAGAGGTTGCTCGTAAATATCGTTGTGAGCATCTTCTCATACCGGACATTCACAATTTTGTAGAACGTCTCAGCAACCCAATCTGTCGGCTTCTCGGCACCGATGTCGTCGATAATGAGAAGACCATCGAAGTCCACAAGGCGACGAAGTTCGTCATCTCGGTAATCAAACGATCGTCCGTAGTACTCACGTATCATGTCGAACATCTCGGGCGAGTTGTACATCTTCGCAGATCGTCTATTTTCTATACACCTACGCATGATTGCATACGCAATGTGCGTCTTACCTGTACCACATTCACCCCACAAATACAGACCTTTGTTTGCGTTCAGAGCTTTTTTCAATTTGCCTAGAACAACTTTCGGGATATCCTCGTATTTGACACCGGAATACCTTGGCGGCATAACCGGATTCACACTAAGAGAGCTGAGCATATTTGCCTGACTTAGCCGTGTCATTTTTGCGAACATTGCCTTTCAGTGGGAACAAACCAGTCCAACCGTTCTGTATGCTGCGCTCGATGATCTCCTTGTAATCAGACTGATGCTCCGAGAGAAACTTGATCTGCTTCTGTACGGTTGCATCGGTCATTTTTTTCTTGATGCTTTTTCGATACTCCAACCATTCAGACCAAACTTTCGGGTCGATGAACGAAGGGAGTGAAGCGACCGCATCTGCTTCTTTATTCTTACCTATACTATCCTTACCTAACCTATACTGGGTAGACCGTTCGTCTACCGTTGGTATACCAACTGGTATACCGGGCTGTAGAGAGAGCAATTCTTCCTTGTATATCTCCAAGTATTTGCTCGGAGAATAGCGATCAGTTCGTATGTAGTTGTTCTCCTTCCAGTCCAAAATAACAAGCACCTTATCGTCGAAAAGATGCACGTACCCTTTGGCAGCCAAGATCTTCATGTCGTCCGGCTTCGCGCCGACCATTCGCATAACTGCAAAATGTTCGACAAAACCATCATCATCTGCGTTCATCCCGAGATGAAAATACAGATTTTGAGAACCGTCCGGCATCATTAAAAACTGGCTTGAGTTCGTGATGCTTTTCGAGAACATCCGTTTTTGAGCCACAAAGTTGTTAATTTTAGCTACTAATCACTCGACCTTTTATAATTTAATCTTACATTCATGTTGCAAGTGTTACAAGTAGTGTATGTGTGCATAAGTACACTAGAACACAAAAACTCGCCTCTGAGGTACACCCGGCGAGTCTTGCTGCTTTGTCTGATTGTCGTTGCAAAGCAAAGCCATTGTGGATGAAACACACGCTGTTCGGGGAGAAACCCTGTACCCATGCACACCACGGTCTTCGTTTCAATTATACACCCCAACAACCTTTCGACCAATTCCACGGGGTACTTCCCTGTGTGTCGAAAAGATAGATCGCATACGTAGCATTGCCGTACTCAGTATCAAGATCAAGACCCATTTTTTCTGCAGCATCACCATGATAGGCGGAGTTGATCTGACACATACCAGTGTCCAACGGGTTGATTTTTCCACGTATCACAACACCATTCTTATCAAATTGCTGAGGTTCACGGTCTGGTCTTCCGGTGCTTTCACATGAACAAATACGCTTCAAAAGTGGGTACAGATCCGGTGTCTCTTTTTTTGTCTCTGTTTTTTCCGGTGTCGTAGTGGCGATCACCGTCACAGGCAGAGGTTCTTCTGGTCTTTCGTAAGTGACAGTGCTAGGTATAGCACTCACTCCTACAAAAAGAAGCGATCCGAACGTTACACCTGCGAGTATTTTATTTATCATAGATTGAATCTGAAACAGGAGCCGCGATCTCAATACCGTTTCGATCGCACATCTCACTCTCGCTCTGCGTCAGATAGAAAAGCTCAAACTGTTTGCTTTGTGCTTGTAATTTTAGACAGTCAACGATCTCATTCTTTTCAAGAGCAACGGGCACTATTCCAAAGAATGTTGTCGCTACCGCTCCGATCACAATGACCGTAAGTATCACAGATACGGGCAACTTTTTGAACAATGGGGGGCACATATTCATTGTAGCATTATGCAAGACAGTAATAGGCGTATGGTGTGTATACCTTCTCACCTCTGTGGATGCGCTTCATCGCGTGTTCAACATCTTTGAACCATGCTGAGAGCGAATATCTGACGTACTTTTCACCGCACAAAACCTTGTCATCTTCCCACTCTCGATTCACGCGATAAAAAGAAAGACCGCGTTTCGAAACTTTTTGCTCTACGATGACGGGAGCTTTTTCTAGTGTTTCGGTCATACAATTACTCGCTTACTTCGTCAAGGTCAACGATACGTAGACGTGTCGTCATTTGGTACCGTTGGTCGGGATGATAAAAGCCGGGGTCAACGTCTTCAATGACGTACAGTACCCCGGCTTCGTCTTCGCGTAATTCGTTTGTGTCAAACCCGAACTTTTCACACCACATGAGCAGTCTGCTATCGACCTCTCCTGTGTATGGTTTCAAGTTGTGTCTTCGATTGTTCATGGTTCTATTTACTTACAACCTCGTAGAGCGCGTTGATAATTTTCAAACACTCGTCATCTTCTCGCATGTCCTTCAACAACTTTGAGCTCAACCGACCGAGTGTGATGTCACGATCACGCATATCTTGAGCTTTAGACGACATGGTTTGTGTGTTCTGTTCGTTCATGTTTGCTACTTGGTTATTGATATACTTTTATACTATCAAAATAACGACATGTTGCAAGTGGTGAAAGTGGTACTCTGTGGATAAGTTGCAAAATACTTTTATTTAGAGCAGTGGTTTTGTATATTATAGAGAATCAACACACCAATTATAATATAGAAAAAGAACACCCGGAGTGTGGCTACTCCGGGTGTTCGGCACATGTGCGAGTAAAAAATGGCTCCTCCTATGCAGAAGCTACCTGCACACTTTAATTTTACACACACGTATTTCAACGTCAACTACTTCCCTGTGTTTAGGTACTTCGACAACTCTCCAAGACCAAGACCGAGCATCGTAGTCCAAAACGTGGACAGTTCGAGAAGGTTAAGATTCTCCGCTATCCAAGCGAGTGCTGCTGCTACTCCGATCATTCCTGCTCGCCACAGGAACGACTTAATACGTTTTACAAGCTGACTATCCATAGAGCTTATTTAGTACTGCTAATGTCTTCGCACCAACACGCTTGCCGTCGACCTCATTGATCTCCTTCAAAGGAGCGACTGCGTGCTTAATTTGGAACGCTTTGACCGCCTTGCGCGTGAGATTCTGGTAGAGTCCGGTACTTCCGGCGTTCGTAGGAAACAGACCCTCTTTTTTCAGAATATCCTGCAATCTAGACACGTCATTTTTCTGAATGTTGTGAGTTGTGACGAATCCGGGCGCGATCTCTTGCGTGTTAATGTCGAGCGGTACGAACACAAGATCTCTCGTGAACTTACCGCTAGGCGGTACTGGTGCCTGTTCTGTCTCAAACTTGAAGTCTACCGGGTACGAAGCGTGGGTGTTTCGTTCACGGTAGAACGACTCTTTTATCACACGCTGACCATTGAAACCATACGTGTTGCCCCACGATTCGTCGATGACCAATGACTTCTCATTTTCGTACATCGTAGCGTCGACTGATGCGGTCGAGTGATGGTTCTCCGGCTTAGACACCAGTACCGATGGCACAGCAGTCCACTCACCTTTTCCGAACTTGAACCATGTCATCACACCCTTGAGTGTTGTCTGAATGACTGAGGCGACCTTTTCGATGTCACCCACTGGTAGAAACACGTAGTTGTTGATCGCGAGATTCACACGCTTATGCAGATCACTTTCATAGACAGCGTTCATCTGAACCTCACTCATACCCTGAGATGGCATCAATTCTTCGAACGTTACACCTTGCTGTGCGATCTTGTACACATCGACAGCACCCATACCCTGACCATCACCGACGTTTTTATTCGATCGGCGCATGTAGATATGCGATGCAGAGAACGTGATAAAGACCTTCCATTTAAGGTACGCAAGAATACCAAGCAACTTTGCGAGTGTCTGAGCTACGCAAGAACCAGATCCGTCTTGGTTTCGTACAGGAAACTTTCGCCACGTCTTGCTGTTCATCTCAAACTGCACACTGATTGGCTGTATCTTTGTGTGCCAAATAACCGGATTTGCAGACGCGACGATCTCAGCAAACGGGTAATTCAGCTCCTTTTCAAGAGGAGACTGCTCTATGACTCCGACGTATTTTTCTTCATCCATACGCCTATTGTACCTGCTCCTTAAACGTCTTTGCTGGTTGGAACTTTACCTTGTGGTACGAGGGGATCTCAATCTGCTCTCCGGTACGTGGGTTGCGACCGGAACGACCTGCAACCTTCTGCTTCTTGAAGATGCCAAGACCTGCGACACTAACCTTCTCGTGCTTCTTCACGCCATCTCGGATGGTTCTGAGTATGAGCTCGACCACACGATCTGCTGCTGCTTTCGTAAGGACTTCTCCGCTATTAAATACAACGTCAACAATATACTGTTTGTTCATACAACTATAATTTGAGCCAATAATCTATATTCTAACGCCTATCAAGGACATGCACAACACGCTCAAACAGCTTTGTGTTTTCGACAAGCTGTGCCGTTATAGATACACGAACCTCCTGCTCGATTGCGCGCATTGCGTGCTCTCGCTCCTTGAGTTCAGACATTTGAGATTTGTGCATCGACACAATCTCGTCGGTATGCTGCTTGTGCATGTTCTCGATACTCTGTGACGCTTTGTTTGCGTACCACACGAGCGCGAGCACGGAGACGACACCTATGGATAGATTTGGCAAGACTTCAATCAGTTCCATACCTAGGTTTTTACTATGTAGTTCAAAACCGTGTACGGGTTCATCACGTTGTGGGGGGTGTCGGAGCCAGCGGAGCCTGTGGTGGTGTTTGTCAAATTGGATGGAGAGGTTCCCCCTGGAATTGCATCTTGGTCGGTGCCGTTAATATAGAAAGCGGAGCCATTAAGAGGCGGGTGCACGTGGCTTGCCATTTCAGCATCCGTAAGCGCATGTGTCTCCTCACCACCAGTTGTACCAAGCGTTCGGTTGGTAAGTGTCTGCGTGAGCGTACAGGTACCAGAACCGTCCACGGTGATGTCTACTGCCGTTCCTGCGTTTGCGTTCGCTACGTTCGCCGCTAGCTTTATGACAGTCGCACTTACGCGTATCACGTAGTAAGTGCCAGCAGTCAAGCCAGTAGGAAGCGATGAGCCAGTGAGAGCTACAGCTTGCCCTGTATGCAGCCAGTCGTTCGAGGCGACGGTGATTTGGTCGTTCGAAGGGTCTACTGCGCTTGCGCCATCAAACGTCATTGTTCGAACGCGCGTACCTGCACCAAGTGCAACGGATGAACGCAGGTCAGGGACATTGAATGTGGTAGACCCATCACCGGAACCAAACGTTGTACCTATCACCGCAAAGAGATCTGCATACGTAGATCGAGAGATTGCAGAGCCATCGCAGAGCAACCAGCCGCTAGGTGCGGAAGATCCTGCATACGGAGTGACCATACCAGTGACAATCACTGGTGCGAATGAAAGCCCGTTATTAAAGAGCACCTTTGCACGAACGTCGGCGATCTGAGCGGTCGTGATATCTGTATCTCCGTTTGTAACCGTTACGTTTGCGAGACGGTACCAACCATCGCTTCCGACAGCAGTATCAATCGCACCATCGGTGAGAGCGGTAGCACCAGATCCGGTGACAACTTCAATGGTACCGATGTTGTTCTTGAGAGAGTTTGCATCAGTGTCCTTGTCGATTCTGACGATAACAGCGTCTACACGGTTAGCACCGGAACTGTTCGCCGATATCGTCTTCTGCACAGACGCGTCGTTCTCAAATACGACCTTGAACGTCCTGCCGGACTTCGTGATCTCTACGAGTGCCTTACCAGCAGAAACAAGAACGCTCATGTCGGGCGTTCCGTTTTGTGTCACCTGCAAACCAAGCACGCCAGTAGAAGGATCGCCAATGACACCCTCTGCAAGCATTAAGCTCTGGAACCACGCAAACTCATTATCGTTATACTCCGCGTCAGGACTGTTGATGAAATATACTTTTGTTGCCATATCCTAAAGTTCCTTTTCTAATAATTCGAGACGGCGATCTCGTTCACTTAGTTTTTCAGCGAGGTCGTTCGGCAAGTCGTTAATCCTCACCGACAACATCTTCTGATCTCCCTTGTATTGTACCCTTTTTTCAATCACTAAGAAACGGTCGTCTATGTTGATAAGAGAGTTTTTGAGCACGATTCTGACCGTATCACCAACGTCGAAAGTGTCCTCAACGTTAGGACTAAGCTCTATATCCGGCGAATATACCTTGTCTTTGACCTCAGCGAGCGTGAAGTTGTCGAGCACAGTCTGTGTGTTCACAACACGGAAGTCTCTGTACTTCTCAAGAACACCATACGATGTACTAAGACCGGAGTCTTCCTGTGTAGAGGTGAGCGTATCTGATTTGCCGTACACCTTCGTCACAATGTCGTCTCCATCCTCCTCTACACGAAACTTCAAAATGTTCGACGCAGACACCATGCTTGTGTTGTACCGGAATATCACAGTGTCACCGACATCATCGCCAACAGACGCACCTATTTTAAGCGTGCGATCTGACTCAAGGCGGTACTGATTCCCGGTAGCGTTCGTGATCTGCTTCAAAATATCGAAAGCGGAAGCGCGATTGAATGTAGTGTTGACGTTTCCTATTGCTCCAGTCACATCTCCAATACTGATTCCGGTGTCGTCAGCAGCGTTCACTGTGCTAAGCAAGCTGGGTACCACGGCACTTATATCGCCTGAGACTGAATAGCTTGCTCCCATGATGCGACGCTTGAGAACGTATGTGAGCTCGCGGCATCGTATCTCAGCAGTGTCTATTCGAACATTCCTGTGAACAATGACACCGACGAACTTCACAACTCCTTCGTCGTGAACCTCAATGCGGTTGTACAATTTCAAGTTTGCGTCAGTGACCTTCTCACGATCGAGACGTACAGTGAACTCACAATCGCCAATCTCTCGCAGAGTACGACGATAAGACAGCGACGTGAAGTCTGCCTCAGTGAGAGTGGTGAGGGTTGTGAAGTCTTTGTCGTATAGTTTGATGACTCGCATACTAGATTTTTGTTTCCCTATACCCAACGGTATAAGACGCAGACGGGTAATAAAGCACGATCAACGGATCTTCGTCGGACATGTACAATATCTGGTTCGTTCCGGGTTGCAGAGTGATGAACTCGCTCGTGCTTACGATGTTGCCGCTCTTGTCATTTCCGTCCTGATCTAAGACGGTACCTTGTTTTGAATCGATCTCGATCCAGCTATTCTCGTCCGCAAGCGTCAACGATAGAGCAAAGTCCTTTCCGGTTGTGATGTTTCGAATCACTGGGTTCGTAACGGCTCCTTCAACCTCACCGTATATCCTGATGGTTGTCTGAGCAAATACAGATCCACCATTCACGATACTCAGAGCGTTCACCGGATTCACACCCAAGACAGACGGCAAACCTAGTGGAAAAAAGCCACCGGACGTATAGTAGCCGCGCGTACCTGCCGACGAGAACGAACTTTGACTCAAAATGAACGGGTCTGATGCTTTGAGCGTAAAACTAAACTCAAGCATGTACTTCTTCTTTATGTCACGACTGAACTGAATGTTGCTGTAGAGCTTGCACTCGATCTCCCAATCCTTACCGTCAAGATCAGTCCACTCAAGGTATACCTGACCGTCATTTGCAGCAGTTGGTTGAGCAGGGAAACCTAAAATGTTCTGCATCATCGACTTAATGACCTCTACAGTCTGTTCGTCTGAACCGACGATGACACCCTGAAAGGTGACAGTGCGCCTTCCGTAGTACGAGAAAAAGTCCCAAATACCATGCTGTCCCTCCTTGTCGATCTCACTGTTTTTGATCGCAACGTCGAACTGAGGGTACGCTTGAAGCGCAACAAAGTTATTCGGGTCAGTGTGATCATTTATCGTGAAGCTGTTGCCCTTTTTGTCTGTGATTGTGAATTGCCAACCTATCATAGTGATATTTTAACGGGAACCCAACGACCACGCTATCTCCCTACTCACAACGCGGAAGTCGATAGCTTCTTGCGGATTCGCCTGAATGTTAATCGGTGCGTTCACCGTCCTGTTGTTTGTAACAGAATTACCTACACGAGCACGCTCAAGAGCGGACACAAGACCACTAAACTTCGACACCATGTTTGCCGGAATGACGTACTCACCCGAGTGTACTTCTCCACCATCACCGCTCACATAACCTCCTGTGTGGAACTGACGCTTTGCGGTTGCGGATTGTACCTGACTTTGAAGCGAGAGAAGCGATCTGAGAGACTCAGCCACCATCTTGTGCTTTGCGATCGTGTCAGCAGCCCATTTGTCGATCTCAGCAATGCGCACTTCGGTCGTAGCGGTCAAAAAGTCTGTGAGATCCTGCTCGTACTCCTTCTGTCTCTCGATCTTGTCGCGAGTTAGGTTGACCTCTGTGATGAAGTCAGTCGTCATCTTCTCAAGTTTTTTGGTCTGCAATTCCTCAAAACGTGCGAACTCATTGAGATCTCGCAACCGCTTTTGTTCCGTGATTTCGTCCTGCAGAGTCTTCTCTTGGTTCAGACCTTCGATGCTTGCCGGATCGATACCTGCCTCAGTAAGACGGGAACGTATTGCCTCAAGGCGTTCTGCTTGACGCTTTTCAAAGTCCTCGCGCGTCTTGAGAATCGCCTCCTGTTTTTCGATCTCTTTCCTGATCTCACGACGCTTGTCACCGTCATCTTCCATTTTCAGATCATTTTTGAGCTGTGCGATCTTTTCCTGAGTGTCCAAGAATATAGTTGCAAGCTCCTCGTTCGTGTCCTTGAACGTACCAGTGAGATCCTCACCGAACTTTTTGAACGATTTACCGAGATCTTCTTCGAGTGCCGCGCGAACCTTCTCTGAGTCTTGTATGAATCCAAGCATCTTGCCACGGAAGTCATCTAGCTCGTCCTTTGCCTTTTTGATTGCCTTCTCAGCGTCTTCGTTTGAATCAACAAACGCCTCGTTTGATTTTGCCGTAGCGTCGTATGCAGCAATAGCGGCTTCGGTCACTTCACTAAAACCTTCACCTCCTGCCTTTGCGAGAGTGCTACTGAACGAGTCTACATCATCGCTAAGCACATCAATCCACGCCTTCGTTTTTTCAGTGATTGCTTCGCCACCCTTTTCACCAGTCTCTTTCAGTACATCGTATGCACCGCTAAAGTCTCCGGTGAGTGCCTTAGTGACTGCTTTGAACGTACCCTTGAGCGAATCCCAAACAGCACCGCCTACAATATCAGCGACTCCTGTGAGCATCTTCACGACAAAGCCAAGTGCCTTCGCAAACGCAACCGCACCGAACGTAACCTGATAGATATTCTTTCCCCAAGAGTTCACGCGCTTCTGGTTGTCCTTGAAGCCGTCTGTGACACCAAAAATACCTTCCGTGAGGGCGTTCACTGTCGGGAGCAAAGCAAAACCAATGTCTTGTTTCAGATCGTTGAACGATCGCTGTGCGCGAGCAATCTTGCCGGGCAACGAGTCACCCAACACCTTGTTGGTGCCTTCATACGTGGAGTTAAGAATCTCCACCAGAGCAGTCACACGTTCTGTCTCCGTACCATGCTTCAAGATCTTGGCGGTAGCATCGTCGAACACGAAACCGCGATCACGGAGTGACTGGAAATTACCCTGCAGTGCCTTAGACATACCCTCTGCAAAAGAGATCATGTCGCCAGTCTCGGCATTGATACCGCGCTCTGCAGCGATCATGTCAGCAAACGCCGGAACAAGTTTTGCGATACTCTCGCTCTGCAGATCGTACGTAGCAAACTGCTTCTGTGCCAACAAAATGTTCTCCTCAGATATAACACCAACCTGAGCAAGAGAGTGCGCCTGTTCCTTCAACGAAGCGATTTGCTCGTCGGTAGCGTTAGTGGAAACACGCAACACCTGCGATAGCTGCGTTTGAACCTCTAGCAAATTGAGAGCTTCCTGCGCGGAGCTTTTCAAAAACGACAACACAGCACCACCTGCGATGGCACCACCGATGAGCTTCAATGCCTTACCAAACTTACTGGCAGCACCCTCGGCACTTCTTGTCGCCTTCTCACTGTCCTTCATTTGCTGCTCCAACTTTTTGATCTCTGCCTCAGCTTTCTTGACGGACGTTTGAAGATCACCGATGTCTCCGGTGATTTTATAGACGAGTTCTCCTACTGTTTGTTGTGTTGCCATTGTTTTTCAGCTTAGTCTTCATCAACTGCTTGCGAAGATTACCTACAGTATCCTCCTTTTCAGTCATGCCCTCAATACTCTCGTATGTTCCTTTCTTCACCTCACCCTTTTGCTCAAGGTGGAAAAACACAAACTTGTAGTACTCGAACAATTCGTCGAGGTACAACTTCCGAACATCTCTCAAACTGAAACCGTTGATGACCAAGAACGTTATGATCTGCCGGATATCACTCAACTCTGATCGTGGACTTTTTTTTTACTACTCTTTGCGTTGTCCCTTTCAAGCAATCGGTACTTATCGTAAAAACCAAGTATCTCCAATGCCTCCTGATGAGTCACCCAAGACCTCAGATCGTCTGCAGTAAGCTCCGGCTGGTAATGTTGAAACAAGATCTCAAGCTGTTCAAACACTACCGACCAAAAGCGTTGCAACTGTTCAGCTTCGTTTTCACCAACATTCTCTGACTCGATTGATGTTCTCTTTTTCTGAAGCTCAAGGAGTCGTTCAATTTCTTCAACGGTGTATTCGTTGGGAATCTTAAACTCTTTGGGTTCTTGTGTTCGTTGGTCTTTGAGTATGACAGTGGCGTGTTTTCTTTCTTTGTACAGGTCAAGTGTTGGCATGGTGATGTGATGATGCTGCTCAGTTGGTGCGAGTGTGTGCGTGTCAGTTGGGTAGATATTCCCTATCGAGTGGGTAGGTGTTACCTGTCTCTAGAGGGTGTTCCCTGTCGGCGATGTTGATGTCTTTTTTTTCGTTTCGGTACCCTATCAAGTATTTTTTGTCATCTCAGTAGGGTAGGGAAGTGAAAACATGTTGAAAAATGGTGGTGTCTCAGAATATCGCTCAATTACTCGGGGAAGTGGTGCGATGTCTCGGGGAAGTGGTTTTTTCCTCTCAAAAACGTTTTGACGAGATATCTACAGAGTGAAAAGGGGATGACTTGTGCCATCCCCTTCCACCAAGTCCACTAAGTAGTCTGTTGCTCGTCCACAATTTCCACAATGTCTCCTTCGAACTGAATCGGAAGTACTGCTACGTCCTCCTCATCGTCACCTGCAAAGTCGATCGAGACTGGGGTGAAGTTTGTACCGTTCTCAATGTCAACCTTGAACGTTTTGCTGTTCTCGTCGGTGTTGATGAGACGCAAGCACTTCAATGTCTTCGTACCGCTATCGGCAAATACGATCTTCTTCGAAGCTGCCGGGGTGTAGTCGAACACAATCGTGATCGTCTGCACCAACGTGGTGACGGTAACGGAGTCCTTGATGTAGATACCACGTACTCCATCTGCATCCTGACCAATGAAGTAGTCAGTCTCAGACACAAGAGCACCGTTAGTACCTGCGGTTACTGAATCCGGCGTGATTGCAGATCCATCACCATTCTGAAAGTCGAACGGAATGAACTTGTTGTACGCCCATGCACCTGCTGCGACAACCTGACTGTAGTTGTTCACTACTGACGCTGCGGTAGTGGTCACAGTGACAAGTCCTGCATCGAGTGCTGCAAGGTTCGTGAGGTTAATCTCACAGAGGTCGAAAGTCACCTGAACCTTCTTACCATTGACGAACTTTTTAAGGTCGTCCACATTGTCGAACTGGATTGCCTGATTCTCAACAAGAGAGGTCAAAACCGGATTGCGCAATGCACCAATATCTACGAGTGACGAAAAGTCATCACCTACGAGAACGCGGACAGATCCTTTGCGGATAGCTGCGGTCTTCTGAATCGTTGTTTGGCTCATAATTTTACGTTATTACCTACTAAATAATAAAACTCAGATCTCTCTCTCTTTTCAACCGATCGACGTACTCTCTACTGACTTCGACCTTTTCACCTGCACGTACAAACCTTCCATCTGGTAGATTCGTATTCACACGTGCGACTACGCTCACCTTGGACTCCATGTGCGCAATGCGACGCTCCTCACTTTTGCTTCGCGTGCGCTCTGGTTCCTGATTTACTCGCTTGCTCATGCGCTTATTTTACTAGAACTTGATAAACAACTCAACGGGGAAAACGAACAGTTTTGCATCCTCATCATAGAACGATGACCTACCAGCAAACCTCACGTATTTCACACCAAACTGACCTCCAAGTACTCCCTCGCTATAATCGTTGAATATCCGGTCAACATCAGAAGCCATGCCTCGTGCATCTTCAAACGTAGAAGCGATGCAGCTTATCTGGTATCTCGCGCTACGAACCAAAGGGTACGTAAGCGACTGCGTAACCTCAGTGTACACGAGCATCTTACTTGGAGCCACACCATCCGGTGCTCTGAGTGGGTATAGGTGATAGCGTCCACCTCCGGCACTAATCTTCGCGGAAAGCGTTGCGTCCCCTGTTATTGCGGAATAAATTGCTTCGTCCAACATACTACGTTTTTTTAAGAGTCTCTTTCAAAAGAGACGTGCCGTATGCTTCGACCGCAGCAGCACCACGTCTCATCATCGCGCGAGCACCGAAACGACTCGTTCCATATTCAACATACGGTGCATATTCAACGTTCGTCGCTACCTCGTGATCGAGCAACTTTATCCGGCGTGCAACCATAGAACCTTTGAGACGACCAGTCACGACCGGGGTAAGATTCTTGATCTCCGTCTCGGTCATCAGAGCGATGTTGCCTAGATCTGCGTCAAGACGACGAAGAAGCTCCTCGTCCGGGTTCAACTTCCGTATGAACTTTGTGGTGATTTTCAATGCCATGCTTAATCGTAAGACTTCAATCGAGCAAATACCTCCAAATGATGACCTGCACTATCCTTGAAAACATGCTCTACTTCGAACGTAAGACCATCAACAACGATTCGGTTCGCCTTCGAAATTACCTGATCCGGCTTGAAGTAGAATGTGTAATCTTCGAGCGTAACCTGATACGCACCGGACACAACACTACCCTTACCTTGGATAACACGATTGTATCGACACATGACGTTTGTGTACGTATTCGTCCAAGACTCAGACACAGATCCAGTTGAGCCCTGAGTCTCGGTCTTCACCTGAACCGTACACAATTTGTTTAGCAGTTTTTCAAAACTCATACTACGAGACTTTAATCACACCAGCACTAGACTTCGATGGTTTGCGTTTGTACTGACTCAGAATATCGTTCACACCAAGAGCGTGAGCTATCCTACTGATATCTTGATACGAAACGCTGTAGTCACCAAGAGATTCTGACTTTTTCTCCCTTACGTCGGTGTCTGAGATATTCTCTTTGATGACACCACCAACGAGTTTGAGAACGGCAATCTTCACATCGTCCGGTACCGCGCTTGTGAAGTACCACTTTCCTGTAATCTCGATATTTCCCTGTCCCTTCTCAAATATGTACGGACTCATTGAGCCGACACGAGAGTTTGAGTTCAAGCGAGTCTCCGGCTGAGCAAGCTCTACATACTCGAACGCCTCCTCATTCACGCTCGTATTGTCCAACGGGTATAAGAAAAAGTCCTCGTCCTCAACGTATTCCTCGTTGTCTACAACCACGCTTGTTGCTGAGAACAGATCACCTACGTATACGCGCTTGTCACCGTTTCCATCGAAACGTCTGACCTCATCTGTGTCCGGGTCTGGTGCCTGAAATACACGCTTACCGAACCGATCATCACCACAGTACTTTTCGACGTACTTTGTGACACCGGATATAACCATACCCACGAACGTATCGAGACTGCCAGTGAAGTTGACACCTAGATACTGCTTGACCTCTGTTGTTGTAACGTATGCCATACGACAATTTTACCACTAACTGATAAAGAAACCACGACTAGAGGGGTGTATAATCATCCCTCGCACTATACCCTTCGTCTCCATTCGTATACTGGTCGGCAACACTGTACACATCCGGTTCATACGGGAAGTAGTCAGAGTAGAACACGTCATACCTCAGTGACTTCGTGATCGTGCGATGACTCTTGACCGTGTACTTCAACGATTTCGTCAGAGCGGTAGGCACCGCAACGATGTATGTGAGTGACTTCGTGATTGTAACAAACTTTCGAACAAGGTACCTGAGAGACTTCTGCGTTGTCTGAGGTTTAAGGACGGTATACTTCAACGATTTCGTTACCGCGTGATCCGACAAAACAACATACGCTAGAGACTTCGTGATCGAGTTCGATTTTCGCACGAGGTAAGCCAACGACTTTGTGATCGCATGAGCTTTTTTGACGTAGTACGTGAGCGACTTCGTGCTCGGAATACTTCTGAGGACATAGTACCTAAGAGTCTTCTGCGGCATCGGAGCAGCAGAATACACTGCAAATAGTGCGTCATCTGATCCACCTAGACTGTTCCATGAACCACCTTGGTAGTACCTCAACGTACCCGGATGTGTCCCGGTTCCTTTGTATCGCAACTGAACGTGGTTGACTCCATCACCACCATCAAAATACACCACGAGTGTGTACGCTGTTCCTGACGACAACGGAACGTCTGCAAACGCGAAGCTGTAGTACGAACCTAGACCTGTCGTGATTGTCGACACATCGTACGAGTTCGTAGACTCAGCCACCAGAGTGACTCCGTTGTAAAGACGACCGTATACGGTACCCACAGGAGATCCCTGCCTTCTAATCATCAGATCTCCTCGCACGAGGTTGTAAGAAGATGAAGGCGTGAACCTTTGACCAACCATCGGTCTACTTGCGTACACAACAAGACTTTGGTCAGCAGCATCACCGTAGCTGTCCTGCAGAACCGGATCTGAGCTCACAGTAGTGACAACACAGTATTTCAACTGCTTCGTGATGGCATGGTCAGACAACAATTCGTATCGAAGCGACTTTGTGATCGGAACTCCCTTGACGATCCTATACGTAACGGACTTGCTAAGACCGATTTTAGTAAGGACACCATACCTCAAAGACTTCGTAACCGCGTGATCTGAAAGGACAACGTACCTTAAAGACTTCGTGACCGAATACGTCTTTTTGACTGCATATCGGACTGTCTTTGTGATTGCGCTTTGAACAGAGTCAACGGCATACTTCAAAGACTTCGTGATGGCATGAGACGTTCTCACACTATAAGACAGTGACTTTGTGACCTTGATAGACGCACCAGCAAGACTGTACGTTAGAGACTTCGTGATCGCTGACTGAGTGACCGATACGCAATACTTCAAAGACTTCGTGACCGGAACCTTAGAAAAGACACTGTACTTGAGCGACTTCGTTGCAGATATTGGCTTGCGCACCCTATACACCAACGATTTTGTCGTAGAGTGACCTTTCACCACAAAGTACGCAACCACCTTCTGAATTGCCGCTTGCGTGCGTACGATCGCGTACCTGAGACTTTTCGTCACAGGTGTGTGTGTTGTAACAATCCGGTACGAAAGCTGCTTGGTGGTCGATTTTGGGGCTTTTACGGTATACGTGAGCGTCTTTAGTATCGGAACCTCAAGGGTCAACCGATACGCGAGCGATTTCGTGATAGAAAACGCCTTTTTCGTCGCATATTTGAGAGACTTTGTGACCGATATCGCCTTTCTAACGCGGTACGTGAGTGATTTTGTCTGCTCTGCCGGAGTAGTCACTATGCGGTACACGAGAGATTTAGTCACCGGAGTAGCAGCACGTTTGATGGTGTACTTCAACGACTTCGTAGAAGACTCCGGCTGTTTGACCTTGTACGTGAGAGACTTCGTGACACCAATCACCTTGCGCACGCGATAGGTGAGTGACTTCGTTGCGGATACAGACTTTTTCACCAAGTACTGCAACGAACGCACGAGTGGGGATGCCGCTTTGTAGAACACCACCATTTCAATACTCGATATGTAGATTGTGCGGTTCGCCTCAGAGGATACAAAGCCAAGCGTCACGCCAAAGTCAATACCACTGTTGACCATGCTCGCAGGAAAGCTGCCGTACCCGAACTCAGACGGCGTTGCGTCAAGCACAGCTACTCCTTCACTCCCAACAGGTAGCTCGGTATCAAAAGGCACGGTTGCAGTACCTCCACCGTCCCACATTCCAACCTCTCCAGTAACACCAGTACCAGACACATATCCTCGCACAGTAATCAATACCCTATCTACCACAGCAGTGCTCGGTATTGAATATCCGAAGTCAGAAGCAAGGAGTGTGTATGAGTGCTTGGTAGCTGTAACAATCGTTGAGTACGCCCTGCCGTCTGACGGAACAAGCGCGTTCGCAAGGTCAGTCCACGAGTAGCTTCCCGTGTAGTCGTCCCATTGATCGGCTGTGCTCGGTGCTTTCTTGGCGATTGCTTGATACCCTACAGATCCTTTCGAAACTACCTTATACGCAAGTGACTTGGTAATACTGTAAGACATCGCCGACGAGTCAATTGCGTACGTGAGCGATTTGGTGATACCAACCGCCTTGCGTGCGCAATACTTGAGACTCTTGGTTGCCGATACTGCCTTTTTGACTGTGTACTTGAGACTCTTGGTGACTGGCGTTTGTACCGGAATGATGTTTACGTTGTCAAAAATAGACTTCACCTGTGATGTGGACGTGGCGCTGTATTTGTAGTTGTTGAGAGTGATCTCAAGAGCAGTAACGGGGAATGTGATTGTGGTCACTAGCTCACTGCGTAGGTTCGTCCACGTTTGCCCTCGGTCAGTAGAGTAGTCCCAATAGATTGTGCCTCCACTTTCACGGATACGTAGATAAGCATCTGTGCCAGGAGTAAATGAAACAGAGGGGGTCGTGCCTTGCCACTCGTACGCGACATCCCATGTCGCATAGAGTGTGCTCGATCCGTCATGCAGCCACGACAAGCGATTACCTCCCGAGTCTTGGAGTGTGAGTGCGGTGTTGACGTAGTCATGTGCTGCCTGTTTCAAGTTCACGACGAACGAGCTCCCGACAAGGTTGTACCGGTTATTCGATCCGAGGTCACACTCTGAGTTGAGTGTTGTTGCGTGAACCGAAAGTTCAATTTGACTGCTTGCCTCAGCAATTGTCCCACTACCCGCCGTATACTGGTACCACTTCGCACCGTCTACGCTATTGTCGTCAAAGTTATCGGTCAGTGACGATATTGCCGGAAACACCTCATAGAGAGGCACGAGCAAGAATATGGGGTTGGTGTTCGTCCATGTGGTAGACGTACACGTATCACTGGTAACTTTTGCAATGCGTGTTTGAACATGCTGTGCAACCTCCGTTGCGGCGGTACCCGATCCAGTACGCAAGTCAAAACGCTCTGTGTAGTCAGCGTCGGCGGTCTTCGTGTTGTCGTTACCCTCTGAACCACCTGCGCCGACAAGCAAGTACTCGCGTAATGGAAGTGAGGATACCGACGCACTGATCGCACCTTGCCCAACACCGACCGTTTCTTTTGCAATGGTACTGGTAGAAGCTTTTGTCGCTTCAAAAATACTGATGATCTTGTTCGTGACCGCACTTGATGTAGTAAGTGTGATTGTGTTGCCTGTTCCGATCTGTGTCGTGATAACTGCCCACCACACAGAGTGCGTTACGCCGTCCGCGGCAGCGCCGTCACTGTCCGTATACTCTGCCGCTTTCGTCCACGTGTTGCCCTGCGAGTCCGCAAGTGAGTGGCGTGTACTTGCACCATCTGAGGTCGCGGTACTGTCGTTGTCCGTGGTACACACAACCACAACAACTTTCCCTACGGTAAGGTTAGCGGAAGGCGACACCGCAATAGTGGTGTCGCTCACCTTCTCCGTGAGGGAACCTCTTGCTGTGATTGCAGAAAACGCCATGAATTATACGCCGTATAGCGATAGATCAATACTGTCAGTGTTGCTAAACACCATTCGATCGTCCGGTAGCATGAACATGTACGATGCTACTCCGTCCACCTTCGTACCGAATACAAATACTCGATGGAAGTGACTCTGGTCGTAATGCGGCTTGATGTTCCGGTAGAAAAAGAAGATTTGACCTTTCTCCGGCTTCGGAATGTCGATGCGCTTACCCATGTTGTCACTCTGATAGATCGACAAGTACTTCAACTTCTCCATCTCGATCTCTGCAAAACGGTGGAAGTACCCTGCCTCGTCGAACTGATGAAGCTCAGAACCGTCTTCGTACAAAGCACCCCATACCCAACGTTCTACAGGAACTTCCTCGTCTTTACCTTCACCTACATACGTCCAAACCCTTCTCGATATCCGTTCTTTTATTTTTGAGTCCATATTTTGTGCTTAAAATTACAATATCCGCCCATTGAGAGCGGATACTGGTGCATTGTATTGCTAGTTTTCCGCTCATTGTATTGAGCTATTTGGTTTTACTTTCGAACCTCGCCGCGTTCAAGTGCTCGTGCCGAGATCTTTGAAGCGTTGCCTCCGGTGAGAGCGTCCTGATGCTCTAGCTCCGTTGGTTTGTGCTCAGTCTTGTCACAGACGTGATCGAGGTACTTTTTCTCACTTGAGAACGACGTTTCACATGAACCACACACGTGCGAAGCCATACTAAGCGGTTTCGTCGTATTGGTAATTCATCGTGCTCGTGCTACCTGCGGTATCAGCACCGTTCGTGATGATTTGGTGTCCAAGATAGTCAGAATATCCTGCACCAGTCAACGAACCAGTCAACGAACCACCAATACCCAAGTTTGCGGTACCCGGCTCAGACGTTGGCATTGTCTGGTCGCAACCAGACACCGCAGACGTTACCGGAGTAGCATACGTAAGTGCACCAGCATACGCAGATGTGCGTGCGTTCGTGACATGAGTTGCCGAACCGCCAAGCGCACCAGTACGCCACACTTTAAGGTTGTCGATTTTACTCGATCCACCCATAGCCGTGACGTGAAACCTTTGGTACTTGATGTACGTTCGGTTTCCGGGCGTTATCGGACTTGCAACGGGGTCAACCGTAGCAGAGTCCGCGTTACCCATGTCAGAATCGGCAATGTTGTGCGTAATTGTTTCACCAGCACCATTGCTTTCGCAGATTTCTACTGTTGCTGCCATAATCCTTGATCGTTAGACTGATAATTACGCAACCTCAAATGCAATCTCAACAAATGCCTCACCTGCACCGGAACTTACAATCGTAAGAGGACCAGCAGCAGCAATCGCACCGTTCGCAATGCTCGTAGCACCTACAAGAGCTCCTGCGCTCGTACCTTTGGCAATGGTTGCAATAGTATTGCCGTCTGTAGCTACCGTAATATTGCTTGCCGTAGCGTCTTTCGCAGTCAAACGTACATGCTTCACAATGAGGTCACAAGGGACACCACCAGCACCGAATACGTCGACCGGAGTCGTGTTGTTTGTAGCAACAGTAACCGTGAAGTAACCCTTACCAGTATTTAGCTTCGCGCCACTGATAGAACCTGCAGCAATTTCTGATGCCGTAACATCACCCATAAGGTTGAAGTTTGCTGCTGCGGACGTACCTATGTTTTCGTACAGTGCTTTCACACCTGCACCAGCGTCGGTCTTAGCAAAGATACAACCCTTTGCATATCCTGCACCAGTAGGCACCGAAGTACCTCGCGCAAGAAGCACAAGGTCGCTACTGTCTGAAAAAAGAACAGTAACGGCGGTTGCTCCAACGGTACGCGAATCACCATTGATTTGCAGTACATTTCGTACAATCAAATTTCGAAGTTTGCTCATAACTTTTCACAAGTTTAAGCGAATAAACACTAGATCACCGATACCAACTCGTCGAGAATCTCTCCTGAATTGCGGTAGTTTCCTTCCTCATCCATGACAGACACCTTAAGCTGATCTGCGATTTCGTGGACAATTTTATCGGGAACTGACCCAATAAACTTGCGTACATACTTAGGGCTGGACGCGTCGAGGCGTGCAATACCCTTGTCGGCGACATACAAACCGCGTGCCAAGATCTCAGAATCGCTCACATACGTGTCAACATACACAACGTAGTAGATCGACTTGTCCTTTGCACCTGATGCCGATACTCCTTCTCCTGCCGGAGCGGTACGACGTGATGCTGCTGGCTTACTGGTCTTCTTGGCTGTTCCTTTCTTTGCCATATAAGTATCTAGTTACTTGGTCAATAAAAGTGGCTTAGAGGGGCTTCACGCCCCTCTTTCGCCACAACACACTAGGTGGTGAGTCCGGTAATCAGATAGTGAGACTGTCCAAGACCTTCGAGCGCAAGACCGAACTTGCCCTGAATCGTCTTAGCAATCTGACGGCTGTTTGTAGGCGGTTCGTCTACAAGTTTCAGCTCGTCGTTCACCTTCCAACCCTTCGTGAGCTTTCGGGTGTCAACTACTGCAACCTGATCGTCCGGCATGTCGATGTCTACAATCACAGGAATTGCACCAACACCATCTGCAAGGTACGTGTCGACGACACGACCAGTCTGACGATCGGTGACTTGCTGCGTAAGGTTGTCAGCAGTCGTAAGACCGTTGAACACACGCTTGTTCGCAACTGACATGATGATCGCGTTCGGCTTGCCTCCTTCTGCGCGGATAGCATCGATTGCGGTATCAAGCACAGTAAGGGTGAAAGCACCTGCAACGTTTGCCTTGAGTCCGTCTGACAGACCGAGCCAAGTGAGAAGACCGCGAGTCATGCCCGGCTTACTCTTAGACCCTTGTACGGCGACACCGAAGATAGCGGTTCGTGCAAGGTCTTGCTTCACACGACGCATTGCCTCGTCCTGCAAGTCATCAATGGTTCGACCAGTCTTACGAAGTTGATCGAGATCTTCCTTCGTGAGCTCGATCTTCTCCTCGACGAGCTGGCAGTAGTTGGTGTATACGTCAGTGCCTTCTGCGAACGCCTCAATGTTGACAGTACCTTCAATGTTGGCATTACCGATGACCTTCACGGTAGACGATGCACCAGTTGCGGTACCGGATGTTTCACCAGCACCACGCTCGTACACGTCGATGGTGTTACCAGTGCGGTCAAGAGACTTGACGACAACGATTTCACCAGTGCCTTCAATAAGAAGAACGTCACCAACGGTTATCTTCACGATATCCGATGCGCCAACAGGGAGCGCGGTGGTGTCGTTGTTTGTGTCCCAATCGGTACCTGCACCACCACGTGTGACCGTGAACTGTGGCTTGGTGTACTGACGCTTGAGAATCTCAAAGTCGTCGGTAGTGATAGGACGGGAGCGTGCACCGAACAGCTCCCATACTTTGCCGAACTCATCAGAGTCTTCCGGCGTAAGACGCTTCTCGATCGCAAGCACCTCGGGGTCGAGGATGCTATTTGCGTCGTCAAGCGTGTAGTGGAGTCCTAGATCCATACTTAACAATGTTACTTGAATAAATTACTGAGCTTTCGCTGCTCGTATCTTCTTAATGAGCTTAGCTACTTCGCTCATACGTGCCTGTTCAGTTGGTGTGAGGTTGTCCTTCTTTGCGAGAACGGACAATTCCTCTGTCAATCTCCCTTCTTCGTCGAGAGGTGGAGTGTCCTCATGTGGGGGGACACCGCTACCCTTCTTCTTGACGAGAGATACTCCAAGGAACTCAGCATTTTTCCGTATATAGTCGACCTGTTTGATTGCGGAAGTTTCGGGGACAAGACCTCTGCGGTCTTCGGGAATCTGTGAAAGCATCTCATCGCGAATCTCGTTGATAGCACCTTTGTACTTACCAAGAATCGCTTCTGCCTCATCCTTCTCCTGCTTTGCTTTCCTAGCCCGATCTTCGGCTTCCTTTGCGAGTGTTTGAAACTCTCCATTCTTCCGAAGTGCCTCCTGGCGTTCCTGATCCTCCTTTTCGGCACGTTCTGCTGCTTCGTCTTCGAGACGCTTTTTCTCAGCGAGCATCCTTGCAACCTCTGGATTCTCTTTTGCAAGATCTTCAAGAGACTTGCCGGGTGCTGGTGGAGTGTCCTCAACGTAAGGAACTGGTTTGCCTTCCGAATCTAGTAATGCTTTCGTCGCATCACTCGGGTCGATCTTGTACTTAATCCCGTCGATAACTATATACTTCATATCTTCGTAGTTTTATACACGTTTTATTAAACGTCTTGGGCTTGCAACCAAGAAGACTGATGTTCCTCCGAGGAGCCGAATCAGTGGTCGGAATCTACTTACTGCAAGTATAGCGCACAACACAACACGAACGCAACGAGTAAAGGTGGAATATCCACAGCTATTCCTCGATGAGATCCGGTCGCGGTAGCAACGTATGCCTACAGTAAGGATGATACGGGGGCTGTCTGTCCAGCTTTGGGTACTTCTCACTCTGTCCACTCAAGCTGTAGATTTTACCTTCGAACGGTACACATACCTTGCACGCGCCGGGATGCGTACTGACCTGAGCAATGTCTACACCATACTCTATGAGTCGAGCAATGACACCTTCGTTAGCCGAACGCATGATGTGAGTGCGAGCGAGCATTTCCGAGTACCTGCTGATAGTCCACTGGTTGCCTCCTCGATCTATCAAAACAGAGAACCCTTGATCGCCAATAAGCTCCTTGATCTCCTTTGCGATGTCGCGCATTGAAGCTCCGGTGATTTGACCTGCAATCTGCTGTGCGCGTATCTGACGCTTGAGAGCTTCGTTCAACTGATGCTCTGCGCCTTTGATGATTCCATTCATACCATTCGCAAAGTCCAAATACGCATCGGATATCAATGCGTTCACAGCATCCTTCTGAACACTCAACTGGTCTATCTGTCGTATCTTCTCAGAAGTCCAAAGTGAGAGTAGAGCATTGTTGCCTTCGTCCTGTGCTGGTTTTACGTGCAGCTTTTTTAGATCCGCGTACATAACGTTGCCACCCTCTGCATACGAGTCAACCACTGCGGTCACAAGCCAGTCTTTGATTTCCTTATCGCTTGCTTTCACAATGCGCCGGATGCTCGCAATGTGCATGTTCTTTTTTGCGACATCCAACTGAGACGAGATGGCTTTGAGAACCTCAGCACGTGTCTGTTCGTCGAGCTTCGTGACTATACGCAAAAGACCATCGATATCTGAGCCGTCGATGATCTTCTGCATTACCTCGCGTTTGTTTGCTTCAATGATGGTCATGTTAGAAAAGATCCACAAACTTCTTAGCGAGTCCTGTAGCAACTACGAGAGAGAACACAGTAAGGCAGACGTATGCGAGTACGTACAAATACGCTCTACCAAACACCTTCCAATTCACACGCTTCAAGTGTTCCTCTAGAACCTTAGCGTTTGACTCGATGCGAGCAGGAATCGGCTCGCGGTGCATTTTGTTTGTTTCAGGAAACCTCATATATCTACTTACTTTTGTAACAAGAGACAACGTCGCGCTTCCTTGTCCTCTGGTAATTGTATTCTCTTATTCATAGTGGAGATGTGGGGAATCGAACCCCAGTGTTACGCTACCTTCTAAAAACGTCTACGAGCATAGTCTATCAGACGGACAGACACGTTTGTGTTTTTTCAGCCCCCTGAAATAGCACTCGTCTTCTATTCACTCATTGCTTCGGCATTTGTATACCAATCACATGAACGACTGCCGATACCTTTCATGTGACCGCCGTCTACGCAAGAGCTTCGATCGTTTTGAGATCAGCTACCCGAGGGTAGAACGGAGAGACAATGTTTTTGTCTGCACGTATTTTTCGCCACACGTTAAGCATGTGTGACCGTTGCTGCTCGCAGTCTCTAAAAGAACAACGTAATCGAAACCGATCATCCCCAATCCCGCTCTAATTATACACCTTTATCGTACTCTGCTTCAACACCATCAACGTCTACACCGATTGCTTTCAGCACCTCACGGTCGTACATAGGAAGTCCGATAGTCTCGCCTATCTGTACACCTTCTTCAACCAGTTCCGGATTAAGGTCGAGATCTGCCTGTGACACAACGTGGTCTATCATCGTCGGCTTGATTGCCTCAACAAGACCACCGAGACTTTCGAAATACCTGCCTTGATTCGGTGTGAGTCCAACCAAACCAACCTTGTACGACACTCCTTCATACGAAAACTCTTGCAAAACCTTATACGGCAGTAGTGACACTACGCTCACTGGATTTTCCATACACTAAACGGTAGGTACCGGGTTATTGTCTAAAGTAGGTGCTTCGTTCGGATTCACCGCACCTGATGCAATATCCTCCTTCTTGATCTGTTCCTCCTCAGCGTCAAGCTCATCCTCAGTGTAGTTCTCTAGACGACGCATAGCGGAACGCTTCGAGCTAAGACCTGATCGAACCTTAATCTCCTCAGTCTCAGAGTCTACCTTCTCATCGTTCGGAAGCACGTTTGAGAATTGCAACGTGATTTTTCCATTCATCTTCTTGCCAAGCATAGCGAAACCGATCTTGAACAATGCCTCTACACCCTTACGCATTTTTGAACGCTTACGGGTTGTCTTCCTTATTGCGCCAAAGAGCTTAATCTTCATACCTCCAACGGTTTCCGGCTCTGACGTGTCTGTGAGCGTCCACATAGGAACGTCGGATATGTACGAGATCATCTGCAACTGGCTAGTGATGTGCTTCTCGGTCGCCTCAAGCAACGGGTTCTCGTTCGTGATGTACCTAGTCTCAGGGTCATCCTTATCGGCACGCATGATGTAATCAAACGGCTTCAATCCACCAACCTCGTCCTTCAAGTCTGAACGTTCCGGTAGCTCGATCTTTGCGTCGAGATTCTTCAAGAGCTGCGTGGCAATGTGAGTACGGCGTTCGTTCACTTCTGCCAACTGCGGCATGATGTCGGCATAGTCAGACTTTCCAAAGCCCCACTTTGTCTGCATACCATTGTCTATCTGAATGATAGGCAAGCGACCGATTCTTTCGATCGTTTCATCCGGCATCACGTCGGGATAGTATGAATTGAGAACAGCCGAACCAAGATCTTGACTTGCCTTGCCGTCAGCATCGGTACTCCAAACTCTGCGTTCGATCTTACAATTCTCACCTTCCATCGTGTAGTGCTGTGTGTAAAGCAAAAGAGCCGCCTCGCTTTCATCGACAGCCGGGTTGATATTTTGGTAGTCACGGAAGTATGTCGCAAAGATCACGGAACCGTCTCTCTGTGGGAAGTACTGATCCGGATCAACCTCTTGAACGTAAAACTTGCCATTTTCAACGTACCCTAAAAGAACGACATAACCTGACTTAGACTGCTTGGTAGCCCAATCGTGAATAGACTCCATCACGTCGTTGTTCTCAAGAATCTCCTCGAAGGTGGCATGGTTCGCATCGTCCTCAAGATACTCCAATGTCATGCGGTCAACGTCACCTTGAACGAAGTCACCATAGAAGTCCGAAACCTTCGCAGGAATCGCATGACCAAGATACACGATGTCCTCGTATGACTCGTACTGCTTCTTGATAAGATTGTGCAACAACAAAACGCTCTGCTGGTCGTTGTCGTAGAGCTTGTCGTACTTTTCGAGCGTCTTCATTCTGTCTTGTTCGCTATATGTAGGAAACGAACCTTTGATGACTACCATATTCGCATTGTATTACGCTTTGGCTTTCAGTTCCACCTGTTCCTGTGCTTCGGCGGCTATGTGGATAATGTTCTCGAACTCATCCCTTTCAAACTCACTGTTCATGGCTCGAAGATCGTCTCTCATGCGATCTCCACTAGACTCGATATCAGAACGAAAACGTGACAACTTCACAGCGCGACAGATCATGCACATCGGCTTACCATCCTTTATAAAAAGCTCACCTCCTTTCTCGTGCTCCTTAATGATCTCTCTCGTGCAAAAACCACAATCGACCATTGTGAGCTTCTTAAACCTGTTTTTCTTTTTCCTGAACATACAGCTTCACTATTGAATCAATAAGCTCGTTCGTGGGGTCTGCGACAAGGAGCATACCCAAATGAATACCTACACTTCGACCAACTAACTCTGAGACAGACTGCGCAAGGATGACCTTATCCTCACTTTCGTACATTAAACGCTCGACCTCTTTTTTCAGCTTCGGGAGATACGTGGTTAAGAACATGTCTGTGACTTTCTCTCGGAACGCTTGCTCTTGTGACGAAACCATACGCTCTAATTCTATCAAATCTTGTCCCCCTTGCCTACACCAGCACTCCCCTGTTTCTTACCGAACACCCCAAGAATAAGATACACCAATGCGTCGAGAAGGTCGTCGTGTTCCTCCACACCGAAACCGATCATCTCCTCTCTGAGACGTTCGAGTACACCTTCAATGGCTGCTTTCATCTCGATCGGGAACTTTACCTGACCGCTCTTTATGAAGATTGCAGCAGTCTCAAAACGAGCACGCTTGTCGTTGATCGGTCGTATACCTACAGCGTTGATACCTTTGCGACGCATCTCCTTGATTGCCGCTTTCTGGTACCCTACATCCTCAACGAATATCTTTGAACCTAACGGCAAGATTGCCTGAACACCCTGAGCTTCTCGAACAGTGGCGTGAAGATCAATACGCTTGTGTACGATGTTCGGCAATACGTACAGCACATCTCTACCTTCCTCGCGCAACAAGATACCTGGAACGATCGCGGTAAAGTCTGCAGCCGCTTTCTCTGAAATTGCCAAGTCGTTACCTGCAGCACCATTCTTTGCACGACCGTAAATGACATCAATCGTACTCCGGTAGTCGTAGTAGTGAATATCGTTCTCGGTAACAATGGCACCTTCTTCCGGCACAATCTTGAGAAGGTACTCGCGCAACCAAATACTGAGCTTCTCGATACGTGCTTTTTGATTGTCTACCGCCTCCTGTGTGGGGTATTTTGCCTTCCACGTAATCTCTCCGGTACGTCGGTTGTAGAGTGGGAACTCAAGCGTTTTCATCAGCTTGTGACGCTTCAAACGCGCCATGAGCGCGTCTGTGTGCAGCAGGTTTCCGATGATGATGAGCTTCGCTTTCGTTTCCTCAATCGCCGGGATGACTTCTGACTTCAACCAACGTTCGGTCTTGTCGCGGTTCTCTTTCTTGCGCACCCATTCCAAGTCTTCAAGGTCGTCTCCGATCACGAGAGAAGGTCGCCACTGGTGATACCTCAATCCTCGAATCTTCTGACCGCGCGAGCGTCCAAGAATGAACACTTTGTTTCCCAACTCTAGCTCACCCTTTGTCCACTTCAAAGTACTGCGTCCTTTCGGCTTCACTAACGGGAAGTCTGCCTTGAGCAGCACATTCTCCTCAAACTCAGTCTTAATGTTGTCGATCGAAATATCACGCTGTGTTCCGGTGTCGTTTATCAGAATGATGAAGTGATGCTCTGCACGTATAGCTTGCCATATCGGGTACGCAAGGGATGCGTGGGTACTCTTTGCAGATCCACGGAATCCGATGATTGCCAGCATTTCCTGTGCGGTGTCCTGCAACAGTCGTGTGAGCACTCGGTGAAACGTCGCTGGTTTCAAATAGAAGTAGTGTGGGAAGTACACCTGACAAAAGAACTCATACGACTTCTTAGCGAGGTAAATACGCTCTGCCTTGTTCTTGATATCAATACCCCATCTAGCCCATACGTAACGCTCAAAGCCCGTAGCAAATGTGCCGGGCATGTATGCAAGGTTTGGCTGGGGAATCGTTGACTTATTCTCCGGCTTTTTTTTAGTCAGTACTCTCATGCTCTACTTCATAGTCAGACTCCATGTCTTCTTCTTCGCCGTCACTGTCCCATGCGTGCATAGCACCATCTATCTGAGCCATACGTTCTGGTGTGAGCGGATTCTCCGGTGTGTCGTTCAAGTTTGCATTGAGAGTTGAGAACTCTGCCTTACGCTTACGCTCTGCATACCATTTCGACATTTCAAGAGCACGCGGTGTCGGATTGTTACTCGCGTCTACCTCTGTCATCACCTTAGAGAAGTTTGATCGGGCAATCAAAATGAGCTTTTCTTTCAAAAGCACCTTTCTCTTGCGAAACTCTAAGTTTTCACGTTCGTACCTATAAAGTGCATCTACTGAAATATCGGCTTGTAAACACGCTTCTTCGTCGGTGCATCCTATTGAAAATGCTGCTTCGAGTTTCGAAAGTGTCAATTCCACATCCTTGCCATTAAAAAGAGGTCTACCGCACTCACACTGGTCTTTCATTCTTTTGCACTTACCGCATACATTTAGTATCTCATCTACACTTTGACGGCTTGAAGACTTTTTTGCACGCACCTTTTTTTTCGTTTGAGTGGTAGACGTAACAACACGCTCAACCTTTCTTTTTGGTCGAACGTCACTGTGCAGTTTTTTCGGAGATAGTTTTTTTGCTGTTGACATACGTCATGTGCGTTGCGCCTGTCTAGCTTTCGCTACGTCGGCATTGCTATTCAAATGTTTGAGTGTGAGAGCTTTCTACTCCTCTGAGTAAAAATGGTTTGACGGAACGCGTGGAGCGTCTACCCGTACAAACAACAACTTCTCATACCCTACGCGAACGGCTGCGAGGACTGCTACGCGGCGTATTGCCTCTGCGTTAGCACCCTTCTTACCGATCGCTCGGGCGATGTCACTAGGTGCAACTTTTATGTTGACCTGAGTGAACTCACCCTTTTCGTCCTTCTCCTCTGATATGTGGAGCATGACCTCATCGGGACACGTAACGATTGCACGCATCATCGTTTCGATCAGCTCGGCTACGGCTTGTAATTTTTCCATGCTCTCATTTTACAATGAACTCATACTGTTGCGCTACTCGCAACTGTCAACAACACCTTATTTTGCCTTCTTGGGTTCCTTGGACTTTTTCTCTACCTTCTCCGGTGGTGGAACATTCTTGTGATACGTATCAACGATCTCAAGCATACGGGCAACGATTGCACTCATGTTGATGATGTTGTCACGCTTTGCAATCGTGCGAGCTTGCTCTGCGAACTTATCGAAGTCTTCCTTGTCGGCGATATACACACGTGCCTCCGGTTCGATCTTTGCGAGCACCTTTTCAAGATACTCTAGCTGCTTAGGTAAGAACAACAGGTTGATGAGCTCGTAATTCAGCTCTACCTTGATATCGTCGATCTGCACACCTTTGTTGTCGATCTTGATATCCAAGTCGGTAATGCCGGAAGCGATTTTGAACGTGAGATCACGGATCTCGTTATAGAGCACTCCTAACACCTCCTTGTCATCGTAACCGCTCAAGGAATTGTGCGACAACTGCTTCGACACAATCTCGTCACGAGTCATATCGCGCTCGTACACCAAAGCGTGAATGTTGAGAACACCTGCCTTACGAGCAGCGCGTGTGCGGTGATGTCCTGATATCAAAAAGAACTCTTTGTTACCTGCCTGATTTTCCTTCAAATGACAGAGCGGCAACGATTCAAGCACACCATCGTTTTTGATATTTTCAGCGAGACGATCGAACTTCTCGTTGCTCATCACACGCGCATTGATGTCTTGCTCACGAATAAGCTCGACCGGAATGAACCACAGCGCAAGCTGTGCCTTCTCATCGAGCGTCATTAACCTCTGCGGTTCACGTAGTGCTTTATCCCTCATGTTGAAATGCCTTATTTAATAAACGTTTAAGCCACACACCATCTTCGAGTGAGAGAGCGTGTGGTGGTACGTGCTTCTTGAACACATCCTCAATACGATCTCGTTCTCGTTGCAAGATACGCTCCTCATCCATCAGACGCATGAACCATGCAAGTCCTAGAACGTATCGATCAGACACTACTTGCCCGGATAAAATGCGATCGAGAGTCTCTCCACAAACCTCTGCGGTACGGTTTCCTTCGATTGAACAACTAGCCATAGACTCTCGAAGCAAAAAGATCTCACGTGGGTACATCTCGAACAACCTTCTTTTCACATACGCGAAAGCATCCACTCCTTGTGGATGCGGTTCTCCATCTCGTAATGTGCCTTTAGTCATCTCCATGATCGTCACTGGTTACTCCTTGCTCCTCGTTTAGATAGTCGATAACACACTGCGCAAACGTCCGGTTGTGAAAGTCGGTATCGTACATGATTTTGTACACACCGTCCGGCATCTTCTCGCGCTTCTCGATCTTCAAAATGCCGTTGTTCAACTTCACCTTTCGATACTTTGATAGACAGGTAGTGCGCAAACCTTTAAGCTCATACACTCGATTTACGTTGCTTGAATCACGTCTCAGAACACCTCCCATCTCGCTACACGTAATCAACATCATCATCAAGCGGTTGATCCGTGGGTGTACGCGCGACGGTGCATTGAAGCCGTAATTTTCAAACACACGCGTGCTCTTGAGTCGGAACAACTCAGACGTATGGAAACCTACGGTAGCAAACACCTTACCGTCCAGTAAAATGATGTAGTAATGCTCGGCTTTCGTGTTGCCTAATTTGTGAGCCCACAGATCCCGGTAGTACAGAGCAACCTCTGACGGCACGGATCTGAACTCTACCTTGGTGTCAGGTTTGAGCACGTCATCAAGTCCCCACATAGGGACGTTTCGATACTTTTTCAACTCGTGCTCAGTCTTGAACGTGACAGCTCCTTTGAAACGGAAGTCGTTGAGTATCTCCGGCTTCGTGAGCAACCAAAAGTCATACCGATCTACAAAGTACTCTCGACCGTAGACGACCTCGTGTGGGTTGAAACCATCAACCTCTTTGTACTTGTACCAAAACGTAGGGTGCGCTTTTTGCTTAGACTGCTCGTAGAGTGTCGCGTACTCCTTTCCTAGATCGAACTCATCAATGTTCGGGTCGAACGACAACACCTTCGAAAAATTAAACATCTTCTCATACCCACCACGGAACGCCGGGGGATTCACTATCACGATCGTGTCATCTGACCATTCTTCTTTCAACTCGTCGCGAAGATCCCGAATACGAAACGTGATGCCTTTGTACAGAGATGCGTTTTTTTCCAACTGCTTACGGAAACCTTCAAGGTGGCGTTCCTTATCCTCAACGAGATTGTCGTACACCACACGCTCGTACATCAGATCAGTACGAAGCTGCTGTGTCTTCATCAGCCAAAGAAGAAACGCCGCGCGGTCAATGTCGTTTTTATACGACTCGTATTCTTCCTTGTGAGGTTCGAGTACCTCAAAATTGAGTGTTGAGAGCGGTATACCTCCATACACATATCCCAGCACACACGAGAAAAGCGAGATCTCGCTCGCGGTGATGTCTTCCGGTTTGTACCCGGCTTCGATCGCACACTTTGCCAAAGTGAACTGACCACAGCAAGGTATGACAACTTTCTGGTACCTGTCGTGGAGATGCGTCAATGCAGCGACGAGAAACTTTCGTTGCTCACTCGGAGTATTCCCTAAAAATATCTTCTCCAACTGCTGCGCCATAATGTACCTCTTAACTCATAATTCTATAGCTGCAGGGCTAGGATTCGAACCGTAGCTTTCAACCTTTAGGGGGTTGCGTCCTACCAAATAGACGACCCTGCAATGTGGGCTGCAAAACACAGCCCATAGTACATCACGCTCAGTCGTCGTTGTATGGATATGACCGTGATCGACCGTCATCTCCAAATAGACTTCCTTGCGGTTTATTCTGCACTTCACTCATTTTACCATCCTCTCCTTTCTTGCGCCACAAGATATGCACCATTTGACCACCCAATTTCTCCACAACCGGCTGTATGGTTTGTGAGCGGTGGCAGTCCTCCGGCTTTGCTTCTGAGCACATGACACACAACCTACGTTCATCGTTCGATATGTCGAGCATCTTCTGAACAGTCTCGTTGAACAGCACATTTCCACCAAGACCGCCAAGATTGCGACCTCGCCAGTGGTACTTGATACCTCGTGCCGGGAGCAGATTCTCCAAGTTTTGACGATTGAACTGTGGGTTGTACTTAGAAGACGGGTACGTTCGAACGTCCACCAGATCGGTGATGTTGTTCTCTTTGAGAAGGTCTACAAGCTCATCGTCTTTTCGGTTTGAATGACCGATAGAAAATATAGTTTTCATGCCATTATTTTACCATATTACGTTACTTTGAGCCATGTTTTTTACGAAGAAAATCCTCAAGACCTTCCTCGTATTCGAAGTGTCCATTTTTCCAAGCCAAATGACTCTGACGATCTACTTCTTCAAAGCTCTCCTTCTGACAACGTACACATCGTAGGTGAACGATCTGTACCAACCTCTCGACTCCTTCGACCTCTCTATTTTCAAGAGTAATGTGGTTGTGACCAATAACACGACAAGCAATAAGCTCCCAAAGAATCGTGAGAGCGACTGATGCTGCGCCTAGTGTGAGCAGGTTCATAACGCAACAGTGTTACCTTCCTCGTCGTGTATCTCCCACTCAAAACCTGAGCAGATCTCCTCAAGAGTCCGTTCGTTTAGACTCTCCTCGTCATCATCACTCCGGTGGTATGAGATAAGGTAATCACGACACGCCTCAAGGGATTCAAACCTAACACCGTCAACAACCCTACCCTCGTCACCACTCCATGAACCTACGTAACGGTTCACCTGAGTATCAAAAATCTTGTACATCATCGTATTCGCGTTAGAGCGTCGGCTCGCTTGTTTTTGTGACGACGAACCCACACTGTCTGATAATTGAGTCCTTGAAGCTCCTCAAAGACACGATCGAGCATGTACCTTAGGTGGGGCTGTCCCTTGTGAGGATTCCACACAACCCTTTTCTCACTCCATCCCCATCGTTTTGAAACAGTCTCAACAACTAGACGACTGTCTCCGTAGATCATTATCTCACAACCAGCCAAATCTTTGACCTCTTTTTTCACACGTTGGATTGCCTTGAGCAACGCAAGGTACTCGGCTACATTGTTCGTCATGCCGACTCTCTCGACACTCCCGTGTCCTAGAAACTCGCGCTTGTTTGACCGAATGACGTAGCCGAATGTACCAACGTTACCAGAATACCCACCGTCGAACTCTATTTCGACGATCTTCATACTTAATCGAAGCTCTCCGCCTCACCTTTCTCCTTTTCAGACAACCGCTTCATCGCCTCCGCCTTGAGCGCCTTGACAGTGTTCGACCCTTTGCCCTCAATCTCTGCGTACTTCGCAATCGCGTGAATCAAACGGAAACTATCCATTTGAGCAATCACGACAGTCTCACCTTTCTCGTTTGTGTATGTGTCCATACTACTCAAAATCTTTTATTTCCTCACTAGTAACACCAAGTGCATAGAGACGTTTCCGAGTCTCAACAAAACACTCGTTCAGAGCACCGATATCCTGATTGCCATTCTTGCAATTCTTGATCGAATCGGTAGCGACTTTCCAAACCAAAGACAAAAACTCTTTTTCATCCATAAACCTATGAAGTTAGCCGCATGTTACTCACCATGTTCTCGCTCCACTCTACGGTGCGGTTCGAACCTCCGGTGTAGTCCTTATAATCACTGGCTGTCCTGTAGAGCATACCGAATCCGGGCAAACCACATCGTACATCTCC
>Ga0268298_10000543_pt1 | contig 48599 bp, 47 predicted proteins | sample WWTPWeurt_MetaG_FD_194462 | JGI IMG/M metagenome (GOLD analysis project Ga0268298, IMG submission 194462) | Activated sludge microbial communities from WWTP in Nijmegen, Gelderland, Netherland - WWTP Weurt | ecosystem: Engineered > WWTP > Aerobic digester > Activated sludge | place...
ATGCACACTACAATACGAAGTTTTTCAGATCATTGTGAGGGCTGGTGAAGATAGGCAGTGATAGAGTGCCGGTTCGAGTCGCGGATGTTTCGCCTGTAGGAAGGAGTGGCCAGCTCTTTCGACGCCCGCGACGGGCCGGGCTTCATACCAGACGTCGTACCTCAAGGACCTCGGGAAGCTGGGCCACCTTGTTCAATACCCGGTTGAGCCGCTCCACATCTACCACCTCGATGGTGAACTGCATCCTGGCGGTGTCCGAGCGGCGATCCGACTGGGTATGTACCCCGGTGACATCGATATCGGCATCGGTAAAGATGGCTGAGACATCACGCAGTAACCCCTTGCGGTCAGTGGCCAAGACAAAGACATCGACCGGATAACTGCTGCCGACAGCCTGATCGCTCCACTCCACATCGACCAAGCGACGCCGGCCGGACTCATCGATCCTGACTACATTGGGGCAATCGCGGCGGTGGACCGTCACCCCCCGTCCCTGGGTGATGAAGCCGACGATCACATCCTGAGGGACAGGTTTACAGCACCCGGCCATGTGGGTCATGACATCCTCCACCCCCGCGACCCTCACCTCACCCCCTATCCTGGGGGGGTGTGGCGATGGGCGTTTGGGGTGGGGAGCGGGCTCCTTCTTGGGGGGAGGGGGATAGCGTACGCTCAGCGCCCCGGCCACCTGTATTACCGAGAGTTCGTTGCGTCCTACCGCCGCCAGAAGATCCTCGCCCTTTTTGAAGTTATAGCGGGCGGCCACCTCGCCGAGATCCACTTTTTCGATGATGCCGAGGCGGTTGAGTTCACGTTCCAGATTCGCCCGGCCCAGGGCCAGGTGTTGATCGTAATCCTGGTGCTTGAACCACTGGCGGATGCGGTTGCGGGCCTTGTCGGTGCACAGGTAGTGGTTGTGGGGATTCAGCCAGTCGCGACTCGGCGCCGCTTCTTTGGCCGTGAGTATCTCGACCTGTTGACCGCTCTCCAGTTGATAGGTCAGTTGGACGATACGGCCGTTGACCCGGGCGCCGCGGCAACGATGGCCTATTTCCGTATGAATCTCATAGGCAAAATCGAGTGGCGTCGAGCCTTTCGGCAGTTCGATGACCTTGCCTTTGGGGGTGAGAACATAGACCACCGCCGGGGTGAGTGCCGCCCGTTCGGCTTCGCCCAAGCCCTCGCCACCGCCGGAACCCGGTTCCAACCACTGGCGCATCCACTGTACCCGGCGATCGAAGTCGGCGTCGTGCCCGGCGTTTTCTTTGTAACGCCAGTGAGCGGCGATTCCAAGCTCGGCATATTTGTGCATATCCCAGGTGCGGATCTGGATCTCCAACGGACGTCCGCCAGGACCCACGACGGCGGCATGGAGAGACTGGTACATATTGCCCTTGGGCCGGGCGATATAGTCGTCGAACTCGCCAGCAATGGGTTCCCACAGACTATTGACGATCCCCAGCACGGCATAACAATCGGCAATGCTCTCGACCAGCACCCGGAAGGCCAGTACATCGAAGATCTGGTCAAAAGCCACGGCCTTGCGTTGCATCTTTTTCCAGATACTGTAAATGTGTTTTGGACGTCCGCTGATCTCGCCCCGGATGCCCTGGCTGTCGAGCTGGATCTGTAACAGACCGATCACCTCACGGATGAAGGTTTCACGGTCCTTGCGTTTGCCGTCCAGGAGACCGGCGATTTCCCGGTACTCCTCGGGGACGAGATAGCGCAGGGCGAGATCCTCCAGTTCCCATTTGATCTGTCCCACACCCAGTCGGTTGGCGAGCGGGGCGTAGAGGTGCAAGGCCAGTCGCGCCAGACCAAGTTTCGTCTCCGCAGGGAGGGCCTTGGCCGTGCGTAGGCGGTGCAACTGATCCGCCAGCACCACCAGGATTACACGCACATCCCGGGCCAGCCCGAGGAGCAGACGGCGGATTTTTTCGCTCTGATCCTCGTCCTGACTCTCCAGATCGAGCCTGGAATCGGACACCAGGGCGCCGATCCGGCCAAGGTCGTCGAGCATCCCAGCCAATGTGGTCCCCAAACCTTTGAGCAGGGGACCGCTGTCGGACTCGGTACGGACATTCAGCCCCTGGAGGATCGCCGCCATCAGGGTATCGATATCAAGCCGCATCCCGGAGAGGATCTCGGCCACCGCCAGGGCATGAACCAGTTCTCCCTGGGCCTTCAAGGGTGGCCGTCGGGCGACGATCTCCATGGCCCAATCCACGGCCTGACGCAGACGATCCACATCCTTCTGACTGTAATGCCCCTCCAAATCCTCCAACCAAGCCTCGAGGTCCTCTCGGGTCACCTCCTGATCCAGGGGGAATCTATGACTGATGCTGACCATCGATAACTATGGCGAAACGATGCCTGAAGAGGTGATAAGGCGATTTTTTCCCGGCAATCGCCTAAGAAGCTGTATGGAAACCTTCGGCTCCCGAGCCGCAAGCTTGAAGACCCCGGGCATCGACCTGAAAGGCCGGATTTTTGTTCTTTTAAAAAGAACAAATAAAGAAATTAATTCTTGATTGTTCTCAAAAAGAGAACAATAACTACGGAAACAGACCTCGGCCCCGAGGCTCGGAAGTTGCGGCGAGAATTTCCAAACAGCTTCTAAGAACACAGGACGACTCGGAGTGGCATCCAGCCAAAAACAACACCCGGGGTCAATCCAGAAGATGGCTGACCAGACCGTCAGCGAGTTTGGGTTCAAACCAGGTCGATTTCGGTGGCATGATGTCTCCAGCATCCGCTACCGCCATCAGATCCTCCATACTGGTAGGGCGAAGGGCGAAGGCCACCGCCCAATCACCAGTGTCGACCCGCCGCTGGAGTTCGGCCAGCCCCCGAATACCACCGACAAAGTCGATGCGATCGTCTCGTCGCTGATCCCTGATACCGAGCAGGGGTTCGATCAGCTCGTTGGCCAGCAGGCTGACATCGAGCCGGGAGACCGGATCGTCCCAGGGGATACGCCCGGGATCGAGGCGCAGGCGGTACCATTTCCCACCGAGATACATGCCGAATTCTCCAGTCCGCTCCAATGGGCCTGGTTGATTCAGGCAGGTGATCTGAAAGCGCAGGCCGAGGCGATCAAGAAACTCGGTCTTGGTCTGGCCATGAAGATCCCGCACCAGCCGGTTATAGGCCAGGATCTGCATCTGGTCTTGGGGAAAGGCTACGGCGAGAAAGTAATCCTGGGCTTGGTCTTCTCCCACCTTTGCCGCTCCCGAGCGACGCTTGGCCGCCACTCGGGAGGCGGCTGCGGAACGATGGTGGCCATCGGCAATGTAGAGTTCGCCGAGCTCGTCGAACAGCCCGGTCAATGTCTGAAGCCTGAAGGGATCGGAGAGCACCCAGATTTGGTGACGGACCTTATCTGCGGCCTGGACATCCACCTCCGGTGTTGTTGCGGCTACCTCGGCCAGCATGGCATCGATCTGGGGTTGTTTTGGATAGGCCAGCAGCACGGGCCCGGTTTGGGCGTTGAGGGCTTCGATCTGGCACACCCGGTCATCTTCTTTGATCGGCCGGGTAAGCTCGTGTTTTTTGATGCGGTCCTGGCCATAAGCGGTAACCGAGGCTACAGCCACCAGACCGGTCTGCACATGTTCGCCCATGGTAAGGCGATAGACATAATAGGAAGGAGTTTGGTCTTGCTCCAGGATCCTCTCCGCCCGCATCCGTCTCAGATTTTCCGCGGCCTTCGCATAGACCTCGGGGGCGTAGGGGTCCGTGTCCAGGGGGAGATCCACCTCAGGACGGGAGATGTGCAGGAAACTGTAAGGCCGCCCCTGCACCATGGCGCGGGCTTCGTCCGTGGACATGACGTCATAAGGCGGAGCGATGACATCAACCGCCCGTCCAGCCACGGGCCGGAGGCCGGGAAAGGGTCTCAACAGAGGCATGGAGGCTCCTTGAAAGGTTCAAACCCGCCATTACGCGGGCCGGGATGCTCCAGGCGGATTGTTTCAGATGCCGAGCGCCAAGTTCAAGAGCTGGACCGCGGACGAGAGGTCACCCCCGTTCTTCTATCCAAGCCATCTGGATAGCTTCGAGGACACGTTCGCCTGAGTGTTTTGGATCGTCGTCGAAGGCATCGAGAGCGATCACCCAGTCCCGCAGTTCCACATAATTCAGATGCCTGGGATCGGCACTGGGGTGAGCCTCGTCGAGTTGAACCGCGATCTCCCGTGAATCCGTCCATCGTAAGCTCATCTCTCATACCTTTTGTTAACGTTTTTCTGATACCAGGTTGATGCTGTACTTGGGGATCTCGATCACCAGGTCCTCTTCCCCCAAGATAGCCTGGCAACTGAGGCGAGATTCGGGCTCCAGTCCCCAGGCCTTGTCCAGCAGATCTTCTTCCGCTTCTTCCGGCGGTGCCAGGGAATCATACCCCTCCCGGACAATCACATGACAGGTGGTACAGGCGCAGGATTTCTCGCAGGCGTGTTCGATCTCGATGCCATGCTCCAGGGCGGCATCGCAGATACTGATGCCAGTCTCAGCCTCGATCAGAGCACCCCCGGGGCAGATTTCATTATGGGGCAGCACAATGATTCGCGGCATCTTTATCTGTCTCCGCCCAACTTATTTGAGTTCTTCAAGCTTGCGCCCCTGCATGACCCGGCGGATGTTGGCATTCATGCGCCGCTCCACATAGAAACCACAGCTTTGCTCCAATTGCTCGATCGCCCGACGTATGGATTCCGGCTGCCCGCTTTCCATCGCTTGTTCCAATCCGGCCTGGGCCAAGGCGATGAATCCCCATTCTTCAGTAGCAAGCAAGACTTCGCCGTCTTCGGCCAGAGCCGATCCTAGCGCCTCCAGCACCCGTCGGGCCTCGACCAGTTGTTCGCGCAGACGCCTCGCCGCCATATCTTCGCCGGCGTGCAGGAGGGAATCGCGCAACAGGCGCTCGATCTCGGTATCGGTCAGGCCATAGGAGGGCTTGACCTCGACGCCCGCCTTCACACCGGTACTTTGTTCCACGGCGCCGACAGTAAGCAGGCCGTCGGCATCCACCGCGAAGCTGACACGAATGCGTGCCGCGCCCGCTACCATGGGGGGAATAGCCCGCAGCTCGAATCTGGCCAGGGAGCGACAGTCGGTCACCAGATCACGTTCGCCCTGTAGGACATGCACCGCCATGGCGGTCTGGCCGTCCTTGAAGGTGGTGAATTCCTGAGCGCGGATTACTGGGATGGTGGTATTGCGTGGAATGATCTTTTCTACCAGCCCGCCCATCACCTCGATACCCAATGAGAGCGGAATGACATCAAGCAACAACATCTCCGAGCCTTGCTTATTGCCGACCAGGACATCGGCCTGGATCGCCGCCCCCAGGGCCACCACCCGGTCGGGGTCGATATCCACCAAGGGTTCAGAGCGAAAGAAATCCCGCACCAGTTCCCGCACTCGCGGAATGCGGGTGGAGCCGCCGACCATGACCACATGGCCGATCTCTTCGGGCTTGAGACCGGCATCCCTGAGCGCTTGGCGACAGGGGATCAGGGTGCGGCGGATGATGGGATCCACCAATTGGTTGAAGATCGCTCGCGTCACTGTCCCTCGCCAAGGGGGGGGCTCCTCGAGTTCGAGGTCGAGCTCCACCTGATCGGTCTCGCTGAGCGCCTCTTTGGCCGCACAGGCCTTCCGCAACAGCAGACGCAACTGCCGATGATCGGCGTCGTCCCCGATGCCGGCCTGCTGCATCATCCACTCGGCAATCACTCGGTCGATATCGTCTCCACCCAAGGCCGAATCGCCTCCGGTGGCGAGGACCTCGAAGACCCCACGATGAAGGCGGAGGATGGAGATGTCGAAGGTGCCGCCGCCAAGATCATAGATCGCCTGAATCCCCTCCGCTTCCCGATCCAGACCGTAGGCCACGGCGGCGGCCGTAGGCTCGTTGAGCAGGCGTAACACCCTCAGCCCGGCGAGACGGGCGGCATCCTTGGTGGCTTGGCGCTGGGCCTCGTCGAAGTACGCCGGCACGGTAACCACCACCCCCTGAAGCTCGCCTCCAAGGCTCTGCTCGGCGCGCTCGGCCAAGGTTTTGAGAATGCTGGCGGACACCTCCACCGGGCTCACCTTTCCCTGCCGGGTCAGGATATGCGGCATCCCCCCCTGGGAGGTATCGAACTCATAGGGCAAGCGCCCGGCCAGTCCTTTGATGTCGGCGATCCCCCGTCCCAGCAGGCGTTTGACCGAGGCGATGGTATTGAGCGGATCGGCCACGGCCATTTGCTTGGCCGCTTCACCCACCTCAATGCCCCGGGCTCCATAATGAACCACGGACGGCAGCAAGTGTCGGCCTTGGCGATCAGGGAGAGTGACGGCCTCGCCGCTACGAAGGGTGGCCACCAGGGAATTGGTCGTCCCCAGATCAATGCCGACCGCAAGCAGACGCTGATGGGGTGAAGTTGCTTGTCCGGGCTCGGCAATCTGGAGTAAGGCCATGGGGATGAGATCCGTCGCTCAGAAGTGATCGAGTTCCGCCTCGATCCGCTCGGCCTGCTGGCGGAGTTTGTCGAGGTACTGCATCTTGTCGATGAGGACGAGAACTGGGACCGGATCCCTCGGGGCGCTTTGATCCAGATGTTGTTCCAGCTCCCGAACGAGATCCTTGGTATCGGCCTGAATTCGCTCCATCAACCGGGCCATGGCCCAGTGGGGATCGGTGGCCTGTCGTACCTCTCCCAGGGACTCCCTGAGTTCCATCTGCTCCAGGAGAAAGGCGTTGTCTACCTTGGGGGCCTCGCCTTCCGCCGAGGTATCCGCCCCATGAAGTTCGAGCAGATACTTGGCCCGGGCGATGGGATCGCCCAAGACCTGGTAGGCTTGGTTGATGTAGGCGGCCTGTTGCACCGCCAGTCGGCGTTGCAGATCCCCCGTAGCGGCGAAACGATCCGGGTGCAGCCGATGCTGAAGCTCACGATATCTCAGGCCGAGCAACTCCCGAGAGATCCGGTACTCCACCGGAAGACCGAAGAGGGCAAAATAATTATCAGCGATACCCTGCATGCGAGAGACCTGCTTGCGGCCAACCGACCGATCTCGATCTTTGGTCGGCGCTCTGTGAATGCCTCAAGCGCCGATTCGCACTGGGCAGACCTCAGACATTGAAGCTTTCACCACAGCCGCAAGCGGATTTGACATTGGGGTTGTTGAATTTGAAGCCTTCGTTCAGGCCTTCCCGGGTATAGTCAAGCTCTGTGCCATCGAGATAGGCCAAGCTTTTGGGATCGATGATCACCTTCACCCCGTGGTCCTCGAACACGAGATCATTCCCTTCGATCTCATCGGCAAATTCCAGGACATAGGCCATGCCAGAGCAGCCTGAGGTACGCACCCCGAGCCGTATACCAACCCCGTGACCCCGTTTCTGCAGAAACCTCGCCACCCGATCCGCCGCGGTCTGGGTGATACTGATCCCCATGCCATCCTCCCCTTGTTGCAACCCACGGATGAATATCAAGCCGGCTTGATGCCGGCCTGCTTACGCAGGTAATCGTTCACCGCCGCCTTGACCGCATCCTCGGCCAGCACCGAACAGTGGATCTTGACCGGCGGCAAAGCCAGCTCTTCAGCGATCTCGGTATTTTTGATCTGCTGTGCCTCGTGCAGGGTTTTGCCCTTGACCCATTCGGTCAGCAGGCTGCTGGAGGCGATGGCTGAACCACAGCCATAGGTCTTGAACTTGGCGTCCTCGATCACCCCATCGGTGCTGACCCGGATCTGGAGTCGCATGACATCGCCACAGGCGGGAGCACCCACCATGCCGGTGCCCACATTGGGGTCTTCTTTGTCCAGGCTGCCCACATTGCGTGGATGCTCGTAGTGGTCGATAACTTTGTCGCTATAGGCCATGGTCTCAACTCCTCAGCGGGTAAGCGGCAAGGGAGGCGTTCAATGGGCCACCCATTGCACGTTCGACAGATCTATACCTTCTTTATACATGTCCCACAAGGGACTGAGTTCGCGCAGACGGTCGACCTGTTCATGGATGTTGGCCACCACATAGTCGATCTCTTCCGCGGTCGTGAAGCGTCCCAGGCTGAAGCGGATGGAGCTGTGCGCCAACTCGTCGGGACGGCCTATGGCCCGCAGGACATAGCTTGGCTCCAGGCTGGATGAGGTGCAGGCCGACCCGGAAGACACCGCCAAGTCCTTCAAGGCCATGATGAGGCTCTCGCCCTCCACATAAGCAAAGCTCACATTGAGGATACCCGCCACCCGCTGATCCTGATCGCCGTTGAGATAGACTTCCTCGATGGACTCGATGCCTTGCCATAGCCTGTTGCGCAGGGTGGCGATGCGTTCATTGTCGATGGCGAATTCCTCCCTGGCGAGGCGATAGGCTTCACCCATGCCGACGATCTGATGGGTGGGCAGGGTCCCCGAGCGCATGCCGCGCTCATGACCGCCACCATGCAGCTGCGCTTCGATCCTCACCCTTGGCTTGCGGCGTACGTACAAGGCGCCTATTCCCTTGGGGCCGTAAATCTTGTGGGCGGAGAGGGAGATCAGATCCACCGGCATGGTTTCGACATCGATCGGCACCTTGCCGGCCGACTGAGCGGCATCCACATGCAGCAGCACCCGGCGTTGACGACAGAGCTCGCCGAGGGCCGCGATGTCCTGAATCACCCCGATTTCGTTATTGACGTGCATCACCGAGGCGAGCAGGGTGTCGTCCCGCAAGGCCGCGGCGAATCTATCCAGATCAAGCAGTCCGTTCGGTTGGGGGATGAGATAGGTCACCTCGTAACCGAGTCGTTCCAGCGCACGGCAACTATCGAGCACGGCCTTGTGTTCCGTCTTTACCGTGACGATGTGGCGGCCCTTTTTCTGATAGAAAGCGGCCACTCCCTTGATGGCCAGGTTGTCGGCCTCGGTGGCGCCCGAGGTCCAGACGATTTCCTTGGGATCGGCCTTGATCAAGGCGGCCACCTGGGTCCTCGCCTCCTCAACCGCGGCTTCGGCGTTCCAACCGTAGGTGTGGGATCTTGAGGCGGCATTGCCGAAATCCCCGTCCAGGGTTAGAAAACGACACATCTTCTGCGCCACCCGGGGATCAACCGGTGTGGTCGCCGCGTAATCGAGGTAGATAGGGGTTTTCATCGAGAGGGCCGTGATCGTCCCGGAAAGGGTGGCTAGAGGGCAATCGAAGTAGTCGTGGGGACCTTGACTTCCATATTCATGTGCAAGGGGATCTCCTGGCGTTGGGCGACTTCCCGCACACCACGCCGGTTCATCAAGTCCTGCAGGCTGATGCTGTTGAGATATTCATAGATACGTTCGCTCAGATCGGTCCACAGGTCGTGGGTCAGACAACGTTGATTGTTCTGGCAGTTGTGCGCTCCACCGCAACGGGTGGCATCGACGCTCTCATCCACGGCACTGATCACCTGGGCAACAAAAATCTGCTGCGCCTCCCGCCCCAGACTGTATCCCCCACCCGGTCCTCTGACGCTGGAGACCAAGGCTTCCCGGCGTAGACGGGCGAACAACTGCTCCAGATAGGAAAGGGATATCCCCTGTCTCTGGGCGATATCGGCCAGGGTAATGGGGCCGTTTCCCTGATGTATGGCGAGATCCAACATGGCCGTTACAGCATATCTTCCTTTGGTGGTCAGCCTCACTCTTGCGTTCTCCGATAGGTTCCAATCGGAAAAACTATACATTGTTGATTAAGTTAGTCAACAACAGTCAACCCCTGGAAATAACCCGTTTTGGCTTGCGATCTTGGGACAGGTTGAAGACTTCTGGAGCACTCCGCCCACCGGAAGACTGTCTTCAGGTCGCCTCGACGCGGTCCGGAATCCGTCCCGGGGCATCGAGCTGTTCCTCGCGCTCTCTGTCCAGCATGGCCATGATCTCGCAGGGTTCCAGGCCGGGCAGGGCCTCGCTGTTCACCTTGGCGCCCATGGCGCGCAGGGCGCCGCACATGGACTCCATCCGCCGATCCACGGCATGCATGTGATCGAGCATGCAGTTGATCGCCTGGGCCACCGGATCCGGGGTATCGCTGGTCGCCCCATAGGCATCAAAGCCTATCTTACGGGCCATGGCCTCCCGTCGGGCGCTCTGGTCCGAACTCGGGCGACTGATGAGGCGTCCGGGGACACCGACCACAGTCGCATTGGCCGGGACGGACTTCACCACCACGGCGTTGGAGCCGATGCGGGCACCATTCCCGACTTCGATCGGCCCCAGGATCTTGGCCCCGGCGCCGACCACGACATCATTGCCCAGGGTGGGATGGCGCTTGCCTGTTTGCCAACTGGTCCCTCCCAGGGTGACGCCATGGTAGAGGGTACAGTCGTCACCGATGATGGCCGTCTCCCCGATCACCACCCCCATGCCATGATCGATGAAAAACCGGCGACCGATGCGCGCCCCGGGATGGATCTCGATGCCGGTGGCAAAGCGGGCGATATTGGAAAACAGGCGGGCCAGCCAATAGAGTCGATGGTTCCACAATCCATGGGCCAGGCGATGTATCACCACGGCATGGATGCCGGGATACAGGGTGAGGACCTCAAAGGCGTTGCGCGCGGCGGGATCCCGCTCGAATACGCAGCGCAAGTCTTCTCGGAATCGATCAAACATCCCCTACCATCACCGATATGGCGCAAAAATAAGTATTTTACTCATTTTTAATCCATGAGCCCAACACTCGGAAATTCAGGGGATATCCCTATGGAAGCGGGATCCGGGGAAAAGGGTGAGAGCGAGAAACAGTGTACGGCCAAGCTGTCTGTCGGCGCCCGGGCTTGGGCACTGTTACCCGGTTTTTTGTTCTCCACTAGAGAACAATTTGCTTAATAAATGAACATTTGTTCTCAAAAAAAGAACGGAAATTGGCCATTTCCAGTCGATGCCCGAGTTGGATCGGCTGGTGGCCCAAGGTCAACAACCCCCTGATTTACGCCAGGTAGCGGCCCGCAACAGGCCGCGGAGGATGTTGATCTCCTCCAGGGTGGGGCGGGCCCTCAAAAACAACCGATGCAGACGGCGCAGGAGCTTTCGCGACTGAGTCGGTTTGGCGAAGCCCAACTCGAATACGCTGGCTTCCAGATGGCCGAAGAAGCTGGCCATCGCCCGACCATCGGCGGGGGTCTCGCTGTCTTCCGGCGGAGTCTCCGGTTGAGGGGCCTTTGGTCCCGTCTCCAGGCTCGTCATACGGATCTCATAGCCGAGGACCTGCACGGCCGCCGCCAGGTTGAGCGAGGAATACTCCGGATTGGCCGGGATATTCACCAGGTAGTGACAGCGGTCCAGTTCCTGGTTGCTGAGCCCCGAGCTTTCCCGACCAAACACCAGGGCCACCGGCCCAAGTCTCGCCTCGGTCAGCAGCAGGCGGGCCGCTTCCCGGGGGTCGAGTTGCGGCCAGGAAACCGAACGCAGGCGGGCGCTGGTGCCCACCACCAGGCGGCAATCGGCCAGGGCCTCATCCAGGCTGGTATAGACCTCGGCAGCGGCCAGGAGGTCATCCGCCCCCGAGGCCCGGGCGGTGGCCTCGGCACAAGGAAAGGTCTTGGGGTTGACCAGGCGCAGCCGCCGCAGACCCATGGTTTTCATCGCCCGGGCCGCCGCGCCGATGTTTCCAGGATGGGTGGTGTCCACGAGAAGGATATTCAGATGATCCAGCATGCTGGAAAGGGTACCAGATCCCGCTGATGGAAAAAGCTTTCACCCGAGGGGCGCTTTGGGTATCTTTGCCGCCCATGCAACCCATGCTCCATATCGCCGTTCGCGCCGCCCGTAGCGCAGGTCGTATCCTGCTGCGCTTTTTCGATCGGGTGGACACCCTCTCTGTTTCCAACAAGGGTATGAATGACTTTGTCAGCGAGGTCGATCGGAGCGCCGAAGAAGTCATCATCCGCGAGATTCAAAGCAAATATCCGCACCACGCCATCCTGGCGGAGGAAAGCGGCCTCCATCAGGGCCAGGAGGAATTCCAGTGGATCATCGATCCTCTGGACGGTACCACCAATTACCTGCATGGATTTCCCCAGTTTTCCGTCTCCATCGCCCTGCGTTATCGGGGCCGGTTGGAGCAGGCCGTGGTCTATGACCCCTTGCGGGAAGAGTTGTTCACCGCATCAAGAGGCTATGGAGCGCAGCTCAATGATCGTCGACTGCGGGTTTCGGCCCGGCGGGGATTGGAGGGCGCCCTGCTCGGTACCGGATTTCCTTTTCGCGATCAACGCTATCTGGATCTCTACCTGGAGATGTTCAAGGTCTTGGTGAAGCAGACCGCCGGGATCCGCCGTCCAGGTTCGGCGGCCCTCGACTTCGCTTATGTCGCCGCCGGGCGGCTGGATGGTTTCTGGGAACTCGGGCTTTCGCCCTGGGACATGGCGGCAGGCGCGTTGCTCATACGCGAGGCCGGGGGCATGATCACGGACATCGGCGGTGGTGAGAGATACCTGGAGACCGGCAATGCCGTTGCCGGTAACCCAAAGGTCCACGCCGCCATCTTGCGGGAGATCGAGCTGCTTCTCAGTCCACAGTTGAGTGCCTGATGAGTTCAGGCCAAGCCGAAGCCCTAGCTCCAGGGCATCCATCGCTTTCTCACTGTCGCGGTCAGCTTCCTCTCCGCCTGCTCAGATGCCTGGGTGGCGAGCGGCTTAGATGGACGCGCCAGAATTAAATATAATCTATACCTTATGAATAACTTAAAATAGTAAGTAAAATATTATAATTCTGGTCTTTTTATACCCATGCCCGGCAACTTTACACGTTGGACAGTCTCTGGATTGAACTCATATAGCAGCTAAGGTCAGATACCAACAAAGGCGCTGAACCAAGCTGAGGACCGACCTTCCAGCGACTTACCCCGACACCGGGCGGTCAGAGTTCACCCTGGTATTAGTGGTCTCGGCACCCTCTTTCACGGGAAGCAGCATGTCGGTCTTGCTGACACCAAGCAGGATGATGGCCGCACTGGCCACGTAAATGGACGAGTAAGTCCCGACCACAATGCCTATCAGCAAGGCCAGGGAAAAACCGCCCATACTCTCTCCGCCAAAGATATAGAGCATCCCCACGGTCATCAGGGTGGTCACGCCGGTCATGATGGTACGCGAAAGGGTTTGGTTGAGGGATTGGTTGATGATCTCCACCACCGTGCCTTTGCGCATCTTGCGGAAATTCTCCCGGATGCGGTCATAGACCACCACGGTGTCGTTCAGCGAGTAGCCGATCACGGTCAATACCGAAGCCAGAACGGTGAGATCGAAGTCGAGTTGCAGCAAGGAAAAAACACCAACGGTGATAATGACATCGTGCATCGTGGCGATGATGGCGCCGATCGCCAGCCGGTATTCGAATCTCAGCCCCACATAGATCAAGATTCCAATCAGAGAGTACAGTATCGCCAGCCCACCGTCTTCGGCCAGCTCCCTGCCCACCTGGGGACCGACGAATTCAACCCGGCGCAGTTCGGCGGTGTTGCCTGATGCCCGTTGCATGGCGGCAAAGGCCTGTTCGCTCATCCGGGCACCAGCCACGCCTTCTTTGGGCGCCAACCGCACCAGAACGTCCCGGGAGGCGCCATAGTGTTGGACCATGGCATTCCCATGCCCGGCCTCTGTGAGCGCGGAGCGAATACCGGCAAGCTCCACCGGCTGCTTGTAGCCGACCTCGAGCAAAATGCCACCGGTGAAATCAATACCGAAATTGAATCCCCGCAAGACGAAAGAGGCAAAAGAAACAACGATCAAGGCAAGAGACAGCCACATGAACGGCTTGCGTTTGCCCATGAAGTCGAAGCTGTAGACTTTGCTGAACAGATCCATAGTATGAAATGCCCCTAAAACTCGATCTGAGTCAAATAGACAGCTTGGCGACGCGGCGTCCGCCGTAGATCAGGTTGATGATGGACCTGGTGCCGACCACCGCCGTGTACATGGAAGTCAAGATACCTATTGAAAGGGTGACCGCGAAACCCTTAATCGGCCCAGTGCCAAAGGAAAAAAGCACGATTCCCGCTATCAGGGTGGTGATATTGGAGTCCAGGATCGTCACCCAGGCCCGTTCATAGCCGGCCGCGATACTGGCCTGGATGGTGTTGCCGTTGCGGAGTTCCTCCCGAATGCGTTCGTTGATCAGCACATTCGCATCCACCGCCATACCCACGGTGAGGACAATACCGGCAATGCCGGGCAGTGACAGCGTCGCCTGCAGCATCGAAAGGATGGCGAAGATCAAAACCACATTCATGAGCAGGGCGATATTGGCGACCAAGCCGAACACCCGGTAATACACCCCCATGAACAGGACCACCAGGATCATGCCTATCCCCATGGCGCGATACCCCTGGTCGATATTGTCCTGGCCAAGACTGGGGCCTATGGTCCGCTCCTCGACGATGTCGATGGGGGCCGCCAGGGCGCCGGCGCGCAGGAGTAGGGCGAGATCCCGGGCCTCCCGGGTGTTGTCCAGTCCGGTGGTCTGAAAGCGTCGTCCAAAGGGTTCCAGGATGTTGGCTACGCTGATGACCTCTTCCACCATCTGCTTCTTTTTCACCGGCTGGCCTTCCACCTCGGTGGTGATGGTGCGGTTCTCGATGAACACCACCGCCATGGGTTTGCCGACATTCTCCGTGGTCACCTTGCGCATGCGCGCCGCCCCGGAACCATCCAGGCTGACGAACACGGCCGGGGTGCCGTTGCGCTGATCTATACCCGAAGAGGCATCGGTGATCTGGTTGCCGGTGACGATGATCTGCTTTTTCAACAGGATCGGCTTGCCGTGGCGATCCTTGTACAACTTCGAGCCCGGCGGCACCCGCCCGTTCATCGCCTCTTCGACGCTGTGTTCGGTATCCGCCAGGCGATATTCCAGGGTGGCGGTGGCGCCGAGCATCTCTTTCAGGCGCGATGGGTCCTGGGCCCCGGGGAGTTGCACCACGATCCGCCGCTCTCCCTGTTGCTGGATGATGGGTTCCGCCACGCCGAGGGCATTGATACGGTTGCGCAGGGTGGTGATGTTTTGTTCCAGGGCGAATTTTTTGACTTCCGCCTTCTCCCGGTCCTCCAGACCGGCATGCAGGACGGCGTTGCCGGATTCCTCCCTGGGTTTCAGGATCAGGTTGCGGTACTCCTTGTGAATCAGGGTGCTGGCCTGATTGAGGAGGGCGGTATCGGCGAATTTCATCAAAATCCCGGTGGCATCCCGGGATATCGAGAGATAGCGGACCTTTTCGTTACGCAGCAGGTTGCGGATGTCGTCGGTATAGCGTTCGAAGTTCTGCTCCACGGCGGCATCCATATCCACATCAATGACCACATGCACGCCGCCGCGCAGATCCAGCCCCAGATACATGGGCATGGCATTGATGGAGCGCAACCAGCCGGGGACATCGGCCGCCAGGGTAAGCGCCTGGTTGTAGTCTTCGCCCAGGGCCAGGGCCACTATATCCTGGGCCTTCAATTGGGCTTCCGAGGTTTTGAATCGCACCAGGAGGCGATCGTTTCTCCCCAGTTCCAGGCTTTTATATTCGATCCCCGCTTTTTGCAGGGCCTCCTTGACCTTGGCCTCGGTGCCGGTATCCACATGGGCACGACGGGTGCCCGAGATCTCCATCGAGGGATCCTGGTCGAAGACATTGGGCAGGGCATACACCAACCCGAATAGGAAAGTGAACGCCACAAGAAGATTCTTCCACAGGGGATAGCGGTTCATACCTTAACTCTTTCTCAACAGGTATCCAGGCTCGGAGACCACTTCTAGGCGGGAGGGGCGGAGGCCGGGTTCAGTCTCCGCCGTAGGAAATTCCGGGAAGGACGCAAGGAAAGGGTTAGAGACCCTTGATCGAACCCTTGGGGAGCACGGCGGCCACGGCCTGTTTGCGGACCTTTACATTCACACCTTCCGCCACCTCGATCTGGGCGAAATTGTCCCCCAGATCCGTGATCCGTCCGATCAGGCCACCTTCGATCGCCACCTCATCGCCCTTGGAGAGGGACTCGACCATCGTCTTGTGCTCTTTCTGCCGCTTCATCTGCGGACGGATCATGAAGAAATAGAGGATCAGGATCAGCCCTACGGGGAACAACAGTCCTTCCCAACCACCGGCCATGGCTCCCGGTGTCTGGGCCTGGGCAAGGGCATCGGAAATAAAGAAGCTCATGATCTCTCGCTACCTTGGTGGTTGATGACAACACGAATACAAGGGGCGAATTATGACACAAATGGTGTTGATGCATGAATCAGGGCAAAAGACGCCTCGGGCAATCACCGGCGCTGGGAACACCCCCAACCCCCCCTGGTCGATTCACCTGGTCAGCCAACATCGACATCCGCCGTTTCCGACCAAGCCGAATTCGCCTAACGATGGGTTACATCCATCTACGCCTGCTCCGGGGCGAGGGGGTTTGAAGGGCTCACCACCTATCAGTTTTGGCGAGAAAGGGTTCATAAACCCCTTTCCCGTTGGAAAAGGATGGAGAAGGGGGATTTTCTGGCCTGAAGCCCCGCGGCCAGGATGGCTTTGTCAGGGATTTCGCCGCTGTGAACCCCCCTCAATCCCCCCTTATCAGGGGGGAAACAAACCGATAGGTGGCAAGGTCTGAAGGGTTACCTCCCAGCGGTTTTGTGACACTGTTATAAATCCGGAGAAAGGAGATAATCATGGCCTGCGCCGGACTCACCGAGGCCGGAGCGCGGAGTCAGGGTATTGACGAGGACAACGGAGCCTGTTCATGAACCCCGCCAATGTGGCTACTGGTAGCGATCCCCCCACGGCCTCGAGACTCAGGATAGTCCTGCTCTACGCCTTTTTGGCGATCCTCTGGATCCTCGTCTCGGACTGGGGGCTGGAATGGCTGCTCAAGGATTCGCCCTGGCTCCTCCTGGCCGGCACCTTCAAGGGGCTGTTCTACGTGGCGGTCACCTCCTGGCTGCTCTATCTCCTGCTGCGACGCCAGGGCCGCGCCATCAGGGTCAATCCCCCTATCGGGACGCTACGTACCCTGCCCTTGGTCCTCCTGCCCCTGATCATCCTCGGCCTGACGGTCTGGGGTATCGATTACATCTTCAAGGTACAGAAGACCAAAGAGGTCGCCCGCTTGCAGACCATCGCCGACCTCAAGTCCAGGCACATCGCCGACTGGCTGCGGGAAAGGCGGAACGATGCCCATTTCGTCCAGACCAGCCAGTTTTTCGCCGAACAGTATCGCCATTGGCGCGATGAGGGCGATCCCGCCGCCGGAGAACTCTTGCAGCGGCGGCTGGAACAATTCGCCCGCTTCCGGGGGTTTCCCACCGTCCTCCTGCTGAATGCCCAGGGGGAAGGGTTCTGGACGGAGGGCGCTTCTCACACCGAAATCGCCCCCCTCCTCCAGGAAACCGCCCGCAAGGCGGCCCTGGAAGCTCGGGTGTTGTGGCTGGGACCCTATCGCGACTCGAGGGACAGGCTGCATCTGGATTTTATCGCACCCTTGGCCGCCGCAGGGGCCAAACCGCCGCTGGTGGTGCTGCACAGCGATCCCCAGAACTGGCTGTTCCCGAGTCTGCACGACTGGCCGGTACCCTCCAGCAGCGGTGAGGCCCTGCTGTTCAGGCGTGACGGCGATCAGGTCCTGTTCCTGAACGAGTTGCGCGGACAGCCGGATTCAGCGGCGAAACTGCGTCTGCCCCTGGATTCGCCCCGGTTGCTGGCCGCCCTGGCGTTGCGCGGCCAGGTGCCGCGAGGGGCGGTGCTGGAAGGGGAGGACTATCGCGGCGTGCCGGTTCTGGGGATATTCCAACCCATCCCCGACAGCGATTGGTTTCTGATCGCCAAGATGGATTGGGAGGAAGTCTACGCCGACGCGGTCAAGGAGGCGATCTGGGTCGGTTTCGTCGGTTTTTTGCTTCTCTTCATGGCCATCGCCGGTCTCCATCTGTGGCGCCAGCGGCAGGAATTGTTGCTGGCCACCAGCGTGCAACAATCCCAGGCGGAACGCCTGCGCGCGCTGCAACTCCTCGACGCGGTGGCCAACAGTTCCACCGACGCCATTTTCGCCAAGGATCTGGACGGCCGCTACATCCTTTTCAATCAGGCCGCCGCGACCGTCGTCGGCAGATCCGCGGTGGAGGTGCTGGGCCAGGACGACCGCGCCATTTTCTCCGCCGATCGGGCGGAGAAGTTGGTGGCGCAAAACCGCCAGGTGATCGAGGAAGCGGTCATCCTCACGCATGAAGAAATCTTCGACACGCCCGCTGGAAAGCGTGTGTTCCTCGCCAGCAAGGCGCCCTTGCGCAATGAACATGGCGCCATCATCGGTCTCTTCGGCATCTCTCGGGACATCACCGAGCGCAAGATCGCCGAGGAACGCCTGCGCCAGAGCGAAGCCTTCAAACAGGTCATCCTGGACTCCGTCGGCGCCCATATCGCCGTGATCGACGCCCAGGGCGACATCGTCACCGTGAATCGGCCCTGGCTCGGTTTCGCCATCGAAAACGGACCAGGTCCCGGCGTACCGGCCCGGCATACGGAGGTGGGGGTCAATTATCTGGAGATCTGTCGCGCCAGTGTCGGGCCGAGTTCGGAAGGGGCGCGAGAGGCGATGTTGGGCATCCAGGCGGTGCTGGAGGGGCGACGGTCCTTCTATACCCAGGAATATCCCTGCCATTCCCCGCGCCTGGAGCGCTGGTTTTCCATGAACGTCACCCCCATAGGCAAAGGCCGGCAAGGCGCCGTCATCACCCATATCGACATCACCTCGCGCAAGCTCGCGGAACAGGCGGTGCGCGACAGCGAGGCGCGCTGGATCATGGCCATCGACAGCGCCGGGCACGGGGTCTGGGATTGGGATCTCGTCACCGACAAGGTCTATTACTCGCCCCGCTGGAAGACCATGCTGGGGTATACCGAGACGGAGATCGGCGACGATCTCGTCGACTGGGCCAATCTGGTGCATCCAGACGACCTGGGCGCCTGCCTCGAGGAACTGGAGCGCCATTTTCGCGGCGAAACCGGCATCTATATCAGCGAGTACCGCCTGCGCGGCAAGGACGGCCGGTATCTCTGGATCCTGGATCAGGGCCGGCTGGTGGCCCGGGACACCGAAGGCCGACCCCTGCGGGCCATCGGCACCCATACGGACCTCACCTGGCGGCGGGAGACCGAGGAACGGCTGCGGGAAAAAGAACAGCGCTTCCGCACCCTGTTCGAGTCGGCCCTGGTATCCATCATCGTCCACGACCCCGAGACCGGGGCCATCCTCGACGCCAACCGGCGGGCCATCAACTCCTATGGTTTCGACAACCTGGAGGAATTGCAACGCAACGACTTCTGGCTGGAACCGCCCTACTCCTTCGTGGAGGCCCTCCAGTTCATCCACCAGGCCGCCCGGGAAGATCCGCAACGCTTCGAGTGGAAAAACCGGGATCGCCAGGGGCGCGTCTTCTGGGAGGATGTGCTGCTCAGCCGTGTCACCCTCAACGGCATCGACCAGGTGCTTTCCATCACCATCGACATCACCGCCCGCAAGGCCGCCGAGGAAGAATTGCTGTCCTACACCGAGGAACTCCATAACCGCAATGTCGAGCTGGAGCGCTTCAACCGCGCCAGCGTCGGGCGTGAGTTGGATATGATCGAGCTGAAGCAGCAAGTCAATGCCCTCTCCAAGGAACTTGGCCGCGCTCCCCCTTATGAGCTAGCCTTTCTCGATTCCGCGGACCAGGCCACGAAAGTGGCGCTACCATGAGCGCCCATCCCCTCATCCCGGAGGCCGTGGCTGGAATTTCGCTGCATGGCTTTCTTTCCCGGCTGATCTGGCTCTGCATTTTGCCCTTGCTGCTGCTGGGGGCCTGGCTGGCCGCCGACAGCGTGCTGACCAAGGGCGCCGAGCGCGACCTGGAAGCCACCAATCTGGCGCGAAACTTCGCCACCGCGATCGACCAGCATCTCAGTGCCCGCATCGCCGCCCTGAACATCCTGGCGGTATCGCCGCTCATCGATGACAAGAGCCGCTGGGGCGACCTCTACCAGGAAGCGGAGGGCTTTCGGCAAAGTTTCGGCAGTCATGTCATCCTCGCCGAGGCCGAGGAGCCGAGACAGATGCTGTTCAATACCCGTGAGCCCTTCGGCACCCCCTTGCCGCCCTTGCCCAAGCCCAAAGGCCAGGCCGCGGCGCCGACCGCTCTAGCCACCCTGAAACCCGCCGTGGGCGATACCTTCTTCGGCCCGGTGGCGAGGGAACTCCTGGTCGCCATCGCCGTACCTGTGCTGCGCGAAGGCCGGGCGGTCTTCGTCCTGATCACCACCTTCGAGGCCCGTCAGTTCCAGCAACGCCTGGAGCAGCTGGCCTTGCCATCCGGCTGGGTGCTTTCCCTGCTCGACGGGCGCGGCGACCGGATCGCCCGCCGCGCCCCGCCCGGGTTGGAACCGGGGCAGGAAGTCGATACCTCCGCCCGCTTCGTCGTCAAATCAACGGTGGCAGCTTGGTCGGTGGTGTTGGAGATCCCCCACCTTACCTATCGAATGCCGCTGGTGGAAGCGACTCTCTGGCTGGTGGCCGCGCTTCTGGTGGCCACCCTGATCGCTGTCCTGGGAGGCCGCCTGGCGAGCCGCCGTCTGGCTCGGGAGGTGGCGGCGCTGGTGGAATCCCCGGCCAGCCCGGTGTCACCGCCGGCTATCCGCGAGATTGACGCGGTGCGTCAGCGGCTTGAAGAGGCGGCGCAGCAGCGCGCGGCGGCGGAGACACGACAGCGGGAAAGCGAGACCCGCTACCGCGAATTGGTGCAAAACGCCAACAGCGCCATCATCCGCTGGTCGCGAGATGGCCGTATCCTGTTCTTCAACGAATATGCCCAGGCGTTCTTCGGCTGGAGCGCCGAGGAGGTAATCGGCCAACATGTCGGCCTTCTGGTGCCCACGCAGGAATCCACCGGCGTCGACCTCTCCGGTCTGGTCCAGGATATCGTCGATCACCCGGGGCGTTATCTGAACAACGTCAACGAGAACATCTGTCGCGATGGCCGCCGGGTCTGGATGACCTGGACCAACCGGGCGATCCACGGCGAGCAGGGCCAGGTGACCGAGATCCTCGCCGTCGGCAACGACATCACCGAGCGCAAGCGGATCGAGGAAGCCCTGCGGGAGAGCGAGCGGACCTATCGTTCCCTGTTCGAGGGCATGCTCAACGGCTGTGCCCACTGCCGCATGCTGTTCGAGCAGGGTGAGCCGGTGGATTTCATCTATCTCCATGTCAATCGCGCCTTCGAGACCCTGACCGGGCTCCGGAACGTGGAAGGCCGCCCGGTCAGCGAGGTCATCCCGGGGATCCGGCAGTCTGATCCCGGTGTGTTCGAGATCTATGGGCGGGTCGCCCTGGGCGGCCAGCCCGAGCGCTTCGAGATCTATGTCGAGGCCATGGGGATGTGGTTCGCGATTTCGGTGTACAGCCCGGAACCCGGGCATTTTGTCGCCGTATTCGATGTCATCACCGAGCGCAAGCTGGCCGAGCAGGAGATCCACCGCCTCAACGCCGAGCTGGAACGACGGATAGCCCAGCGCACCGCCGAACTCGCCGCCGCCAACCGTGAATTGGAAAGCTTCGCCTACGCTGTATCCCACGATCTGCGGGCGCCCTTACGCGCCATGAGCGGCTTCAGCCAGGCGCTGATCGAGGATTACGGCCACCGACTCCACGACGAGGCCCGGGCCTATCTGGAGCAAATCGACCTCGCCGCGCACAAGATGGCGACCCTCATCGACGGCCTGCTGACGCTCTCCCGCAGCACCCGGGGCGAGTTGCGGCGGGATACCCTGGACCTCTCGGAACTGGCGCAACGCCTGCTGGGCGAGCTGGCCCAAGGCGATCCCCAACGCCGGGTGGCGGTGGAGATCCAAAGCGGGCTGCTGGTGCGTGGCGATGGGCGCCTCTTGGAAGTGGTCTTGCGCAACCTGCTGGGCAATGCCTGGAAATACAGCGCCCGGGCGGCGGAGCCGCGTATCCGGCTCTACGCCGAGGAAGAGGAAGGTCGGAACTGGATCTGCCTCGCCGACAACGGCGCCGGTTTCGACATGGCCCATGCCGCCAAGCTGTTCCAACCCTTCCAGCGTCTGCACCGGCAGGAGGAATTCCCCGGCCTCGGCATCGGGCTGGCCACGGTGCAACGCATCCTCCACCGTCATGGCGGCGAGATCCGCGCCCGGGGCGAGCCGGGCCAGGGGGCGACCTTTTGTTTCAGCCTCCCGGCGGAACCGGGAACGGATCAGGCATGATCCGGTTCATAGCGTCGGATATGGGACAGGACCTCGGCCAGGGTGTCCTTGACGCGGGCCGTGTCGTGATCCGTTTGCAGGCCGATCCAGAACCCCTCGCTGGTACCGAAGAACCGTGCCAGCCGCAGTCCGGTATCCACCGTAATGGCGCGCTTGCCGGAAACAATCTCGCCGATCCGTCGTTGCGGTACGCCAATCTCCTTGGCGAGGCGGTACTGGCTGATACCTAGAGGTTTGAGGAATTCCTCCAGAAGAATTTCGCCGGGTGTTGGGTAAGGTATCTCTCGCATGAGGGTAGCTCGCTAATGGTAATCCAGGATTTCCACATCCCAGACATGGCCACCTTCGAACCGAAAGCAGATCCGCCATTGTTCGTTGACACGGATGCTCCACTGACCGGCGCGGTCGCCGGCGAGGGCTTCCAGCCGGTTCCCCGGGGGTATTCGCAGATCATCAAGTCGCTCGGCGCGGTTGAGCATAGCCATCTTACGCAAAGCGACTGTGGCTATGTTGGTAAAACGAGGAACGCGGCGACCCTTGAACAGGGCTTCGGTGTCGTGGCACTTGAAGGTCGCAATCACCAATCCATGCTGGCGCTTCGCGTTAGTAACGTCAAGCACCTAGATGCGGTGAGGTATGAACGGCATCATTCGCGGATGGAAAATACCCCTCAACCACACAACCGACGTTTCCGGAAGAGGAAAGATCGAGATTGAACCTTTGACAGCAATGGCTAAAATATGACCATTATTCTGGTCATTACGAGGCACGCATGATCTCTCAAACTGTCGCCGAAGCCAAAGCCCACCTCAGCGATCTCATCCGCCAGATCGAGCAAGGCGAATACGTTGTCATTACCCGCCACGGTAAACCGGTAGCGCATCTCACTCCGGTTCGTATCGAACCGACCGCACCGGACTGGCAGGCCATTCGCGCCGTGCGCGAGGCGCTGCCCAGCGTTCAGGAGCCTGCCGCGGACCTGATCCGGCAGGTTCGCGAGGCCCGCTACTGATGCTTTACCTCGATACGGCCATCCTGCTCACGCTTTTTCTGCCCGAGCCAAGTTCGCGAGAAGTCGAGGCATGGCTGGAACGGCAGGAAGGTGGCTTTGCCTGTAGCGACTGGGGCCTCACCGAAGCCGCTTCGGCCCTGGGTATCCGTGTACGCCGAGGCGATTATGCTCCAGCTCAAGCCATGCGCACCTGGCAGGCCATGGCCGGATTTGCCCAACGACATTGCCGGTTGTTACCCGCCAATGCCAACCACCAGGGCGTCGCCCAGTCCTGGCTGACCCGCTGCAACCTCAACCTGCGTGCTGGCGACGCCCTGCACCTGGCCATTGCCCAGTCGCACGGACTGCCGCTGGCGACTTACGACCAATTACTGCTCGACAGTGCCGCCGTGTTGGGCATCGCCACCCGAAACCCCTTGTGCCAGTGAGCCTCATGACTGATGTTGCGCGTTAGCATCGTCAAGCATCCGCTACCCAGGAGTCCGTCATGACCCCCAAGACCCTTCTCCTTGTCGAGGACAACCCCCAGGACGAGCTGCTCACCTTGCGCGCCCTGCGCCGCGCCAACCTGGCCAACCGGATCGATGTGGTGCGAGACGGTCAACAGGCCTTGGACTACCTGTTTCGGGAAGGGGAATTCGCCGACCGGAATGACCCTGAGCTGCCCACGGTGGTATTGCTCGATATCAATCTGCCACGCCTGTCGGGCCTGGAGGTGCTGGAACGGCTGCGCGCCGATACGCGGACGAGGCGGCTGCCGGTGGTCATCCTCACCTCCTCGGACGACGAGCTCGATCGTCTCAGAAGCTATGAGAACGGCTGCAACAGCTTCGTGCGCAAGCCGGTGGAGTTCGGCGAGTTCGCCGAGATCGTCGCCCGCCTGGGTGTCTATTGGCTGGCCACCAACGAGCCCCCACCAAGGCCATGACCCAGCCATGAACAACCCGCTACGAATCCTCGTCATCGAAGACGTCGAAGCCGATTTTCTGTTGTTGGAACGCCATCTGCGCCGACAGGGATTGAACGTCGAATGTCGGCGCGTCGACGGCCAGATCGAGCTGGTGACGGCGTTGCAAAGTAGCTGGGATCTGGTGCTGTCCGACTACAAGGTCCCGGGCATAGAGTTCCGCGCCTCATTGCAAGCGATCCACGCCTCGTATCCGGATCTGCCGGTGATCCTGGTCTCCGGCAGCGTCGGCGAGGAAGCGGCGGTGGAACTCCTGCGCCTGGGGGTGAACGATTTCATTTTCAAGGACAACTTCATCCGCCTGGTCCCGAGCATCCATCGCGCCCTGCAGGAGGTGGAGGAACGCCGCGCCCGCCGGGCCGCCGAGGCGGCGTTGCGCAACACCCAGACAAACGCCCTGGAAGAACAGCGCCGGGGACGCTTGGCGGCGCTGAACCTGATGGAGGACGCCATCGCCGCCCGCGCCACCGCCGAGGCGTCTAATGTCGCCCTGCGCGAGAGCGAGCAACGGCTGCTGATGGCCCAGAATGGCTCGGGCGTGGGGATCTGGGACTGGGACCCGACGACGAATCGTCTCTATTGGTCTCCCCAGCTTGAACGCCTCTATGGTGTGGCTCCAGGCGCTATCCAAACCTTCGAAGACTGGCGTCCCCATGTGTTTCCCGAGGATCTTGCCAAGATCGAGCAGGCCATGGCCGAGATCATGAGCGGCCAGCCTTTCGAGCTCGAGTTCCGCATCAACCATGACTCGGGGGATATCCGCTGGCTGATCAGCAAGGGCCGGGCGCAACTCGACGCCGACGGCAAGGTGGAAAAGCTAAGTGGCATCAACCTGGACATCACCGAGCGCAAAGCGACCGAGGAGCAGTTGCGCAAACTCGCCCAAGCCGTGGAACAAAGCCCGGAAAGCATCGTCATCACCAACCTCAAGGCCGAGATCGAGTATGTCAACGAGGCCTTTCTCCGTGCCACCGGCTACCGCCGCGAGGACGTCATCGGCCAAAACCCGCGCGTGCTGCAATCCGGCAAGACGCCCCGGGCAACCTATGCCGAGCTTTGGGCGCACCTGACCCAGGGCCATCCCTGGCAGGGGGAGTTCATCAACAAGCGCAAGGATGGCAGCGAATACATCGAGTCCGCCATCATCAGCCCGCTCTGCCAGCCCGATGGTCGCCTTAGCCATTTTGTCGCGGTCAAGCAGGACATCACCGAAAAGAAACAGCTCGAGGCCGAACTCGGGCGACACCGTCACCACCTGGAGGAACTGGTGGAGCAGCGTACCCAGCAGCTCATACTGGCCCTCGATAAGGCGGAATCCGCCACCCGCGCCAAAAGCGCCTTCCTGGCCAACATGAGCCACGAGATCCGCACGCCGATGAACGCCATCCTCGGCCTCGCCCATCTGTTGCGACGGGACGGCGCCTTACCCCAGCAGATCGAGCGTCTGGAAAAGATCGATGCCGCCGCCCAGCACTTGCTGTCCATCATCAATGACATCCTGGATCTCTCCAAGATCGAGGCCGGCCGGTTGCGACTGGAACAGACCGACTTCGCCCTGGAGGCCATGCTCGATCATGTGCGCTCCCTGATCGGCGAGGCGGCCCGGGCCAAGGGGATCGCCGTGGAGTTGGAGGTCGAGGCGATGCCCACCTGGCTGCGGGGCGATCTCACCCGGCTGCGTCAGGCGCTGCTCAACTATGCCGCCAACGCGGTCAAGTTCACCGAGCGCGGACAGATCCGCCTCGGCGCCCGCCTGATGCAAGAGCAGGAGGAGTCGCTCCTGGTACGATTCGAGGTCAGGGATACCGGCATCGGCATCGATCCGGAAAAATTGGCCAGCCTCTTCCAGGCCTTCGAACAGGGCGATGTCTCCACCACCCGCAAATACGGCGGCACCGGGCTGGGATTGGCCATCACCCGGCATCTGGCCGAGATGATGGGTGGTGAGGCCGGGGCGGAGAGCCGACCCGGACAGGGGAGCTGTTTCTGGTTCACCGCCCGCCTCGCCCGGGGACGGGGCCTCATACCCGCCTTACCCCAGGCCAGGGTCGAGGATGCCGAGCAGAGACTCCGCCACCAGCCTGCTGGGACCCGGCTGTTGTTGGCGGAAGACAACGCCATCAACCGGGAAGTGGCGCTCGAGCTGTTGCAGGGCGTCGGTCTGGTGGTGGATACCGCGGTCGATGGTCGCGAGGCGGTGGCCAAGGCAGGAAGTTCCGACTATGCGCTCATTCTCATGGATGTGCAGATGCCCGAGCTGGACGGGCTGGAAGCCACGCGGGCGATCCGCGCCTTGCCGGGTTGGGCGAACAAACCCATCCTGGCCATGACCGCCAACGCCTTCGACGAGGACCGCTTGGTCTGCGAGGCGGCCGGCATGAACGGCTTCGTCGCCAAGCCCGTCGAGCCGGAATCTCTCTACGCGGCACTGCTCGAATGGTTACCCAAACAACCCCAACCGCTCCCCCAGGCCCAAGCGCCGGCAACCGCCCAGCCGACCACGCTGCAGGAAGCCTTGCAGGGTATCCCCGGGCTGAATCTCGAATTCGGTCTGAAGATGACCCGGGGACGGGTCGAGCGCTATGCCGAGCTGCTGGGAATCTTCGCGGCGCATACCGTCCAGGATCTCCCCCGGCTCCGGGAACAAGTGCGGCAAGGGGATCTGACCAACGCCGAGCGCACGGCCCACTCCATCAAAGGGGCGGCCGGCACCATGGGCCTGGTCGCCATGCAGTCCCTGGCGAATGCCCTGGATCAGGCCATCCGCAATGCCAGACCCTTTGCGGAGCTCGAAAGCGATCTGACCGAACTGGAAGCGGTGGGACAGCGAGCGATCGAGGCCATCCGCGCCTTGCCGGGAACGGCTAAAAATCCGGCAGGGCCTTCTTGACCCAGGTCTCGCAGACCCGTCGGTATTCCGGCATCAGCGCGGGATCAGGACAAGGCAGGGCCCGGGAGCGATCTTCGAGTTCCTTGGTCGCCAGACTCAGGATCAATGAGGGGAGACTGCAGGCTAGCACGACCATCAACCCGGTCAGACCTTCCTCCATGGTCAGATAGAGACCGCCCGCCAGCAGAACCGCTCCACCGACCAGAAAGGCCAGGGCGCCGTACATATTCCAGCGGGCGACCACTTTGAACTCCGCCAGCACCTGGCGATTCGAGATCGAGCCGTGGCGGTCCAGAAAGCGCCGCAACACCAGCCTGGCCCAAAAGAGCAGGACGAACAACACCAGACTCAAGACGATGTAAGCGAGGATCATAGCTTTCTCCTTGGTTTGCCGTTCCCCCGGGATGGGGATAAAAATCAACCGGATCGGAAGTGGAGGATTATACCCCCCAGACTCTATCCTTCCCGGCCCCTTCCATTCATTCCCAACGAGTATCCCCTCGCCCTAGCCCGCCCCCACCAGGGCAAACGCGCCATCCGAGGCTTTATACCATTTCCTATTAGTTTATCTGCCTGAAAGCCATGGGGTAGGCTGGCGATGAGCGAAGCGAATCCCAGCTACTGATACCATTTCCTATTAGTTTATCCGCCTGAAAGCCATGGAGTAGGCTGGCGATGAGCGAAGCGAATCCCAGCTACTGAGAAGCTGGGTTTCAGCGCTTCGCGCCTCAACACCAGCCTACGAATATCGATAATACCTATCGAGAAATGGTATTACATCGATGGGATACCTGACATCGTTATTCTTTTCCGCGGAGGCAAGAGCCATGCCGGTGGATTTCTTCACGCCCTTCTCGGCGCTGAAGGTTGGGAAGCGATTGAGGAGTTTGGGAAAGCCAAGATCGAGTGGTTGCGGCGGTTTTTCCCCTTTGTCAATGGGGTGCCTTCCCATGACCGAATCCGGGTGGTCATGATCTCGCTGCCGCCCAAGGGACTCCATGTTTCGCCAACTGGATCAGTGCCGTGGCCGGCGCGCTCCCCGCTGAGACCCTGCGACGTTCCTAGCGGGTTCATCCCCGCGGGCGCGGGGAACACTTTCCCGGGGCGCTTTTTTATGCCCTACACGCCGGTTCATCCCCGCGGGCGCGGGGAACACGGCGATGTCCTCTCGCTCCATCCCCGCCTCGACGGTTCATCCCCGCGGGCGCGGGGAACACGCGGCTATCTGCGTCGCAAAGGGGTTGAGGCCCGGTTCATCCCCGCGGGCGCGGGGAACACGCGCGCCGGCAGCTTCAAGGGCTGATCGGGAGCGGTTCATCCCCGCGGGCGCGGGGAACACCCCGGCTGGAACTGTAGGCCCTGGGGCCGGGGCGGTTCATCCCCGCGGGCGCGGGGAACACGAGCACGATTGGGAAATCCGAGGCTACCAGGGCGGTTCATCCCCGCGGGCGCGGGGAACACCCCACACCGGGGGGGGCCTGCTCTGCCTTTTCCGGTTCATCCCCGCGGGCGCGGGGAACACTCCTTCTCGGTGGATCAGGGCAACACCCCGGTCGGTTCATCCCCGCGGGCGCGGGGAACACTCAGCCGGGTACATCGTCCAGTTAGATGCCGACGGTTCATCCCCGCGGGCGCGGGGAACACTTCCTGGGCCTGAAAGTCCTGACGTGTCAGGACGGTTCATCCCCGCGGGCGCGGGGAACACATCCCAACACTCCGGCAGCACCCAGCAGATATCGGTTCATCCCCGCGGGCGCGGGGAACACCTGGTCGAAAGGCGGAATCTAAGAATGGTGAACGGTTCATCCCCGCGGGCGCGGGGAACACTCGGTTTTCAGGCTGTCGCCGTTCCCGATGGCCGGTTCATCCCCGCGGGCGCGGGGAACACCACATCCCGAACTTCGCCCATTCCTGGTTCACCGGTTCATCCCCGCGGGCGCGGGGAACACAATACCGTTTGGTGGCCTCCATGATATCGAGCCGGTTCATCCCCGCGGGCGCGGGGAACACCACCTGGTGCGCTCTTGTGGAAAATCCTCAGCCGGTTCATCCCCGCGGGCGCGGGGAACACTCGGTACCGGCCAGGTTCGAGGTAGCGTAGGGCGGTTCATCCCCGCGGGCGCGGGGAACACTGTCCGGTGTAGTCCGCGGCCTCGCGCAGGAGCGGTTCATCCCCGCGGGCGCGGGGAACACCGGTGCAGATCCTCGGCCACGGGAGGCAGCGCCGGTTCATCCCCGCGGGCGCGGGGAACACCGATGAAGAAGATTCTGAAGCGGATTCGCTACCGGTTCATCCCCGCGGGCGCGGGGAACACGGCAGATATGACACGGCTGGGCGCGAACGCTGCGGTTCATCCCCGCGGGCGCGGGGAACACCTCTTGGGAAAAGCTCTTATTCAACGTGGAGCCGGTTCATCCCCGCGGGCGCGGGGAACACCTGATGTTTCCCTCTATGAAGTCGCCCGAACTCGGTTCATCCCCGCGGGCGCGGGGAACACTGTCGAATGGCTTGTCCATCAGACCGGTTTCCCGGTTCATCCCCGCGGGCGCGGGGAACACATGGCGACACGATAGGCCCCTGGATCGCTGTTCGGTTCATCCCCGCGGGCGCGGGGAACACCTCGGCTAAGGCGTCGGCCATCTCCAGTCCAGCGGTTCATCCCCGCGGGCGCGGGGAACACTTTCACCGATACCGGTCTGGTCCATGCTGATCCGGTTCATCCCCGCGGGCGCGGGGAACACCTGTCGACGGAACAGATCTATGCTGCCTCAGACGGTTCATCCCCGCGGGCGCGGGGAACACCAGATATCGACCAGCCCGGTTTCGTTGGTGACCGGTTCATCCCCGCGGGCGCGGGGAACACACTTCCTCCATCTTGCTGAAAATCCAATGAATTTCAGCCGATCCAAATTCTACCGGAAATAAGCGCTGTTGTGGGCACCGCCGACACCCCACCTGGCCACCTTCGGTTTCTTCAAACCCGTCGTTCCAGCTTTGGCTGCCGGAACCCAGTCAGCATCGATAACTGTTTGATCCATGAACCCTCACCCTAACCCTCTCCCAGAGGGAGAGGGGATTTTTGGAGGGGGGAGTGAACGCCTAGGTTGCAGATCACCTCCCCGTGGCCTGGATACCGGCTATCCGTGCCGGTATGACGCCCCCTCGGAAGGTTCGCCGCGAAACGATAGGTGGTAATCGTACTCGCGCTCAGTGGCTCCGGGCATTGACTGAAAATGGCCGTTTTTGTTCTTTTCATAAGAACAATTCATCAATATTAAGATGAATTGTTCTCTTTAAGAGAACGAAAAACCGGGCCAAGGTGCCTGTGCCCGGGAGCCTCGACAGGCCGGCCATGTCGGCTCCTTTCTCTCGGGGTCAATCTCCCGGCCTCCTGCCAGTTTCTTCAAACCTGTCGTTCCGGCCAGGGTAATCAGGGTGAGTACCAGATTGTTAAGGATCAGTTCCCTTCCCCTCTTCCGGGAGAAAGCTCACGAGCTTGGCGCCGTCGAGTTCGACCGGTATCCGCCGGTTCCTGCCCAGGGTGACGAAATCGAATCCCGCTTCGTTGTTCGTTTTCCAGGCCATCACGGCATTGCCCTCTTCCAACCCCGCCTCGACCTGCCCCCAGATGTAGTCCCGCACCTTGGCGGAATAATTGCCGACATAGACACCGGCGCGGATCTCCAGCAGCCAGATCGCCAATCGGCCGCGCAGCCGCGGCGGGGCGTTTTCAACCACGATGACCAGCATCGCCCAACGGCTTCGGATCGGGAAAGGCGGGGCCTACCTGTTCCGGCTCGGCCTGTGGTGGTTCGACCCCGGCGGCGGACAGTATCGCCTCGATTTCGGGGATGATCTTTTCGAGCAACCGGGTTTGACGAAACACATCACGGCAACGCAGGCGCACCTCTCGCTCGACTTCCCTGGGTTGCCGGGCGGCGACCTGAAAGGCTACCGGCACCACGGTATCGAATTTGTAGATGTCGGCGATATCGTAGACGAAGGACAGGGGCTTGCCGGTATGAATGAACCCTACCGCCGGGGCATAGCCGGCGGCCAGTACGGCGGCCTCGGTAACGCCGTAAAGACAGGCCGTGGCCGCGGAGAGGCAACGATTCGGCAGGTCGGAGGCGTCCCAGTGGTCCGGGTCATAGTCGCGATGCTTCCAGGTGACGCCGTATTTGGTCGCCAATCGCTTATACATCTCGCGCACCCGCACCCCTTCGATACCGCGCAATTGCTCGACCGAGCGCCGCTGGGGCGGTTCTTCGCCGAAACGCAGGGCGTACATCCGCCGCACCACCTTGAGCCGCAGCTCCGGGTCCAGGGCCAGACGGGCCTGATAGAGCAGGCGATCCGCCCGGGCGCCGCCGGGCTGACCGGCGGAGTAGAGCCGCACGCCCGCCTCGCCGATCCACACCAACAGGGTGCCGACCCGCGCCGACAAGGCACAGGCGGCATGGGAGACCCGGGTGCCGGGCTCCAACATCAGGCAGACGACCCCGCCGACGGGGATATGGGTACGCACCCCGGACTTGTCGACGACCACGAAGGCGCCGTCGAGGACATCCAGTTGGCCGTGCTCGATATACAGAATCGACAGGCGTTCTTTGATGGGGATGGGACGCAGGGGCGGCAACAGCTCGGTCATGAGGCGCGCCAGTCGGCCAGAGCCAGAATATGCCCGGCCGCCGAGGCGCGCTCCAGATAGCGCCCATCGGCGGTCACCATAACGCCGCTCAGCGAGATGGCCAAGGCATGGTAACTCGCATCATAGAAAGTCACGCCATAACGACGCACGAGTTCCAACGCCAGCGCTTGCCATTCCGAGGTCGGCCCCTGGGTCCAGGGCAGGAGCATGATATGCAGTTTCTGCAAGAGCTCGTCGGCTTGGGTTGGCAGATGGCGCGAAACAATATTGCCGACCTCGTAATACCAAAGCGATGGCAGTCGCAACAGGATCCGGCCCCCCAAGGCCGCCTCGGCGATGGCAAGCGCCTGGGGAAGATGAGCCTCCCGCTCCTCCGGCATTACCCATTTGAGTACCACGGAGGCATCAGGCACATAGATGTTCATCCGTGGCTATCCCGGTCAGCGCGTACCCATTCCTCGCTACAACCCGATACCGGCTGAAGTCTGTTACGCAGGCTTTGCATCGCCTCCCAAGCCTCGCGCTGGCGCCTTTCAAGCAGCTCCCGGGTAATGACCTGGTTGAGGAATCGGCTGCGTTCTCCCAAGGGGATAACTTGGAATTGTTCCCAAACCTCGTCATCAAGCAGGACATTAATCCGATGGGCCATGACTCATCCTCGTGCGTAGAGCTATTACACATTCATTGTACCCTCTACCCGCCGCACCAGCATGAGTCCGCAGCCGAAGGACTTGGCAGGGCCGGTACCGTTCAACAGCGTCTTGGTGAATGCTTCCACCCCTGTTACCGTTAAAACCCCCTCGAAATCGAGGGTTGAGAGGCTGATGCCGCGACAGCGCCCAGATTCATCCCGTCGCCCCTTCAGGCAGTGGGTGGCGTAGCTGTCCACCCGCAAGCCCTGGGCATCCACGCGAAAGCCCAATCCTTCCTCTCGGTCGTGCAACCAGCAATTTCCAGCCTCATAAGCCACCAGCGCCAGACTTGGACGCTGGTTCGGTGGCATCTCATTCCATCCCATGCGCCGTTTGGTATCCATCACCACATCGTGGCGCAGCACCTTGTACTTCTCCTGGCCGGCGCGGGCGCCGGAACGTCGCAGCTTCGGCTTGCCGTCGGCATCCAGGACAACGGCGCCGGGGCGCTCGACCACCGGATTGACGCGGAGCTTGAAGGCCAGCCGGTCCCCGGCCTCCAGCGCGGGGTTGAATTTTTTTGCCTCTATCAGCCACTTGCCAGAGGTGTCCCGCGGAGGCGTCTTCGACAGAACGTAGAAGAGCGGCAGACTCTCTCTGACCTCGGCACGGAAGAGGAACGGGGTCGGCTGGCCAGGCATCTTGTGTGGCCCGTCGAAGAACTGCCAGATCAGCCTGTGCTGGCCGTAAGGGTCCAGGCCGTAATCGCCGCCCAGGTTGGTCCAATCGCGGTAGGCCAGGGCTTCGCGTAGCGGCGAGATGCGGGTCAGCCAGTAGGGATCATGGTTCATTCGGGACCTCCTTGGGGCAGGTGAGCCTGTCGCACCTCGCGCACGGCGAATTGCCAGCGGCGACGCGAGGCGGGGGTATCGCGCCGGGTGAATGCAGACTGCTGGCTGGGTGACACAGCAGTCTCGGCGTCCGTGTCCCAGAACAACATGACGTGGTCCTCCGCCATTTGTTCGATCCAGCGCTTGCCGATGATCGACTCCTCTCCCCAGATGAGCTGGGTAGCCGCGGCAAAGCTGAGGGGGGTCAAGGCATCCTCCACCGTGTCTGCCGTAACCAGATTGGGGGCCAGCGGCAAGGCGATGGGGCAGGACTTGCGCCCGAGATAGGGCACGAACTCCGGCGCGAGCAGTCGATCCCGCAACTCGGCCAGGGGATGCGGCGCGCCGGGGCGTGCCCAGAGGGCCACCGCCGCGTAGGTGTCCTGGCGGTAGTCGCGGCGGGAGAGAATGGTATTGAGGCCGTGTCGGGGCAGGCGGGTGAGTTCGTCACGCCGGGTAGCGAAGAATTGCTTGTTCCTGCCGGTCCCGGAGCTTGGGACCTGCGCCGTGTGGTAATCGGTCAGCGGCAGGCCAAGCCGGGTCAGCTTCACCGCCATCCCGTAGCCCTCGGACAACGCTACGTGCCGGGCATCCCATTCCTCCTTCAGCCTCTCATCCGTGGTGGTGTCCGGGCGACGCAGTCCCAGCGCCCCGGCGATCAGCCCCAGCACCGCGGATTTCGACGGGGCAAGACCGGAGGGGCGGGTCTCGCCTACCGCGATCTCGCCCCAGGCAGCCAGCGGCCCGTAGAGTTGGAAGACCAGATACTCCCTCATGACCCGCTCCCGAAGTCGGCGGCCCAGCCCTTGAGCGCCGCGAAATCGCCCTCGCCCTGGATGGCGTTGATATGCCTCGAATCGAGTCCCTGCCCCTGGTAATAGACCTTGTCGAGATTGCCGCGCATGGTCTCCAGGGCTTGCACGGCATTGGTCAGCATCCCGTCGCCATACTCATTGACCGGTTTCATGAAGGCCAACGACAGGGATCGGGGCTGACGGCTCCCCTTCTCGGCCAAAACGTAGTAGGCGCAAGCCCGGCTGGCGAAGCTGTTCTGCTTGCCGGTGGGGGAGACGGTGGCCGCCGCGTCGATCAGCGCCTGAATGGCCCGACCGGCCAGCGCCCCGTCACCGCCGAGGTTCTCGCGCAGTCGGTCGCAGTCGATGCAGACGTACTGATAGAAGAGCCCGGCGCCGAAGCCCTGATCCCCCATGTGGGCGGAGCCGGCATCCTCCTCGCGGGTGTTGAGGTCGTCCACCGCGGTGAAGAAGTCGTCCTCCACCGCAGCGCGATGGACCGTGATGGCGTGGGCGACTTGGCAGGCGGCTTCGACGTTGAAATCAGGGCTAGAGGCCAGCATGCGTCCAAACAGGGCCAGGTCCGCAGTACGGGGGGCAGCTTTCACTTTGACAGCTACGAGCTGCTGGGGCGAAGGGGGTCGGTTCCGTGTGGAGCGCAATGCTTGAACTAATGCATCCATGGCTTCGATCTCGTCCTGAGAGTAGAAGACCACCTGCTCGCTTTTCAGAGTCTCCTTGCTGATGTTGGATTTCTGATCGCCATCGGTCTTGCTCTTTTTGTCCACGTATTCCGCCGCGATCACCCAGGCCCATTCGACCGCATCCTTCTCCGAAACCACATTGTCCGGTTGCGGATGGTTGCCTGGATTGCGCAGCAACTCTGGTAGCGCCGTTCCGGTCAAGAGCGCTTCCTTGATCTTGCGCCCCAGCTCCTTGGAGCGGATGCCGGTCTCGCCTGTGAGCTGCTCGCGAAACAAATCCGAGACCCGCCAGGCCCGCTTCAGGCTTTGGCTGGAGATGCGCAGGCGATCCACGCCACCCATCTTGGCGCTCTTGGGCCGGTTGAGGTCATCCCGGTTGAGGCAGGCGGGCGGGTAGCTGGTGAGCAGGTGCAGTTGTAGAAAGGTCGTCATTGGGGTTCCTCCAGTTGATTTCCAATTCAAGACTCAAGATTTGATCGGGGCGATGGCGTAATAGTCGTAGGCCATCCGGCGGCGCGGATCGAATGGACGCTTCTCGTCCAAAGGCGACCAGTGCCAGATGGTGGCCGCTAGGTCGGTCAGATTGGCGCGGTTCTCCAGCAGCGCCAGTGCCCGGCGCAGCAGGGTATACAGCTCCTCGATGTCGTCGCAGGCGAGGATGCGGCGCAGGCGCAGTTCGGAAATGGTAGCGGTCGATCCCCCGGGCTTTGGTGTGCCCATCCGCTCGCCCAATCCACCCGCGGCCTGCTCCTCGACGCGGGCGCACAGCCCGGCAATGGCGGCGACTTTGCCCAGGACCAGGTCGCTCTGGCCCACAGCCAGCTTCTCCTGGCGTAGTGTTCTGAGCAGGCCGATATAGGCCGGCGTCATCATCACCTCGGTGAGGCTGGTGGCACGTCGCAGTCCGGCGCGCTGACCCTTGTCGCGCTTGATCTCCTGCCACCAGGCGAACAGCAGGGCGAAGGATCGGTGCTCGGGTTTGCCTTGGGGAAAGGGGTAATTTTCACGGTCGCTCATATCGATCTCCTATCGCGGGTCACGTTTTCTTGCAGGGCTTTGTCGGTTTTGGAAGGCATAAAATCTTCTGACGCAGCGTCGAACCGCCCAGGAATTTGCCCAGGTCGTTGCGAGCGATGGCGATCTTGCGGGGCTCCACGGCATCGAAATCGCCGGTTTGCGAGTGGCGGTCAAAGATGGTCAAGGCGGTGTCGCGCAGGGCGCCGGCCCAGCTTTCGAGAATGGGACGGGCGTCGGGATCATCCGCCAGGGTGTTCCGAAGGAGATTGAGATGTTCATAAAAGGCCGCCTCGCTGGCCTCCCAGAAATCGGCCTGAACGTAGCCGAGATCGCCACGCGCCTTGCCCTTGCCGAACAGGGCCTCCTTCAGCGTTCCCCGCAATTCATCCGAGACCTTTTCCGCCGCGTTAATGAGTTTCCCCACCAGTTCCTGAAATATCCCGTCAATCTCTTCCGGCAGGGAGAGGATGGGCATCTGGGCGTCGTACCAGCAACGCGCCTTGTTGCTCTTCATGTCGTAGCCGAAGGCCCAGATGCGACCGTCTTCGGGCATGCGATTGCGGTATTGCTGAACCACACGCGCAGGAAAGCTCTCCGGGCCACCGGCGACCAACCCGAGCCAATCCCGATAACCGATTCCTCCGCGAGGGTGCATCGGAAGTCGTGCGTCGTTCTTGGTGTAGTGAGGGCTCAGCGGATGCTCGAAGCCCTCGTAGCTCACCCCGTAGTTGCGCGTATTGAAGGCCCGGTATACCTGCCCCGACGACTCGCCACAGATATCGCAGCGTGTTGGGACATCGGTTTTACTCTGAAGCCGAATCCGGCGTGGCAATCCCCAGAATTGCTGGTCCGGGTGAACATCGGAAGGCCGTGTTACCTCCGTTGGCGATTTTTGTTCGCTGGTGCGGGTCGGGCCGAGCCACGGAAAGTGATCGGCATCGCCTTTGCGTTCGGGGACCACGCCGTTCAGGTAACGCGACTCCTCCAGCACGTTCAGCCAGCAGGTGTGCCATAGGTCTTTTCCAAGAACCAATGTGGTCAAGGGTCCGCCTCCCCGCAGCCCAGTGCGGTAGCCACGTCCTCCCTCGGGCGAGTCGGTCTGGATCGAGAAAAGCGCGGCCGCTACGCAGCAATTGCAAAGGCCGTTCACCGAACCTTGCTTGATGAACAGATCGGTTTCGCTATCTTCCGGGGGCGATCCAATCAACAGCCCGGAGATCGGGACGCCCTTGTCGAGCTGTTCCGGATGGAAATCCTGCATGAACGCCCGCTCGCCCTCCAACTCAAAGGCATGCGCCACAGTAGCGAAGCGCTCCCGCAACTCGTCAGGGGTTGGCGGGGTCGTCTGCCAGGTACGCCAGGTGAACACATCGGGTGTGCAGGTGGTTTGCAGCAGGCCGATGAGAAACTGGGTCAAGGCCCCGTCGAAGTCGGGGCGCGGGCTGGCGACGGCGAGGATCGGGTTGTCGCCGATCCCATCGGTCAGTTGCCAGGGGGCAATGCGCTGCCGGCTGCCGTCGTTGCGGCGAATCGGTATCCATCGGTCAAATATCAAATTCATCAATAGCCTCCCCTTGTTCGATGCTGAGTCCTGCGGTGTTTGAATAGATCACACGAACGGCCTTGCCCTGGTCGTCTGCCGCCCAGCCGCGCCACTCGTCGCCGCTGTGCGGTTCGAGGGGGACGATCAGGCAATGGCGGCCTTCGTCCGCCATCGTTTGGCGAACGGCTTGAAGCAGCGGTGCAAAACGTGGGCTCTCCTGGGCGACCAACCGCTTGGCAACGGTGAGTTCCGACAGCGCCCAATCGATGGCTGGGTCGGTTTTTGCCCAGGGGCGGAGCTGGCCATCCTCCATGCGGGCCAGCCGCAGGCGCACCGTTTTTTCGCCGAGGCGGGTCGGGATTTCGGTGTAGGCGTCTTCGTCGGGCCATTGGTTGCTGGTGGCGTCGTAGCCCTGGTCGAAGGCCAGGAGATTCTGCCGGGCCAGTCCGCGTTCGCTGCAACAGGCCCCTTCCTTGGCGTCCGAACTCCATTTGAGTCCCTCCGGCACTCGGGCGTAGCCCTCTTCGCCGTAGACCGCCTCGATCATGTCGCGGGCCTGCTTTGAAAGATCGAAACCGCCGTTCCGCGCCAGCCACTCGGCGGTGAGCCAGAGCCGGCCGTGATCGCCATAGACGGTAGCGGCCTTGGGGAGCAACTCTTTGTACCAGCCCTTGGCCGCGTCGGGAATCGGCGTCGGCATCAAAACGCCGAGCCGCGTACCACCCCGCCCATCGAACTTGGCGGGATGGCCTTGGGCGTTCCGCTTGTGGCGTTGCAGCCTTCCGGCCCGCTGAATGATGAGGTCGATGGGGGCGAGATCGGTCACCATGTCGTCGAAGTCCACGTCCAGGGACTGCTCGACTACCTGGGTGGCGATCACCAGCCGCCCCCTGCGGGTCTCAGGGGTGCTTTCGGGGCCGAATGCCGCCAGCACCCGTTTGCCGATGTTGAGCCGATCCGCCAGGGCGAAACGGGCGTGGAACAGAGTGACCGTGCCAACGGCGGCTTCCGGGTTGTGTTCGGTCCACTCCCGCCACGCCTCCACGGCATCGGCGACGGTATTGCGCACCCACACGGCGCAGCCGCCCCGCTCCAGCGTGGCGCGTAGGCGGCGCAAGGCCGCCTTCCGGTCGTTCAGTACATCGATCTCTACCCGACGAGAGGCGTCGGGGCGGGGCGCGATTGGCTGTTCCTCGGGTTCCGATGTCGAGCCATCAAGGCGAGTGGCGAGCGGATAGTCGCTCTTGATCGGGGCATGGGCCGAAAAGCCCGCACCCTGGGCAAATGAAGTGAGTAGGCGTGCGCGTTGAGCCAGGGGCAGGGTGGCCGAGAGCAGGATCGCCGAACCACCCAACGCGGCATGGAAGTGAAGCAGTCGAGCCAGCAACTCGCCCGTGTAGCAATCGCAGGCGTGGACCTCGTCCACCACCAGCACCTTGGTGGAGAGCCCCAGCAGGCGCAAGGACTGGTGACGCAGCTTCATCACCGCCAGCAAGGCCTGATCGATGGTGCCCACGCCGAAGTCGGCCAACAGCGCCTTCTTGCGGCTGTCCGCCAGCCAGGCGACGGCCTGTTGGGAGGCGGAAGCCTCTCTCGTCCCATAACCGCCATCGCTATGGCGTTGCAATTCGTCGAGCCGCTGGGCGGTCCTGGCAGCGGAGTGAGCGAGCACGAGCGTGGGGGTTCCCTCGGAAAACAACCGTTCCCAGAGGACGGGACCGCCTTCGTCGGAAGGCTTTTTTACACGGGCGAACATAGCGTCGGCGGTCGCCATAGTCGGGAGGGCGAAGTAGAGCCCGTCACCCCGTCCGGCGGCGAGCAGGCGGGCGGCCAGGGTCAACGCCGCCTCGGTCTTGCCGCCGCCGGTCAGCTCTTCGAGCACGAAAAGCTGTGGTCCGGGACCGATTGAGATGGTGTCGGCCCAGCATTGCAGGGGCGTTGGGGTGGCGATATGGGGGAAGAGCCCGGCGAACTCGGCGCCAAGTGTGGGGCGGGCGGCGAGCAGGCCGCGCTCCGCAACGGCCTGCTCGGAGCGAGGAAGCGCAATCTGATGCCAGTAGTCGTCAAGAGAAAGGTCGGGTGTGTGGTACTTGAACCAGCGGGTGTTGGAGCCCAGCCAGTCGGCCAGGACCGCCAGCCCCGCCATCAACCAGGAGGCCTGCTGCTGCCGCTCGGCCCTTCCGGGAGCCGGCTCGGGCAACGGCCAACCGTATGGCAACAGGAGCCTTTGTATCGCTTCGACGAAAGCTTGCGCGTCTTGGCGTACTGTGGGTGGAAAGTGGCGTACCCGCAACGCCTTGAAGTTTTGGTTTCGGGGTGGCTCGCCGTGGTGTCCGTTGATCGCGGCCAGCCAAGGCAAAAGCAGGTCGAGTTCCAAATCGTTCCGAGGGACTCGGCCTAGCCAATCTGCCATGTGTTCAGTGGCCAGGGCATGGCCCAGCGTGTCATGCCGCACCCCATCCGTCCCCTTCGGCTCCAGCTTGAAGGGGTTCCTCGGCAAGGTCTGAAATCCATTCCCGAACTTGCCGATGTCGTGAATCGCCAACAGAAACACAATCCAATGCAAGACCGTCTCTCGGTCGATCCCCGACAGATATGCCAACTTGTCCAGCCATGCTGGTTGTCGGTTGAGCAACACCTGCCCGCAAGCCGCCACATCCAATGAGTGATACACCAGCGGATGCCATCTCGGCTCCCCGCAAGAGTTCTGGTCCGCCTTGCCCCAGTATCGGAAGAGAAAGGATGGGGGTGGGGATGACTTCATGTTTTCCTCGATCCTACAACGCCTGTTTCCCTATCCTGGCCACCATCATAGGAGCGTACCCATTTGTCGGTCCGCTTTCAGTTCTTATTGCTCAGATAGTGTGCCAATGAAAGGTGAAGGCGACCAGTCAAATCAGAGTGCCTTCGACTTTCCCATCCATAGGCTTCACGGAGGCTTTGTGATCCTGCGATCCGAAGGGGAAATCCTCTGCCTGACCCGGCCTGTTATACCTATCTTCCCTGCGGGATATGTCATCGCCAGATAAAGATGGATCTGATTCGCGAGCTATCTCAGCCCGAACCACATAGGCCGTCATTCCGGACGGGAAGTCGGTATGACGAGTTGGCCGAGGTAACCCGCCAATCAGATAAATAATTGTTTTTCTGAATAATTATACCGGGTCTGAGCCGTCTTATCCGTGAGTTTGGTGAGAAATGCGGGTTGGACGGCTCCCGGGCCGGGGCGCTTGAGGCCGGTTTTGTGTTCTCATTTGGAGAACAATACCTCTAGAAATGAAGTATTGTTCTCATAAGAAGAACAAAAACCAGCCATTTTTTGTCAATGCCCGGCGCCACTGTGCGAATGCCGATCCCTGACGGCGCTGTCTCCCAGCGGCGGATGAGGGGCCGTCGCCCACATCCGCCAGACCACTGGGAAAACCGAGATGTAATTCGGAAAGACTGACGAGTCCCCCGAATCTTGAATCACCGATGCGCATGAGCCAGCTTAGCGGGGGCGGTGCCGCTCCCGTTCCCGTTAAGCCGTCTGACACTCGGGATGGAGAACGGCAAAATACCCACCCTGGGGATCTTGCAGCACGGCAATGCGTCCCTCGCCGGGAACCTTCATGGGCGGCAACACCAGCTTGCCATCGAGGGCCTGAGCCCGCTCCAAGGTGGTCTCCAGATCCGCCACGGCGAAATAGACCATCCAGTTGGGCGGCACCTCGCCCCATTCGGGTTGGATCTGCAACATGCCGCCAATCGCCCGCTCCCGACAGAGAAAGAGCACATAGCGCATGGGCATCTCGCCCTCGAAATCCCTCAGGTTCCAGCCAAACAGACCGCTGTAAAAGCGACCAGCGGCTTCCAGGTCGGTGGTTTGTAACTCGGTCCAACAGAGGGCGCCGGGTTCGTTCATGAGTTCGGCGCCCCGATGGGATTTTGGCTCCCAGAGGGAGAGCACCGCCCCGGTGGGATCGCGGATCACCGCCATCCGCCCGACGTCCATCACATCGAAAGGCGCCTGCAACACCGTCCCGCCCAGACTCCAGGCCCGCTCCGCGCTCTCATCCACATTAGCCACGGAGATATAGCTGGCCCAGTAGGGCGGCACTTGCTGGTGCTGCTGCGCCTCGGGCATGCGATAGAGGGCGGCCACGGTTTTGCCGTTCTTGGACAAAATGCCGTAGGTACCGGCGTCGCCGGTTGGGATCTCCATCGCGGTCCAACCGAACACCTCGGTATAGAAGGCCGTCGCCGCCTGGGTATCGGTAGTGGCCAGGTCGGCCCAGCAGAGCGTCCCTGGATCGTATGCAGTCATCTCAGCCATGGTTTTTCTCCTAAATACATATCACCCCCATCACCTGCGGATGCCGATCGCCGCTTCTCGCCACCAGCCTCGGGGCATCGGCACCTCGTCCCGGATACGGCCTGCGGATGGTCCCTCAAGATTCGCCCTTCCATTGGCGGCTCCGGTGAATACCAGCCTAGCCGAGGGAGATGACGAAATGCAGGGGGAGCAGGAACACAGGTCCATACGAAATCAGCTTTGTAATACCCATTCCTTTCGGGCTTCTCTCTCAACGGCCAAGGAGGGGCCGCTACCCGAGCCCGACGGCTTCTTGGGAGCCCACAAGGTATTCTCAATTCGGTTCGCCGGGGAGACGAGGTCGATAGCCGCGTTTGGGTCGGTAGACCTTGAGCTGGCCCGGGGGACGGGTCTTGAAGCGCCGATGGCTCCAGAGATATTGCTCGGGCGCCTCCTTGATCCAGGTTTCCAGAATCCGGTTCATGCGTTCGGCGTCGTGCAGCGGGTCGTTGCCGGGGAAATCCGCCAGCGCCGGTTCCAGGCGAACCAGATAGCGCCGGTTGCCTGGTAAGCGTTGGTTGTGGAAGGGCACCACCGCCGCGCCGCTCAGTTTGGCCAGCCGCGAAAGGGTGGTGGTGGTTGCCGCCGGGATCCCAAAAAAGGGGGCGAAGACACTATATCTGGGACCGAAGTCCTGGTCGGGGGCGAACCAGAGCACCTTGTTTTCCTTCAGATAACGCAGCATGGCCCGCGGATCGCTGGCCGGGGCGCCACCCGCCGCCCAGTGATCGCGACTGCGGCGGATCATCAGATCGAGTAGGGCGTTCTTCTGTTCCCGATAGGAAAAGGCGGTTTTCACCTCGTGTTGCAGGATACGGCCGCAGACCTCCAGGCAGGTGACATGGGCGCAGAGCAGGATGACCCCCTTGCCCCGGGCCAAGGCTTCATGGAGGTGTTCGGCCCCCTCGACCTGGCCGTACCTGGCCAGCCGCTCGTTGGAGACCCACCAGCCCATGGCCTCCTCGAACAACCCCATGCCGAAGGACTCGAAGGCCCGCCGTTCCAGATCCAGTCGCTGCCAGTCATCGAGTTGGGGGAAACAGAGTTCGAGATTGGTATGGACCACATGACGTCGGTAGTCGGCGTGATGCCAGATGACCCTTCCCAGCCATCGTCCCAGGGCCAGCAACCAACTCAAGGGCAGGCTGACCAGCGCCCGGGCGAGGCCCAGCATGAGCCAGGTCGGCCAATGTCGCGGCCCGAGAAAGCGGCGATAGGAGGAGGGATCGCTCACCGGCGCTCAGATGACCTTGGAGAAACGCGGCTTTCCCGCGCCGGCCTGGTTCAGGTAGGCATCGAAGGCCATGCAGATGTTGCGGATGAGCAGACGACCCTTGGGACGCACCTGGATGAATCCGGGTGATAATTCCACCAGTCCATCCGCCTCCATGTCGCCCAGTCGTGCCAACTCGGTGGCGAAATACTGGTGGAAATCGATCCCCCAGCGCGACTCGAAACGCCCGATATCGAGGCTGAAATGACAGATCAGACTGGTGATGAGATCGCGCCGGAGGCGGTCGTCCAGGCTGAGTTCCACACCGCGAAACACCGCCAGCTCGTTGTTGTCCAGGCACTGGTAATACTCCTCCAGGGTGCGCCGATTCTGGGCGTAGGCCGAGCCCAGCATGCCGATGGAGGTTACCCCCAGGCCGATGAGATCGCAGTCGGCGTGGGTCGAATACCCCTGGAAGTTCCGGTACAGGGTCCCTTCCCGCTGGGCCTTGGCCAGCTCGTCGTCGGGACGGGCGAAGTGATCCATGCCGATGTAGAGATACCCGGCGCCGGTCAGGCGCTCGATGGTCAGCTCCAGGATATCCAGCTTGTGCTGCGGGGAGGGAAGCTCGTCCGCGTTGATCCGGCGTTGGGGCTTGAACAGCTCCGGCAGATGGGCGTAGTTGAACACCGAGAGGCGGTCCGGGGCGCAGGCGATCACCTTGTCGAGGGTGCGTCCGAAGCTCTCCATCGTCTGCAAGGGCAGTCCATAGATCAGATCCAGGCTGATGGAGCGGAAGCCGAGTCTGCGGGCCTCTTCCATCACCCCGAGTGTCTCCTCCTCGGTTTGGAAACGGTTGACCGCCGCTTGCACCCTGGGCTCGAAGTCCTGCACCCCCAGACTGACGCGGTTGAAGCCCAACTCGCGCAAGAGCTGGACGATATGACCCTTGGCCTCCCGGGGATCCAGTTCGACGGAGAACTCACCGCTTTCCTCATCGGCCAGGGTGAAATGGCGACGGGTGGCCGCCATGAGCTGGGCCATCTCCGCCTCGCTGATGAAGGTCGGCGTCCCGCCGCCCCAATGGAGTTGCTCCACCGGACGGGTCCCGTCGAAGAGTTCCGCCTGCAAGGCGATCTCCTGCTCCAGGCGCTGGAGATAGGGCGCCGCCAGCCGCCGATCCTTGGTCACCACTTTGTTGCAGGCGCAGTAGAAACAGACGGTGTCGCAGAAGGGTAGATGGAAATAGAGCGACAGTGGACGCGGCTGGGCGTTGGTTGCGCGGGCGATGCGCCGGTAGTCGGCGACGCCGAAGCCGGAATGGAACTGTACCGCCGTGGGGTACGAGGTATAGCGCGGACCGCTCTGGTCATATTTCGCGATCAACCCCGCATCGAAGATCAATGATTGATCCATGGACAACTACCTCATGAGAAAACCCGTTCCCTCGGCCTAATCTTCCTCCTCGGGGACATCGAGACCCTTACGGTGGGTTTCGTTGATCTGCTTGAGCAGGACATAAAAGGGGATCTGTTCGGCAAACCTGGTGGCCACATCCATGAAGGGCAGATCCTCCCGACCGAAGGCATAGCGGCCTTCGCGCATACTCTGATAGACCTGCTTGATCCCTTCATCCAGGGGTTGCAGAAAAGCGGGGAATTTCTGTAGGTCCTCCAGCTCGAATTCGAGACAATCGCGCAGGTCATCCACCTCGAACACCGCCTGTTTGACCCAGTCCACATACTCCGCCACGCTTTTGGCCCGTCGCACGCTCATGACTCACCCCAACTCAAATACTGAACGATATTCGTATAATTGCTCGGCGCTCAGCACGAATACCCCCTCGCCGCCGCGACTGAACTCCACCCAAACGAAGGGAACCTCTGGATAGCCTTCGACCAGCGCTTGGGCGCTCTCGCCCACCTCCACCACCAGCAACCCATCTTCGGTCAGATAGTCGCCAGCCTCCCGCAGAATGACCCGTACGGCGTCCAGCCCGTCGGTGCCCGCCGCCAATCCCAGAATCGGTTCATGGCGATACTCCGGCGGCAGTCGTTGCATCTGTTCAGCGCTGACATAGGGCGGATTGCTGATGATGAGGTCATACCCCTGGGGCGGGAGATCCTGAAATAGGTCCGACTTCGACAAACGTATCTGTCCTTCCAGGCCGTAGCGTCCGCGGTTGATCTCCGCCACCGCCAGGGCCGCCGCGGAGATATCGGTGGCGTCGACCAGGGCCGAGGGAAACTGGAGCGCACAGGCGATGGCGATACAGCCGCTGCCGGTGCAGAGGTCGAGGATTGCCCCGGGCTCCTGGTTGGTCAGCCAGGGCTGGAAGTGGTTCTCGATCATCTCGGCGATGGGGGAGCGGGGAATGAGGACGTTCTCATCCACATGGAAGCTCAGGCCGGCAAACCAGGCCTCATGGGTGAGATAGGGCGCCGGCAGGCGCTCTTGGATGCGGCGCTCGAAGATGGCCCGCAACCCTTCCTCTTCCTCCTGGGTCACCCGACAATCCAGATACTGGGGGGCCAGATCCAGGGGTAGATGAAGGCTGTGCAGAACCAGGTAGGCGGCCTCGTCGATGGCGTTGTCAGTGCCATGACCGAAGGCCAGGTGCGCGGCGTTGAAACGGCTCGCGCCCCAACGGATGAAGTCTTTGATGGTTTGCAACGCGGCGGACAAGACGAAACTCCCGGGGTGAGGAATGGTGATGGATCATAGCCGATTTCCTGTCTCCCACTAAGACAGTGAATACTGCGGGAGTGTGATGGGCGTTTTGCGCCTTTTCATCCCGTCCGAGGCTTCCAATCAGGCCAAAAAGCGCAATCTCGATACGGCCATTGCGCTAAAAATCGGCTATAGTGTAGGCCAGTGTCCGGCGGAGACACTGGTAAAACAATAATCCCCATGGCTTCAGCGCCATGATTCTGTTCGCCGAAGCCCATGGCTCACTCGAGCAGTACGCAGCATGAGGGTGGAGAATGGTCGGAAACACATCGGGCAAACGCCCAATTCTGAAATATATTTTGATTTTCGGCGGGATTTTCGCGGCTGGCGCCGTGTTCGCCGGTTTATTCAACATGGGTCTGCATCATACGAACCAACTCGAGTTCTGTACCTCCTGTCATTCCATGTCGATTCCCTACGAGGAATACAAGAAGTCGGTTCATTACAAAAACAAATCCGGGGTGCGGGCGATCTGCTCCGACTGTCATGTCCCCAAGGAATTCGGCCCCAAGATGGTCGCCAAGGTCATGGCGTCCAAGGATGTCTATCACGAGATTCTCGGCACCATCAACACCGAGGAAAAATACGAAAAGCTTCGTTGGAACATGGCCAATGTCGTCTGGGCCAAGATGAAGGCCACAAACTCACGCGAGTGTCGTTCCTGTCACGACTTCTCCCAGATGGATGTCAGCGCTCAATCCCGTAGCGCACGCAGCCAGCACTCCCAAGCGGAAGACAAGGGGAAAACCTGTATCGACTGCCACAAGGGCGTCGCCCACAGCGAACCGGAAGAGCCTGATGAGGGCACCACGGCAGGCGAGGGGGCCAAGGCCAAGACCGGAGAAGACAAGGATGGTCAGGCGGAAAGCGCTACCAGTAACACTAAAGGCTAACACGGGGCAGAAAGACAACCCATGAGCGCGAACAATCGACTTGGCAAACCTGGGGTGAGGTTCATCAAAGGACTCGGCCTGCTCGGCTGTGGGTTGGCCCTCGGGCTCGGTAGTGGTTTGGGTTGGGCCGGAGATACATCGAAGGAAAAGGAGTTTCGCAACGCGGCGACGGTTGGCGATAGCCTGGCTATCGTTCGCCTGCTCGACGAAGGCATGGACGTGGACTCGGCCAACCTGTTCGGCAAGACCGCGCTCATGTCCGCCATCGAAACCGGAAACATAGATACCGTCGCCCTCTTGCTCAATCGAGGGGCCAATGTCAACGCCCGCATGCGCGACGGTTGCACCCCCCTCACCTTCGCGGCGGAAAACGGGCACATCGCCTTGACCGCCCTGTTGCTGGAACGCCGGGCCAATCTCCACGATCGCACCCGACAGGGTTGGGATGCCCTCATGATCGCCTCGCGTTACGGCATCTACGACATGGTCGATCAGTTGCTGTTCAAGGGCGCCGATCCCAAGGCCTCCGACAAGGAAGGCAAGACGGCCTTGATCCAGGCGGCGGAAAAAGGGCATCCCCAGGTTGTCCGCCTGCTGATAGATCATGGCGCCGAGATCAACAGCCGCGACAAACAGGGGATGACGGCCCTGGCCCAGGCCGCTTATCTGAATCGGATCGAGGTGGCCAGGTTGCTTTTGGATAAAGGAGCCAACGTCAACGCCGTGGATAACGAAGGGGCCTCGGCGCTCCTTCAGGCCGCCAGCAAGGGAAACTTGGAACTCGTCAAACTGTTGGCCGAGCGCGGAGCCAATGTCAATCTGGCGGATAAGAACGGCGTCACGCCCCTCATAGAAGCCGTATCCGCGCAAAAACCCGATTTGGTCGATCTCATGCTACACCTGGGAGCTGATCCAAAGCTCAAGGACCGTGACGGCAGAACAGCCTGGGATATCGCCAAGAAGAAAGAAAACGCCAAGGTTACCGAACTCCTCAGTGCCGTGATGCGCTAGCTCGATCAGGACGATGACCGCATCACTGGCTTGTCGAGGGTTTTGTCATCTTGTACCTTCACCAAACCCAGGCCCGGCGCGTATCTGCGCCGATCCGCTACAGGGTACTTTGCAACAATCAGGAGGTCAGAGGTGTATAACAAGCTCTATCCCACCCTACTCACAGCCTGTCTGGGATTCGCGGCATCGACAGCGGCCTTGGCCGAGGGCGGTCCCAGCGCGACCATGCTGGCGAACAATTGCACCGGCTGTCATGGCACCGATGGTGTCAGCACCGGGCCGGCGATACCCAGCATCGCCGGACTGTCGAAACAATATTTCACCGATCTGATGAAGGCCTATAAGGAAGGCAAGGCCTATTCGACCATCATGACCCGTATCGCCAAGGGATATTCGGAAGACGATTTCAAGGCCATGGCGGAATATTACTATGCCAAGCCCTTCGTCAAGGCCAAGCAGACGGCTGATGCCAAGCTCGCAAAAGATGGCAAAAAGCTGCACGACAAGTATTGCGAGAAATGTCATGCCGAAGGCGGCACCTCCCGCGATGATGATTCCGGCATCCTGGGTGGCCAGTGGGCGCCTTACCTGAAATGGACCATGGCCGATTTCAAGGATGGCCGTCGGGAGGCCCCGAAAAAGATGCAGAACAAGGTCGAAGAGCTGCTCCAGAAAGAGGGTGACGCCGGCATCGACGCCTTGATCGCCTTCTACGCCAGCCAGAAATAATCGGGAGGACGGACGCCATGAGTTTTACACGTAGAGGTTTCTTGACCACCGCTGGTGCCGTGACCGCGGTCGGTATGTTCGGCTTCCCCTATATCGCCCTGGGTGCCGGGAAAAAGGTCGTCGTCGTCGGCGGTGGTACCGGCGGCGCCACGGCGGCCAAGTACATCAAGATGATGGATGCGAGTATCGATGTGACCATCATCGAGGCCAACAAGGAATACTACACCTGTTATATGAGTAACGAAGTCCTGGCCGGCGACCGTAAGCTCGACTCACTGAAGTTCGGTTATACGGGCATCGCCAAGCGGGGGGTCAATGTCGTCAACGA
>Ga0268298_10000544_pt1 | contig 48567 bp, 41 predicted proteins | sample WWTPWeurt_MetaG_FD_194462 | JGI IMG/M metagenome (GOLD analysis project Ga0268298, IMG submission 194462) | Activated sludge microbial communities from WWTP in Nijmegen, Gelderland, Netherland - WWTP Weurt | ecosystem: Engineered > WWTP > Aerobic digester > Activated sludge | place...
CGTCACTGCATTTTTATCAGAATACAATGACGCGTATGCGCAACTCAATGCAAACGGAGCTTACTTAATCGGTAATCAGGTTGAAGTTGGTATCAGAAATCAGGGACATGAAGGTGCTCCCGATTTAGTTGGTTCACACAGCAGAACCAATTCCGGAACAGATGTTTATTTAGGATTTGTTGCCAATCCGCAAAATGATGGATGGGGTAATTATGACGGTGACTTTTTTACACCAGGTGCACCTGAAAATGGTTTTGGGATCGAAATAAACGGCATGAATTATTCCAACAACGGCGTGAATATGTCGGGAAGTTGGGATCCAACCCAAAATGAAATTCCGGGATCTTTAAGTAACTATCAGCAAATTGGTGATTGTATCAGTGTTCAGTGGGATGGTTCAATAAACAACGTAGCTGTTCAACTAGTTTATTCATTAAATATCACGCAGCTTTATTATACTACGGATGTTACAATAACCAACAATACCGGTGCAACACTGAATGATGTTTATTACTACAGAAACCTTGATCCGGACAACAATGAGGAATTGAACTGGGATTATGTTACAGATAACACGATTGTTTCTCAACCAACACCCGGATGCGAAAAAGCACTCGTCTCTGCAACACAGAGTGCACCGTGGTTGTCGTATATCGGACTGGCCGCAATTGGCTCTGATTTCAGAGTTAGTTTTGGCGGATTTTCAAATCGCGATGCTTCTGATATCTGGAATGGTACTGGCGGAATGACCGGAACACCCGGAGCAACTTTAACAGACGATGTCGCCATATCGCTTGCGTATAAAATTGCAACACTTCCAAACGGTGCCAGTGAAAATTTTCAATTCAGCGTGATACTTGATCAAAATCAAATTGATGCTGCATTGGCAAGTCTTTACTTTTTTGATTTCGTTGGAGGAACAGGGACCGCACCTGCATATTGTGAACCAGTTGTAGATACAGTTTATACGTGTGCCGGTGTGCCTGCCACCATTTCTGTTGAAGGACCTAACACCGGAGATTACACCTGGGTGTGGTCACCTGCTACTGACTTAAGCACTACTACAGGTGAAGTAACTCAAGCTTCACCGAATAGCACAACTACTTATACCGTTACCGGAACTCCAACAGGCTTGTGCGTGAGTTCACAAATCATCAAAGAAATTGTGGTTGATTTAACTGCAGGGCCAGAAATTGATATTACCGATCCCGGGTCACAATGTGGTTCATTTGATTTGACAACATTGATTGTCGATGATCCTAATAATACACCAGGAACTGTGATTGAATTTTATGGTGTCATTCCAGATAGCGCTGATCAGGTTGCAGGTATCTGGCCATCCAATTTTATCACGCCGGGTGATGTAGTTTATGTTGTAATTGCAGATCCGGTTGGTGGATGTTTTGCCTACGAACAGGTAATTATTGACTTTGGCGGAACCGGTGCAGCTGGAAATGACTCTACCGTCACCATGTGTAATTTCACAGGAAATACATTAACCATTGAAGATTATCTTTCATCTGGTGCCGCAACTAATGGAACATGGTCTGAAACATCTTCTTCTCCTTCTGGTCAGTTTAATACTTCAACAACCGTTTTCAATGCAGGTGGTTTAGCGGGTACTTATACTTTTGAATATTTAGTTCCCGGCGTTGGTGGTTGTCTGGATGATGTTTCAGAAATCACTGTTATTCTGAACGCCGAACCTCTGGCAGATTTTGAATACATCGTGAATGGGCAATCTTCTGCCAACGGTCTTACCAGTGCATGTATTTCCAATCCAATTACACTGGATAATAATTCCATTGCCGGTGGGGGTGGAGCAACTATCACTTCAAATACCTGGACCTATGGAGATGGAAACGGATCAGTACTCACCAATCCCGCAGCATTTACATATGGATCTACCGGAACATACACCATCACATTAACCGTTACTACCAATCAGGGATGTACTGACACCTACTCGATGCCAATCATTATCAACACAGCACCTACCATGGCATTGACAGTTGGTGAGCCATCCTGTTATCAGTTTACAGATGGATCACTCACGATCAATACTTCAGGTGGCGGACCATATACCTATGTCATTTCAAATTCATCCGGCACACAAATAAATTTGGGTGGAACAAATACAGTGAACAACATTGGAAGCGGATGGTATTATTTGAATGTAGATGATGGTTCAGGATGTGCCGGAATTGATTCTGTTTTTATTGATCAGCCTGATGCAATTGATGTAGATCTGAATATCACACAGCCTTTGTGTTATGGATACAATACCGGCGCTGCAATTGTAGATACCGTATTTAATTATACCGGTACATACAATCAGTTAAGTTATTTCTGGAATCCAAATCCGAGTGGCACAAATGGTTTAGGTGCAGACACGCTCAAGAATTTACCTCCGGGAACATACGCACTCACAATTAATGATAACAACGGATGCTCTGAAGTTTTTGATTTCACCATTGCGTATCCTGACTCATTGTATTTTGTGCAGTTAGGAACAGAACCTGCAAGTTGCCGAGTTTTTGACTGGCAAATTGGACACGGTGTTGTTTATGCTGCCGCTTCAGGTGATAATCCAAATTATTCATACGAATGGACCAATCTCACAACCGGTGCAACATCCAATAATACCACCTGGGGTGGATTAAATCCAGGTAATTATCAGATTCTGGTAACCGATACAAAAGGATGTACACTCACTGCCATTGTAACCGTTGAAGAAATGTTCCCGAATGCAGAATTTGAAATGACATCTCCACAGTTTACGTCGAACTATTTTGGAACCGCAGTGGTTGATGTTCATTTTGAAAATCTCTCAACAGATTTTGCAAATCCAAATGATCCAAATGCAGATACTACTTTCTTCTGGAATTTTGATGACGGAAATCCGTGGCTGCTCAGTCAGGATTTATACGAAACATTTGACAGAACATATACTGAAGGCGGAACGTTTGACATCTGTTTGGTTGCAATCAATTCAAATGGATGTACGGATACGGTTTGTAAACCACTTGTGATTTACAACCCACTCCTATTTGTTCCGGTGAATATTTTTACACCTGATGGGGACAACGTAAACGATGTTTTCACTTTTGCCGAATATGCTGAAGGTGTTGCTGAATTTAGCTGTCTCATTGTAAACAGATGGGGAGTAAAAATGCATGAAATGGATAACATCACAGATTCCTGGGACGGAAAAGATATGAATGGGGACGTTTGTAATGATGGCGTATATTTTTATACCTTTCAGGGAAAGGCTGAAAACGGGACTCCATTTGAAGGACAAGGAACCATTCAAATAGTGAACAGTAAAAAATAAGATTGTATGCTTACTTTTTTATCTGAAAATTACAAAGATTAGATTTTAGAAAAAAAATATTCATGTTAAATAAATTCTCAATTTTAACCGCGTTGGTGTTGTTTTCATTCAGCGCGTCGTCACAATTAACGTGTGCAAATTTTACAGCCACAGGACCCATGTCATCTGGTTATAATATGACAAATGATCCGGCTTGTTCAGTCTGCGGTTCCGTTGGAACAACACCCTGGACAGGCGTTTCATGTACCGGAACTATTGTTGTCACTGCAACACCAGCCACTACCAGTTTGACTGTTGGGTTTACTTCAGTAAATACAAATGACTTTGCAACTGTATCTATTGATGGTGGCGGAACAATGTCTTTGTCAGTTAACGGAGGAGGTCTATCGGGAAACGTTATCGGACCTTACACATGTGCAGGTCCTTATGGTGATGTATTTGTAACGATCACCTCAACACTTCCATTTACAACGGTCAATATCGTGAATACCGGATGTCAATCAGGTTGGGTTGTTGCCTGCCCAGGTACAGTGCCTGACGCCGGACTGGATGATTTGACTAATCCGATTTGCGCTGGTACTTTGGATTTGAACACCTTACTTTCCGGTGCTGATGCCGGAGGTGTTTGGGATGAAACAACAACCAGCGGACAATTCAATACCACCTCAGGAGTTTTTGATGTGTCTGGTTTAACGCCCGGTACATATACTTTTACTTATTCAGTGACTTCGTGTGGCTCAACAGATGTTTCAAATTTTTCTGTTCAGGTAGGCGGTGGCGGAACCGCAGGTGCAGACAATTCAATTAACCTTTGCGGCGGATCTGTTCCATCGTTAAATCTGAATACACTGTTAGTTGGTGCAAATCCCGGAGGAACATGGGCTGAAACAACTTCATCCGGACAATTTAATACAACCTCAGGTGTGTTAAATACCGTTGGCTTACCTGGTGGAACGTATGACTTTACGTATACACTTACTGGTGTACCACCATGTCCAACCGATGTGGCAAACATTTCAGTGACCATTGATCCGGGACCAATTGCTGATTTTGATTATATGGTTAACGGACAATCATCTTCAGGCGGACCAATCACTGCATGTATTTCCAATCCAATTACGTTTGATAATAACTCAACCATTCCAGCTCCCGGAATAATTTCAAATTACGATTGGGATTTTGGAAATGGTGATGGTTCTACTTCTGTTACGCCTGGTGCATACAATTATCCATCTACTGGAGTTTATACCATTACGTTAACAGTTGAATCCAATCAGGGATGTACGGATGAAATCAGCATTCCAATTGAAATTACAAACGGACCGACCATGACGATTTCATCCAACGAGCCAACGTGTTATGAGTTTAGTGATGGTTCAGTAACAATTAATACCAGCGGTGCAGGAACCTACACTTTTGAAATCACAAATTCATCTGGAACATTATTGAATATTTCAAATTCAAACACAGCAAATAACTTAAACAGCGGATGGTATTATTTAAATGTGGATGATGGATTAGGTTGTTCAGGTGTTGATTCTATTTTTCTTGATCAACCCGGTGAAATTTCTGCTGATCTGATCATCAGCCAACCACTTTGTTATGGAAATCCGACAGGTGTTGTGATTGCTGATACCGTTTACAATTTTACGGGAACGTATAACAATGTGAGTTACTTCTGGAGTCCAAATCCTTCAGGCATAAATGGATTAGGTGCTGATACAGTTTCTCAATTAGGACCGGGAACCTATTCGTTGACTATGAATGATCAGAATGGTTGTTCCAATACACAAGATTTTACCATTGTTTATCCTGACTCATTATACTTTATTGAACTTGGATCTGAACCAGCATATTGCAGATTATTTGGATATCAATCAGGCAATGGAGTTGTATTTGCAGCTGCTGCCGGTGGAACACCTGATTACAGTTATGGATGGACGAACGTGAATACCGGAGCTTCCACTGCAAACACCACCTGGGGAGGATTAAATCCGGGAACATTTGTTGTTACCGCAACAGATGATAATGGATGTACCATCAGTGAAACAGTTGTACTTGATTCTTTAAATCCAATTGCTGATTTTGAATTGACTTCACCGCAATTCACTTCCAATTATTTTGGTACTGCACCAGTGACAGTTCACTATGATAACAATTCACTTTACTACGCAAATCCAAATGATCCAAATGCTGATACAACCTTCTTCTGGAACTATCCGTCAACCACCTGGATTATCAGTCATGATGTAGATGAAACGTATGATTCTACTTTTATGAATGGAGGAGAATATCAAGTGTGTTTAGTTGCAGTAAATAAAAATGGATGTACGGATACGTTGTGCAAAACATTGGTAATTTATGATCCATTGATTTTTATTCCGGTAAATATTTTTACGCCAGATGGTGATGATGTGAATGATGAATTCTATTTTGATTTCTACGCACAGGCAGTAGCTGAATTTCATTGCCTGGTTGTAAACCGCTGGGGAGATGAAATTTTTGAATTCAACAACATTGCTGACAAATGGGACGGCACCACCAAAGGAGGAGCCAAATGCCCTGACGGTGTTTACTTCTACACCTATGAAGGCAAAGCTGACAACGGAACTGAATTTGCCGGACAAGGGACTATTCAGTTGATTAATCAGAAATAGTTTTAAAAGACTTTATTGAAAACCGCACAGGTGAATTCACTTGTGTGGTTTTTTTTTTGCTATTTGGCGCTGACTAGCATCTCAGAACAATATGTTCTGCGCAGCAACCCGAAACATTTCAACTCTCCCCCATTTCCCAATAATTCCCTATCTTTGCAACCTCTTTTGACCATTTATTTATAGCATGCAACTGTATAATAAACTTAGCGCAAAAGAAAGAGCAGATTTAATTGACAAAGCTGGTGTGAACCGTCTTACTGTCTCTTTCTATCAATATCATCAGATAAAAAATCCTGAGATTTTTCGTAATTTTTTATTCGCTCAATGGGATCAGCTGGATATTTTAGGCAGAACCTATATTGCCAAAGAAGGAATCAACGCGCAGATTTCTGTTCCGGCACCGGTGTTTGAAAAATTCAGAGAACAACTGTATGATATTCCTTTTTTGAACGGAATCAGACTCAACATTGCCATTGAACAAGACAATAAATCTTTTCTGAAACTTAAAATTAAAGTACGTGATAAAATTGTTGCTGATGGTTTGAATGATGAGACATTTGACGTGACCAATAAAGGTGTGCATCTTAAAGCAAAAGAATTCAATGAAATTATTGCCAATAAAGACACCATTCTGATTGACATGCGCAACCATTATGAAAGTGAAATTGGTCATTTTGAAAATGCGGTGACACCGGATGTGGACACCTTCAGAGATTCATTGGATTTAATTGCTGAACAAATCAAAGGACACGAAGAAGATAAAAATATTGTGATGTACTGCACTGGCGGAATTCGCTGTGAGAAAGCCAGTGCGTATTACAAACACAAAGGTTTCAAACGCGTGTATCAACTGGAAGGCGGAATCATAGAATACGTGAGACAAATCAAAGAAGAAAATCTGCCGAATAAATTTTTAGGTAAAAACTTTGTCTTTGATGAGCGCAGGGCTGAACGTGTAAGTGAACATGTGATTTCCAAATGTCATCAATGCGGTGAACCGGCAGATGAACATGTGAATTGTGCCAATGAAGGATGTCATTTATTGTTTATTCAATGTGCATCGTGCGGTGAAAAAATGGAAAAATGCTGCTCACAGGAATGTATAGATGTGATTCATTTACCGGAAGAAGAACAAAAAATCTGGCGAAAAGAACATACCATTTCGAATAAAATTTTCAAAAAAGGACGTTCCGCCGTACTTAAATACAAGCAGCAACCTCAACAGAAATAAGGATTTCGGATATATGCAAAATTGGATTCCTAGTATGACCCACAAAGCATTTTACCGCTCACCGTTGACCAGAAATAATTAAATTTACAAAACGAAACTTTGACTATGCGTGTCTATCTGGATAATGCCGCTACCACACCAATGGCTCCTGAAGTAATTGAAGTAATGACTCAGGTGATGAAGCATAATTTTGGAAATCCATCTTCACAACATTCTTTTGGACGTGAAACAAAAGCTATTATTGAACACGCTCGCCGCTCCATTGCACAATTAATCCATGCTGAACCCAGAGAAATCATTTTTACTTCGGGCGGAACAGAAGCGGACAACATGGCCATCAGCGGTTCGGTGAATGATTTAGGAGTTACACGTATTATTTCATCACCGATAGAACATCACGCCGTTGGACATTCCATTGATGCACAAAAAACCGTGCGTTATGATCAGGTAAAACTTTCATCAACGGGTGCAGTAGATCTGAAACATCTGGAAGAACTTTTGAAAACCGGTGAAAAAACGCTGGTGTCTTTAATGCACGCCAACAATGAAATTGGAACGCTGCTTGATTTGAAAGCAGTGAGTGAATTGTGCAAAAAATACAACGCACTTTTTCATTCTGACACCGTTCAAACCATGGGGCACTACCTTATCAATCTCAAAGAAATTCACATTGATTTTATTACCTGTGCGGCACATAAATTTCACGGACCAAAGGGAATTGGATTTTTATACGTCAACAAAAATTTAAAAATTACTCCTGTCATTCACGGTGGTTCACAAGAGCGCGGTTTGCGCGGCGGAACTGAAAATCTGATTGGAATTGCCGGCATGGCAAAAGCATTGGAAATTGCCAACCATGAAATTGGTGAACATCAAAAATATGTTCAGGGTTTGAAATCATACATGATGGAACAACTTATAAAGAGAATTCCGGGTGTTGATTTTTACGGAGAAACAGATCCTTCAAAAAGTTTGTACACCGTATTGAATGTCAAATTTCCGGATTTTGAAAATAAATCGATGATGCTTTTTCTGCTTGATTTAGATGGTGTAGCCTGCTCAGGCGGAAGTGCCTGCACATCCGGCGCAAGCACAGGTTCACACGTGTTACGCGGAATCAACGGAGACAACAACAAACCCAATGTTCGTTTTTCATTCAGCAGATATACCACCAAAGAAGAAATTGATTACGCCCTGGAAAAAATTGAAAAAGTGCTCGCTGTTCAGTTGGTGAAATAATCAAGCTGTCAGAAAAAATAAATCAACAAACTCAAAACACGCGTTAACGCATCTGCAGCCAAAATGGCTAAAAACCCCATTTCTTCTTTATACCCCTGTACATCTTTTTTAATGTTTTGAATAAACATGGCAATCTGAATTGCACCGCTCAACGCAGCTATTTCCAGATAAAAATCTGACAGATTCAGAAAGAGCAAAAGCGGAATCAAACTCAAAGCACCGCTGGCTGCAATAAATACTTTTTTATTCAGTGAAAAATCTGAACCTGAAATTCCATAAATGATTACACCCAATTGAGTCAGCCCAAATAAATAATAGGCATCCTGAACAACAATTGGAATTCTGGTAAAAGTTGCACCCACAGCCAAAACCATGGTCCAGTTAAGTACTCTACTATAAAATCCTTTGATTTTTAATGCGTGGATGAAGCCAAACAAAGCTCCAAGAATCATGATGAGCTGAAGAATCATTAACTTTTAAAGTTTGGATTGAACCAGGACATCAGTACGCTGTCCGAAAATGTTCCATCCACATTTTTGATTCGGTTTTTAGCTTCTCCTTCTTTGATAAAACCTGCCATTTCAAAAGTTTGAATCAATTTCAAATTGACGATCACTTCCATTTCCACACGCATCACATCTTTTCTTTCATTGAAAATATGTTCCAGAAAAGACATGGACAATTTACGGCCAAGCCCTTGCGATTGTAAATCAGGTTTGACAATCACGGTAAGGTCACTCAAAATGTGGCTGTAAATTTCCAACCCGTTTTTAATTCCATGCACCACACCTGCTACTTTTTCATTTTCATCAATGGCAACCAGACAAACAATTTCTGACGGTTTTTTATTCAATAATGAATAGACATAAGTGTCTGTAATTTCATGCGGTCTTCTGGAAATGCCAACCACATTACCGGCAACTGTCCGGTATAGCTCCGCAATCTCTTCACGATCGGCTATGGTGGCTTTTCTGATCAACATGAGGGAAAGATAATAATTATTTATATAAATCTTATACGCTATGTAAACAAGACGAAAAAGTCCGTCTTTTGGTTAATTCAGACACAAAATTACTTCTTCAGAAAAGATCTGCAAAAAAATCAGAATTAATTATTTAACACTCACACTATCAATTCACTAACTCAAGAAAACCGAAATGAAAAAAGCATTGTGAACAAAACGTTAAGTCTTCACCCAAAGGGGCATCAGATGCTCCGTATCTTTAGACCATGGAAATGCTCAGGATTGAACATATTGTCAAGCAATATCAGGGACACACAGCGCTCAATGACATTTCTATCACTACCAAAAAAGGGGAAATTTTTGGACTTTTAGGACCAAACGGAGCAGGGAAAACAAGTCTTATACGAATCATCAATCAAATTACCGGACCCGATTCAGGTAAAATTTATTTGGAAGGACGTGAAATTAAGCGCAGCGACATTGAACACATTGGATATTTACCAGAGGAACGCGGCCTTTACAAAAAAATGAAAGTGCGTGAGCAGGCCATGTATTTTGCCCGGTTAAAAGGGCTGACAAAATCAGATGCCAAAAAGAAAATCGAATACTGGTTTGAAAAATTTGACATCACAACCTGGTATGACAAAAAAGTAGAAGAACTTTCAAAAGGGATGGCGCAAAAAATTCAGTTCATCATCACGGTACTTCATGAACCTAAATTGCTGATACTGGATGAACCATTTTCAGGTTTTGATCCAATCAATGCTGATTTGCTGCGCAAAGAAATTTTACAATTAAAAGAGCAGGGAACTTCCATCATGCTTTCCACACACAACATGACCAGCGTTGAAGAAATTTGTGATTCCATTGCACTCATTGATAAAGCAAAATTAGTTCTCAACGGAAGTTTGAAAGATGTAAAATCACAATTCAGAACACACACCTATGCCATTCAATTCAAAGGAATGATGTTTGGTTTTGCCAACGCACTTTGGGCTGATTTTGCACTCACCAATTCCTTCCAGCTGGATGACGATCATGCTGTTGCACACGTAAAACTTTTAAAAGGAAATACGCTCAACAATTTATTGCAACAGGTAATGCCGGTAGTAGAAATTGAAGCAGTGCATGAAGTGATGCCAACCATGAATGATATTTTTATCAGAGCCGTTCAAGGAGAAAAAGGAGGTCAGCATGAGTAAGATTGGATTAATCATAGCCAGAGAATATTCTACCCGTGTCAGAAAAAGAGCATTCATTGTTCTCACTGTTTTAGTTCCAATTCTAGTAGTTGGTCTGATGTTTTTAGCCATGTGGTTAGGCATGGAGGAAAAGAAACACGTAAAGGTTTTGATTTCTGATCCAAGAAATTTATGTGATGAACGAATTTTTATTGGCGTGGATGAAAAAAATCCGCCGGCAACTTTTTATTTCTATCAGGATTATCTGGATTCACTGGATTTTGTTTCAAGGCAGGATATGCAGGAATTTGATGTGCTGATTGCATTAAGTCCAACCGTAATTACCAATAAAAAAATCAGAGGATATTACCGGGAAGAACCCAGTTCAGATGCCAAAGATTATATCCGTGACAAACTGGAATTAAGACTGGAAGAATACTTTGCACTGGACAAAGGAATTTCACTGGAAGAATACCGTCAGATCAGACAACGTATGGACTTTCAGTTAAAAGGATTGGACGACAATGAAGAAAGTGAAATACGTGATAAAGCTCAAGCCATTGGATTGATGTTTTCCATTTTCATTTTCATTTTTATTACTGTTTACGCAGCGCAGGTTATGCGGGGAGTGATTGAAGAAAAAACAAGCCGTGTAGTTGAAATAATTGTTTCATCTGTTAAACCGATGGAACTGATGATGGGTAAAATATTAGCTGTTGGTTTGGTTGGATTAACTCAGTTTTTAATTTGGGTTATTCTCATTACCATTCTGATGGTTGGTTTACAGACATTTGTTTTTAAAGACATTCTCACACCTGAAAACTGGCAGGGCATCAATGATCAGGCAGTGGCCATGAATCAAATTACAACAGGCATGGAAACCGCTGAGGTGAGAAATCAATGGGCAGAAGTATTTTTTGAATTCATGAACTGGCCGTTATTGATCACCATGTTTCTATTTTATTTCATCGGAGGATATTTGTTATATGCAAGTCTTTTTGCTATGATTGGCTCAGCAGTAGATTCTGAAACCGATACACAGCAATTGATGTTTCCGGTGATGCTGCCGCTGATGTTTACCTATGTTGTTTCAGTTATGATTCAGGGAAATTCAGATGGCGCCACAGCGGTGTGGCTTTCACAGGTTCCGTTTTCTTCTCCGATTATCATGTTGCAGCGCATAGCGGCAGGAACGGTTTCAATCTGGGAAGTGATTCTTTCACTCTTTTTACTCACGGTTACTTTTATTATTACAACCTATCTGGCAGGAAAAATTTACCGTGTTGGAATTCTTATGTACGGTAAAAAATCAACCTGGAAAGAATTGATTAAATGGATGCGTCAGGCATAAAACCCGAAAGCCTTTGAGCAAACGAATTGCCATTATTGATCTTGGAACAAACACCTTTAATTTATTGGTGGCAGAAAAAACTGCCCACGGATTTGAAAGACTTTATCAGACAAAAGAAGGAGTTGCATTAGGTTTGGGCGGCATCAATGAAAATAAATTATCGGCTGATGCCATGGAAAGAGGCATGGGCGCACTTAAAAATTTCACCGATATCAGTTTGAAATTCCAGGCCGAAAAAATTTACGCGTTTGGAACATCCGCATTGCGCAATGCAAAAAATGCACATGAATTAATTGACCGAGCAAAAAGTGAATTGAATTTAGTGATTGAAGTAATCAGCGGAATGCGTGAAGCAGAACTTATCTATAAAGGAGTTTCATCCGGATATGATTTTTCACAAGATGCCTTAATCATGGATATTGGTGGCGGAAGTACTGAATTTATTCTTGCCAATCAATCCGGTATTTTGAAATCACGCAGTTTTGAAATTGGCGTATCACGTATTTATCAGTTATTTCAGTTTTCAGATCCGATGTCAGAATCAGACTGCAAAAAAATATATCAGTATCTCGAAGAAAAAACAGACAATTATTTTGACACGGTTCAATGCAAACAGCTCATTGGAGCCAGCGGATCATTTGAAACTTTCTACAAACTGGCTTACAACAGAGAATGTGAAGAAGATCTTTTCATTCCCATGAGCATTCAGGATGTGAATGAAAGTCTTGCAAAAATTATTGCCAGCACACAAGCAGAACGAGATGCCAATCCGCTCATTATTCCCATCAGAAAAAAAATGGCACCGCTTGCTGCTGTGAAAACAAAATGGATTATTGATAAATTAGCTATCAGTGAATTAATTATTTCTCCCTACGCATTAAAAGAAGGAGTTATCAGTGAATTATAAAATGACCAGAACGCGATTCATATTGTACCTCATATTAGTTCTGATTGTATTGATATTTGCAATTACTGAAATTGCCATCAGCCTGAATGACAAACCGCAGGACAAACCAATTCCTGAAATTGCGGAAGATGAAAGTGACTATGATAATCAGAAATCAATGCAGGAAGCGCCGGTAGAAGGAGACGAACCTTTCGCTGACGAATCAGATGTTTCTGATTTTGCTGAAGTAGATCCGCAATTTCCGGGCGGTGAAAGTGCAATGATCAAGTTCATTCAGGAAAATGTTACTTATCCGGAATTGTCACGTGAGATGGGTGAACAGGGAACGGTATATGTTCAGTTTGTCGTTAACACAGATGGAAGTATTCAAAACGTAAGAGTGCTGAAAGGTGTTTCAGAGTTACTGGACAAAGAAGCTGTTCGCGTCATTAAAAAAATGCCAAACTGGAGTCCGGGTAAGCAGAATGGTGAGCCGATACGGGTGAGATATCAGATTCCAATTAGATTCAGTATTGCATAATGATTACAATAAAAGATAAAACAACAAAAACCATGCTTGACTCATTAGCACCACATAGCAGAATCTGGATATTTCAGGCAACCCGTTTCTTTAATGAACAGGAAGCGGAATTTATTCAGACCCAATTGAAACAGTTCATTCCAACCTGGGCATCTCACGGAAATGAGTTGTATGGAGATTTTGAATTGGCTGAAAATCTTTTTTTAATTGTTGGAGTGGATGAGAAAAGAAGTCCCACCAGTGGATGTTCAGTTGATAGCTTAAATCGACACATCAAAAAAATAGGTGACGCATTAAACATTGAATTTTTTGACAGACTGCGCATTGCGTATTATGATAAAAATGAAAAAATTCAGGTGGTTCCCATGCATGAATTTAAAGAGCTGATGAAAAAAGATCAGGTAACTCAGGCAACCATTGTTTTCAATAATTTACTTGAAACCAAAGCAGATCTTGAAACCAAATGGAAATCTCCCGTTAAAAATTCATGGCATAAAAATCTGATTCAGATACTGTGAAAAAAATCTGCCTGTTCATATTGACCCTTCATTGTCTGACTTTGTCAGCGCAGGAAAAAATTGATCCGGCCAATTTTAAATATGATAGATTGAATCAGCTGGTGTGGGAAGAAGTGAACAATATGCGCACAAGAAAAAGGGCCGACTCACTCATTTATGACAAATCACTGGATAACGCATCAAACGATCACGCGAAATACATGGGTGAAAATGATGTACTCACGCATGATCAAAAAACAAGAGACAAAAAAACGCCGCTTGACCGGGTTGTATTTTATGGCGGAACGCATGATCAGGTTGGAGAAAATGTTTTGGTATTTCCAATTGGTCAGGCATTTGAAGATTCAAACGGAAAACTCACCTATGAAAAATTGGCCAAAGAATTGGTGGAAGTATGGAAAGGTTCCAAAGAGCATTATGAAAATATGCTAAATCCTGACTACACCGTAGTTTCATACGGATTTTATATCAAAGACGGAAAGCTGTATGTATGCCAGCTTATGGCAACTCAACCCTTTGAAGAAAAATACAAATTTGAAAAAGGACCTTCTTTTTTTGTGAAGGGAATTGATGATTGTGCGGCTTGTAAAAAAACTAAAAAAAGACTGTCAAAAGATCAGGCATTTTTAGGCTGGTACACCGTATCAAATGACTCCATCTATTACTGGAACATGGATTCGTATGCAAGTGGCGGCAAACAGGCAAAACGAAATATCAATAAAATTTTTGGCGCCGGCGGAACTGTTTCCATGGATGTCATCCACAATGAACAATTTGATTGCAACGGTCACGCAAGTTTTCACAACTCTTACTATTATGACGGTTATTACCTGGGGTATATCAATAAAAATTCACTAAAAAATGATCTTCACCCTTCAGAAAATTTATACCAGATTTATGTCGGACAAAAACCTGAATTTCCGGATACATTCTATCAGGTAGATTTTAACCTGGTGAAAAGAAAAAAGTATTGTATGCACAGCATGACGATCTATGTCACGCCTGATCATCTTAAACCAACTGAATACTTCACCATTCCTGATCCTATCGTTGATTTGAACAAAACAATTATCATTGAAGATTCATTGGAGGTGCGCATCAATTTTCAACGCGGACAAACCAATGAAGACACAACCATTTTTGAACCGCTCTTAGTCTCTCTTGACAGTTTGATAAAAGCTGATCATGAAATTCAGTCCATTCACTTCACCGGCGTAGCTTCTATTGAAGGAGACGAACAATCCAATGAAAAACTTTTCAATAAAAGGGGAGCTCTTATTTCAACCTATCTCAAAAAGTATTATCCAACACTTCCGATGAAAAGTGAATTCTATGAAAATTTTGATGAATTCAGAGCCGGACTTGCGACGCTGGGTCATAATGACATTATGAAATACAGTGATGACTCATTGCGGCAATGGGCTAATCAGCACAGAAATGAACCCGCCATTGAAAATTTACTGAACGATACGCGTTATTCATCCGTTCAGATTGTCTACAGAGATTACATTCAAATCAGTAATGAAGCCTATGGGTTTTCAGTGAAACGAATTGAAGATTTGATTGAACAAAAAAACATGCGTGAACTCATTCCATTGTATGAAGTCATGGCAAACAGAGTTATTGACGGCGAAACCGGAATCAGAGATTCGATGCTGCAGGTAAATTTTCCTGCCAGCACTGAATTTGCAAAACTGCACTGGTACAAATTTATTTTGGAACTCAATGTTGCGCCTGAAACAGTAACTGAAGAAAAACTGAATGAACTGAAAAAATTGGGGGCGATTCCGGTAACGGGCGATTATTTAGAGTACCGGTTGCTGTTCAATATTTTTAACGGAAATGAAAACATTGATGTTTCTGATTTTGGAGAAATTCAGCCTGAATTAAAATCCAAAAAGCAAAAAGCCTGGATCGAATGTCTGGATATGATCAGTGGCGTTCAGAATAACCGCTATTCAGATAAAATGGCTGTTCCAATTTTACTCAATCATGTTCTGAAAAATAAATTCCCGATCAAACAAACCTATTTTATCTGTCAGTATTTAATTGAATGGGGATACACTTCAGAACCTTATGTACTCTTGTCAAAATTCGCGAAAATGCCTGGTCAGATTCCAAAACTCTACACGCAATTCATCAAACTTGGTTATTATCTGGGCATGTTTGAAAATAAAAAAGAATGGAAGAAAATACTGGTGGTATTAAAAAATCTGGCGGCTGTCAGTGATAAAGAATTCTGTTCACTTTTCGAATGGAACCAGATGGGCGTGCGTGCCCTGGAATATCCTGAAATCGCCGATTTATTCTGTGAAAAATGCAGGCAGGAACAAGCAAACTGAAATAACGGTTGAACTTTGTTTCAACAATCCGTATCTTGCAATACCAAATAAACAAATAACTGAAAAATTCTGACTCCAATATTCTGACAGATCAGCATGGAAGAGTTCATGATTACCTGCGTATTTCTCTTACTGAAAGATGCAACCTGCGTTGTTTCTATTGTATGCCTGAAGAAGGCGTTGCTTTAAGAGATAAAGCCGAATTTATGACGGCTGAAGAAACCGTTCAGATAGCGGAAGAATTTATTAAACTCGGAATTAAAAAAATTCGACTCACAGGAGGTGAACCGCTGATCAAAAAGAACTTTGCAAAAATTCTTCTCGATCTTTCAAAATTTGACATTGAACTCGCGCTTACGACTAATGGTATTCTGGTTGATCAATATATCCATGATTTCAAAAAAGCCGGATTAAAATCCATCAACGTAAGTTTGGATTCACTCAGTGAAGAAAATTTCAAAACCATCACACGCCGTGCTGATTTTAAGCGTGTCATCAGGAATATTGATTTACTGGTTGAACATGGCATTGCCCCAAAAATAAACGCGGTTATTATGCGCGGGGTGAATGATCAGGAGTTGATTGACTTTGTGAATTGGGGGGCTGAAAAAAATCTGGCGGTGCGGTTTATTGAGTTCATGCCCTTTGATGGAAATAAATGGAACTGGGATAAAAAAGTTTCCTATCAGGAAATACTTTCAACCATTGAAAATCATTTTGGAAAAGAAAAAATTAGTTCACTCACCGGCGGAAAAAACGACACCAGCAGAAATTTCAGACTTGAAAATTCCGGCGGTAGTTTTGGAATTATCAGCAGCGTAACCAATCCTTTTTGTGATACCTGTAACAGAGTACGTTTAACTGCAGACGGAAAAATAAAAAACTGCCTCTTCTCCTCATCAGAAACCGATTTGCTCAGCGAGGTGAGAAAAGGAAATTCTATTGATCAATTAATCAGAGAGTCCATTCTTCAAAAAAAACCAGCACGTGCAGGCATTCCATCCTTTGAAGAACCTGAACACGTAGAAGCCTTTTTCAAAAACCGGAGTATGATCACTATTGGTGGTTAATACCCTTCACTTTTGAGAACAGAAAAACAGATTAATTCCTTGGATCAATCACTTCTGGATTCACCAGAACCGGTAAGCAGCCAGGAGCATGATAAACAGAAATAATCAGCGGGTCACCTAATTTCAGATTTAGTTCATCCAGCATAATTTCAAATGTTGCTCCCTTGGTAATACGGTTTGAGATTTCACCATTAACTTCCGGCGCCCGCGTTACACACATGGTGCTGTCTGCATTGGTTGGATTATAGACAATGAGATTTCTTAACTCATAGTTTCCGTAGAATTTAGTGCAGATATCTTCTGATTGATCCTGAGAATTATTTTCTTCGTTAAAAAATTGAAAAGAGGATAACATCAGAAAAGCGCTAACCAATATCAAAGAAGTTCTTGCCATAACTGAAATTTAAGAAATTATTCGCATTACTCGCTTCATGTCAGCACAAGAATTGTTCCAATTCCAAAACAGGAAAGAATTTCTACCTTTGATCTATGTCTCACAAAAAACTCAAACTGCAGGAGCTTAACCGCATTTCAGCCGATGAATTCCAGCGAGCTGAAAAAATTCCGCTGATTATTGTACTTGACAACATTCGCAGTTTTAATAACGTGGGTTCAGTTTTCAGAACTGCTGATGCGATTCGAATAGAGAAAATATTTTTATGCGGCATCACACCGCAGCCACCACACCGCGAAATTCACAAAACTGCATTAGGTGCCACCGAAACAGTGAGCTGGGCTTATGCCGTGGATACTTTGGAGCTGGTTCAGTCACTCAGAAGCTCAGGGGTTCAATGTTTTGCCATTGAGCAAACAGAAAACTCATTGATGCTCGATAAATTTTCACCAGAAAAAAACAAACGGTACGCCTTTGTATTTGGAAATGAAGTGGATGGTGTCAGACAGGATGTAATTGACAATTGCAACGGAGTAGTTGAAATTCCTCAGTTTGGAACCAAACACTCGCTCAACATATCCGTTTGCGCAGGGGTTGTAATGTGGGATTTTTATTCAAAGTTTTCGAAATGAGCAAAGCAATTATAATAGGCGCAACGGGGTTAATTGGTACTGCGTTAATAAAGGCGTTATCTGAGAATTCAACATGTTCGGAAGTTCTTTTAATTGCAAGAAAACAAATTCCGGATCTTCCTTCAAAATTCAAATTGATTCAGACAGATTTTGACAAACTGGATGAAATCAAAAACGAAATCAAAGGCGATGTTTTATTTTCTGTTCTTGGCACCACAATGAAAACGGCAGGTTCAAAAGAAGCGCAGTATAAAATTGATTTTACCTATCAGTATAATGTTGCAAAAATGGCGGCTGAAAACGGTGTGAAAAATCTGGTTTTGTTGTCATCCGCCGGTGCCAATGCAAAATCATCCATTTTCTATTCACGCATAAAAGGTGAACTTGATGAGGCGGTGAAAAAATTGAATTTTGAGCACATTTCAATCATCAGACCGTCTATGCTGACCGGCAATAGAAAAGAATTCAGATTGGGGGAAAAGATTTTTACGCCAATTGCCTATATACTCAATATTATTCCATTTGCCAGAAAATACCGGCCGATTAGAGATTCTATTGTTGCGTCGGCTATGATCAATTCGGTCAAAGAAAATCACAACAAATATCAGGTTTTTGAATTGGATGAAGTTTTCAAATTGTCTACCCAACACGTCTGATCAGGATTTACAAATTGATGTTTGTCATGTTAAAACAGAACTAACCTCATTAATCCGACAAAAATACACGCGTAATTTTGGCCCATTCACTTCAAATAATTGAACTTATGAAATGTCCACATTGTAGTAATGCGTTTCTCACGAAAATAAACCGTGAAGGTTTTGAATTGGGATATTGTCAGAGTTGCAAAGGAATATGGCTGGAGCGCGGAGAACTCGAAAAAATTATTCTGAGACTTCAGCAGGGCGATGCGGACCTCCATGAAAATACAATTACAGATCAGCATGAAGTGAAATCTGAGACTAAACCAGTAGAAACTGAAACACACAATTCACCAATTCTTGATAGCATCAGAAACAGCCGCGAATTACATCAGTTACATAAAAATGAAGGTAAGCACCACTGGATGCATCGTTTATTTCATTAAAAAAACAGGAATTCAATTCTAATTTTTTCACGCCAAGGCGCTAAGTCGCAAAGTACATCGATCGAGTATCAGCGACCATCATAAAAAATCTGCGTCATCTGCGTTCAATTCTAATTTTTTCACGCTAAGGCGCAGATGAGTTTGAATTGAATACAACGATTTTTTGAAAGAGAAATTTCTAAATTACATGACGTGTGGCAGATGGCTCACTAAATCCTTAATCCAAAAAAATCACCACTTCACAAAATTGACATTTTCAGAATTTGAATTATTCAAAGAACAAATTCTATAATTGCCTGAAGGTAATCTGGAAACATCTATTTTTCCGGCGTTGTGAACTGATCCGGTAATAACAATTTCACCAACTGCGTTCAGAATTTTATAATCGAATAATCCGTTGTAAGTGATGTTGAGATAAATCTGATCTGTGCTCATTTCTGCTTTCAAACCACCGCCCTGCACCATTCCAATATTGGAACCAACGGTAAAACTTTGTTTTGAGCTGCATCCGATTGCATCCACAATCAGTACTTCATAGGTTCCGGAAGTAATGTTGATCAGATCTTCTGTTCGGCCCATTTCTATTCCATCTTTGGTCCAGTAATAACTATACGGATACGTTCCGCCGGAAGGCGTGAGATTAATTGAACCTGACTGATTGTACGCAGATTCTTTCACCTCAGCAGCACCTGAAACTTTATTGACCACGACAAAAACGGACGCCTCATTGGAACATTGATTTTGTGAACCTGCATCATACGAACGTACGGTATAACTGTTCACTCCCACCGGCGGTGAAAATGGAACACCATTCTGGACTCCTTTATCCCATACATAATTTTCAGCGCCTTGCCCAAAAAGAATTGTTGTTTCACCTTCACAAATAATTCCATTGGTAGTTGTTGCTTTCAGATTTCTTGATAGGACATTCAATTCTACCGTGTACGCACATTCCCTGTTATCTGAACTTGTCAGAGTATAGATAGTTCTCCCTACTGGCGGTGTAAAAGCAACATTATTAATTACGCCATGATCCCAGCTTAACGTTGCGCGATAATTTGAAACAGCACTCAACATAAACGTTTCTCCTTCACACAAAGTTGTATTTCCGCTCAATTTTACAATTGGATTTGTGCAAACGATATCGGGTGAAAAATTTCCACCACCGGTTCGGATAATCACTTTTCCATTTCCATCATTTACTCCTTGCTCATGTTTTACCTGGGATGCTTTTTTAAATGCAAAACTACTACCGCCGCCGCCACCTGACCAACAACCACCGCCACCGCCGTAATACCCACCACCACCACCTGTACCGCATGTTCCTGCCGGTCCGTTTCCACCAACACCCAATGTTCCGTCACTCGCTTTTTCATACCCTGACCATTGTCCTCCAATTCCACCGCTTTCCTGTGTCGCACCTCTTCCGCGCGACTCATCTGTCTGCAGGTGATTTGAAAATCCGTCCTGACCAATTACATCGCCGCCATGACCACCATCATCTCCACCATCAGCATAATTATACGCCGCCCCACCTCCGCCACCGGCAACAATAATTCTTTTGTCAAGTTCAGTTCCATCAATGCGAATATCGGTTGCTCCTCCACCTCCACCTCCACTGTAAATACCCGATGTATTACCGGATCCTCCACCATTATAACCAGACGTTCCACCTACACCGCTGGAACCATCTCCGCCTTTTCCTCCGACAAAAATATAAAGTGTCTGACCGGGATGAACGGGAATTGTTGCTTGCACTCTTCCACCTTTTCCTGGTGTATATTCTTCATACTTTACTCCACTATAATCATTCCAGCCACCACTGGCTCCATACAAATCAACCTGCAGAGAATAGACTCCATTTGGAACAACATAACGCTGATAGTCACCGGTGTATTCAAATGTTTTTTGCTGTGACAGACATACCACGCCATAAAGCACAGCAGAGGTCAGAAAGAATAATTTCAATATTGTATTCATGCAAAACTAATTTAACTGAATATGACTAAACGCCTTTTATAATTACTGAATACAAGTTGTTTTGATTTTGGTTCAAAAAATGTACATTCACACCAAATCCTAAACTGTAAAGTCATGACTATAATAATGAAAGGGATGGGAATCGCCGTGGTGGTCATTTTTTTTCTGACTGCATTTATTACCGGTATCTGGTATGACGACTATACGCTCGGTAATTATGAATTCACAAAATGGATTTTTACCATTACCGGATCAATCACCTGCCTAATGTCTCTTGGAACATTTTCAAAACAAGAATTTTTAAATCACACCCTGATGTTTATTCCGATTATTTTTTGGGGAATAGGTTTTACGGCGCTTGGAATTTATCAGTTTGTGGTTTGATCATTCAATCACTATTGACATCGTATCTGTTGTAAACGTGCCAAAATAACCAATAGCGTTACCTTCCAGATTGCTGGTAGGATTTGCTGGTGCTGTTGAATTACTTTCATTGCTTGAAAGCGTATACAAATAAGTATAGTTTGCTTTATCGAGGGTAATTAATTCGATAAATACGGTATCTCCCTTATAAGCATCTGCCCCAAAAAATGGTGCATTGTATGACTGACCATTTATAAAATCATCATTGCCGATATAATAAAACTCGGTTATTTCAGAACTGTTGATCCAGATACGCAAACGATAATGATTTACTTCATTCACATTGTCCACTGAAAAATATTCTACCATGTGCGCTGTATCTTCATTCACAGCAAAAGGCGACGGATAATAAATGATGGAATCAATTTCAGGTTTGGCAAATGCGTGGCACTTTGATGTAATAATTTCACCATTTATGTTCACGTAAAGTTCGTAATCAGTTTGTGGTAAAACTTCAAACGAAGGATTATGATAATAACCGGGAATGTATGGATCTTCCGGAAAAATATACTGATTCCCGTTTTGATCATACACCCTTACATCTGCACCAGATATTTTATCAAAGGACTGATCAGTATAAACCGCAGAGGTGTATGAAAGTTTTATGGAGTTATTCCCTGGTCCGTCTTTCAAAACAGCTTCAACCACCATTCTTGACTCTGCCTCATTCAATTCCAGATCAATGACTTTTTCACAGGAAGAAAAAATCAAAACTGAAAATAAGAAGAAAGCAATTTTTTTCATGCTACTGCGGCATTATGATTGTCATGGTGTCTGTTGTATAGGTTCCAAAATAACCAAGTGCACCATTTTCCATATTGGAAACTGGATTTGACGGTGTAGGTGAAAAAGGATCACCTCCGCCACTGGATGAAAGTGTAAAGAAATAGGTGTAATTTGCTTTATCGATTGAAAGTAATTCTACAAAAACGGTATCTCCCTTTTCAACCGTTGTTGCAAAAAGCGGTTGGGTATACACCTGACCATTAAACAACTCATCATTGGTTACGTAAAGATTTTGATCAGCAGCACCATTCACCCATGCTCTCACCCGATAATAATTTTCTGCATTTTCATCATCTGTAAAATTGAAAAAAACAAGATATGTTGTGTCTGTTCCAAAACCAAATGAACCAAGTTGTTCAATGTAGGTCAGCGAATCAATCATCGGTTTGTAGAATGTTTGTGATGCAGAAGTAAATGTGTCAGTTGACGTATAGACGGTCAAACTGTAATTTGTATTTGGTGCAACAGCAAATGTTGGATGATTGTATTTTCCAGGTTCGCCGGGTAATTCTCCCAGATAGGTGCTTGTTCCGCTGCCATCGGTAATAAATACAGTAGCACCGCTAATTTTTTCAAAATTACTGTCGTCGTAAACGGAACCTGTTTTAGAAAGAACGACATAATTTGAGCCGGGTTCATCTCTGAACACAGCTTCAACAACTATTTTTCTGTCAGCATCATCGAGCGGAATGTCAATCACTTTTTCGCAGGAATAAAATCCAAAACCGGTTAAAATAACGCCTAAATTCAAAATTGCCTTTTTCATGATCTTAGAATTTAAAGTTGTAAGTAATGGAAGGAATTATTTTGAAAAGAGCCAGCTGAACCGCTTCAGTTTCTCCGGTTTCAGCATTTTCTTTAAAGGAAATTGAATACGCATTCTCTCTTCCGTAAGCATTATAGACCGAAAGATTCCAACTGCTTTCCCATTTTCTTGGAACCTGTTTTTCCGTTCCTGTTTCAACATCCTTTACAGTTTTATAATCTTTATACGAATAAGTAATTCCTAAATCTAACCGATGATAATTTGGCATCCGGTAACCATTTCTTTCTGTATAATAATTCACCACCTGTCCGTCAATTTCATACTTACCGCTTGGGAACGTAACTGCGTTACCTGTATAAAACACCCAGGTTGCAGATACCACAAGCTGTTTGTTGATTTCATACATTGCAACCACTGAAACATCATGCGTTCTGTCTTGTCTTGCCGGGTACCAGGTACTGTCATTAATTCCGTCAAATAGTCTTTCAGTTTTAGACAATGTATATGCCACCCAACCGGTGAATGCACCACGTTTTTTACGGAGCAAAAATTCCATTCCGTACGCGCGTCCGTCACCGTATAACAGTTCACCTTCAACAGTTGGATTTAAGGTTACTTCTGCACCATCTCTGTAATCAATGACATTTTGCATGTCTTTGTAATACAACTCGATTGATCCTTCCAGTTTGTTATCCAGGAAATTCTGGAAATAACCAATAGCATACTGATCAGCAATTTCTGGTTTGATATTGTTGCTCGATGGCAACCAGATATCTGTTGGTGAAGTTGCCGTTGTATTAGAAATCAAATGTACAAACTGATATGTTCTTCCATAATTGGCTTTGATTGAACTTGACTCGTTGAGAATCCATGTAATGCCTAATCTAGGTGACAACCCATTGTAACTTGTTACGGGTTCCCAGTCACCGTAAGTGGCGGTATCAATAACATCACCGGCGTTGTTGTAGGTGTAAAAATCACCCGGACCCAATTGCGTAAAATTGTCAAAACGCAATCCGTAATTCAATACTATTCTCTTCTTGATTTTCTGTTCATTTTGAATATAAACAGAAGATTCAATACTGTATCTTTGTTGAATATCATTCAATTCAAAATTGATACCCGACCCTGTTTCGATCTCACCAGGCTTGAAGGTGTGATGAATAAAATTCCCGCCAAATTTCAACGTATTATTCGAATTGATGTACCAGTCAAAATCTTCTTTGATGTTGATATCCTGAATTTCTGAACCAATTTCAAAAGTTTGATTGCCACCTCCAAATTTTATTTTGTAATTGTAGTTACTGAAAACAAATGACGTGTTTCCAAATAATTTATCTGAGTAAATATGATTCCATCTTAATGTTCCTGTCGCATTTCCCCAGTCAAAACCGAACTGATCACTGAAACCAAAATTATCTCTTCCAAAATATCCTGAAAGAAACAAACGGTCTTTTTCACCCAACCGGTAATTGGCTTTTGCATTGAGGTCATAGAAGTAAAGAATGGATTTATTTAACGCTTCATTATCTGATAGTTTAAGAAATAAATCAGCATAGGTTCTTCTTCCTGAAACAATAAAAGATCCTTTGTCTTTTACAATTGGTCCTTCAAGAGTCAGTCTTGATGAAATCAATCCTAGTCCGCCACTGGCAGAAAATTCTTTCATATTACCTTCTTTCATTTTAATGTCCATTACTGAAGATAATCTCCCACCAAATTCAGCCGGTGCACCACCTTTATATAATTTGACATCTTTCAGTGCATCTGAATTAAAAACACTGAAAAATCCAAGTAAATGTGACGCATTATATACAGGCGCGCCGTCAAGCAAAACCAGATTCTGATCAGCTCCTCCACCTCGAACGTAAAAACCTGAATTACCCTCACCGGCAGATTTTACTCCGGGCAATAACTGCATGGTTTTAAAAATATCTTTCTCACCAAAAATCACCGGAATATTTTCGATGTCTTTCATCGTAATTTTTTCAACGCTCATTTCTCCCGATGTAACGTTCTCATTTTCTTTTTCTGTAGTAATCAGTACGGCATCAAATGTTTTTGCCTCAGGCATCAAATCGAGGTTTTTTGTAATGTTGGCATTCAATTCAATCTTTTCTTCCAGAATTTGAAAACCAAGCGATTTATATTGAATCGTGTATGTTCCTTTTGGCAAAGTGAGAGAATAAAAACCAAACGTATTTGTGATGGCTCCTGTTCCGGGTAATTCAAGCACGGCAATTCTGGCACCTATAATATCTTCACCGGTTGCACCGTCTTTTAACGTTCCGCTGATGGTGAATTTTTCCTGTGCAGAAATGAGCATTGGGCTGAGAAGAAAAAAAGTAAGAATGAGTAATGTCTTGTAGATTTTCATGTTGCGTATTCTTTCAATGTGACGTGTTTGCATTCAATTTGTTACTGCAAAATTGGTTATTTATTTCTGAGTGACCGATCAATTTTCTATCAAATCAATCTTTTTCTCAATCAATCTGGTTAACATTTATAAGGGTAAAATGTTCATTTAAGCGGTCTGGCAACTCATTGGTAAAAAACCGGCTTTGATTGAAACCCGCCGTGAAAAACCTCTGATATGGCTATATTTACGGCAAATGAAAACAGTAATTCAATACTCCCTGTTAGGTTGGGGAATTTACATTGTGTTCTGGCTTTGGCTGGTTTCAGGCTATATTGAACTGGGACCGGCCGCAATACGGGTGTCAGTCATTGTGGTGGTGCAAATGTTTTTGTTTTTCAGCAATTTGCTCTATTTCATTCCGCGATTTCTGGATAACAAAAACAGAGTGAGCTACTTTATGATTATTGGTGTTGTGCTTGCAATTGCCGTTGTTGGAGGAGCATTTCTGGACATGTATCTCAATGAACTCTACCCCTTTAAATTCAATAAATTTCATCCTCAGCCAACAAGCGGATACTTTTTTGCCCGGCTCATGATTTCAGTGATGCCACTGATTGTAAGCTCCCTGATCAGCCGATCCATGCAAGTCAGAAAGCAAAAAGAAGAAAGTCTGGAACTAAAAAACAAGATGCTGGAGGCAGAAACCAAAGCGCTGAAAGCACAAATTAATCCGCATTTCTTGTTTAACTCATTGAATAATATTTATGCCTTATCGCAAATAAAATCAGATAAAACTTCTGATGCCATTTTACATCTCTCTGAAATTCTGCGATACGTTACCTATGACAGCAATCAAAATCTGGTTGATCTCAAAGATGAAATTAAAACTATAGAAAGTTTTATTTTGCTTCAGGCTTTAAAAGATGATAATCAATCCAACATCCGGATTGAAATTGATTCAGCAAACGGACATTACAAAATTGCTCCTTTACTTTTGATTCCGTTCATTGAAAACGCGTTTAAACACAGTAATCACGAAGACAAAGAAAAGGGATGGATTGAAATTAAATTAAATGCGGCCAATGGAAAATTAAAATTAATTTGTTCAAATAGTATCGGAAAGACCGAGGTAAAAGACAATACCGGCGGTGTGGGCATGGAAAATGTAAAAAAAAGGCTTTCATTGCTTTATCCTGAACAACATAAATTAAATATTTTTACTGATCAGCATTCCTATAAAACGGAGCTGGAAATTATACTGAATAAATGAAGATGAATTGTATCATAGTGGATGATGAACAACCTGCGAGAACTTTACTGGAATCTTATCTTTCAAAAATTCCGGAAATAAAATTGCTTGCTGTTTGTAAAAATGCTGATGAAGCAATTCAAGTGATCAACTCAACATCGGTTGATCTAATCATTTCAGACATTCAAATGCCTGGAAAATCAGGAACAGATTTTATTAAATCACTCGAAAAAATTCCACTGGTCATTTTCTCCACTGCATACCGTGACTACGCGATGGAAGGGTTTGAACTGGACGCGGTGGATTATTTGCTGAAACCGTATTCCTTTGAACGTTTTCAGAAAGCCATTTCAAAAGCACTCTCTTATTTTGAACTGAAAGGAAAAACAGTTCCGAGCGCTGATCTTAAAACAACATATCTCACAATAAAGGCAGATCACAAATTATACAAAGTACAATACGCAGACATACGCTATATAGAAGGCATGCGTGAGTACGTTTCTTTTTACACACCGAGCGGCAGAATTACCGCATTGATGTCACTCAAGTATCTCGAACAGAATCTTCCGCAGGAAATTTTTGTGCGTTGCCACAAATCATACATCGTAAATAAAAATGTGGTAGAGGCACTGGACGGACACAACCTGATTATTCAGGGAAAACAAATTCCGGTTGGACAGCTTTACAAAGATGAAGTTTTGAAAAGTATTTTCTGATTACTGGTTGTTAACCAGATCTCTGAATTTTTTAAGCGCGTTGATATCCACCAGCATTTTACTGTAATACAATTTGCGTTCAAAGTCATCTGACTTTACCATGATTGCTCCATGCTCGAAACGCAAATCTTTCAGCCCTGAAATTTTTGCTCTTCTCCTTGGCATACCAAACTGATTATTCACCCAGATTTCATTTTCAGTAACAACAATGTAAGGCAGAAAATACATCGGAACAGAAAAAACAAGCAAACCAAAAATCAAAAACCACGATTCTCTGGAGGGTCTCAAGCCCTGACTGTCTGAATAAAGTGTCAGTGCCAGCAAAAGTAGAGAAAGCACCACTGGCAAAGAAACAATTACCTTGTTGTATCCAATTTTTATTTTCATTATTTCAGATAATGATCTAACCAACTGTAAAATTCACGGTGCCAGATAATGGCATTTTGCGGTGTTAACACAAAGTGATTTTCATCCGGAAACAAAACCATTTTACTTTCAATGCCTTTTAACTGTAATGCCTGAAACGCTTCCATACCCTGGTTCAAAGGAACTCTGAAATCCTGCTCACCGTGAAAAATAAGCATGGGCGTATTCCAGTTTTGTACCTTGCGGTGCGGTGAATTTTCCAGATACGATTGCGGTGATTGCACACCATAATAATCTCCTCCGATGTCACTGTTTGCAAAAAACAATTCTTCTGTTGTACCATACCAGCTTTCAAGATTAAATAATCCGCAGTGCGAGATAAAACACTTAAAGCGGTTCTCATGAATACCAGCCAGATAATAAACAGAGTATCCCCCATAACTTGCACCCACCGCTCCAATTCTATCAGAATCGATATAAGGCTCTTTTTTGATTTCATCTACCGCCGCCAGATAGTCCTCCATCGGTTGTCCGCCCCAGTCTTCACGAATAGCGTCATTCCATTCCTGACCAAAGCCGGGTAAACCTCTTCTGTTTGGTGCAATAATAATATAGTCGTTGGCAGCCATCAGCTGAAAATTCCAACGGTAAGAGAAAAACTGAGATACCGCACTTTGCGGTCCGCCCTGGCAATAAAGCAACGCCGGATATTTTTTTGTCTTGTCAAAATCAGGAGGAAAAATTACCCATACCAGTTGTTTTTTTCCATCTGTGGTAGTGATCCACCTTTTTTCAATATTTCCTGTTTTGATTTTTGAATAAATGTCTTTGTTTACATCGGTGAGTTGAATTTCTTCTCCCTTTTTGATATTCACTTTGAAAATATCGGTTGGATGATTCATATCCATTCTTCCGCCAATAATATGGTCACCTACCAATTCCATAGATGTATAATCATGATCACCTGTTGTGATCTGACGGATTTGTTTTGATTTAAAATCGTATTCAAAAAGCTGAACAGCGGCTTCCTTTACTGATTTGAAATATATTTTGTCTCCTTTTGGATTCCAGGTAAAACCATCCACGGTTATATCAAATTCAGCGGTGAGATTGATGATTTTTTTTGTGGCTAAATCATAAACTACAATATCATTTTTATCTGCTTCATACCCATCTTCACTCATACTCAGCCAGGCAATTTTTGTACCGTCGGTTGAATAAGTTGGTTCAACATCATAGCCATTCATTCCCTGTGAAATATTGGTGGTGGTTTTAGTTTCAACATTATACGCATAGATGTCTGAATTGGTACTAACCGCAGCTGATTTCCCTTCCAGTTTTTTACAAACATACAACACCGTTTTTCCATCCGGTGATATCGTAAACTGTTCGGTTCCTCCAAAAGGTTTCATGGGCGCATCAAAATTTTCTCCGCTGAGCAAATCCACTCCTTGTTTTCCATTTTTCAGATCATCCAATGAAGCAAAAAATACGTGATTTCTAAGTCCGTCTTCCCAGTCACTCCAGTGTCTGTACATTAAATCATCAATCACGCGCACATTTGAATTGGGCATGTCCGGATGAAATTCAGCACCGGTGAATTTTTCCATTTTTACTTCATTGCAGTATACAACTGATTCCTGATTTGCTGAAAATTTAAAACCGGCAATACCACCATCCAGTTTTGAAATTTGAACGGGAGGAATTCCTACGGTGACATCAATGGCAAAAATATTTACTCCCCCTTCTCCTTTTGCCAGATAATAAATAACTTTACTGTCATTTCGCCAGATGAGATTGTATTCAGTTCCTTTAGTAGTTGTGAGTTGTTTGATTTCACCACCTGCAACCGGAATCAAATAAATATTACTCTCCGATGAATTGTCTTCTACTTTGTATTCACGCTGCATAAAGGCAATGGTAGATTGATCGGGCGAGACGGTAATTTCTCCAATGCGTTTTAGTTTCCACAAAAGTTCAGGCGTCATTCTGTCTTGTCCAAAAGAGAAGATGCAAATAAGAAATCCGGAAAGTAAAAAGAGATTTTTCATAGTATTTATTTTACAATTCGTTTTATTAAAAATTTGCCCGGCAAATAAGCTACTACTGCACCCAGACAAAGTGTAATTGATAAAATTAAAATCAGATCAGCAAGTTTAAAATGAATTGGGAATGCTTCACCAAATTCTTCATCGAGCATAATGAATCCAAATTGCTGTTGTAAAAAACAAATTCCATATCCGATCACCAAACCAAAAATCAAACCCGACAAATTAATCATCATACCTTCGTAAAAGAAAATATTGGAAAGTTGTCTTTTGGTTGCCCCAAATGCGCGAATGGTTAAGAGATTACTTTGCTTTTCAAGCACGAGCATGGTGATGGAAGATATCAGCGTAAAAGTCACCATGAAAAAAATAAAGGTCAGAAACAAAACAATCAGCCATTTTTCCATCTGACTGGTTTGATAGATGAGCTGATTCTGCTCAAAATGTGTTTTTACTTTGAAACCGCTTCCGAGTATTGCGGCCAATTCAATTTTCTTTTCTTCCAGATCTGTCTCAGGAACAAAACTCATTTCCAGTGCTGTGATTTCATCTTTTATATTCAGCGCGTCTGCAGCAAAGTCAATTGGAACGACCAGAACTCGTTCATCCACTTTATGGTTGAACTGAAAAACACCGGCAATAGCAATTTTTTCTGATTCAAATCCGTCAATGCCCCCGCTCTTGATTTTCTCTTCTCTGTTTGGAACATAAATAGTAAAATCATCATAAGGCATATCTCCTTGAGCAATGTATCCATTGAGATTGATTAACGCGCCGACACCAATAACACCAAGCTCCCCAAACTCATCTTCCAGTATGGCTTCACCATCTTCCAAATGAGATTCCATTTCACTCATTTCGACAAACTGAGGCTCAACCCCTTTGATTTGTCCAATGATAAATTTGTCGTCATTTTTTATAATGCAGATTTCTTCAAGAACCTCCGTTGAATTTTCCAAACCATCAATTTCAAAAACTTCTTCAGGCAAATAATTTCTGTTGAAGGTTTTTGTGCTGGTGGACTCAATCCGGATATCCTGTTCGTAGGCACTGTTGATTTCAATTACCAGTTGTTCAATTCCGTTGAATGCTGATAATACAATTACCAGCGCAATCGTTGAAATGGCGATTCCGATAACTGAAATGATAGAAATGATATTAATAGCATTATGCGTCTTCTTAGAAAAGAGATATCTTTTGGCTATGAAGAAAGAAGCGTTCATTTACCTTTCAGCAGCTTGTCAATTTTTTCAGAATAATCCAGTGAATCATCTATCTCAAACGCAAATTCCGGAATTCGTCTCAGAGATTTTCCAAGACGTTTGCCCATTTCATATCTGATCTGTGGTTTATGGTGCTGAATATTGTCATAAACCGCATTTCTGTCAGGCACGCCAAAAATGCTGAGATATACTTTGGCAAAAGACAGATCCGGCGCAACTCTTACTGTAGTTGCTGTTACCATGGCCCCCATACATAAGGCACGGGATTCTTCCCTGAAATATTTGCTGAACTCCTGCTGTATCAGGGTTTCAAATTTCTGCTGTCTCACTGAACTCATAGTACAAAAATACGATAATCCGCGGTTTTTGACTTTTCCCGGTTTGAAAAACAATTCATTCAATTTGCCGTTATCCTGAAATTCACCCTACTTTTGAAGCCATGAAGGGATTTGTTCAGATTTTTAAACTTGCCTTTACCTATAAGCGGACAGCTATTGCGGTAATCATTTTTAATTTTCTGTTTGCCATTTTCAATTTACTTTCTCTAGTACTTTTTGTTCCGTTTCTGGAATTGATTTTTAAAGAAGAAAAAAACGATCAACTTGAACAAATCATTAAACCAGATTGGGAAACAAGTAAAAGTGCAATTGACTTTTTTGGTGATTATTTTGAATACATGCAGGCGTCGTTCATTAAAACTCATGGTGAAGCTGGTGCACTTGCCTTTATATGTATTGCTGTTTTAATTGCATTTCTTCTGAAGAATTTATTCCGATATGGAGCCATCTGGCATCAGTCTTATTTAAGAATGGCGGTGGTGCGTGATCTGAGAAAACAACTTTTTGGAAAAGCCGTTCATTTACCACTTGCCTATTATTCTGAAGAGAAAAAAGGAAATTTGCTTGCTCGCATGACCGCTGATTTAAATGAAATTGAAATTGCGGTAGTTTATATTCTCGAAATCATTTTCCGCGAGCCCATTTCGATTGTCATTGCACTATCCGTTTTGTTTTATTGGAGTACAGAACTTACGTTGTTTTCACTCATTCTGATGCCTGTCAGCGCATTTTTCATTTCCAGAATTGGCAAAAGTTTGAAACGCACATCTGCAAAAGGACAACAGCAAATGGGGCAAGTACTTTCTGTGATTGAGGAATCTTTAGGCGGGGTAAGAATTATCAAAGCGTTTAATGCTGAAAAAACTGCGCAACAAAGACTTGAAAAAGAAAATGATCATCACCAGAATTTAATGACACGTGCCTTCAGAAAAAAAGAACTTGCTTCACCACTCAATGAATTTTTAGGTGCAGCTGTTTTGATTTCGATTGTCTGGTTTGGTGGAAAGATTATTCTTGAAAATGGTGGCGGAACTTCTGCCATGACAGGTGATGAATTTATAGCCTTTATTATCGTCTTCTCTCAATTGTTACGTCCGGTAAGCGGCATTGCCAGCGGACTTGCTGCAACCAGTAAAGGTTCAGCTTCCATCGATCGTATTAATGAAATTCTGGATCTCACTGAACAAATTGAAGACCCGAAAAATCCGGTCGAGAAAAAATCATTTGATCATGCCGTAGAATTTGATCATGTGGTTTTTGCGTATGCAGAAGAACCGGTGCTGAAAAATATTTCTTTCAAACTGAATAAAGGCAAAACAATTGCTCTTGTTGGAGAAAGTGGAAGCGGAAAGTCAACCATTTCAGATTTGATCCCACGATTCTACGACGTGAAATCAGGCGCTGTTAAAATTGATGATGTCAATGTAAAAGACATGACTAAAAAAGATTTGCGTGAGTTAATCAGTGTCGTGACGCAAGAGTCTATTTTATTCAATGACAGTATCCGTAACAACATTGCATTTGGAAAACCGGATGCAACCGAGGAAGAAATTATTGCAGCAGCCAAAATTGCCAACGCACACGAATTTATTTCATCCTTTGAAAATGGATACGAAACGAACATTGGTGACAGAGGAAACAAACTTTCAGGCGGACAAAAACAAAGGCTAAGCATTGCACGTGCAGTTTTAACAAATGCGCCCATCATGATTCTGGATGAAGCTACCTCAGCACTGGATACTGAATCTGAAAAATTAGTTCAGGATGCCTTAGACCGCCTGATGAAAAACAGAACATCGCTGGTAATAGCACACCGCTTAAGCACCATCAAAAATGCTGATCAAATTATTGTGTTGAAAAAAGGAGAAATTGTGGAACAAGGCACCCACGCTGAGTTGATCGCTTCCAACGGTTACTACAAATCACTTTGTGATATTCAGGCGGTGATATAATTTCAATGAATAGTTCACTTGACTTCTTTGAGAATCCTGTAGGGATTCATCCCTCATAACCTGCGACAATTGTCGGAGGTTATGAGCAAACAAAAAGCGAACCAACCACAGCGTGGTTGACCAAAATCTTCGATCAATCGAGATACTCTGAATCGTAATCTACTTCCTGTTCTACCAGCATTTCTACCAACTCCTCTCTCCAGGATTTCTTAGCATGATGCTCCTCCTGATTTGATACATAACGAATAAGATTTTTCTTCGCTTCTGAAGAATAAGTAAAGGCACCATAACCTCCTTGCCAACCACCAAAATCCGGAAATAACTTTTCATCGCGTATAAACTTAGATGAACTAAGTTTTATTTTTTGCACCAAATCTGAAATACAAACTGTCGGATGCACACCAACGATTATATGCACATGATTTTCTATTCCTCCAACGATATATGACTTGCATTTCATGTTTTGCAGAACTACTGCCATATACGCGAAAAGTCGCGAACGATTTTCTTTTGCAAGCGTTGACTTGTTGTATTTGGTATGGAAGACTAACTGGTAGAGGATATTTGTATATGTATTCATAGTTTTTAGTTTTTTTTCGGGTCTCCGGACTTTGTCCGGAGTTATTAGAGAGGAATCCCGATGGGATTCTTGCTTTCAAATAAATCCTCCTCTATCCAAACTTCTGTACTGAATTGCCTCTGCCAGATGTTGCGGTTCAATGTTTATACTTTTTTCTAAATCTGCGATTGTGCGGGCCACCTTTAAAATTCGTCCATAAGATCTTGCAGACAATCCCATTTTATCCATCGCATTTTTCAAAAGCATCTGACCGGCATCTGATACCTGACAATATTTTTCACTTAGTTGCGGATTTAGTTGCGCGTTATAATAAATGCCTTTATACTCTTTATACCGGTTTTCCTGAAGTGCTCTTACTTCAATAACCCGTTTACGAATTTCTGAACTGCTTTCTCCTTTGCGCACATCTGCCAATTCTTCAAACTTCACTGCCGGAACCTCAATATGTAAATCAATTCTGTCCATCAGTGGTCCCGATATTTTTTGCAAATATCTTTTCACTACAATTTCTGGATCAGAATTTGGATCATTGGCATCATAAAAATTTCCAGATGGTGATGGATTCATAGATGCTACTAACATAAAACCAGCAGGATATTCTACCGACATTTTAGCGCGGGAAATTGTAACAACACGATCTTCCAAAGGTTGACGCATAACTTCTAAAACTTGTCTTTTGTATTCAGGTAATTCATCTAAAAATAAAATGCCATTGTGAGCAAGAGAAATTTCTCCGGGTTTTGGATTTGAACCGCCGCCGACTAGCGCAACATCAGAAACCGTATGATGCGGAGAGCGAAATGGACGCGTCATCAGCAAACCATGATTAGCTCCAACCAAACCTGCAACCGAATGAATTTTTGTTGTTTCCAATGCTTCATCAATGGTTAAAGGCGGAAGTATGGTTGGGAGTCTTTTTGCCAGCATTGTTTTACCAGAACCTGGCGGACCAACCAGTAGAATATTATGACCGCCAGCTGCGGCAATTTCTAATGCTCTTTTTACATGCTCTTGACCTTTTACATCAGCAAAATCTACCAAATAATTCAATTGATCAGATGCCGTTTCATCCCGGTGAAATTTTGCCGGAACGATTGCTTTCATTCCGTTCAGATAATCCACCACATCACGAATATTTTCAACCCCGATAATATCAATTCCTTCTACTATAGCGGCTTCATTAGCGTTTTGATACGGCAGAATAAATCCTTTAAATCCCATTTCTCTTGCTTTGATTGCAATTGAAAGTGCTCCTCTGATGGGTTGAACTCCACCGTCCAATGAAAGTTCTCCCATGATCAAGAATTTTTCAATTTCTGGATTGACAATTTGCTCACTCGCCGAAAGAATTCCAACTGCAATGGTGAGATCATACGCTGATCCTTCTTTTCGAATATCTGCGGGAGCCATGTTGATCGTGATTTCTCTGCGCGGATATTTGTAATCAGCATTGGTGAAAGCGGCTTTAATGCGTTGATGACTTTCTTTGATTGCGCTGTCCGGTAATCCTACCAGAAAAAAATTAATACCATTTCCAAGATTTGTTTCTACGGTGATTGGAATTGCCTCAATACCATAAACGGCACATCCAAAAGTTTTTACTAACATGATTTATTTTCATCTAATCGTCTTGAATACTAAGGTTCGTTTTGTCTGAAAAAAACAGACAGAATTAGTTGCTCGATTTAAACCCAATTGGTTTTCGCTGTGAATTCGAAACCGTCGCGTCATTTGCCTGCATGACTCCATCCATGTATTCAAAAAGCAGCTCAATACTTTTTGAATTGCCATTTACTTTTTGGTCAATGGTGAGTAGCAGTGATTTTAAATCACGAATCTCTTCATTGGTCTGTCTCATGGAAACAAAAATCCGCATGATTGCAATATTGACCTGAATGGCTTTTTTACTGTTTAACACGCTGGATAACATAGCAATTCCTAGTTCTGCAAAAACTTTTGGCAGCTTTCGTCTTCCTCCCCAACTTGAAGTCACAAACTGTGACTTCAAGTTTAGCCACTCCACTTCAGAAAGCTGAAATGAGAAATCATAAGGAAATCTCTCAATATTGCGATTAACTGATTGATTTAATTTTTTCGTTTCAACTTCATAAAGTTCTGCCAGATCACTATCCAACATCACCTTACAGCCTCTGATAACGAAAATTTTTTGCAGAATAATTTCATTCTGAATTATTAAATCCATGTACACTAAAAAAATCGTCTTGAATAGCTTTGATCGTTTTGTCAGGCAGAACAACCTGTCCAGATGTGAATCAGATTTGATTCACGGGGTAAAGGTAAATTTATTTTTGAGTAAAAAAGTAGCCCCGATAAATTTTTTGGGGTTAATAATTTATTTACCCATGAATATTCGTCTCTATATAATGAATCAGAGAATGAATAATTTTGATGTGAATCTCCTGAACACGATCAGCCCACTGACTCATTGGAGTTCTAATTTCGAGATCAACCATTTCAGCCATCTTACCACCGTTTTTACCGGTTAATCCAACGACAAACATTTTATTTGCCTTGGCGGCCAAAACCGCATTAATTACGTTTTGAGAATTACCACTGGTAGAGATGGCTAATAGAACATCCCCCGGGCGACCAATGCTTTCAACATATCTGGAAAATATATAATCATAGCCGTAATCATTTGCGATACACGTAATGTGCGCAGGATCAGAAATAGCAACTGCCGGAATAGGTCCACGGTTTTCTCTGAACCGGCCTGTCATTTCTTCAGCAAAATGCATGGCATCACTCATGGAACCGCCATTACCACAAGAAATCACTTTACCTCCATTTTTAATGGAGGAAATCATCGTATCTCCTGCTTTTTTAATTTTATCAAAATTAGTTGGGTCAGCAATGAATTTTTCCAGTACTGACTGGGCTTCCAAAAAATGGTCCGCTATTTGTTTAGTGCTCATTGAACGCAGATTTTATCAAATGTAGCTAAAAATGTAAATAATGCACTTAGCTGATTTGTGAATCTTGGTTATATTTGAAGGTTGTATAATACTTGTGCCAAAACTATTGAGACTATGAAAAGAATAATTTTACCCGGTATATTTTCGCTGATACTCGGAACAACATTTGCCCAAACTGGATGTTATTCTGAATGGAAAGCTGCTTTTGATGAACGAGGATCTTATGCCATTGGTGACGAAGTTCACCGAAATGTTTATATAGCTTTTGTTGAAGAAGGTGAATCATATTGTGTTGCCGGTAAAGCAAGAGTTGAATACGGAAAAATCGTTTCTATCTGGTTGATGTTTGAAGATGGTACTTACGATTTAATGGAAGCTGATAAATTTTCTACCAAAGCTAAAACAGCTCCAGGTATTGTTAACGGAATTTCTGAAGAAATCATTACTAAAGATGGGGAGAAACTCTACATCATTTTTGTAGATAAAATTAAACCTAAAAAGAAAACATATAAAACAGTTGGTGGTCCCGGAGATCAGTAATTGAAATGAAATCGATTAATTCAAAATCCGTTAACTAATCGTGACGGATTTTTTTTATCAGAAATTCCAAATCGGACCGGCTGAAATAATCATCGAATCATGCGTAATCCAGACAAGATTATCACTCGTACTGCTTGACGCCCAATAACCAAAATTCACTTCAACGCATGTCATTTTTCCAACAGAAAACTGAGCACCTGCAGCTGCTCTGAAATCCCATCCAAAGCGGGTTTGGTTGAATGTTGGTGTAATCGATGGCGAATCTTTTCTACCCGGCCATAAGGTAAATCCAGACGCTACTAAAATATTAAATCCGATTTTGTCAAATGGCTGAAACAACGCCTTCAATCTCAGATTTGATTGCATCATCAATCTGGCGTCATCGCTTGTAGATGGTTTTCCAAACATGGTCATTATCTCTAATCCCGTTGAAAAATTAGGGTGTAACTTATAGTCTAAAAATGGAGTTGCCCCAACAGAATATTTTGCCTTTGTAAAAACACTATTCACATTGAACAATCCAAAACTTCCATAATGCAGATTCAAACCTACCAGCCACTTTTCTTTTTCTTGAGTAGCCAGAACAAAACTACACTCCGATATTTTACCACTTTCAATTATCACAAATTTTGTTTCAGAAACATAACCAGGTTTGTACACTCGAACCGAAATTTCACCCGCTTCCAAATTTTCGATCAGTAAACCTGACATCTCTGTTTTTGTTTTTCCCTTAAATTGATCATTGATGTAAATACTTGCATCCTTTTCACAGTAAACCTGAAGAGTTCCGGTTTGAGCAAAGCTTTGAACAATGCCAATAAAACATAAACAAAAAGCCATAGAAATTTTCATACTACCAAGGCATTATTGTTTAACGAGAACGTCAAGATATATTGGAAGATGGTCAGCATATCCGCCGTGGTAATTAAACCCAACATACGTGCGGTTTGTTGTTCTTCCAATTCCGTCTGACTCAGGTTCCAATAAATAATCCGCGTCAAAAATCTGAACAGCGCTCATCGGTACCACTAAACTTCCGGTTTGAAAATACATGTTTGGTGAAGAAATAAATTGGTCAAGAATTCCCCATTCATGCTGATAACTGTGGGTACCTTTTATATTCTCATATTGCCACATCAGGTTAATTAAATCTCCTTTTTTAAAAGCAGAAGAATCTTTGACAGCTTTCAAAATTTCATGCATGCTGATGTCATCGGGATGATCATTAAAATCTCCCATTGCTAAAATATAGGCCTGCGGATCAATCGTCATTAATGAATCAAATTTTTCTTTTAATGTTTTAGCTGCGAATTGTCTTTTATGCTCCGTTGCCATTTGGCCTCCGTAACGTGATGGCCAGTGATTCACAAATAAGTGCAAGGTGTCTTTTCCAACCATACCTTTCATATAAAGTATATCCCGGGTGGGAGAATGATCAACCGGAAATATCAATTCATATGAATGGAAACTCAAAAAAGAAAAGTATTCAGGACGATACAAAAAGGCAACATCAATTCCGCGGGCATCTTCTGATTCCTGATGAATTACTTCGTAACCAAATTCTTTCAAAGGAGAATTAAATACCAAATCTTTCAGACAACGAATTTCTTCAACCTCGCATAATCCAATTACTGCCGGCGGTTCCCACTGACCCAAAGCAATGGCTGTTTTTCCGATTTTTGCAAGCTTGTCGTTATATCGCTGATAAGTCCAATAACGCGTTCCTTCTTCAGTAAACTCATCATCATTTTTTAAAGAATCATCCGTTGGGTGAAACAGATTTTCCACATTGTAAAACATAATGCGGATTCCTTTTTTTTCTTCTTGTGGATTTTGAGCCGTGGAGTTGTGCTGGTATAAAAGAAAAAAGGTAATTAGGAAAAAGGAAAAAGGACAAAGGGTAATATTTTCCTTAAAGAAAGTCAAGAATAAATTATTACAATTTTTCTTCATTGTTTAAGTTTCTTGAAAATCTTAACCTTTGTCCTTATAACTTAAAATTATTCCTCATCCGTCTGCTCAGTCAATTTAGTTCCGATAAGCGTTCCCTGAATAATCTGATCTTGAAATTCTTTCATTGCGCTTGGTGAGTGCGGAATTAAAATAGACGAATTTTTTCCATTTGAACCAATGTGATTTAACGTATCAAAATATTGAGTGAGTAATACGAAATGCATGATCTCTTCATGCGAAACTCCTTTGAGGGATTTTTGAAAATCTTCCACTGAATCTTTAAATCCACGAATAATTTCTCTTCTCTGCGCAGCAATACCTTCACCGGATAATCTTTTTGATTCAGCATCAGCTTCGGCTGCTTTTACCACACGGATTTTAGCTCCTTCAGACTCTTCCATCGTTGCTTCTTTATCACGTTTCGCCGCGTTGATTCGGTTCATTGAATCTTTCACTTTTGAATCCGGATCAATGTCAGTGATAAGCGCCTTTACAATCAAATATCCATAATCATCCATGGAGTCAGCAAGATTTTGTCTTACTGCTGTTGCTATATCTTCTTTTTTAGCAAAGACATCATCTAATTCCATTTTAGGAACCTCAGCGCGTACATCATCAAAAATATACGAGGCAATCTGATGTCTGGCATTATCAAGGGAATAATGTGCTTCCCATAATTTATCCGGCATAACTTGATATTGCACAGAAACTCTTAAATGAACAAATACATCATCTCTGGTTTTTGTTTCTACATCAACATCAAGTTGCTGAACACGCATATTAATAATACCAGCCTTTTTGTCAATAAAGGGAATAATAAATCCAAGTCCTGCGGGAGCCATCTTTTTAAATTTACCCAATCGTTGAATTACAAAAACTGTTTTTTCGTTGACCAGAATAATCGACTTGATCAACAGTAATAATAAAATTGCACCGCCTATGCTGTACATTACAATCATTTCTTGTTCCATAATTTAGTGTAGTTTAAGGTTTAATTGCTTTGGCAAGACAATCCGGCTGACTTCCAGCAAGTCTGTATTGGCAAAGGGATTTAAAGGTAAGATTTTTTTTAAACGCTTTACTGTCAGGATATAAAAAGAAGAAAATTCAAATGAATATGAAATATATTTTGTTATTTCACAGTAAATTGATATATTTCAGTATCCCAACCACTTAAACTATGCTAGACTACATTCTCCACCTTTCGCCAGGAATCTTAATAGCACTGGTGATTGTCATTTTCATTGGACTTGTTTCACAAGCGGCTCTTTATGCAAAAGCCGGAGAGCCATGGATTGCTGCGTTGGTCCCAGTTTGGAATGTGATGATTTTTGTTGATGTTGTCGGCCGACCAAAATGGCAAAGCTGGATCATTATGGTTCCCGGATTGATAATTATGGGAATGATTATTTTGTACTGGCCACAATTGGATGGTTTGTTTCCTGTTATTGATTCTGAAACACTTGTTGCAAGTCCGTGGGGAACAAAAAGTCCTTTTTCTGAAGCCATGGTTCCAATTTATGTGATCGCTGGAGTATCAGTTCCTATGTTAGTGTTTATGATGATTATTTTTACTGAAATATGTGAATCATTCGGTAAACATACAACAACAGATAAGGTACTTGCCGTAGTTTTCAACGGTGCTTATATATTATTTGCGATTGCTCTAGCACCCAATGTTCAATATGAAGCCCCTTGGTATAAAAAGAAAAGAGGTTTGCCATACACTGTACCAGAAGATCCTAGAAAAATAAAAGCCGCACAGATGGCTAAAGCTCAGGCAATGGCAAAAGCACATGGGCATGGGCATTATGGCAAGAAGAAGTAACCTTTAGTTTAGTTTCTATTTCAGCATTTTCTTAAAGTTAATGCAAGATTATTTCTTTCACACTTTCTTGTTTTCTATTCGCAATTGAAACCCTATCTGATGAAACGTATCGATAGAAATATTTGTGTCAGCCGCCAAATATTTGCGGAGTTTGGTAATGTACACATCCATGCTTCTTTTGGTAAAATAGGTTGATTCACCCCAAATTTTCTCCAATGCAACTTCTCGCGGTAAAATTTTATTTAGATATCCGCAAAGCAATTCAAGAAGCATTGATTCTTTGGGTGAAAGTTTATACATACCATTTACAGTGTGTTCTAACTCTCTTCTCATCGGAGTGAATTTGAAATTTCCCAATTCATATTGATCAGAAAGTTGTTTGGTATCAATTTCTTCAGAGAATCGTTTTAAAATAACTTTGATTTTTAACAGTAAAACATCTGTATCAAAAGGTTTAACCAAATAATCTTCTGCTCCGGATTCATACCCTTCCAGCATATCCGTTTTGGAATTTTTAGCCGTTAAAAAAAGTATCGGAGATTTTACTTTCTTTTCTCTGAGCTTTTTTGCCAATGAAAATCCGTCTAAATGGGGCATCATCACATCCAAAACACACAAATCAAAATTTGTTTTGACCGCTTCTGAATATCCCGCAGTTCCATTGATTCGCCATGTTACTTCATAACCTGACAAGCGCAGATAATTGGCCAATAATGACCCAAAATTTTCATCGTCTTCAACGAGTAACAGATGCTTTTTCATAGGGCATTAAATTCAACTATAACGGTTGTTCCACTCCCTTCGCTGCTGTTAATGTTTATGTTAGCATGCATTCGTTCCAACACAAATCGAGTGTAAGTTAGACCAATGCCAAATCCTTTTGTATTATGAATATTTCCGGTTTCAGCTCTGTAAAAAGCGTCAAATATTTTTTTCAGATTTTCAGATGAAATTCCATAGCCATTGTCTGAAATAGTCATCCTTATTTTATCATTTTGTTTTGTTACTAGAATCCGAATTTCAGGTTCACCATTAGTATATTTCAAACTATTGTCAATGATATTTGAAATTGAACGTGAAAGATGAAACTCGTTGGCATTAATGGTGATGTTATTTTCCAGTTCAATATTCACTTTTGCTTTTTTTGATCTAATCAAAAGATCCATATTTTTAATACAATCTTCAATGATTGAATTCAAATTTATTTTTTCAAGCGGGATTTCAATTTGATTTTTTTCCAACGCAGCAATTTCCAAAATTCGCTCAATGTTTTGATTCAATTTGTTTTTTTCAGCTTGGATGATTTGTACGTTTTCCTTCACTTTTGTCTGATCGCCAATAATCCGTGGATGCAAAATAGAGTCTGCAGCGAGTGAAATAGATGAAAGGGGGGTTTTAAATTCATGAGTCATGTTATTCATGAAATCAGTTTTGAGTTGTGAGATTTTTTTGTGACGAATGATCTGACGAATCGATATAATGAAAACGCTTACCAGAATGAATGCGAAAATTGCTGAAAGTAATATCATCCATTTAATATCGCGCCAAATGAGCGATGCGTGATTTTTTACATTTAAACGCAACAAAAATCTTCCTGGATGAATAATATCTTTCCTAAAAAGCGGCAATTCATGCGTGTAATTGTCATGCATTGTTTGATTGAAGACAATATTGTTTTCCAAACCATCAAAAACACTCCACGTGAACTGCGTATCTAAATTCATTGATTGCATATCAGACTTAAGTGACTTTTCAATCATTGCACTGTCCAATCTCACATCAACACCTGCAGTATTAGTTTCAAAACGAATATTTTCAAAAACGGTTCTGACATTTTCAAGCTGCATCAATTCTTCTTCAATTAATTGAAGTTCAAATTTCATACTGTCTGCTGCATTTGAATGCCTGATTATTTGATGTGAAATGGTAATGTTGGACTCATTCTCTGCGCCTGAATCTCTCTTTATTTCAATTTTTTCATCATCCATTACATGCAGAAATACAGAATCTTGATTATTTGCACGAACAACACGCACATTTGAATGAATAGAATCAGAATGCTCAGAAAAAATCAAGCTGTCTGACCATTTCCAGTTTGAACTGTCGCTTTGCGAGAATAGTGCAATGGCTCCTCTATTGTCCAATTTCAAATCGGTGTTAGTTATTGCTTGAAGAATTTTGTGATCAATCAAAGACTGTTTTTCTTCAATGAATAGTCTTACCCAAAAAACTTGAACGGTAATTATACCGGCAAGCGCAGTCACCATTAAAACAATTAAAAGTGGAATTACTTTTTTCTGCATGATTCAAAGATAATTTCATGTGTGAGGTGCATTCGGGACTTTAACCTTTTTTAACCGCACTTTGACCTGTTTTTAACGGAGAAGCCTTCAATGGGGTGATACCTTTGAATCAATTAAAAATAAAAAATTATGTACAGTAAAATTTTAATTTCAATGACCTTAACCGGTATGGCACTGGCCTTGTTGTCATTCGTGGACGAAGAAAATCCCAAAATGAAACGATATGAAGTAATCAGATCCGTGAACGGTGAAGTACAAACATTTGACACGTTGGTTCCTGAAAGTTCAACATTTACCCCTGAACAATATTTGGCTCAATTAGGATTTTCAGAAGATAATAATATCGAAATCATTAACATGGACTTTAGAAGAATGCCTCATGAAATGATGATGAATTCGGAAGTTCAACACCCTGAGGGATCAAAAATGGTTATGTGTTTTGATGGTGAACCTTCAGAAGTTGATTCTATGATTATTATAGAAGTTGAATCAACCGGTGGTGAACCAGCGTGGTCAACAGAAGAAGGAATGGATCACATGATCATTGAAAAAAACTGCGTGATTAAACAATTGGATTCAATCAATGGAGAATTGGTTGAAATTGAAAAAATAATTGAAATGATTATCGCAGATTCTCTATTCAATGCTGAAATGATGGTGCCCGGCGATTCAAATGTGATCATCATGCAACACATCGTCATCAATGATGAAACCGGAGATAAGAGTTCCAAAAACATCGAATGGAAAGAAGGCGAACCATCTTTTGAAAGACACATCAATACACCAAACGGTCATGAAAACTTAATTGTGTTCAGCGGAGATGAAAATTTTACGTTAGTCGTTGTCACAAATGATGCAGAATCAAAACCAAAATCGGAAATAAAAATTGAGAATACTCCGGACGTTGAAGATAAATTTAAGGTTTATCCAAATCCTGCGGGGAAACAAGTGACCGTAGCGCTAACATTTGATGAAAGTGCTTCAACAACAATTCGTGTTAGTGATGCAAACGGAAAAGAAATCGCTTTGTATGATTTGGGTGTTTTTTCAGGTCAAATGAATCAAATCATAGATATTTCTAAATGGAGTAAAGGAATGTATTTTGTACAGGTGGAAAGACCCGGTGCAAAATTGGTTGAGAAACTCGTAGTAGAGTAGTTAAGTGTAGCAAATTTTTCAAAGGAAGCACCTTCAATTTTTTGGAGGTGCTTCCTTTTTCAATTCAATATTTCTTTGTAGTGACGATGTAACACAGAAGAATCAGTCCCGCTTAAAAAAGATGAATACGTGAGATGAGTTAACAAAAACCGTTTGTCCTTAATCCAGGGTGGAAGATATTTTGGTTTTTCAATCAATCCCATTTCATTCATCATTTTCAATGCTGGAATATCTGATAAATCAAGCTTACCGCTGAATAACAAATCCAGGTATTCAAATTTGCCTGATGAAACAGCAACACTTAAAAAATTTTGAACCCTGACTAATCCTTCCAGATAAACAATGTCTTTTGTGAATGGAGCTTTGCCATGGATATCTCCTCCTCTGAAAACGCGTTTGGCACTATCAAATGCTTTTCCTTCGTCATCTGTTTTTTCAAGATAATTTCTATAAAGATCAATGAAATTTGCACCGTCAATTACCATTTGAGTTGCAAGAACTCTGTCGGACAATCTTCTTGTTCTATCCAGATCAATGCAGCCAGTTATAAATTCAGAAAATACTGCTAGTCCTTCTTGAGTTTCTGTTGTTCCGCAATGCCCAGCACCAAGAATTTTAATTTTATCTTGTTTGTGTCCGTTAATTGAAGTTGCCACATGAATGTAAACTTCATGTTCAATAAGCTGTTGAATATCTTTATCGGTAAAACATGCCGAAGGATTAATCGCGATTCTTCTTCTGCCTGCAATTGCGTTTGAAGAAATTGTATCGTCCATCACAATTTTCGGACCTTCATCGCCAAACATTTCAGTAACTGCCTTTTCCATTTCAACCGCAAGTGTTGCAGGCATAACACATGCTTTTGGCGGAGCCCCCAAATCGAAATTTTTTACGTTTTCAAAAAGTTCACCAAAATGTTGTGCTAAATCTAAAGCAGTACTTTCTCCATCCGGTAAAATATCCTTTGGACAGCCGTACATGTTTTTAGAATGTCTGAAAAAATCCTGCGTTCCTCTGGATGATAATAACAAGGCACTGCTCTCTAATTTATCGGCAATACGTGTGGCCCACTTATCAATGATATCATTGACACCTAAAAGTTTTCTTGCTTTTTTTACTTCATTAAGTGCCGGTTCAGGATCAAAAGGTTTGTATTCGACAACCGGCAATTGTTGCGCTTTATTTTTAAAAAATTCCTGTTCCACTTCGTTAGGCCAGGCAATATTTCTAAGAATATTTATTTTGGATGCGGCTTCATCCAATGTGTCGCTGATGACGATAATTCGTTCTTTGTCAGAAGGCATGAATACATGATTTGATCGAAGATAATCAAATTCTGTAAATGAAAATGAACTTGGTAAAAACAAGAAGGGTCACCTTTTGATGACCCTTCAGTTATTAACTTAGTGGGTTATTGTGATTTTGTTTTTGAATCCAGATTCAAATTGTATTAAATAGGTTCCACTTGCCCATTGTGATGCATCAACTTTTGTGATTTCTGATGAAACAATTCCATTAAAAATTATCTGGCCAGAAATATCTGAAATAACAAAACGCTCATTTGTATTTGTAGCCTTAATGGTAAAATAGTCTGATGCCGGATTTGGGTAAATATTAAATGTTGTTAAGTTATTAATGTCAATAGAAACTGTGGATACAGCATTTACAAATTGTCCGGTACTCATGTTGTAATAACTTCCGCTGGCCTCAGTCTCAAGTTTTACAGCGCGAATCATATAAACACTGTTTCCAAAAATTGGATTTGGATCGGTAAAGGTTGTGCCAGTGATATAGGCAGAATTAATTTTTACAAAATCTCCGTAAATATCTGTAGCTCTATAAACATTATATCCAACAATATTATTGTCAGTGCCAGCTGTCCAACTTAAATTCATTCCTGAGACACTTTCTGTAGCCGTAATATTTGTGACTGGCGCTACAATGTGCATTTTTAAAGTTGGATCACCCATAAGACTCATGTGAATACCCTGCATTAAAGCTGGCATTCCTCCTTCATATGTACTGGCGTTATTTTGATTTAAGCGTGTTGAATAACCAATTGTTTCACCCAAAGCCATGTGATGAAAATGCCATGAGGGAGCTTTGCCTGACCAAACAGTTGCCAACGATGTACCATTGCTTGCAAGTGGTGCACGTAATAAGTGATTAGGTATTCCGGTGCTGCCTTTGTACCATTCAACAAAATAGCTTCCATACATTTGCATGAAGACAGAATTAATTGGATAATTAATGCATTGTGAACTGGTAAATACATCATTGGCCATACTCGTATCTGAACCACCACCGGCCATGTGGCCCCATAAATAACTATAAGTACTTATTGAATCTCTGAAAGCAAAACAACCCGTGTTGCAAGTGTTCAAATCAAGAATTTTATCATCAAACATAGCAGTATAACTTCTCCAGGCAGATGCGGAAACGGTTGGCATTTGAGCATCCATGGTTGTATTCATAATAGCCCGATTCAAAGGCTGGAAATTTTTTAATCTGAAATCATGATTTTTATTCAGATAATTCTGAAGAAGTCCTAACTCAGAAAATGGAAATCCGTCCATATCATTCATATCAATTCGTCCAACTTGTAATTCAATTTGGGAAGGGAAATTATCGTGATCATAATTGCCATCTCCCGGAACATTTGGCGTATAAATTGCTCCGGTATTCGACGTTGAAACAATTACGTCTTGCCAAACCATATCTATATCCCCATAATACCCATCACCTGGCTGAGCTCCTATTCTTTCAGCATGACCATCTGGTGCAAAATTTCCAGAATAGGGTGCAGGTAAATGACCAATTGTAAGTACAGTAGATATGGTTGGATCATTTGTGTACTCCTGCATAATAAAAGTATGTATGGCTTCAACCCCAATTGTTGGATCGATGAGTTGCGTATTAATTTTATAACCATCTCCAATGAGGTCAAGTTCAAATTGATTTAATTCAGTGGCCAAACCGGCAGAAAATGTTTGATCGACCAGAATAAGGATGGTACCACGTGAATCTGTTTCTGGTAATTCAATACCCGCATATATATAACCATAAGCATCATAAATACAGGTTGATCGTGTGATGCGATATTCAAACGCCTCGCCCTGAAGAACCGAATTATCAATGTAATTTATATCTGAAGGCGATAGTACTGCAAGATTTGTCCAGTTCATATCTGATTTTAACTTGCGATCTATCACTAGTGATTGTGTATTTATATCTGCATTCCAATTGAGCGTAATTTGTGATGGTAAAACAGAAGCAGTTGCCGTTAGCTGAACTGCATAATCTTTACCAACTTGACCATTTTGAATGTAAAAATAGGTGTCGCTGGTATCACCAATTGTGCTGTTAGAAGCATCCGTAATTCTAATTAAAGCAGTACAAGTTTGATTATTTGGAACATTCCAGATGTAGCTTGATGGAACTGCTGAAATATTTGTGACAATTGGCAACCAGTTGGAGCCATTGTCTATGGTGTATTCCAAATTCACATTTGTTACACCATTTACTCCCCACAAAATTGTTTCATTCGTTCCAATCTTAAAATTTTCACCTCCATTAGGAAGATATAATGTCAATGGATTTGTTGTTACAACCGGTGAGTATTTTAAAACAGTGCCCAGG
>Ga0268298_10000545_pt1 | contig 48462 bp, 38 predicted proteins | sample WWTPWeurt_MetaG_FD_194462 | JGI IMG/M metagenome (GOLD analysis project Ga0268298, IMG submission 194462) | Activated sludge microbial communities from WWTP in Nijmegen, Gelderland, Netherland - WWTP Weurt | ecosystem: Engineered > WWTP > Aerobic digester > Activated sludge | place...
TTTTATTTTGTCTGAATCCAATTCAGTTTCCCGGCCGTCATGGCTGGTATCACAGTTTTCCTTTTTTTAAAAAGTATAGATATCATTACGATGGAAAAATTTTTGTGCTTACCAACGGGGGAACCTTTTCCATGGCGAGTTATGTGGCCAGTCATCTAAAGCATCAGAAACAAGCTGTGGTGGTTGGAGAAGAAACTGGTGGAAGTGAATTCGCCAGCAGGGGATTAGCATCCGGTAACATTGAACTTTCAAAATCAGGATTGAGAGTAGGTTTAAATGTCTATCAACTTACTGCCGGCCTTCGGTTAAAAGATTCCGGTCACGGTGTAATGCCCGACTACCCCCTAACTTATCAACCGCAAGATTGGCAGCAAAATCTCGACTTAGAACTTATTAAGGTGACTGAACTAATCAGCAAAAACCTAGACCTCAGGTGATAAATTGAAGGATCATCAAATACCATCTTCATTCCTACTTATGTTCCGAATAATGGAGCGTTATTCCCAAACTGTAAATTTTTAAAAGCATGTAATTGAAATCTGCTTCATAACTACCTCGTGAAGGGAATTGAACCAAAAGCTGAAGTGCAATCCATCCCGGTTGGTCAGGAAAGGCTTGCTTTAAACCAATATTATCATTGACATAACACTCCAATTCCTCTCCAACGTTGGCTCGTTTGCATACCAATGGTCGTTCTGATGCATACAAACCCCAATATGCTTTTCCCGTGATCTTGATTTCTGTAGAATCCCCGTCACAGCAGCGATCTACTTCATACAAAACATTGACATGTTCTTCAGTACAGATGTTTTCCGGGGTCAACAAGTCTTCAAAAACAAAAAAACGTTGATCTCCGCTGACGTAATAGTGATATGGACTTGTTTTAGAAATTGTTGAAACCCACTGTAAATTATCACCTCCACATGCACCATCCTCACCGGTTTTTTTAGCACAACCCAATGTTAACAATGCAAGACTGCCGAACGTCCATAACCATAAATTAAAAATTTTCATTTTTATTTTTTAGCAATTTGCCATTCATTCTAACCCATTTAAATGACGCAGGTCATTTATAAAAATGAAAAAAAAATGTAGGTTTTTAAATCTGAATGATACTTCCGGGATGATCTAATCAGGGCTTTAAATTTAATCTGTACAACTCAAGTCTTTATTAAGACCTAAATTGATTATTACCCTAAATTAAACGAAAGCAAATAGATGCAATGTTTGAATCTTTTTTGGATTACACGTTGAAAAGAAAATGCATCACGTCTCCATCCTGAACGACGTACTCCTTTCCTTCTGTTGCCATTTTTCCGGCTGCTTTGATGGCCGCTTCTGATTTATATTTTACGTAGTCGTGATAATGTATAACTTCTGCTCGAATGAAGCCTTTTTCGAAATCTGAATGGATAACTCCCGCTGCTCCGGGTGCTTTAGTGCCTTTCTTTACAGTCCAGGCACGAACTTCTTTAACCCCGGCAGTAAAATAGGTTATTAACTCCAGCAAATTATAGGCCGCTCTTGTGATTTTATGAGTGCCGGGCTCTGTCAGTCCCAGGTCCGCAAAGAAACCAGCTCTGTCCTCTTCCGGTAATTCAGTGATTTCAGCTTCAATGCCTGCGGAGATAATGAGTACATCTGCTTTTTCTGATTTGATGGCTTCGATGAAGCGGGCAGTGTGTGCATTGCCTGTGTGGATGCTGGCTTCGTCCACATTGCATACATAAAGCACCGGCTTGCCGGTGAGGATCTGGCTTGATTTAACGAATTGAGCGCTGTCTTCATCGTGGACGAAAGCGCGTGCAGTTTTCCCATCGCTAAGATGAATCAATAACTTTTCTCCGATTTCAATGTCTCTCAATACTTCCTTGTCGCCTGATTTTGATTGTTTGCGTAATCTGTCCAATCTTCTCTCCAGGGATTCTATATCTTTCAGAATAAGTTCTGTATCCACCACTTCCTTGTCTCTTACCGGGTCCACGGATCCATCCACATGCACTACATTGTCATTGTCAAAAGCCCTCACCACATGAATGATTGCATCCACTTCGCGGATATTTGCCAGAAACTGATTGCCCAGTCCTTCACCTTTGGAAGCGCCTTTAATCAATCCTGCTATATCAAGGATATCGACTGTAGTAGGGATCAACTTTTGTGGATTTACTAAACTGGCCAATTCAGCCAATCTTGGATCCGCTACAGTGATTACACCTAGATTAGGATCTTTGGTGGCAAAAGGATAGTTGGCTGCAAGAGCGCCCGCAGAGGTGAGCGCATTGAACAAGGTTGATTTTCCTACGTTAGGTAATCCTACGATTCCGCATTGTAAACCCATATGATGATCATTTTTTACAAAGGCGCAAAGGTAGAAATTCCCTTTATTTAAGCCCTGTTTGGCTCGGTTATTATTCTTCTGTTAACATGAATTATCTCGCACATCTCGTTCTGGCTTATCCGCATCCAAACCTAATGGTAGGAAATTACCTTGCAGATTTTATCCAAAAGCGGGATGAAAAAAATATTTTACCCGTATATCATCCCGGAATTTCCTTCCATCGGTGGATTGACAACTATACGGATCATCATGCTACAGTGGATGAATTAAATGTCATTTTCAGACCGGCTGTGCACAAATATGCACCGGTGGCAACAGACATTGTGATGGATTATTTTCTGCACTACAATTGGAGTCTTTTTATGGACCTTGATTATGATGTATTTGCAGAGAAAATATATCATTTGCTAAAATTGAAATCTGCGGATTTTCCGGAGCCTGCACAAACTATTACGCATCGCATGATTCAGGGATCATGGTTGGACCAATACAAATCCATGGAGGGACTTGCGGATGTAATGAATCGAATGAACCGCAAGGCAAAGTTTGATGTGCAATTTGAAAATACGTTGGAGATCGTCCAGAGCCAGCATGATAAATTGAATGCACTTTTTCTGCGCTTTTATCAGGACATCAGCAGAGAAGCGGTGAGTTGGCTTAACCTTCGAAATGAAATGAAATCGTAAGCGTCCTTGAAAATAATTTGTCGATGATGGTAGACTCAATCAGCTTGTTGTCGTAAATCAAAACATTGTTCAAACCATGGGAGAACTTAATCTCCGGTGTAAAAATAAAATAGGGTAGAAAGAATTGCATTCCGGCTCCAATTTCAATTTGAAAATCATGCGGGGATATTCTCACTAAATCGAAACGGTTCTTATCTGAACGACTGTTAGAGGCAAAATCATAGGAATATTTAACTCCGGCGAGCATAAAAACTCTTGCATCCTTATAAGGGGCGGAAGTAAAGCGAACAATCATAGGGATTTCACCGAATACCGATTCCAACAAATCCTCCTGAACAGGGCCACCATTGGTAGGGGTATAGATTAATTTTCGGTAAGAAAGTGAAATGGATGGGAGGAGGCGATAATCAAAATATTCTCCAATTTTAAAATTAGTGATCATGCTGAGCGTAAGCCCAGGACTAGCGACTCCTTCATTGACCTTGAAAGCGCCTTCCGGCCGCAGAGCTCTGGAATGTTCTACCTTAAACCCTGAAGAGTTCAAAGCAAGCGTTAAGCCAAAATAATGGGACTTTTTCTTAAAACCCTCATAGTTGTAATTACGCACTCTGGTTTGTGCAGACAAACTGAGGCATGTAATAGTAAAAACGAATAAAACTATGGTTTGATACCGGTGTAAATGCAACATATACCTAAAGTCAGTGAACGGTGTGCGCAGCGAACAAATCCCCTTTGCGACAGCCTCTCGAGAAAACGCTCATAATCAGGAAACTGTTGTACAGATTCATATAAATATTGATAAGCTCTTGGATCTTTTGAGACCAATTTGCCAAAATTGGGGAGTAAGTATTTGAAATATAGTTGAAACAAATGTTTGAATGGAAAACTCTTGGGTTTTGAAAATTCAAGAACGATTATTTTTCCACCGGGTTTGGTAACGCGATACATCTCTGCCAGCCCTTTATCCAAATCTTCAAAATTGCGCACGCCAAAAGCAGCCATGACGGCTGAAAAACGGCCGGTATCGTATGGCAAATTTTCCGAATCACCCAGATCCAATTCAATTTTTTCTGTAAGGTTTAATTTCTGAAGACGTTTGCGTCCCAATTCGAGCATCCCTTCAGAAAGGTCCATGCCACGGAATTTGAGGGTGGGGTATTTCTTATACGCCTGGATGGCCAAAACGGCGGTACCGGTAGCTACGTCGAGCACTTCTTCCCCGGCAGGAACTTCTGCCAATTCTGCAATTGCTTTTTTCCGCCAACTTCTGTCGATGCCTAAGGAAAGTATGCCATTCAAAAAATCGTACACCGGAGCGATGCGGTTAAACATTTGACGGACCTGTGATTTCTTGCTTCCTTCCAGGTCTGTATATGGTTTTGTTTCTGCCAAAAATGATGGATTTCCCGCAAAGATACAAGGCTGGACTCAGTTTAAATGAACAGATTATACATGATGAAAAATAATATATTTAAGATAAAGAATTACAATATATTATATAGTAAATAAAAGCTATGTTTTTTTCACAAATAGGCCTTATTTTATTAACTTTGCAGCCTTAAATAAACCAACATCAGGAATGGCAGAATTTGATAAAATTATCCAGGTTAACATAGAGGAACAATTGAAGACATCCTACATCGATTATTCCATGTCTGTAATCGTCTCCAGAGCTTTACCCGATGTTCGGGATGGCTTGAAGCCTGTACACCGAAGGGTGCTTTACGGGATGAATGAATTGGGCATGAGGTATAACAAACCCTATAAAAAATCAGCCAGGATAGTAGGGGAGGTTTTGGGTAAGTTTCACCCGCATGGAGATTCCAGTGTATATGATGCCATGGTTAGAATGGCGCAGCCCTGGTCCATGCGTTATCCGCTGGTTGATGGCCAGGGTAACTTTGGGTCGGTAGATGGCGACAGTCCGGCTGCAATGCGATATACCGAGGTGAGGCTGGATAGAATCGCCGATGAGTTGTTGGAAGACATCGATAAAGAAACGGTTGATTTCAGGCTTAATTTCGATGATTCTCTTCAGGAACCCACCGTATTGCCTGCAAGGCTTCCTAATCTGTTGATAAACGGATCATCCGGGATTGCGGTCGGAATGGCCACCAACATGCTCCCGCACAATTTAAGAGAGGTTTGCGATGGCACCATGGCATATTTGGCAAATCCTGAAATTTCGGTGGAAGAATTGATGGAGCATATTCCTGCACCAGACATGCCTACCGGAGGAATCATATATGGGGTTGCCGGGATTAAGGAGGCTTATGAAACAGGACGCGGCCGAGTGGTGGTCAGAGGAAGAGCAGAGATCGAACAATATGACAACCGGGAGGCCATCATCATCACAGAAATTCCATATCAGGTTAATAAAGCTTATCTGATTGAGAAGATCGCAGAATTGGTAAATGAGGAAAAGATTACTGGCATTCATGATGTACGGGATGAGTCCGACAGGAATGGAATGAGAATCGTCATTGAAATCAAGAAAGATGCGATTTCTAATGTGGTGTTGAGTAATTTATTCAAGTATACCTTGTTGCAGAATAGTTACGGAATAAACAATATAGCACTGGTTGGTGGCAGACCCATGACCCTTGGCTTAAAAGATCTGATCCGTGAATTCATAAAGTTCCGCCTTGAAGTAATCGTGCGCAAGACACAATTCGAACTTCGACAGGCCCAGGAAAAAGCACATATTCTCGAAGGTTTACTAATAGCCTTGGATCATCTGGATGAAGTCATTGCATTAATCAGAGGTTCAAGAACGGTGGATGATGCAAGGACTGGATTGATGGATACTTTTCAGTTGAGTGAGATTCAGGCGAAAGCCATCCTGGACATGAGGTTGCAGAAACTAACAGGACTGGAGCGGGATAAGATCAAGGAAGAGTATGACGAACTCATGAAAGAGATTGCCAGACTTCAGGAGATCCTTGGAAGTGAGGAATTGAGAAAGCAAATTATAGTGGACGAGCTCACAGACATCAAATCTCGATTTGGGGATGATCGTCGTACCGAGATTCAGATGGCGGAGGGTGAAATAAACATGGAAGACATGATAGCCAATGATGAGGTGGTAGTTACCATTTCTCATCAAGGTTACATCAAACGAACAAAAACTTCTGAATACCGCACACAAACCAGAGGGGGAAGAGGTTCCACCGGAAGCAAAACCAAGGACGAGGATTTCATCGAACACATGTTCATTGCCTCCAACCACAATTACCTGTTGCTCTTTACAGAAATGGGTAAATGTTATTGGTTGAGGGTGTACGAAATTCCTGAGGCTGCCAAAACTTCTTTGGGCAGGGCCATTCAGAATATTGTTTCCTTAGCCAAGGAAGATAAAGTCAGGGCTTATATCAATGTGGATAATCTTTCCAATGAGGAGTTTTTAAATTCTCACTACATCATGTTATGTACCAGGAAAGGAACCATCAAGAAAAGCAGTCTGGAAGATTTCAGCAGGCCTCGGGCCAATGGAATCATCGCCATTTCCATCAATGAAGGAGATCAGCTGATGGAAGCTAAACTGACCAATGGTAAAAATGAAATCATCATTGCCAATAAAATGGGACGTGCCATTCGATTCCCGGAAGCAACTGTTCGTCCGATGGGCAGGAATGCTGCGGGGGTTAGAGGCATCAGCCTGGATGAAGCCAATGGAGATGCGGTGGTCGGAATGGTTTGTGTGGATCCCGAGGATAAAACAACCAGCATATTGGTAGTGTCTGAAAAAGGCAATGGCAAGCGGTCTGAATTGGAAGATTACAGGATCACCAATCGTGGCGGAAAAGGAGTTAAAACGCTCCAGGTTACCGACAAGACGGGACAATTAGTGGCCATTAAGATAGTGCATGATACGGATGATCTGATGATCACCACAACCAATGGCGTGACCATCAGAATGAGTATAGAAAGCCTTAGGGTCATGGGAAGGGCCACTCAGGGTGTGCGTCTGATCAGACTGGACGAAACGGATGAGATAGGAGATGTAGCCGTTGTAAAGCGCGAAGAAGATGAAGAAGTGGTACTCCCTGATGTTACAGAAATGCCTTTGGCCGATGATGATTCTGAAGAATAAAATTATAATTTTCTTAACGATAAATTTCGTTCAACATGAAATCAAATTTGATCTTTTTTAGTTTATCCATAAAATTAAAACATCATTCAAAAATGAAAAACCTGATTCTTTTCACCTTGTTTAGTTTGCTGACATCCGGATTAAGTTTCGCCCAGGAACCGGAAAAAGATGTTAAGAAAGCAGATCGATTGTTGGGACTTTATTTGCTGGATACCAAAGGCAATAAAGAAAAATTAGAAGAAGCAAAAAAGCTCATAGATGGAGTGTACACCAATGAGGCAGTTGCGGGAATGTACAAGACCTGGCTGGTCAGAGGAAATATTTACAACGAAGTGGCCGGGATGGAGAATACCAAGCTGGTGTTGAATGCAAAAGCAAAATTAGACAATCCAAATGCACCAGTAATTGCTTTAGAATCTTTGACCAAAGCCATGTCCCTGGCGGTGAAAGGTTATGAAAAGAAAGACGTCATAGCCAGCTTGCAGGAGACCTCCCAATTTTTAAATAATTTTGGATCCAACGCCTATAACAATAATGATTTTATCGGAGCCTACAAGAATTTTGGCGGAGTTTTAAAAGCGGACAAACTGATTACAGAGGCTGGAGGTAAAGCGATATTGCAATCCAAAGACGATGTAAATCGTCAGACCTATATTACCGCGATCTGTGCTTTGAGCGCTAAGGCGGACGATGACGCTCTTCCATATTTTGAAGAATTGGCCGCTGCCAATTATACAGATTCCACAGGAGCCGGAGCCGTTGTTTATGAAAGTTTGTATAAACTTTATGAGAAAAAGGACAATGCAAAAGCAGAAAAATATCTGGCTGAGGGGCGAACTAAATATCCGGAAGAAACCAATCTTCTTTTTGCTGAAATCAACCATTTTCTGAAATTGGGAAAACTCGATGAACTGATCGGCAAATTGAAAATGGCCATCGAAAAGGAGCCAAATAACCTATCCATCTACAACACACTTGGTAATGTGTACGACAATTTGTGTCAGAAGGAATGGGAAAAAGGCGACATGGGAAAAGCGGATGAATATTTTAACGAAAGTTTGAAAAATTATGCGCAAGTTTTAGCCAAGGATCCAAACAATGGTACGGCGCTTTACAGTTCTGGCGCATTGTATTACAACAAGGCTGCCATCATCAGTAAAGAAGCCAATAAATTAGCCAATGATTATACCAAAGATGGTACCCGCAAATACAATGAGAAAAAGGCTGAAATGGAATCCTATTTTGACAAGGCACTGCCATATTTTGAAAGAGCTGATGTGGTAGACAATAAGGATGTAAATACCTTGATCGCATTAAAAGAGATTTATGCAAAGAAGGGTAATTTTGAAAAATCCAATGCGGCTAAAGCGAGATTAGAAGCACTCAAATAGATTCATTTTTATCTAATAAAATATTTTGAATGGCAGGCATTGGTCCTGCCATTTTTATTTATGATAAAGCATGGAGTTTGAACATGCATTTGTGAGTTTCATCAATGGACATACGACTCTTGATTTTCGTGGATAACAGGCCCCATTAAAAATGCTACAATCCTACGGCATCGCAGTTTGAAACTGCGACGAACATGGAGTTGACCTTTAAATAAAGGGCAACTTGTTATAACTAATGATTTAATCAGTCGATGACTTCAATATTGAAATAAAACTACAGAGCTTGGTGGATTCTCAATAGACTCAAATTCAAACAATTTAACTACCATGCCTTGTTCATTATATTCATATTCTAATTTCTGAATACTGGCATTTAGGATATATTGTAAACTATATTGTCCATTATTGTGAAATTCTGATTTATAGGTGACATTCATTAATTTGTTTTCAATTTCAATTGTTTGGCCTGAAGAATTATATTTCACAACAAAATGATTGGATAATTCGTGTTCAGAATTAAATTCAAGTCTCTCTAATATTTTTCCATCTTTTGACAGAAGCTCTATCTTAGTTAGTTGTATGCCCTTCCCGCCAAAAGGCTTGGAGTAGAATAATAAGCTATCGTAGTCTTGCATTTCAATTTTATAAATTTTACTATCTAAAGTCCCTTCGTCATTTATCGGTTTTCCAGATAATTTCATTGCCTCCTTAAATTCATCTGAGAATTTTAAATATTGTAAATACTCAGTCTTGTTATCTGTTTTTTTAACATGAATGTCGAAGTCACCCAAAGCATATTTGAATAATATTTTTTCATATTCACCACTTGCATTTTTTAAGATATCAAGGCTCATTTGAACTTCACAGTTTGCGCATTTTCTTTGACTGACGCTTGAGATTTTTCCATCTGTAAAATAGGAATAAGTATTATATTCATTGATCAATTTCATTTTTGGAAACTCCAAAGTCTTTTTTACCAATCTTTGGTTTAGATCAAAGCTATCCATTTGAATCATAAATGGATTTCCTTCATTATCATTTTGAATAGTAATGAATAAATTAGGTTGTGCAGCAGATCTGATTTCAGCACTTGACTCAAGCTCACCAGAAAATTCTTCTCCCTTATATTTATATTTAAAAGTACCTTCACTAGAATTAATATAACGTGTTTGGATTACTGGCAGTTGATATTGAAGACATTCAGGTTTCTCTGGCTTTTTAAATAATAATTGTTCCAGCAATTGAGAATGAGATGGCAGAGCTTGAATTTGCAAAATCAGAAAGAGAAATAATACTTTTTTCATATTGTGAATTGTAAGCGAAAATACTTCAATTGATCAGGTTAACATTAATCTTTATGCATTATTTTTAGGAATTACCAATAGTTGTTGCTGAGATCAAGATAGAAGGGAAGGCTGCAAACTGTTCCTGGAGTATTTTGATTAATAGCTTGTCTAAATGTAGATGTTCATTCATAAAAAATTGAGATAACAGGCCGCATTAAAAATGCTACAATCCTACGGCATCGCAGTTTGAAACTGCGACGAACAATGGAGTCAGACATTGAAGAATAATAAGCCAGTGCTTGACATTTTAAAATTAAAATAAAACCTTGTGAAAGGATGTAAGTTGTGATATTAATCAAACGATTGATTGGCCATTTCGGCTTTAGCAACCATTTCCTGGTATTCTTTTGGACTCAGTCCATCCATGCAATAGTGAATTGGGTTTACCGGCTTCCCGTTGAAGTGTACTTCATAATGACAGTGCGGCCCCGTAGAGGTTCCGGTGTTTCCAATGCTGCCTATGATTTCTCCTTTCTTTACTTTTTGCCCCTGTTTAACTTTAATTACTTTCATGTGGGCATAAAGGGTCTTATAACCGAAGCCGTGGTCTATCAATACGGATTTTCCGTAACCTGAATTTTTAATCTCCACTTTAACCACACGCCCGTCACCGGTACTTTGGATGGAAGTTCCTTCAGGAGCAGTGAAGTCAATACCTGCATGCATTTTATTGACTTTATGAACAGGGTGCAAACGGATACCATAACCGGATAGATGCTGTACATCTGTAGAAAGACGATCCATTCTAACGGGTTTAACCGACGGAACACTGGCCATCATGTCCTCGCGGGTTCTGGCAAGTTTTTCCAAAGTATCCAGGGATCTCGACTGTAAATAAATCTGTCTTTCCAGTTTGTCTAAATATTTTTTAGCATCTTTCACTGTAGAACCACTATTGCGGAATTGACCGGTCCAGGCATAAGGGTCGTGACCTCCAACACCTCCATTCCAAACACTCGGATCTATGGGATCCATACCAAATAAAACTCTGTGCACCTTGGCATCTCTGTTCTGAATATTGGTAAGCACTTTTTCTGCGCGCTCCAGATCATTTTTAATCAATAAATATTGATACTCCATTTGTGTGATTTCCTTTTTCAAGGCTTTTTCACGTGGCGAGGGAAAGTATTCTGAAGTAAAAAAGTAGAACAGAAAAGCGGCCACGACGACTGCAGAAATGAAGGTAAAAACTTTGAGGAATATAGACTTTCTGGTCAGCTTCTCCTTCTCAAATTGAAGGGTATGGGGGTTATAAACATATTTTTCAGACCTCATATTCGGCAGCTATGTTAAATTAACTACTTTTGCGATCCGATTCATTTCGCTTTTTGTTTGATAGTACAAATTTAATCAACTTATCCCAAACCACAAAACATACAGAAATCTATTTAATATATATATGATGTTTTGATATATAATATACAGATTGTCTGAGTTTTATAATTTTGGTTTTAAAGTGTTATATATGGAGTCCCGACTAATTCGCCAAAAGTTCCTGAGTTTTTTTGAAAAAAACCAACATAAAATTGTGCCCTCGAGCCCAATTGTAGTGAAAAATGATCCTACCCTGATGTTCACCAATGCTGGGATGAACCAGTTTAAGGATTACTTCCTTGGCAACAAACCCGCACAGGACAAAAGGGTTGCAGATACTCAAAAGTGCCTACGCGTCAGTGGCAAGCATAACGACCTGGAAGAAGTTGGGACAGATGGTTATCACCACACCATGTTTGAAATGCTGGGCAACTGGTCCTTTGGGGATTACTTTAAAGAAGAAGCCATTGAGCTCGCCTGGAAATTACTGACGGAAGAATACAAATTGGATCCTTCCAGACTCTATGTTTCCGTTTTTGGTGGGGATGAGACAGAGGGTCTTGACAGGGATATGGAATCTGTGGGTTTTTGGAAAAAATGGGTGCCGGAAGACAGAATTCTCTTTTTTGGCAAGAAAGATAATTTTTGGGAAATGGGGGATACCGGGCCATGTGGTCCCTGTTCTGAAATCCACATAGATCTCAGGTCCGAGGAAGACCGTGCAAAATCTCCCGGCGCAGCATTAGTCAATCTGGGTGTTCCTGAGGTAATGGAAATTTGGAACCTGGTATTCATTCAGTTTAACAGAAAAGTTGATGGAAGCCTGGAGGAATTGCCTGACAAGCATATTGATACCGGCATGGGATTCGAACGGCTTACCATGGTGCTGCAGGATAAGAAGTTTTCTTACGATACCGATATTTTTAGCGGAATGATACAATTCATGGCTGATTTTAGCAACATTCCCTACACCGGACAATATACCAGTATCCATAAATCCGATATGGCCATGAGAGTCCTAGCGGACCACATCAGAGCCATTGTATTTACCATTGCGGATGGAACCATCCCTTCAAACACAGGTCCGGGCTATGTCATCAGAAGAATTTTAAGAAGGGCCGTCAGGTATTACTATTCTTACCTCGGCATCAAGGAGCCATTTATGTTTAGGTTAGTTCCTTTTTTGGTGACCGGAATGGGAGATGTTTTTCCCGAAATAAAAAGTCAGCAGGAACTGATAGTCCGTGTGATTAAAGAAGAAGAAAGTTCCTTCTTAAGGACACTGGAAGGGGGGTTGAAAAGATTGGAATTGCTTCAACCGGTGAATGGCATGATATCCGGCCAAGATGCTTTTGAATTGTATGATACCTATGGTTTTCCGATAGATCTCACCAAACTGATCGCAAAAGAAAAAGAATGGGAAGTAGATGAAAAAGAATTCTCCGTCTGCCTTGTCCAGCAAAAAGAGCGCTCACGGGCAGATGCAAAAAAGGAATATTCAGACTGGAATTTGGTTGCGGAAGGTCAGGTAAGGTTTGTGGGATATGATGTACATGAGGTAGAGGAAACCAGACTTTTGCGCTGGCGACAGATTCAAACAAAGGGACAGACCAGATTTCAATTGGTACTGGAGACCACACCATTTTATCCGGAGGGTGGCGGACAGGTAGGGGATAAAGGTATTTTATATTTTGACAACCAGGCAGTTGAGGTGTTGGATACGGTGAAGGAAAACGATCTGATCCTGCACATGACAGAAGTATTGCCTTCTGTACCTACAGCGAATGTGCGTGCAGTAATTAATTCATACAGAAGATCCCTGATTCAAAAAAATCATTCTTCGACACATTTACTGCATGCAGCACTTAGAAATGTATTAGGGACGCATGTCACCCAAAAAGGTTCCCTGGTGAATGAGGATTATTTGAGATTCGATTTTTCTCATTTTCAAAAACTCAGTTCGACGGAAATCCTTAGAATCGAGCAATTGGTAAACGAAAAAATTCGCCAAAACATAGCGTTGGAGGAGACCCGACATTTACCTATTGAGGAGGCTAGGAAATCCGGTGCAATGATGTTGTTTGGGGAGAAATATGGGGAGGATGTTCGGATGATCACCTTTGATCCAAGCTATTCCCGGGAATTGTGTGGAGGTTGTCATGTAGAATCAACGGGTGAAATCGGCTATTTCAAATTGATAGGGGATTCTGCCATCGCAGCAGGTATCCGAAGAATAGAAGCGGTTACTGCTGTAAAGTCGGAAGAATTTATGAGGAATCAGATGGAGCAGCTTTCAGAAATAAGGCAATTGCTCAACAATCCGCCCAATCTAATCCAGCAGTTGCAAAATTTGATAGAGGAAAACAAATCACTTCAAAAGGAATTGCAAGAGCAGAAAGAAGCCAAGGCGCTGGGTCTCAAAGATCAACTCGTTCAATCTGCACGGCGAATAAATGGCATCCAGACTTTGGTTACAAAAGTCGACCTCGGTGACAGTAAGATTTGCAAATCCTTGATTTTTAATTTAGGAAAAGAGCTGGAACCTGCCATCATTTTCTTTGGGTTTGTTGAATCGGACAAGCCTCAATTGATGTGTTACATTTCGGAAGAATTAACGACCAGCCACGCTTATAATGCCTCAACCTGGTTAAGACAAATCGCCAAACACATTCAGGGAGGAGGCGGAGGACAAGCATTTTTTAGTACTGCAGGCGGAAAAAATGTTCAGGGCATCGATACCGCGCTTGAGGAAGCCCGCAACATTTTACAGCAAAGTCTTAGCTAAATCCCATATATGAAAGTATTATTGGTACTGACCATTTTTGGATTGTTTGTATTGTTCAATCTCTACATAAGGGTGCGTACCCTCAATTACTACCGTCAGTTGGTACAACGCAGAATCCAGTTCACCTTTTCTCAGATGATATCCATTAAAAGATGGAATGACGAAATCCTTCCTAAATACCCGGATGATCATGAATTGTTGCATGTATTCAGAAGACACATGATCCAGACCGGCTTTTTGTTTGTCGGAATTGTGCTATTGGTGTTGCTTCTCCTGTTTTTATTCAAGTTACAGATGACTTATTAAAATGGGAACAAAATTGAAGCTGGGCTTGACAGGCCTTGGGCATTTGGGTAAAATTCATCTTAAATGCATACTGGATTGTGAAGAAATTGAGCTGGTGGGTTGTTACGACCTGGATACAGAATCCCTGAATAATATCTGTACTGAATACAATGTCAGAGCATTCGATTCTTATGAAGATTTATTGCAGAATTGTGAGGCAGTAGACATCGTGACCCCCACGGTGACTCATTTTAAACTCGCCTCTCAGGCGATCGCTGCCGATAAACACTGCTTTATAGAGAAACCGGTCACGGTAAGTCTTGAGGAAGCACTTGCTCTAAAAGAATTGCAGCAAAAACATCCTGTAAAAATACAGATTGGGCATGTGGAGCGATACAATCCGGGATTTCTGGCGGTCAAAGATTCCATTAAGAATCCCAAATTTATCGAGGCACATCGTCTGGCCACTTTTAATCCCAGGGGTACAGATGTATCGGTCGTGCATGATCTTATGATCCATGACCTCGACCTCATCAGCGTGATTGCGCGTTCAAAACCAATTGATATAAAAGCCAATGGGGTCAGCATTGTCTCCAGGATGGCGGATATATGTAACGCCCGGATAGAATTCGAAAATGGATTGGTTGCCAATGTTACCGCTAGCCGGATTTCCATGAAGCAAATGCGAAAAATCAGAATATTTCAGGAAGATGCTTACATCAGTCTTGATTTATTAACGAAGGAAGCGCAGGTAATTTCATTGTTGGACGCTTATCAGGACAATACCATTGAAATTGACACCTACAAAGGAAAGAAATACATCAGTTTGTTTCAGGCGGATACAGAACCTGTTAATGCAATTAAAGAAGAGATAAAATCTTTTGCAAAAAGTATCGTTATGGATACTGAAACGGAAGTCAACCTGGAAGACGGTATCAGCGCATTAAGCCTCGTGGATGCCATTTTTCGCCTAATCGAAAACAGTAATGTTTAGAAAGCTTTTTTTAGTAACCATTGCTTTAATCACTTTTTCATCTTGTGCGAAGTTGGATCAACAGGAAGCCATTCCTTCTTACGTATACATACCTTCTTTAAAGTTGCAGGTTTCTCCCGATCAGGGCAGTAGTTTTCATCAGTTCAAAGATGTCTGGGTTTATGCCAATAACGAATATGTAGGTGCTTATGAAATGCCCGCAATCATTCCAATAGTATCCTCTGGTAATACAGAAATTAAAATTTATGCCGGATTTAGAAAAAATGGGATGGTCACCCAACCTACCAGATATCCTTTTCTGGAACCTTTTATAGTAAATGTAGATTTGGAACAAACCAAAACTGATACTCTTCGTCCTGTTTTGATTTATGGGAGTGATGTTAAGTTTCCATTTATAGAGGACTTTGAGCGCATACATTTTTTCAATGAAGAAATAGATGGAGACCAGGAAACAAAAGTTATCCTGACTTCTGCAGCAGAAGCATTTGAAGGCGTAAATTCCGGAGAAATAACGGTGAGTAATAACCATCCAATTCTGGAAGCCTGGTACGACATACCAAAGCCAATTCCGGTTAATCCCAATCAAGTTTATCTGGAGTTGCATTACAAATCAGATATTCCTTTTTATGTAGGTTTTATTGGATATAAAAATGGAGAATCCCCTACACGATTAATCAATGCACTGGTACTTCCTAAATCGAGTTGGAATAAAATATACTTTGATTTTACAGACATTCTGAACAACTACAGAGGGGTATCGTACAAATTGGCCGTTGCGGCTGCTTTCATTCAGGACACTGCCAAAACAGATCAACATATTTATCTGGATAACTTTAAAGTGACGCACCGTTAATGACCATCAGAAAAGAAAATATTCTTTATCAGACGGGCGATTTTATGTTGGCCATATTATCCTGGTATTTATTTGTCAATTATCTGCACAGTAACAATTTTTTTATTCTCGATCCGGAGACGGAATGTAAAAAACTTTTTATTCAGGGTTTGTTGGTGATTCCGGTAGGATGGTATTTGTTAAACTTGTTGACAGAACAATACAAAGATGTTTACCGCTTGTCCAGGTGGGCAGTTTTTACCCAATCTTTTGTGCTTGCGCTGGCAGGAAGTCTGACTATTTTTTTTGCTTTGCTTTTGCATAAATCTTTGAATTTTGAAACCAGGTATTTAAGGACAGTTTGTACTTATTGGTTCCTGCATTTTGGGCTTGTAGCCAGCTTCAGGATGGTTTTTCTTTCTGTCATGAGCCGCAGATTAAAGAAGGGTGTTGTGGGATTTAATACCCTCATTATAGGTGGAGATCAACGTGCGGTAGATTTGTATAACGACATCATGTCGTTGAAATTCAGTTTAGGACATAAGTTTGCAGGATTTATACATTCAAATGGCGGAAGATCCAACGAGCTGAATCAGTTTCTTCCTCAGCTTGGAGGTCTCGCAGATATATCCGATGTGATAAAAAAAGAAGGCATAGAGGAAGTTATCATTGCCATTGAGTCCACTGAGCATCTTAAACTAAAAAGTATTCTGGATGTCTTGTTTGAATTTGGAAACCAACTGATGGTGCGCACCATTCCGGATACCTATGATATTTTGTTGGGTACTGTAAAAATGAATCACCTTTATGGCGCTGTATTGATCGAGATCAAGCAAGAAATGATGCCAAAATGGCAAATCCTGATCAAGCGGTTGATGGATTTGATTGTCAGTATTATAATGTTGGGCGTATTGTCCCCGTTGATTTTGTACATCATGATCAGGACCAGATTTTCAAGCCCGGGGCCGGTGATTTACAGTCAGGAGAGAATAGGGGTTAATGGACAACCTTTCATGATTTATAAATTTCGATCCATGTCTGTGGATGCAGAAAGAGAAGGTCCGCAATTATCCAATGACCAGGATGATCGGATCACCCCTTGGGGATCTGTGATGAGAAAATGGAGATTGGATGAACTACCACAATTTGTCAATGTATTAAAGGGGGACATGTCTTTGGTGGGGCCAAGACCGGAGCGCAGATATTTTATTGACAAAATCATGGAAAAAGCACCACATTACAAGCATTTGCTAAAAGTTCGTCCAGGTATTACGTCCTGGGGGCAGGTAAAATTCGGGTATGCTTCAAATTTGGATGAAATGCTTCAACGACTAAAATACGATATTCTTTATGTCGAAAATAGGTCCTTGGGCCTGGATATTAAAATTTTGTTTTATACACTTTGGGTTTTGTTTCAGGGAAAAGGAAAGTAAACTTTCAACTTAAAGCAAGTAACCTGGGGTTTTATTCCTTTGAATATTCTAAATTCCTTATCAATGGTTGTTTAATAAGCCCTATTTTTGCGGCAACAAAAGTCTTATGGGTAGAATAATTACACTCAGAGATGCCCTCAGAGAAGGGATGTCTGAAGAAATGCGAAGGGATCCGAATGTTTTTTTGATGGGGGAGGAAGTTGCCGAATACAACGGAGCATACAAGGTCAGTAAAGGCATGCTGGATGAATTTGGTCCTAAAAGAGTAATCGATACACCCATTGCTGAATTGGGCTTTGCAGGTATTGGGGTCGGTGCTGCCATGAATGGTTTGAGACCTATTGTGGAGTTTATGACCTGGAATTTTGCCGTTTTGGCATTTGATCAGATAGTCAACAATGCCGCAAAAACCTTGTCTCAATCATCCGGTGAATTCGGATGTCCCATAGTTTTCAGAGGGCCTTCCGGGGCAGCAGGTCAATTGGCGCAACAACATTCTCAAACATTTGAATCCTGGTTAGCCAACTGTCCTGGCCTCAAAGTGATCTCTTGCATTGATCCTTATGATGCCAAAGGACTAATCAAGTCAGCGATCGTGGACGATGACCCTGTTTGCTTCATGGAAGCAGAGACGATGTATGGATTCCAGGGTGAAGTTCCGGAAGGAGAATATTATGTGCCTATAGGCGTCGCAGCAGTAAGGAGAACCGGAAAAGATGTTACCATCGTTTCCTTCAACAAAATGATGGAAGTGGCTAAACAAGCCGCCGTGGAATTAGAGAAAGAAGGAATTGATGCAGAAGTGATCGATTTAAGAACCATACGACCATTAGATATCAAAACCATCATAGAATCCGTCAAGAAAACCAACAGGTTGGTTGTGGTGGATGAATCATGGCCATTTGCCGGAGTTTCTTCGGAAATTGCCTTTCAGGTGCAGCGACATGCTTTTGATTATTTGGATGCACCGGTGATCAGGGTAAATGCTGCAGATGTTTCATTGGGTTATGCACCCACCATGGTGCAGGAATATTTACCCAATCCGGAAAAGGTCATCAAGGCTGTAAAGGCGGTAATGTACAGATAATTTTCCGGCTGATTTTTTTGAGATCGTTTAGATGAATGTTTACAAAATGTAAAAAGCCCTCTCAAATTGAGAAGGCTTTTATTTTATTAGATTTTTTGAAGTCCATTCTAAAATGGATCCCTCATATAAATTTACAAGCTCTATTGTCTAAACAACTTTCCATTCTCTTCAATCACAATATATGCTTCTTTGAAGCCTTTGGCTTTTACTTTGTCCAGGGCCTGTATAGCATCGTGAGAATTTGCAAAATCTCCCAATACAATGATGGTCCATCCTCCTTTTGTCCAATGTTCTATTTTACCAATATCGCGCAGCGGAGATGGATCAAACCAATCCGGTGCTTTAAATTCTGCAACACGGATTTTAAATTTACCTGGCTCTTCGGTGCTTTCTTTGATATTTTTAAAATCATTAGAATTTTTGAGGATCAGTTTAAAACGCTTTTCATCAGGGATATCAGCTACAACAAAGGCCTCTTTCAATCCACTCTTTTTCATCAAACTTAAAGTAGACAAAGCATCGTTTAATTTGCTGAAACTGCCGATTCGTATTTTATGAACACCATCGGCTTCTACTCGATATACATCTCCATATTTGGAATATTTTTTAAATCGGTCCGCCATCGCTTCGTTGAAGTTGGATATCGCAGCAACCTGGATAAAATATACTTTTTGCAATTGTTGGTTTTTAGGAAGAAAGCCAATGTTTGGATCATCAAAAACCTGACCGGCATCTTCTGTTGTATTTACTTCTAAAGGGGATACCATGACATTCATGTCCATAGGTGACTTAAGGCTTATATCTGATGCCATAATCGGATGTGCTGACCCTATGCCATTGGTGAGGGCAACCCTGGAAGTTTTATACTGATGTTCTCCACCACTGTTTGTTTCTCGGTTGGAAATAAAAACACCATCATTGGTTCCGTCCAACATAAACTGGTATTCATCTTTGGTGGAATTAACGCAGGATCCTAAGTTATTTATATCACTCCATGCTATGCCATCTCTGGTAGTTCTGAATACATCAAAACCTCCAAATCCATTGTGCCAGTCGGAGGAAAAGAATAAGTCATTGGATTTGTAGAAAGGAGAAATTTCATTTCCGGGAGAATTGATCAGGGATCCTAAATTTTGAGGTTCTGACCAGGAATTTGTAAGTGGAACTTTATAGCTTACATAAAGGTCGTACCCACCATAACCTCCAGGTTTGTTGGAAGAAAAATAGAGCGTGTTGCCTTTGTCTGCAAGTGCAGGAAAATTAGTGGAATAAGTGCTGCTTGAATATTCAAAGGTCTGCACATCTGACCAAGATCCGTTTTCATCGATATTTGCAAAATATAAAGAGGTAATTGGCGATTGGTGTATAATGGATGCAAGTGGCGAGGTGCTGGATTTCGTAAAAGCCACAAAATCTTTTTGTTCACTGTATGCATAAATTCCTTTGCCTATGGCCTTACCGTTGATAATCTCTTCAATGGCAAGCAGATTGTTGGTAGCATTTGAGCTGAGTTGTTGAACCTTTGCAGGTTTTGTAGGGGATCCCGATTTAATAGATAGGTCTGCATTTATTACGGAAACTTTTTCCAGTTCTTCATTCTGTATTTTGTCCAAACTACAGTTTTTTGGCTTTGTTAATTCAGCTAGTGCATAGTCACAGGACTGAGCAAAGTAATTACCAATTGCAGGATTAAATTTTGCGTATTTCAGATACATTTCTTTAGCCGCGACAAAATCGGTTTGGTTTCTCAGGAATTCAGCGTATTCGAAATATACTTCAGAATCGGGGTTTGGTTTGGCCAATATGTACTTGAATAAATGGTTAGCTTTCTGGTCCATTCCTGCATTCTGGTAGGAAAGGGCAAGGTATCGCTGGTTGTTAACATCTTGAGGATGAGACAATAAGTGTTTTTCAAAAAGAGGAATGGCCTCTGAATATTTTTGTTGTTTAAAATATTCTTTTGCAGCAATGGCAAGATCTTGTTGGGCTTTAATAAAGCCTCCAAAGAATGTAAAACATATCAAAACGTAAATACGAAATGATTTCATAAAAAAGAGTTTTGGTCGTAAATTAACAATAGTACTGAAAATTAGACGCTAATGTATAACAAATAATTGATATTTGTATATAGTTGGTAAGTTTATTTAATATATTTATGGGATATGCTTAATGTGGTATGTATCTTGTAGGGAGATTTGCTTATTCCAATTTTCATGACAGGTTACCGGTATTTTGTTTTATTCTTTTTTTTGTGTTTTACTTTCTTGTATTCCTGGCAATTACCTGCTCAGTTGCTTACCCACAGACAAGGGGAACTAATTGTAAAACTAAGGACTAATGCTGATCCCAAGCTTTTCCTTAAAAACAGATTAAAGTCAAGATCCAATTCCGGTGAAATCAGGCTAAAGAAAGTCTTGTCTGAAGATTGGAACATCATTTTACTGGAATTCGATTACGCCGCCTACAGTGCGGACTATTTCATTTCCGAGTTATCCAAGGATCCTCAAGTTCTGGCCATACAAAAGAACAAAATATTATATCCAAGAAAATCCCCCAACGATACCTACTTTTTCAGGCAGTGGCATCATTTGAATACCGGTTCTGAAGGTGGGCTTCCAGGCGTTGATTTTGATTCGGACCTGGCCTGGGATCTGAACACCGGAGGCATGACAGAGCTTGGGGATACCATCGTCCTTTGTGTAATAGACGATGGTTTGGACATTGCGCACTATGATATTAAGGGAAATCTATGGAGAAACTATGGTGAGATACCGGATAATAAATTGGATGACGACCAGAACGGTTATGTGGATGATTATTATGGCTGGAATAGTTACAAAGATGGTGGAATTTTTGATCCAGGATTTCATGGTACACCGGTTTGTGGCATTGCAGCAGCAACAGGGAATAACAATTTGGGTGTTTGTGGTATCAATTGGAAGGTAAAGTTAATGTTTGTTGCCGGAGGAGGAGATGAGGCCAATGCCATATTATCCTATTCCTATCCATGGAAAGCAAGAAAAACATACAACCAGAGCAATGGAAAGCAAGGAGCTTTTGTAGTGGCTACCAATACTTCCTGGGGGTCTGATTATGGAAAGCCTGAGGAGGCTCCGATATGGTGTGCGGTTTATGATTCCCTAGGTACGGTTGGTATTTTGAATGCAGCATCCACGACCAATTTGGATTTGAACGTAGATGAGGATGGAGATCTGCCCACAACCTGTGAAAGTGATTACCTCATTACAGTCACCAGTATGGATTGGTTTGATCAAAAAGATCCAACTGCTGGTTACGGTGTAAAATCTATTGATATCGGCGCATATGGTGAAAATGTTTATACCATCAGTCCATCCAATGGCTTGAGAAGTTTTTCAGGAACAAGTGCTGCCGCGCCACAGGTATCCGGAGCAATTGCTTTGTTATACAGTATTCCATGTAACAATCTTGCACAGCTCGCCCATTCGGATCCTGGCGCAGCCGCCTTGTCTGTTAAATCACTTTTAATATCCAACAGCAAAAAGAACAGTTCCCTCCAGGGCATTACGGTAAGTGGGGGAGTCATGAATATAGGTTCTGCCGCCAATGGCATCCAACCATTTGAATTGCATAGTGAAATCAACAGCATTGAATTCAGAAGAACCGTTCCTCTTGGTTTGTTGCCTGTAAGCGTGGAGTTGAGGAAAAAAGGGGCAACGAACTGGTCGCTACAGCAAGCTTTTTCGGACAGTACTCTTGTGTTTAATAACCTCGATTTTTGTACAGAATATGAATTTAGAATCAAAGGAGGTTGCATTCGTTTCAAGGAGGTTTATTCACCTGTTCAATCTATTTGGACAGAAGGTTGCTGTCAATCTCCGGATCGCCTTTCGGTCAGAACGGCTGGAAATGATTTTGTAACCGTCAATCTTCGTCATTCGGTTAACCATAAAAGGATTGCATATGTGATTAGAAAGCGATTTGATGTAAAGGTGGATACCATATTCATGGAGCATAATATTGGTGATGAAATCAACATAAACGGTTTGCTGCCTTGTCAACAATATGAATGCAACTTTTATAGTTTTTGTGATCCGGAATGGTCAGTAATAAGTGAGACATTGATCATCCAAACTGAAGGTTGTGGCCAATGTACAGACATCTCTTATTGTAAGCGCAACAGACCACAATCTAATTTTGAATGGATAGAATCTATTGCCGTAGATAATATTTTCTTTAACACGGGAAATAATCTTGGATATGGCAATTATACCGGATCTCCTAATCAGTGGGTGCTGGACAAATGGCAGTCACATATTTTAAAACTCGTTCCCGGGTTTGCAGATGACAGCAGCACGATGCATATGGTAGCCTGGTTGGATTACAATCAGAATGGCATATTTGAAGCCATAGAAAATATCATTCCTACAGATTATAAAAGCAACGGTGAAGCATTATTTAATTTTAATATTCCGCCAGAAGCAAAGGACGGTTACACCAGGTTTCGGGTAATGCTTAAGTATGCTGAAAACAATATTGAAGCTCCGGGACCTTGTAGTCAGGGCTTGGAGTTTGGAGAATATGAAGATTATTGTATACTCATAACTAATGGTTCATGCGGTTCGCTTTTTGATGTGCAATTTGCAGGCAGCACCAAAAACACAGCTGTCATTGATTACAAAAAAATCAATGACAATGATCTCGTCTATTATCAATACCGAAAATTATATGAGCCCGATTGGACAAAATCAAATACAAGGGCCTCCATGGTATTTTTGACCGGACTGGATTCCTGCAGTGACTATGAAATCAGGCTGGGCGTATTGTGTAACCTAAATTTTACTCCACAAATTTCCTTAAAATTTAAAACTTCAGGGTCTTCCTGCCTTACCGGTAATGAGAATCCTGCAGATCCTTCCAAATTGCCCATGATTTATCCGAATCCCTTTCAAAATTATTTTGTGGTTGAATTGGGTCCTGAGGATTTAAATCCTGAATTTGAGGTGTTCCACCTCATCGGAACAAAAATTCCTGTGCAAGCAACCCCATTGGGTGAACATAAATGGCGAATGGATATGGAGCCGATTCATGGGGTTTGTTTATTGAAAATTAGTCTGCCTGGAAAAGTTCCAATCCTTCGAAAGATGTTAAATACGAAGAAATAATTTTTTTTTGTATGAAAATTATTTGGGTCCATGGCTGCAAGATTTTTTTTAATTCAGATTTATTCATGATCTCTTACATTCAAAATCGCACTTTCTAAAAGGGAATCTGTTTTTATTTGTGGCAGGGCTTGATGGTCAATTGTATTGCTTGTCAGATCAGGTTGACCTGCATCCGTCCAAGCACTCATCCATACAGAGCCAATGGATAAAATGCAGGATCTAAATCGTCTTTCAACCTGTCTGTCCAAGGTAGTGTGATAGCTTGCTGCATAATCTTTGCACGGAAGTTTGGTCACTGCGCCCAATCTCATTTCAAAACAATATTGTTGGTCCGACGGAGTGGTTTGACTCAGGCTCTTTTCGAACCTTAGCACACTGTCTACACACTGATGACTGTCCTCAATGATTTTCCAGAAATAGGACCTTATATCCCGGATGTATACAGCGTGTCCCACCACAAAATCGAAATCCTGTTCTGCAAAAAGTTCGGGAATCCTACTTTCCCAGAATGCATGTATGCCTGTTTGATTACTGAGTTGGCCATTGTAATTTTTTGTAGTGTGGAGTGGGACATGGGCATCTCCAATATAATGTCCAATGTCTGATGAAAGTTTTAAAATTTTCTCTACATCTTTTTCTTGAAAAGCTTTGACCAGACGCTTGTAAATCTGGGGTAAAAAATAGGGTAAAATGCCATGAGGACTGAAATGGTCTATAATATGCATTTTGTAATTCCCAAGATTTGCAGTTGGAAAAAGTTTTGCAACCAGATCAGTTTCAATGATCCAATTTTCATCTTCGTGATTCATCCATGCATATTCTAACAACCATTCTTTCAATAGGCGTAGTTCAATCCCATCCCGATATTCCAAAAAATTATTCTTAAAGGAGTGGGTAAATTTTAATTCTTTATAATTGATATCCGGGCATTCTATTTTTTCAAAAACCAAAACACTGTCCAGATTTTTAAAAAGTTTTATCTCAGAGGATTGAAGAATGCAGTCCAAAAGATCATCCGGCAAATTAAGATGAATTTCTTTTTTCCACTGGTCTAGATCTATGTAATGACGAATGGCTTCACCTTTGATGGCATACCTTCTTTTGTCCGGATCAACTGCATGGTGGCTGATGTATTCTAAGTTGGTTTTATAGAATTCTATCATTGCGGCAGGCAAAGTAAAAACCGCAAGCTTATTGAGCAGTTTATGGGCATAAAATCCCCAGGTAGTATTGGAATCTAAATTAGTGTGAACCTTGTTGTTAAATCCAAAACAAGGGATCAGTGCGATGGATATTACTAGATAAATTCTATGCAGTCCAAGCTGCAAACAGGGATGTTTCATAAAAGGGTGTTGTGTTATAAAAAATTGGCTTCCTGTAGCCGATGTAAAGATAATAAACCTATTGAATAGGGCGGAGCTCCTGGAAAGTTTTTAAAACAGCAGATGCCTGATTTATTTGCAACAGAAGAAAATCACCATCGCTCCGGTTGACAAACAAGCGAAAAAACTTTTTGCTTGCAAGATATTCCGGACTTAAATCAATGGGTTCTTCTTTTTCTTCATTGATCGGGTAGAAGCTCAGGATCAGAGAATCCGGCAGATTGGTTGATTTGATGGCAATTCTGCACCAGGGAATTTTAGTGCTGATCTGAGATCTTAATGGATTGGTATTTTCAAAGGCCTCTGTTTGTGCAATCAGAAGGTTTTCAAAATAAGAATCCAGTATTTTTTGATTCATATTTTGAACAAATTCATTTGGCGTTTGGCCTTTTGCTAATTTTAAGCCATTTCCAGATTTGGTTATTAAAAATGATGAGGAAGGTTCATATGGGTAATCAACACTAACGCCACTCAGATTTTCTTTTTCCATTGGGACCAAAGAGCGGTCTCTCCAATCTTCCAACTTAATGTCGTATCGGTGTCTAATGTTGGAGTTGAGTTTATCTAAATGCATCACATATGGCTGCCTTGCATTATCCATGAGAAAATAAACTCCGGATTCATCTTCGGTTACACCCCCAACGTAGTAGGTTTTAAATGGCTTGTCCGATGTTGTATAAATTTCTACTTTGAGTCCTATGCTTGCGATATCATTCATGATTACAGGGTATGCCGCTCTTGGCGGAATAGACTTAAGTGAAACTTTTTGCAGGACGTCTAAAAGGTTTTCAATGGTATTGTTAAAGGCTAAATATTTTTTATTCACGTACCATTTGCGATTTATTTTTTCAAGGGTGATAGGTTCTCCATTTTTTTTTGCCAGAAAAATTTTAGTCACCTGGTCTATATCTTTAACGGCAAATTCTCTGTCGGAGGTATCAATGGAAGTTTTGCTGTTTTTATAATTCAGAAAATACCAGGACAATCCACCCAGGCAAATAAAAATCAGTAACCAGATCAAGGTGTTTTTTTGTTTCATGCGTTTAGGGGTTTGATGTATTTTTTTCCACGTATAAATTGGTTTATGAGACCAAAAATGATCAGTAAAATTATAGGTAAGCCAATATTAAAGAATTGCCATTTGTTTTTTTCTTTCTCAGCCTTTACCTTATCCAACATTCTTAATTTAATTTCCTTTGCTCTAGCGCTGAGCACATTATCCGGTGCAATCATGTATTCTATGCTGTTGAGTATAAAATCCTTGTTGCCATTAAAACTGGTTTTTTCCCATTTATTGTAACCCAGCGGTGCAAATTTTCCGGTTTCTTTATCGTATAAATTACGAATGAGATCCCCATCTGCTACCAACAAAATGGATGTATTACTTGATCTTGCCTTGTATTCCATGCCCAGGCCGGCGAGTTGAGCTTTGAGTTCCTCACTTACTCTGTTTTCAAATAAGGAAGAAAATTCACCTTCCACCAAAATGCCAATTGGGAGGAATGGTTTATTGAATTTATCCGGATCTGCTTTGTAGCGTAAGATGTCAAATCCAACCTTCATTGGGGATAACTGATAGCGACTATATTGGGAAGACTGAATCAGTACTGTTTTTTTTAATGGTGTTTTAGTCTTTAGGGTATCAACAGAGGAAGGAAACTCAAGGCTGATTCTGTCAATATTGTTTACAATGGGGTGTGTAGATTTTGAAGCAACCAAAGGATGATAGTACCACGGAAATAATTCTATCTGGGGCTTACCACCTTGGTTACCTATGACTTGAGGGATTCTGCTGCATTCGAGATCCAAAACCAAATTTGGTTCAATGCGAAGTCCATATTCAAAAAATAAATCAGAAAGGTTGATATCGAGCGGTTCAGGGATGAATTCTGTTCTGGTACTTAAAGTGTCTAAAGACATACACATACCATCCACCATATAGATTATCTTGCCACCATTCATCACATACTGATCCAAGGCAAACTTATTCTTTTCTGAAAATGGTTTGGTTGGACGAGCAATAATGAGCAGATCAATTTCTTTCTTTAAATTGTAATTGCTGTCTAGATTAATGTAGCCAACATTATAGAAAGAACTGAGCTGGAGAACCAATGCTTTGGTTTGTTCTTTTTCTAATTCACCATGCCCAATGGAAATAAGAATATTTTTCTTTTCCTGTTGTTGCAATTTTTGCAGGGCATTGGCAAATTTGTATTCCAGTAAACTGATGGAATTGCTTAGATTAGTTTCCTGATCTTGATCTGCAGAATGTTCTAATAAGTTGATGGCAATTTTCTTTTCACCAAAAGAAAAAATAGCATAAGGATAAATTAATTGTTCTTTGTTTTCTGAACCTGTCCGTACCATTAAATTGGTAGGAACTAATCCGTCTTTTTTAAGTTCCTCTCTTCTTGCATTGATTTCCTGAATTGTTCCATCATTGGGATCTTCAAACTGATATTCAATGTAACCTGATTCCGCTCCAAACTGATCCAGTAATTCTTTGGTGCTTTGTTGAAGTCTTTTGAAACCCGCTGGAAAATCTCCTTCCAGCAAAACTCTGACCAATACCACATCCGGCACACTTCGGAGGATGTTTTTAGTGGAAGAAGTAAGTGTAAATCTCTTTTCTTCAGTTAGGTCCACCGATGTAAAAAAAAAGGATCCCAGCACATTGATAAAAATCAGTATGCCTACAAGCATGATCACTTTTAAAGAACCCTGGATGTTTTGTATAATACGCACGTTTAGAAAAATCTATTTTTTAACCAACTTATGTTAAGCCAAATGAATAATCCAATTAAACTTAAAAAATAAATAATGTCTCTACTATCAAGGCTTCCCCGGCTGATGGAATTGTAATGATAATCCATTCCGATTCTCTGGATGACATCGTCAGTTTTTCCAAAAAATATAGGGAGTTTACTGAAAAAGTAAAAGCCATAGTAAAAAATAAAAATCAAGCAAATAGCCAGGAGAAAAGCTATGATCTGGTTTTTGGATACAGCCGAAATAAATAAGCCGATGGCAGTACAGGAGGCTGCTAAAAAGAGCAGGCCTATGTAGGATCCTATTACAGCACCTGTATCCATATTTCCAACGGGAGATCCAAGTTGATATACCGAATAGAAATAGAACAGGGTGGGAAGTAATGCAATCGCAACAAGGCCAAGACATGCAAAAAATTTGCCTAAAACAATCTGAGTTTCGGTGATGGGTTTAGTAATCAAAATTTCTAAGGTCCCATTTTGAATTTCTTCTGAAAATGATCTCATCGTTATGGCTGGAATCATAAACATGAAAATTATAGGTGCCATAATAAACAATTGGTCCAGGGAAGCATAATTAAAATATAGGATGCTGTAATCAGGGAATACCCACATCATTAACCCCATGATCAAAATAAATATGCCAATTACAACATAGCCAATGAGCAGACTAAAAAAGCCGGAAATTTCTTTTCTAAAAATCGTCCACATGTTCTATTCCTTTGTCGTTGATTTAGTCAGCAAACTGAACACTTCTTCTACACTGTTTTTGTCCTTATTCATTTCGTAGATGATCCAATTATTTTGTACGCTAAAATTAAACAATAATCCACGCAAATCCTCACTGGAGCTTGAATACAGGGTGTATCGCGCTTTTCCATTGGTTTTAACCGACTGCACACCGGGTATGTTTTTTAGTAAATCAACCGGAACTTCTTTATTGAATTCCACATGGACGATTTGTCTTCCGGTAAGTTTCTCCTGCAACATATCGATAGGGTCATCTGCGACAATGTTACCGTTGTTAATAATGATGACGCGATCGCAAAGTGCTTTAACCTCCTGCATGATGTGGGTGGAAAATATCAGGGTTTTTTCTTTGCCGAAATTTCTGATTAAATCTCTTATATCCTGTATCTGATTTGGATCCAGGCCACTGGTTGGTTCGTCTAATATCAGAACTTCAGGATCATGCAACAAGGCCTGACTTAGTCCTACTCTTTGGCGGTATCCTTTGGAAAGAGAGCCTATTAATTTATTTTGCTCTTTCGTGAGACCGGTCATTTCAATGAGTTCCTCTACCCGTTTGGATGGATTTTGGATGTGGCTGATTTTTGCAAAAGTGAGCAGATACTCTCTAATGTACATGTCTTTGTACAAGGGATTGTGTTCCGGCAGATATCCAATTTTTCTTTTGGCTTCAATTGGGGATTCGGTCAAATCGAATCCACAAACTGAAGCCTTTCCAGAGCTAGGGTAGAGAAATCCTGTGAGGATTTTCATGGTGGTGGTTTTACCTGCTCCGTTTGGACCTAGAAATCCAAGTATCTGGCCTTTTTCTGCGGTAAAACTGATACCATTCAAAGCCCTTTGGCTACCATAAATTTTAACTAGATCTTCGACTTGAATGGACATAGGTACGAGTTCGTTTTCCTGACAAAGTTAGAACGAATCAGGGCTCCAAAGGTGGATTAAAGGGATTAAGAATTTTGATCAGTTCATCCAATTCCCAGGCGTCCTCCAAAGCGTATTCACCAATTTTTTGCCTGGTTAAAGCAGAAAGGTAAGCGGCATTTCCCAGTCTGCGCCCAAATTCGTGGGCTATTGAGCGAATGTAGGTTCCTTTTGTGCAATGAATGCTGAAGCCGATCCGTGGAAAATGTTCAGTGTTTATGGTCATTTCAGAGATATAAATGGGTTTAGCAGCCAAAACTACCTCTTCTCCGTTCCTGGCCAGTGTATATGCTCTTTTGCCTCCTATCTTAACGGCAGAATGGGCTGGGGGCACTAATTCCTGATAGCCAAGAAATGATTTTCTACAATTTTCCAATGCATCCAGGCTTATGCCTGTTGGATCGGCAAATTCGATTACTTCTGTTTCTAGATCATAACTTGGCGTTGAAGCACCCAATGTGAAATGTCCGGTATAATGTTTCTCACGGGCTTGATAATCATCTATTTTTTTTGTCATTCTGCCGGTACACAATATCAACAACCCGGATGCTAAAGGGTCGAGCGTGCCGGCGTGCCCAATTTTTATTTTTTGTTTTGATGATCGCCAAATGGCTCTTTTAATGCGGTCCACAACAAAAAATGAGGTCATCCGCAATGGCTTGTTTACAAGAAAAACAGCTCCTGTAGATAAATCAATTTCTTGAATATTTTTGGGTGTTGCGATCAGTGTTAACGATTTAAAAGCAAATAAATGATTAATCCTGCACCCAGGACGATACAATACCAGGCAAAATAATTCATTTTGGTATTTCTTACCAATGTCAACATCCATCCACATGCCAGCACGCCGGTAACAAATGCGGTTACAAATCCCAACAATACGGCAGAAAGTGAATAAGAAGAAACCATCATCCCTCCTTCCATGATATCCTTTGCAATTTTACCCAGAATTAATGGTACTACCATCAAAAAAGAAAAGCTGATCGCCTCATTTCGCTCAAAATTGGTAAGACTTGCAGTGGCAATTGTACTTCCAGACCTGCTGATTCCGGGAAGTATGGCTACGGCCTGACTGATCCCCATCATAAAAGATTTCCAATTGCTATTTGACCCTGTGGCTAAAGTTCTGTAATGCCCAAGCATAAGGATCAGACCATTAGTAAAGATCATGCAGGCGACAAACATGATTTTTCCATTGAATAACTCGCTAACCTGTTTTTCAAAAAACAGTCCTACAATTGCAGCGGGTATCATGGAAATTAGGATATGGGTGCTAAAAGTTTTTGAAGTTTTATCTGAAGAGTTGAATAGACCTTTTATCAATTCCAATATTCTTTTCCTAAACACAAATAGGATACTCAAGGCAGTTGCCATGTGAAGAATCACTGTCAGCTGGAGGCTATCCACGGCAGAAGAATGGTCCCCCAAAAAATATTTGGCCAACTCAAGATGCCCATCTGAACTTACCGGTAAAAATTCCGTCAATCCCTGAACGATGCCAAGGATCAGAATAATCAGATATTCAGACATAAATTAGTCTTTGAAAATTGCATAAACCTGCACAGCAAGTCCAGCAATGATAAAAATAGGTGCAACTACAGTTCTTCTTGTAGAATAGATTATACTTTCATCCCAAACATCAGGGGAAGGCATCCATCCTCCTGACATCAACAATAAACCTAATGCGATCAAGCCGAGGCCTATCAATACAATCTTAATATGAGATTTACCATAGGTCATCTCATTGGATTTGTTGAATTTTAAAGAAGAAATAACTTTTTGTGTATCCATTTCTCCAGCAGAATTGGATTTTATGGGTGCTTTTTTTGATTTCGATTCTCCCATGATTGATTTTATTTGTTAAGATATGAATTTAGTGCCCGACGTATCCCCATAATGTGCAAAGTTGGCCCAATTACCAATAAAACGAGCATAACCAACACAAAATTTTTCAGATCAATTAAATTATATATCCAAGGTGATAGGTAAAATAATGCCAATAAGGCTAGTCCCATGAGTCCAATAGCCATTAATGCGCTGGCTACTCCATGAGTAATGGCTATACGGATATATGGTTTCGTAATCTTTTCTTCTGTGCTGCCTAAAAGGCGCCACAGTTGAATGATTTCAAATTTTGTACGGATGTACACCCTAACCAGGTATCCTGTAACCAAAAAGGCCAGAATGGCAGTTAGCAAGGTTATGAAGATGAATACAGTTTTTATTTTGCCAAGGCTTTTTGCCAATTCAGGTTTTAAAGCCACATGGTCACCAGCCACATTTACAATCGATTGTGTCCTAAGGTGTTCCTGGATTTTTTGGATGGTGGCTTCTTGATCTTGTTTGGGATCCAGTCCAATCCAAATGATGTCAAAAAAAGGGTTTTCTCCGGGGGTTAATGCAATATCCACGCGTGGATCGGATGTCATTTCCTTTAAGGCTTCTTCCTTAGTAATTAGCTGCAAGCTTCCAGATACAATTCCGGATTGACTGTTCAGCCAGTTTTTTAACACTTCAAAGGAATCGGTAGCATAGTTTTTTCTTAATTCTATGATATAGGGAGTCTCTGTGCTGATTCTGTCTTCAAGCCGAACACTGTGGATAAAGGCAAGTAATGCCAGTCCCAGTAAAGAGAATACCAAGGCTACAGCCAGGACATGCATAAAGGTACTCGTTCCACTATCTGCTCGCAAAGTAAAGTTTTGGCAAAGGTATTATATTATAATAAGTTATATATATTTATTTTAATGAAAGATGCGGAGGCTTTAGACTTTCTGCTCCAGAGTTTGAATCAGTCTAACCAGCTTTGGGGATTCATTTTCCCAAATTAAAACATTCGAAGCTTGTTTACAGGCCAGAAACATAACACTATAGTGATCGTCTTGCTCCAATGATCGAACCGCAGCAGAAATTTCTTCCGGGGTACAGTCCAATAAAAGAATACCTACTGCAAATTCAGCAGTCAGGTTTTTATATTCCGGATAATTCATATGAAGTGCAGGTAAACCTGCCTGGATGTAATCAAAGGTTTTGTTTGCCAGGGAATAGTAATAATTCAAACTTTTCCCTTCCAGTAAATTGATTCCTAGGTAGGCTTTGGAATTAATTTTGCTTAATTCTTCCGGAGATAGTTTGCCAAAGAATTTGACCCGCTCAGATAAATTTAGTTTCAATACGAGTTCATGTAATTGATCTGAAATATCCCCGTCACCAGCAATCCATAATTGGTATTCAGGCAATAAACGTAAAGCCTGAATGGTCAGTTCAAGACCTCTGCCTATATTCAGGACCCCTTGATACCAAATAACTTTTTGTCTATTGGTAAAAGATTCCGGGAAGTTCTTTTTTATTGGAAGATTGCGAATGGAATGAAATTTGACTTTGTATTTTTGGCTTAGGACTTCTGCCAGGATTGGTGCTACTGTAAGGCATAAATCGGCATTGGATGTGCCCCATTTTATAATGTGAGACCAGGTTTTTTGTATCAAATTTTTACCGATTATCTCAGGGCTTTCTTCAAAGAATTCATGTGCATCAAAAATGAGTTTACCTCCTTTTATTTTTTTAAAAGTAGAGGAAGCCAACAGGGTATCTGCATCGACTGCATAAACCCAATTTGGGGATATGGAAAGTAACTTCCAGAACAAACGCAGATTGTATTCCGCATAGAACAGGAAAGAAGAGGAGAACCAAGTCCTTATTAAAATATTAGTGATAGATTGTTTTTGATCCTTGTTTGGTGATGGTGTGGATTGTTTTTTCTTCGATTTGTTTCGGCTAAGAATGGTTATTTGGTAACCCATTGCACGCAGAGTACCGGAAACTCTTTGCAGTCGCTGGTCAAAACCAAAATCTGAAGTGGTGGTAATACAAATTGAAATAGGTTTCAATTTTAAATGTGCTTTGTTTAGCGACATCCCAGTTGTTGTTTACTGAGTTTGTCGGCATTAGGAAAACAAAAACCCGAAGGTACTGATTTGGGTTCATATCTTTTGAGGTCGGGATCGTGTAGGGCATTTTCAATAAAATCTGTAAGAGCAATAATTTCATCTTCCCGAAGGCCCAAGGGAACAAAAAAGGAAGACAGATTTTTTGTGGGCACCATATGGTTCTCAGGAATGGCATTATTCTTATACCTGATGACCTCTTCTACCGAACAAAAACTGCCACCATGTCCCAAAAATCCTGCGTCTTTCAGATTGTATAATTGAGGAACCTTAAAACAGTACATGTCGGCTTCTTTTTTTGTAAATCCACCTCTGCCAAGGTGGTGGTCATCCAGACTGTCCTTTAAAATGATGGATTTTAAATTGAAATCATTCATCCCAAGGGCATGAAAACTCATGGAGTTTAGTGCTGGACCTGTGTGACAGTTGTAACATTTTGCCTTGCCAAAAAAAAGACATGCACCTTTGATTTGCTTGGGACTTAAGGCCAGGCTGTCTCCCTTGAGCCATAGCTGAAAGGGTGCTTTATTACTCAGCACAACTCTTTCAAAGGCTGCTATAGCCTTAGCCATACTGATTCTGCGATATTTCAGGTTAGGGTCAACCTGGGCAAAAGCAGTGTCGAATAAGGATTGGTAAATCGTCTTTGTAATTAATTCAGGACTCATCCTCATGCCATGTGCTTCAAGGGCAATTCGAGCTTGCGTTTCAACCCCTTGCATCCCAAGTCTGTTTAGTTCGGTAAAACTGCCTTTTGGCCATAAGCTGTCTGTACCTGTATTTGGGCCGGTAGCGCCAAACTTACCGCTCCATAATTGAACCTCCTGATAAGCACAATTGACAATACTTGGGGTGCGTATCATCTGGACATCCATTTCCGACGTATCACAAAGAGGATGTTTGTGTCTGGAAAAACCAAAACCACGACCACCTCCGGCTATACTTTGTATAATTCCAGCCTGAAAACCTGCATCCGCAAAGTGACAGGTAGCACAGGAAAAAGTTCTTGCTGCCGCGATACACTTTGGGTTGAAGGATATTGCGGGATCGAAAAAAAGGAATTTTCCAAGTTCAACTTTATCTGCTGTAATAAGATTGCCGGTATCCTGAGGAATATTTTTGAAATCATCTGAATCAGGCAAGATATAAAAGTCTATTTTTTTAGTGGGTGAGCAATTTAATAATAATTCATTGAGCATTTGTGCGCTGGATAAATTATTTAATTGCACATTCTTGCATTGAAACAAACATAATGCTCCAAGACAATACCACATTAAATGAAAAGCCCACTTTCCCACTTCGCAAAAATAGACTATTTGTTATTGAAGTAAGAAAAGGATCTAAATATTCGATGGCAGCAGTTGGAGTTTGGGCCATTCGGGAATCAGGAATAAGAAATCGGATTAAAATATTGATATATTTACCCGTCTTTTTACAGGACTACATTCAACTCTTGGTATTTTAAAAAATTACGGTTATGTCTGTTCAAAAGTTAAATGCTTTTTCGTTAACCATGATTGTCATCGGTCTGGTTATTGGGATGGGAATTTTCAGGACAGCGTCAGATGCTGCAAAGGCATCCATTACACCGGAAGTCTTTTTTACAGCCTGGATACTTGGAGGTTTGGTGGCTCTTTGTGGAGCACTCACTTATGCTGAAATTGGATCAAGATATCCCATTACAGGTGGTTACTATAAAGTATTTTCCTATGCTTACCATCCATCGATTGCGTTTGCATTAAACTGTGTCATCATCATTTCAAACTCAGCTTCCTTGGCCGGGGTAGCATTGATTGGCAGCGATTATCTGGCTTCCGTTGTAGCGCCCGGGGGCATGACGGATGTCGGTAAGTCTTTTATCGCGATCACCGCAATATTGTTGTTTTATGGGGTAAATCTATTGGGTCTCAAAATGAGTTCAACAACACAGAATGTCTTAATGCTCATTAAAATTAGTTTATTGTTGCTAATCATATCTTCTGTTTTTTTATTGGTGCCATCCCTTCAATCCAACCATGATTCGGTTGCGCCTGTGAAGTCCATTGATTTTCTTCAATCTCTTGGTCTTGCGTTGGTGGCAATTTGTTTTACATACGGGGGGTACCAGCAGACCATCAATTTTGGGGAAGAGGTAGATAATGCAAAAAGAACAGTGCCAAGAGGAATTGTGACCGGAATTCTGATTGTAATTTCCTTGTACTTGATGACTAATTATGTTTATTACAAGGTCATTGGTTTTGACCAACTAAAAGAAGCCAGAGGGATAGCTTCTATAATCGGGGAAAAATTATTTGGCCCAATAGGAAAGACTATTTTTTCTCTATTGTTATTCACTGCAGTTTTAGCGTATGTCAATGTGCTTTTACTGTCCAATCCAAGAGTTATGTATGCCATGGCGGACGATCAGATTTTGCCACCGATTTTTAAAAAGAAATATGGGTCGCATGAAGTATTAACGGTAAGTCTCACCGCTTTTACAGTACTTACCATCATCATATTATTCTATGCCAATACTTTTGATCGCATTCTTGGATTTGTCATGTTTTTAGACAGCATTGGTATGGTTAGTTCGGCTGCTGCGTTATTTTATTTAAGAAGAAAAACACAGCACTTAAACGAAACTGGAATTTATCAAATGAAATGGTTTCCGTTACCAACATTATTTTTTATTGTTGCGTATTTATTTGTCAGCGGATCCATTTTGTTCAACACGCCAATGATGGCTCTTATTGGAACTGTAGTTTTTGTTGTGTTTTTAATTTTGTATTTTGTCATAAGGAAAAGCCGACAAATTGCTAATTAAGTCATCATGCTCCGGGTTTAGTGTAATGGATTTTAACTTAAATCAGCGATTCGTAAATAATTAAATTAACAGGAATTTTTTCAATAGCCAATAAGAATGAACGTATCGTATATCATTAATGAGTTAGGTGAGGATAGGGAAAATTATTTTCAATCCATAGCACCTCCAATAATACAGACCAGCAATTTTGCTTTCAGGTCAGTGCAGGAAATGCGGGAAAGATTTGAAGATGAATTCAGTGGTTACCTGTATTCGCGTGGATTAAATCCAACAGTGGATATATTAAGAAAAAAATTAGCAGCACTGGATGGCGCAGAGGATGCATTAGTGTTTAATTCGGGCGCAGCAGCAATCTACTCTGCTGTCGTTCCATTTTTACAACAAGGGGACCATATAATTTCTGTAAAAAATCCGTACACATGGGCACAAAAATTATTCGATTTACATCTGCCAAGATTTGGTGTAAAAACCAGTTATGTGGATGCAAGAGATGTTCATAATATTTGGCAGGCAGCTAATGATCAAACACGCATCATTTATTTGGAGTCCCCTAATAGTTGGGATTTTGCCATACAGGATTTGCGTGCTATTGCTACTGAGGCAAAGAGAAGAAATATTTTAACGGTTGTGGATAATTCATATTGTAGTCCGATTTACCAAAGGCCAATTGAAATGGGCATCGATTTATGTTTGCAATCTGCCACAAAGTATATTGGTGGTCACAGTGACGTAGTAGCAGGTGTTTTGTCCGGATCGAAAAAGCATATGAAGAAAATCTTTGATTTGGAATATCTGATGGCTGGAAACGGAATCCAACCATTTAATGCCTGGTTATTGATCAGAGGTTTGAGAACTCTACCCGCCAGATTGGAACGGATCACGCAAACAACAAGTAAAGTGGTAAACTTTATGAAGGGGCATCCAAAAGTGGAAGAAATGCTTTTTCCATTGGACGAGTCTTTTCCTCAGTACAACCTGGCGAAAAGTCAAATGTCAGGAGCTTGTGGGCTTTTTACCATCGTCGTCAAATGTCACTCTGCAGAAAAAATTGAGCAATTTTGTCAATCGCTGCAACGATTTTTGATGGCTGTAAGTTGGGGTGGACATGAAAGTTTGGTTATTCCAAGAATGGCAGGTGTGGCCAAATCTGCCTTTAATCCAGGTATGAGGGAGCACAGAATGATTAGGTTTTATGTAGGCTTAGAAGATGCAGATTATTTAATTGAGGATCTGCAACAAGCTATGGAAAAACTTTAAGAAACAGTAACCGCCTGTTTTAAATATTTTTCACGCCAGTGGTAAGCGCCATAAATCGCAAGACCTAAAAATATGATAAATTCCAATGCGACAAATACAATGTCTTTGGTGAAATACAAATAGATGCAAATCAAATCTACAACAATCCAAATGATCCAGTTTTCGAGAATTCTTCTTGCCAATAATGTATTGGCAATGATACTACCAATGGCTACAAAAGTATCCCAATAAGGGTATGCGGCCTGCTTTGGAAAAGTAGTTGGAAGCCAAACATGAAGTTGTGAGATCGCATAACCTAAAGTAAATGTCAGTATAGCACAAAGGACTGATAAATATATTTTCCAGGTATTGCTCAGAATTTTAATTGGCTCCTTGGTAAGCAGTTCTTTATCCCAAAAAAACCAACCATACAGGGATATTAAAAAAAAATAAATTTGCAGGAACATGTCTGAATACAATTGCACCTGATAAAAAATCAGAAAAAATAAAATAATGTTGACCAACCCAATTGGCCAAGTGAGGATGTTGGATTTGGCGGCAAGCCATACGCCTGCAATTCCAAAAATGGTTCCGACAAATTCCATGTAACTCACCGGGTAGCCCATTATATTAAAAAAGGTATGGTCAACTTTAAAGAATTCCGACATGAATCAAGTTTGTAAATTGCAGGATTTGGGCTGTAGGATTGTTTTTAATATGCTCCACAAAATGAGTTGTTGAAATTAATAAATTAATATTTTTTTGTGATGAGGGATGTTGTTAATAAAAAAAGTTATTAAATATATTCCCTTCACAAGTTTTTTTGTTTGGTACCAAGTATTTGTAGCGCCTATATTTAATGAAAATAGATTTTGACCCTGTGTGTTGAAAATGGAAATATTTTGAACTTGCTCATCAACACTTGAAACGATATTAACATTTCCATCATGGAGATTAACATAAATATTCCTATGGTTCAGTGTTTCAGTCTCCGTGCAATCTTTAACTTGAACGGTAGAGGAAATTGTTTCTGTGACTTTGTTGAAAGTGTGCTTCAAAGTGATAATTGCTTCCCCTGGCTGGTTCCATTCTATTTTAACATAACGAGTTCCCTGTCCTGAAATTATTTTTCCATTACTGGTTGTCCAATCCAACTCTGAGCAAGGAGTGTATGGAGTGCTGAATAAAGATTCTGCATTAGTGCATATATTTTTAGGAGATAGAATATTTATGGACTCCCTGAAAATATTATTATTGTCGCTGCAAATTGTGGTAAATCCATTTTCATATCTTTCCTTCGCACCATTTTTGCCTTCATTTAATTTATTTGGATATCCAATCGAAGGAAAGTTGGTAAAATCTGATAGACAATCAGGATTGCCTTCCAAAAATAAAGTATTGGTGGTCAATTGAGAAGTGTTAGGTGGTATATTGACTTGGTTTCTGTTGTTTCCAAATTCATAATGGGCTTTACCGGTTTTGAAATATTGTCCTAATAGGGTATGGGTTATTTCATTGCCAATAAAATTTTGCAAATCACCTGCGCCTTCGTTCATAAATATTCCATAGAGTTCTGCACGATTTCTATAAAATGTATTATAAGAACCATTTATTCCATGAGAATTGTCTATTACGATGTTTTGACAAATATTTCCTTCAAAAAGATTTTGAAATGGATAGTTTCCGTGGAGCACTATATCGCCAGCAGAATTGGAAGGCAATATGGTTCCGGTCCAAAACGGGTCTTTCGAATAATTGTAGGCAATGACATTACCGTTTGCTGCAGATTGCAATAAGATGGAGTGCCTTAAATTTTCAAAAATATTGTTGCTGATAAAACACCTGCCACTCGTTTGTTGTAAAGTAATACCATATCCTTTCCCGCCGCCGCCATAATCAAATGCTTTAGAGAAATGCGAGTTTTTTACGTTGATGTGGCTGCTTTCTTGGATGGTAATATGGGAAAAATTGCAATTCCTGCTCGCAATTCCTGTGACCCAGCAATTTGTGGCAAGCTCCAAATTGAAGTTTTGGGTTTGCGAGGAAGTGGCATCTTTTCTTTCTATAGTGAAAGACTCCAGTCCGATATTTTTTGCCGGATAGACGATAGTGTAGGCTGCCTGATTTAAAAGTGTAAAATCCATTCTCAATTCCTCTTCCAGGATAAGTACATTATTTTGGATGTCTTTTACTTTTACAAGTTGGCCAATACTATTACTGGCCCAGCTTGAAGTAATTCTATTGGCGTCTTCTTCAAAAATTTTAATCCAATCTCCTTTCTTTAAATTGAGGTTTTCCGCGGGGGCAACAGATTTGGACGATTTTAATGCATCAGCAGCCAGCTTTACTGAAGTAACGTTTTTCTTTCCGCGGATTAAAAAACAGTCCTCCGGCCTGCCCTTCAAATCAAAGATAAAATAAGTGTTTTCAGCACATGAACCTCTGATGACCAGACTATCCCTTAGCTGGATAGTACTGAGGAACATGTATTTCCCTGGAGGAAATAAAATGACTCCTGCTCTGGATTGTAGGGACATTATGGCACTATTTAGAGCTGTGGTGCAATCCGTCCTTCCGGAGGAATCAGCGCCAAAATCCAATGGATTAACAAAAGAAATTTTTTTTGTATCCAGTTCATGTGCCCCGGGATTTTTCCAATCGCATCGTCTTTCGAGTGGAAGATCTTGACTAAAGCCATGAGAAGCAATTAACAAAAAGATCAGCCAAATCAAGAGTTTTGTTTTCATATGCGTTGTGCATGAAGTCATAAATATAATACCATCCTAAAATAGGTGGCATAAAAGATAATATTTATTGCACAATGATTGCAAATTTAATAATGCCCGGCAAGATATAACGAATAAAATGCGTACATCATTCTAATAAACGCACTTCTAAAATATATTTGCCTTATTTAGAACCCAAATGTCCCAATCCTTGTTGATTTCTTAATTTTGCAATGATGAAAATGAAATCAGTTTTTTATTTTGCTTTATGGTTGTTTGTATTTGTAGCTCATCCGCTTTGCGCCCAAATCATTACTGTCCTTCCAAGTTTTCCTTCCGTTGAAGATACGGTAACTATTTTATATGATGCGACTCAGGGGAATGGCGGCTTGAAAGACCTGAACCAAGCCGTATATATGCATACCGGATTGATAACAGAGAAAAGCCAGACTTCCTCCGATTGGAAATTTGTAGTGGGCTCCTGGGGGTCAACAGATACTAAATTGTTAATGACCTCTTTAGGCAATAATCTGTATACGGTCAAATTACATATTCGTTCGTTTTACAATGTTCCTGTGGATGAAAAGGTTTTAAAATTGGCATTTGTATTCAGGAATTCTACCGGTTCAGCAGCTGGGAGAGAAAGCAATGGGGGAGATATATTTTATGAACTGGCTGATGTAAGTGGGGGATTACAGGCTATTTGGCTAAACCCATCCGGCAGATTTAAAAATGTAGATAAGGGGGTAAATGTGAATTTTTCAATAGCTTGTTCGAAATCAGCGGACATTAAATTATATCTGAATGGCAATTTACAACGTGAATGGACGGGAAGGGAATTAATGTACAATTTGGAAACACCAGTTGATGGAAATTATAAAATATTTGCCACGATTCAGTCTGGTTCGGAATATCGCGAATTGGTGTATTATGTTTTGGTTGGCGAACAAAAAACAATGGTTCAAAATCCACCATCGGGTCTTTTTCCTGGAATAAATGTTATAAATGATCATTCAGTTTATTTACTGTTGACGGCACCACAAAAAAAACATGTTTATGTTTTGGGAGATTGGAATAGCTATTTGCCCACAGAATCTTCTTTAATGAATAAGTCCATTGATGGGGACAAATTCTGGATCAAGATTGACCAATTGGATTCTACTTTCCATTATACTTATCAATATCTGATCGATGGAAAGTTAATCATTGCCGATCCATTAAGTCATCAGGTCCTGGATCCATTGAATGATGCTGCAATCCCCAATTCTGTAAATCCGAATATTCCAATTTATCCTAAAAGTTTGACATCCGGGTACACTAGCAGCTTTAAGCTTTCTAAATCGAATTTTAATTGGACTTCTGTGAATTTCAATCCTGTGCCACCGGATCAGTTGATGATTTACGAACTGCTCATTAGAGATTTTGCGGAAGAGAGAAGTTATAATGCTGTGCTTGCTAAAATTCCTTATCTAAAAACTTTGGGAATTAATGCACTCGAATTAATGCCCGTAAATGAATTTGAAGGCAACAACAGCTGGGGATACAATCCTTCCTTTCACGCAGCGCTGGACAAATATTATGGAAACCCTGAACAATTTAAAAAGCTAATCAATACATGCCACGAGAACGGCATTGCGGTCATTTTGGACGTTGTGTTCAATCATGCTTTTGGGCAATGTCCGTTGGTGCAGATGTATTGGGATGCTGCAAACAATAGGCCATCTGGTGATTCGCCATATTTTAATGCCACAGCACGACACCCATTTAGCGTTGGATTTGATTTTAATCATGAGAGTATTTATACCAAGACTTTTGTCAAACAGGTTTTGGAATATTGGTTGAATGAATTTAGAATAGATGGTTTTCGCTTTGATTTGTCCAAGGGATTTACCCAATTCAACAGTGGAAGTGATGCATCCTTAATGGCGAGATACGATCCAGGTCGTATAGCTATTTTGAAGGATTATGGAAATGCTGTTAAAGAGATAAATCCAAAGGCCTATTTAATCCTGGAACACTTTGCCGAAAATGCGGAAGAAATTGACTTGTATAAAAATGGATTTCTTCTTTGGGGCAATTTAAATTATAATTTTAATGAGGCATCAATGGGTTATAAGTCAAATGATTTGAATGGAGCACTTGCTGAAAAAAGAGGATGGTCAAAAAATTATTTGATCTCTTATATGGAGAGCCACGATGAAGAAAGACTTAATTTCAAAAATCTGCAATATGGGAACAGTAATGGAAGCTACAATATAAAACAGTTCAAGACTGCAATAGAAAGACAGAAATTAGTACATCTTTTTTATCTTATGATGCCAGGTCCAAAAATGATCTGGCAAAATGGTGAATTGGGTTATGAATATTCTATTAACCATTGTACAAATGGCACTATAAATTCTAATTGCCGACTGGATCCAAAACCTGTAAAATCTGAATATTTCGATCAAGCTGAAAGAAAGTCTCTCTTTCATTTTATTTCTAAAATTAATGCATTCAAAGTTCAATCCGGTCTCCTGCAAAATTCTGTCTTTCAATCGTCGGTTGGTGAAGGGTACATCAAATGGATAAAATTTATTTCATCAAACCTCAATGCCTTGGTAATTGGAAATTTTGACGTCATTAAGAGAAATCCTGAGTTGACTTTTCCCCACACTGGGATATGGTATAATGTATTGGATGGAACAAGTTTAATGGTCAATGACCCCAGATATATTATGAATCTTGAACCCGGAGATTATCGCTTGTATGTGGATCAATCCGGATGGACCAATGTGGGCACTCATGACCCCGTCAAGATCTCAAATTTGTACCGTATTATTCCAAACCCTTCGAATGGAAAATTGCATATTGAATCGGAAGATGATTTTGATCGTGTGGAAATATGTAATCTGGAGGGAATAAATATTTTATCTATAAATTTTCCTGAGACTAAAGTGGTTGAGTTATTTGACGAACAAAAACCAGCTAAGGGAATTTATTTTTGTAGAATATTTTCAAAAAACAAATTTATTGCCTCAAAAATATTGGCAATAAGTGACTAAATGAATTGCATTTTTAGAAAATGATGAATGCATAAACACATTAATTTGTGTTCAATTCCAATTCCAGAATTCTTAATCCGTTTGCAGGAATTTCAATTGCTGATGTTGTATTAGATAAGTGAAGTATATCCGTACTGTTTTTGACTGAAATTGAAAAAATATCGCCCAAATCTTTTTTTCTTGGGATGTTATCCGTATTGATCATACAGAGCAGCACTTTGTTTTGATGCTTTAGATAGCTGGTATATAAGCCATCTTTGCAAAGGAACTGAGTGAATTGAGCATTTTTGTAGAACTCTTGGTGTTGTTTACGATAAGCACTCAACACATTAAAAAAATCAAATGCTTCTTTTCTTTGATCATTGAGGTTAGAAGAAACAAAATAATTGACGCTGTCCTCCTTCCACCCACCCGGAAAATCCTCTCTTACCAGACCATCCGGATTAGCATAATTTTTCATTAAAATCTCTGTGCCATAATAGAACGCCGGTATTCCTCTCAGGCAAAACATTAGAGCAATGGCTTGTTTCCATTTGTTGAGATCTTCGCCTAATATGGAATAGATTCTACTTAGATCATGATTGTCCAGAAATATAAGGTTGTTTTCCGGCTGATAATAATTATAATCTTGAGCCAAGGTATAATGTAATTTTCCAACACCTCCATCCCAACTGTAAGGTTTTGTCAAAGCTTCATGTATGGCAAAGGCAAGCGGGAAATCTTTGATCTGTGTTGGAAACTTTTGTTTACCCAGAAACTCTTTACTGTTAAAATAGCTAAGAATTCCCGGAGCATTTACCCATGTCTCCTGAAATATTTTTATGGAAGGGTCATAATTTTGCATCGCGCGTTGCCACTTTCCCATAAAATTCTTGTCTGAATAGAACCAAGTATCTACCCTCAACCCATCCAGATCTGCAAATTCACACCACCAGATGGAATATTGGATAAGATAATTTCCAAGTACAATCTGATCTTGATTCAGGTCAGGCATACTTTTATCAAACCAACCCTCTACCGTTATTCTTTTATCTAATGCAGAACTATGTGGGTCCACTAAAGGTAAGGCGTTGTAATTGGTTCGGGTAAAAGTATCCCATTGATGCAGCCAATTGTCATTTGGCAAATCTTTTATAAAATAATGTTCGGTCCCGCAATGATTGAAAACGAGATCCATAATCACTTTAATTCCACGATCATGTGAGGCCTTAACCAGATTCAAATAATCCTCATTATTCCCAAACCTGGGATCAATGCGAAAATGATCCGTTATGGCATACCCATGATAGGATTCAGCAAACTGATTATTTTCCTGAATGGGGTTAAGCCATATACAGGTAAAATGATTTTTAGAAATATAGTCCAAATGGTCTTGTATGCCTTTCAAATCACCACCATGCCGAAAATACATTTTTGTACGATTTACACCCTGTTGGTTCATGCCGGGTATATTGTCGTTAGAAAGATCTCCATTGGCAAACCGATCCGGCATAAGCAGATATATTAGATCTGAAGCATCGAGTGGTTTAAGATTTGATTTTTTAATTCTGTCTTTTAGTGTGTAAGTATATTTTTTTATTTGTTTCCCTTTGGTTAAAGTTATTTCAAAGGGGATTCCTTTTTTTACTTTAGAAAGGTCGAGGTCAAAGGACAGATAATTTTTGTTTTCCAGATAATGTTTCTGTGTTATCTTGATAAGCGGATTGGAAATGCTGATTTCGGATAATCCAATATTTTTGTCGTGAATAAGCAGAGTAAGAGAAGAGTTAGGCATATTGCACCACCAAAATGGAGGATCAATCCGCGCAGATACCTGTTCTGCCGGTGTTGTGGTGCGACGGAAGTATTCCGGAATGACCACGCCATCCGGAATTCGCTGAGTGGGGTCAATATTTTGAGATAGTGCTGAAAAACCAACTGTTGATAAAATAAAAATGCAGAGAATATAAATTACACTAAATCTGAAATATTGCATATCAATCTATTTCTTTACGAGGTAAACTAATTTTAAAATGCAATTAATTTTCTTTTATTCTAAGACAAAGAACAGCTGCGATGAGTAACATGATCCCACCGAGAATGACGGCATACATAGAATTGTTTTGTAAAAAATTCTTCATGATAAAACCAAAAAATAAAGTAGCCATAATTTCAGGGATAACGATGAAAAAATTAAATATTCCCATGTAAACGCCAATCTTGTTTTCCGGGAGATGTGGTGCAAAAATTGCATAGGGCATGGATAAAATACTGGTCCATGCAATACCTACACCGAGCATACAAAAGATAAGTGCAAATTTATGCTCGATCACAGAAAGGGAAATGAGCCCTATGGCGCCTGCAGTAAGACAAATGGTGTGCATATTTATTTTTCCAAATTTATCTGCAAGTTTACCAAGTACTAAAGCAAATAACATGGTGACCAATGAATAAAAAGAAAACATCAATCCTGACCATTCTGCACCTTCTTTATATAAATTAGAATCAGGCGAAGGAGCATGAAAGATGAATGTGGCAACGGCATCTCCAAAATAAAACCACATGAGGAACAAGCCCAGCCAGGTAAAAAACTGAACCAGTGCTATTTTATTCATCACGGCAGGCATGTTGAAAATGTGATTCCATATTTCTCTTATGCCATTCAGGATACTTTGAATGAAACCTATCTCCCCTTTAGCGGATTCGTTTTTTAATTTTTCCCCGTCCGGTGGATATTCTTTGGTAGTGATAACCGTATAAACCACTGCACTGATAAATGCAAATGCGCCTATATAAAATGAGTATTTTACAGATTGTGGAATTGATTGTCCTTCGATATTCACAAGGTTTAGAAACTTGCTCATTAGCCAAGGTAGGGCAGAAGCAATTACAGCACCCACACCAATAAAAAAACTTTGCATGGTATAGCCTCGGGTATATTGATTCTTTGGAAGAAGGTCTGCAACAAAGGCGCGAAAAGGTTCCATGGACACATTAATGGATGCGTCCAAAACCCATAGTAAACCTGCAGCCATCCATAATGCACTACAATTTGGCATCGCAATTAAGGCTAAAGTCGATAGAATTGCACCGACCAAAAAGTATGGTTTTCTTCGTCCCAGTGGAGTCCAGGTGCGATCAGACCAATAACCGATTATGGGTTGGATCAATAGACCTGTCATAGGGGCTGCCAGCCAAAGAATGGGCAACTCATCCGGTTTTGCGCCAAGATAACGGTAGATGGGACTCATGTTTGCCATTTGCAAACCCCAGCCAAATTGTATGCCCATAAAGCCGAAGCTCATGTTCCAGATTTGCCAAAAATTGAGTTCCGGTTTTTCTTTCATGACGATTTATTTTATTAGAATTTTATACTCCCAAGCTTTCAACTTTATCTTTTTTTCTGAGAATAATTTAATCTTTTTTCCGGTAACCAGATCTTTGTAGGATTGCTTATCCGTTATGTTTTGAAGGCTTACTTCTTGTTCTAATGGAGATAGATTAAAAATACAGATGGCTTCTTCGACATTGTTCTTTCTGGAATAACTGAGAATATTATTCATGTTGGAATTAGTCAACCAATTCACTGGTACGTCCGGCCTAAATACAGGATGGGATTTTCGAATTACGGATAACATTTTATAAAATGGCGCGTATTGGAAATTTTTAAAACCAATGGTGTCTTTGTCAAAAAATTTTAATCTTCTGTTCAAAGGCTCTTCTTGTCCGCTGTAGATCAGTGGAATCCCATCAAAGGTGAAAGTTAAGGCACTAAATAATTGATGTGCTGGTCCAAGTTTTTCAAATTCATTTCCATTCCAGCTGTTTTCATCATGGTTGCTGGTAAAATACATGTGGCATCCTTTCTGAAATTTTTCCTGGTCCTGTTGATGGTATAATCTAAAATCATTTGCATTTTTTTTACCTGCTGCTATGTCCCAGGTCAGATTTTTAAAAGCCCACCCATAGTCTGTATGAAAGTAGGCTAAGTTTCTGAACTCGGGCAATTCAGCTTCGGCTAGTAAAAATATCTCTTTTTTTAAGGAGATTAAAGTACGGAGGAATTGTCTCCAAAAAGATTCAGGAACCATATATGCAACATCCTGACGAAAACCATCTACACCCATAACATCTACCCAATACAGCATGGATTTTACCATGGAAGTGCGCATAGCTTTTTGATTAAAATCTAAATCTGCTACATCGTACCAATCCGTTTTTTCAACATGTAATATTGTATCTGTAACAGGATCATGAATATACCAGTCAGGATGTTCTTTAATCCATGGGTGATCCCATCCTGTATGGTTGGCCACCCAATCCAAAATTACTTTCATCCCTAGTTGATGAATTTCATATACCAAGGTTTTGAAATCATCTTTAGTGCCAAATTCGGGGTTTACTTCTGTATAACTGGAGACTGAGTAATAGGACCCCAGCGAACCTTTTCTCTTTTCTTTGCCAATAGGAAAAATCGGCATCAGCCAGATCACCTCTACACCCATTTCTTTTAATCTGGGAAGGTGTTTTCTAAATGCATTTAATGTTCCTTCAGGGGTATATTGTCTAATGTTTACCTCGTAAATCACACCGGATCTAGCCCATTCAGGAATAGGAATTTCATTTGGTAAAGACTCTTGTGCGCTGGATATGGTAAGGCAAAGGCTAAGAAATGCCAGTACAGTGACTCGATTCATATAGAGAAGCTTCAATGGGTAGCAGTTAATATTTAAAGTTACTAGTCTTTGGAAAAGCAAGATAATATATTTATCCAACCGGAGGTCTTAAGCAAAATTATTTGTAAGAGTTTCTCAATTCCACTAAGTTAATGCAGCAGTAAAACAATCTTTTCCAGGCAAATGAATGAATTGATCCTTATAATGAAAATCCACATTGGCCTCTGAAAGGTTGTTGATTTCAATTTTGAATGCAGATATATTGATCTTCAGTGTCCGATTCATGTAATATATCATAAATTGTAGCGAGGTCCAGGCTTTTGGTAAAAAGGGGTTGATGTGCAATCCATTTTCATTAACTTTAACGCCGCCAAATCCATGAACCACGCTCATCCAGGTACCGGCCATACTGGTAATGTGCAGACCATCTTCAGAGTCGTTATTGTAATCATTCAGGTCTAGTCTTGCTGTCCGGAGATACATCTCTTTCGCCTTGTCT